>Ga0137308_100286_pt1 | contig 91244 bp, 95 predicted proteins | sample Inofrocosms_June_FD_97181 | JGI IMG/M metagenome (GOLD analysis project Ga0137308, IMG submission 97181) | Mouse cecal microbial communities from Vienna, Austria - N-Acetylneuraminic and N-Acetylglucosamine D2O microcosms_June | ecosystem: Host-associated > Mammals > Digestive system > Large...
ATCGTGAAACAGGTCATCATAGATATTAACTTTTACAGAATCAGCAAAACAATTTTTATACTTTATTTTTTACGGACAGGAATCCATATCTCACTGTAATAGTTTTCGTCTTCTATACCGTTTAAATAGTCGGCAGGGTTACTATACATTTCGATGTGATATCCGGCGGCAATCTCATAGTCCTTGTTTTGGGGCAGCCATTCTGTAAAAATCTTTTTGTGAATATTATGCAAAGCGCCGGTATTTATAAGCGCGCCTTTGCACGAAAAGACAGCCCATGTATATTCGGGAATACAATGTGTAACAAAACCTGCAGGAATTTCCTTGAGCGGATTATAATGATCGGCAATCAGATATTCAAATTCACTACCGCTCATATCTTTGTCAATGGATATTCCATACATGCTGTCGATAAGTGCATTTTTTCCTGACCGGTTAAATTCCAACCAGAATTGAGGAATCTCATGATCAGCGGTTTCATACTTGAAGACCGCTGATACGCCTATCACGGTAAACGGGGCTTTTTTAACAATTTTGTAATCCATAGTATAACCTCCTGTTAAAATTAATTTGATTTTCAGAGGGGCAAATGACTTGATCATTGCCTCTCCTTTGCGTATGGCAGTAGGAGTAGCCCCATGAAAACGAAGAAATGCTTTTGTAAAACTGTCTGGCGAATCATATCCATACTCGAGCGCAATATCAATTATTTTCTTATCGGTAGAAACAAGTTCACTTCCGGCAAGCGTTAGTCTGCGCTTTTTGATGTATTCTCCAACTGTAAAACCACAAAGCATAGAAAAACCTTTTTGAAAATAGTACGGTGAAATGACTGCGTGTTCTGCAATATCTGCAATCGTCAATTCTTCCGTGATATGGCTTTCCATATAGTTGATGGCTTTGCTGATCCGTTCGCTCCATTCCATGCTTTTACCTCCTCTGCATTTATAGATTACATTTTTTGAAAATCCTTTGCCCGATTTTTTGTGCGCATATTTGTCTGCATTTTCTTACAAAATATTTTACATCAATCCTTTCAGATTACAATGCGGACAAAGGGAATAGCAGGGCGCAAATAAAAAATAGAACAAATGTTTGCAAAAAGTATTGCAATGGGAAATGGGATGTGTTATGATAAGGCAAACAAATGTTTGGGTTCGAGGTGAGAGGAGATGTACTATAAAGCTGCGGAGGAGATGGGGATAAAGGAGAAGCTGGGGATTCTGACGGATGCGGCTAAGTATGACGTGGCGTGTACTTCCAGCGGCGTAGACAGGCGCGGCGACGGGAAAGGAATGGGCAATACGGAGCTTGGAGGAATCTGCCATAGTTTCAGCTCGGATGGCCGGTGCATATCGCTGCTTAAGATTCTATTTACGAATGAATGCATTTATGATTGCAAATATTGTATTAACAGGAAATCCAACGATGTACCGAGGGCGTCGTTTACGCCGGATGAGGTATGCGAACTGACGATGGGGTTTTATAAGAGAAATTATATCGAGGGTCTGTTTTTGAGTTCAGGGATCTTGTACAATCCTGATTTTACGATGGAGCTGATTTGCCAAACAATTTATAAGCTGCGCAGGGAGCATGGATTCCAGGGATACATCCATGTCAAGGCGATTCCCGGGGCGGATCCGATGCTGATTCAAAAGGCGGGATTTTTTGCGGACAGGATGAGCGTGAATCTGGAACTGCCTACGGCGGACGGTTTGCGGCAGCTGGCTCCGAATAAACACAGGAAGAATATCCTGGCACCTATGCGCCAGATCCAGAACGGGATAGAGGCCAATAAAAATGAACTCGTACTATATAAAAAAGCGCCTTATTTTGTGCCGGCAGGGCAGTCCACGCAGATGATTATAGGGGCTACGCCGGAAAATGATTATCAGCTTATGATGGTGGCCGAAAACCTTTATCAGAAGTTCGGGCTAAAAAGGGTGTTCTATTCTGCCTTTGTCAATGTGAATGAAGATAAGGAACTGCCGGCCTTGCCGGGAGGGCCGCCGCTGCTGAGGGAACACCGGCTGTATCAGGCGGACTGGCTGCTGCGTTATTACGGATTTCAGGCACAGGAGTTGCTAAGCGAGGAGAGGCCGAATTTCAACGTTCTGCTGGATCCGAAGGCGGATTGGGCGCTCCGGCATCTGGAGGTATTTCCGGTGGAGGTGAACCGGGCGGAGTATCAGCTGCTTCTGCGCATACCGGGAATTGGCGTCAAGAGTGCCCAGAGGATCGTGCGGGCGAGGAAAAACGGGGCGCTTCGCTTTGAAGACCTGAAGAAAATAGGCGTGGTGCTGAAACGGGCGCTTTATTTCATTACGTGCGGAGGAAGGATGATGTACCGTACAAAAATAGAGGAAGATTATATTACAAGAAATCTTCTGTCCGTGAAAGAAAAGCTTCCTTTTGACAAGGATGGGATGACTTACCGGCAGATGTCGCTGTTTGACGATATGAGTTTCCGGATGCCTCCGGAAAGAGAAGACTGTGCAAAAGCAGCGTTTGGGCAGTTATAGGGAGGAAGGCGGCATGGAAGAGAATTATTTAATATGTGAGGACTCTTTGGAAGGAATTTTTACAGGAATTTATGAGGCCTATGCGCTGAGGAGAGAACATGAGAGGATTCATATACAAGTGGGAGAGGAGGAAAACCTGCGCCTGTTTGCGGCTTATATGGAGATACAACCGGATCAGGGGAAAGCGGCCAAGGTAGCGGAAACGATAAACAGAAGGCTCGGGGGCGAGGCTTATCTGGATATATGCAGGGCATTGGCCTGTGAAGACGGACAAAAGGGGGAGGCAGTATATAAAATGGTGGTGTGCGGGCTAAGAATGAAGGACGGGAGGGAGATTATGGGGAATCTGGCGAATTCATATGTCCATAAAGTATTCGAACTTGCCCGGTTTACCAGAAACGAAGTACACCATTGGAAGGAGTTTCTCCGGTTCCAGGAATTGGAAAATGGAATCTTGTTTTCCAGGATAGGGCCAAAATGCAATGTATTGACCTTTCTCGCGCCTCATTTTGCGGACAGGCTTCCTCTGCTGGATTTCATTATTTATGATGAGAAGCGGGGAATCTTTGCCGTACATCCCAAATCAAAAGAATGGTATCTCGTTACGGCCAGGGATTTTGAAGAAGAAAAGATAGCGCCCTATTCGGAGGGGGAATTGGAATATCAGGAACTGTTTGCTTTTTTCTGTCATAAAATAGCTATTAAAGAGAGAAAAAATCTGAAATTGCAAAGAAATATGATGCCTCTTAGATTCCAAGAATATATGGTGGAATTTGGGCAATAATTATCAATGTGCAAGTACCCAAAAAGAGGCAAAGCAATTACTTTTGTGAATTTTTACAAAAGAATACCGGAATCGGCAAGCCTGAAAGTGCAATTTGAAAATTTATTAAAAAAACAGAAAATTTTGCCAATTTTGTTCATAAATTTTTTGCTTTACTTTTACAAAATATGGGATATAATACAGATGTAACCACAAAGAAAACGTTTTTCTCAAGAAAGGGTGATTTATTATGAAACATAGAATTAAGTTAAGACCCGTTGAAGTGAAGGATTTTGTGGCAGCAGCGTCAAAATGTGAATTTGATGTTGACATTGCATATAATAGATATATTGTAGATGCAAAATCCATCGTCGGCGTGTTAGGATTGGATTTTAATCAGACTTTAACAGTATCTTATACTGGCTATGATGCTGATTTCGAGCAGTTCATGAAACGTTTTGCAGTTGCATGCTAGCAGCATGCGGCGGCGTGGCGGCAGTTTCACGCCGCATACCAATAACGCTGCTGGCTGCGGAAGAGGGATATTCTCATTTCGTAACCAGCGGTATTAATGCCAGGCCAATACAGCTGGCAGCAAACAAGATTCCGGTTAATTGACTCCCCATGAGAGATAGAGTAGACTATTCTTATGGGGATTTTTTTGTGGTCTGTGGATTCGATGGTGCGGTCAGGGATAGGATGAGGTGGAATATGGCGGATAAGACGGAAATTCGTACTTCGGTGCGTAATCTGGTGGAATTTATATTGCGGTCAGGGAATATTGACAACAGGAGGGCTTCTTCGCCGGAAAATGCCATGCTGGAGGGCGGAAGGATCCACCGGATGATTCAGAAAAGAATGGGGGCGGATTATCGGGCGGAGGTTGCCTTAAAGTACCGGTACGAAACCGGGCAGTATACGGTAATCGTAGAAGGAAGGGCGGATGGCATTATCAAGGATACGGGGGAGGATACCAAGCAGGGGTATGCGGCGGCGATAGATGAGATAAAAGGAACTTACCATGATCTTAAAAAATTGAAAAAACCTGCGTCGGTTCATCTTGCACAGGCAAAATGTTATGCCTATATGTATGCGAAGCAGGAGGGACTGGATGGAATCAGGGTAAGGATGACTTATTGCAATATGGATACGGAGGAAATAAAGTATTTCCATTATGATTACATCTTCGGGGAGTTGGAAGAATGGTTCAAAGATGTGATGAACCAGTACAGGAAATGGGCGGACTTCCAGTTTTGGTGGAAGGCAGAGCGGCAGGAATCGATTAAAAAACTGTTATTTCCGTTCGATTACCGGGAGGGGCAGAAGGATCTTGTCACTTATGTGTATCGGACGATTTATCATAAAAAAAAGCTGTTTGTAGAAGCGCCTACAGGGGCAGGAAAAACCATATCCACAGTTTTTCCTGCGGTAAAGGCCATCGGGGAGGGAAAGGGAGAAAGAATCTTTTATCTGACGGCAAAAACGATTACAAGGACGGTAGCAGATCATACGTTCCGGGTTTTGAGGCAGAGAGGGCTGCATTTTAAGACAGTGACATTGACTGCAAAGGACAAAATATGTTTCATGGAAGAGACGGAATGTAACCCGGAATACTGCCCTTACGCCAAGGGACATTATGACAGAATTAACGATGCGATCTATGATTTGTTGACTCATTTGGATAATTTCAGCAGGGAAGAGATCGAAGGCTACGCAAGAACGCACAGAGTCTGCCCTTTTGAAATGGGGCTGGATATGAGCCTGTTTTCGGATGGAATTATCTGCGATTATAATTATGTATTTGATCCCCATGTATATTTAAAACGATTTTTTTCCGAAGGAGTGAAAGGAGAATATATTTTTCTGATCGACGAAGCGCATAACCTGGTGGAACGGGGACGGGAAATGTACAGTGCGGTTCTGTGCAAGGAAGATTTTCTGAAGCTGAAGCGGACGGTCACGGGAATGGATGACCGGATGGTGCGGAGACTGGAGAAATGCAACAGGGAACTTCTGGCGATCAAAAGGGAATGCGGCGCTTATCAGATCGAAGAATATATTGAACCCTTTGTGACAGCGCTGCGCCGGCTCCATTCCGCCATGGAGACTTATCTGGAAGAGGATGCCGAAGGGATGGTGCATGGGAAAGAGGTGCGAAAGGAAGTACTGGACTTTTATTTCGAGGTCATGCATTTTCTGGATATGTATGAAAGGGTGGATGAAAATTACGTGACGTATTCCGAACTCCGGGAGGACGGGCACTTTATTTTAAAGCTTTTTTGTGTCAATCCCTCGGTGAACTTAAGGGAGTGCATGGGAAGGGGAAGGAGTACGATTCTTTTTTCCGCTACTTTGCTGCCGATCGAATATTATAAGGCGTTGCTCGGGGCGGAAGAGGGGGATTATGAGGTCTATGCACGGTCGGTTTTCGATCCCGGACGCAAGAAGCTTTTGGTCGGGAGCGACGTCACCAGCAAATACAGCCGGAGAACGGAAGAGGAGTATCGCCATATTGCGCGGTATATTTATGAAATCGTAAAAAACCGTTACGGAAATTATATGATATTTTTTCCATCCCATATTTTTTTACAGAGGATATATGATATTTTTATGGAATATTTTGCGGAAGGGCAGCAAATAGACTGTATTGTTCAGGAGGACCGCATGGATGAAAGGTCCAGAGAGGAGTTTTTGCAGCAGTTTGGAGCGAATGAAGGAAAAAAGGAGAGGACTCTGCTCGGTTTCTGTGTTCTGGGAGGAATCTTCAGCGAAGGCATTGATCTGAAAAAAGATAGTCTGATCGGAGCTATTATAGTAGGAACGGGGCTGCCCCAGGTATGCAATGAGCGAGAGATATTGAAAAAATATTTCGACGAGGCGGGCAATCACGGTTTCGACTATGCCTACCGTTATCCCGGGATGAATAAGGTGCTGCAAGCGGCCGGAAGGGTGATCCGCACGGATGAAGATGTGGGGGTCATTGCCCTTCTGGACGAGCGTTTTTTAAACGGTTCCTACCAGCGGATGTTTCCCAGAGAATGGGAAGGCTTTGAAATCGTTACGGCGGACAGAGTGGCGAAACGGGTGGAACGTTTCTGGGATGAATGGTTATGAAAAATGGGAGGATACGAAAAAGTCCGGCGTCAGGTTTGATCGCTTCTTAACCGCGCGATTTCTTCCTTGTAAGGAGGAACCAGTTTGGAAGGATCGTTTTCAGAGGGCTGATAGGGCGTCTCTAATATTTTTGGCACTTCGGGGAAAGCGGGATGGTGTACGATGGCGTGCAGGGCATCGAAGCCGATATGGCCCTTGCCGATATTGGCATGCCTGTCTTTCCCGGCTCCGCAAGGATTTTTGCTGTCATTGATATGGATGGCCGCCACTTGTTCCTTGCCGATCAGTCTGTCTAACTTGTCTATCACGCTGTCAAAATCGTGGACGATATCGTATCCACCGTCGTGCATATGACAGGTGTCCAGGCAGATGCGGAGTTTGTCATTATAGGCTACTTTATCAAAAATAGCAGCCAGCTCTTCAAAATTTTTTCCGATTTCAGATCCTTTGCCGGCCATGGTCTCCAATGCGATGCAGCAGGGCGTGCTGGCGGAAAGGATCTCGTTAAGCCCCTGGGCGATCCGGCGTATGCCGGCGTCGGCACCGGCGCCTACATGGGAACCGGGGTGGAGAACCAGCGTATGGCATCCCATAGCGGCGGTGCGTTCGATATCCATGGACAGGAATTCCACTGCCAGCCGGAATGTCTCTTCATTTACCGTGTTGCCCAGGTTGATAATGTATGGGGCGTGGATAATGGGTTCCGTAATATCATGTTGTTTCATAAATTCCCAGGCGGCTTCGATATTCAGATCCGATATGGGTTTGCGCTTTGTGTTCTGCGGCGCTCCTGTAAATATCATATAAGTATTGGCTCCGTAGGAACAGGCTTCCTTCGCCGATCCCAACATCATTTCTTTTCCTTTCATTCCAACATGTGAACCTATTTTTAACATTCTTTTTTTCTCCAGTATTTTTTTAGATAATAGTATTATAGCAAAAGGGTGATATGGTGTAAATTATGGATTTTTTTAGATGGAAGATTGAAAATTAAAAATTTTCAATCCCAAGTTTGTGTCTGCGCGGCATTCACAAACTTGAAAGCCAGGATGGCTTTGCGCAATAAAGCCGCGCAGAAATGGAGTAAAACATGAAAAGTATAAAATGAAGCCTGGTGACGTCATAATTTCCTTAAAATGATTTATGAGTCATATTATATGACACAGATGTCATATGTGGATAACTATGTGGATTTTGGGGATTTCTTTTTGAAAAAGGTCGAAGGGAAGAAAAATAAGGAGGGAAATATAAAATTTTTATTTTGCAAGTCATTTCTTTCAGATATTGCAAAATACTGGTTGGGTCAAATTATGCGGGCTAAAATATTTTTATATAAAAACAGAAGATTTTGTGGTAAAATGAAAAAGGTTAAAAAATCTGGCAATGGCATATTGGAATTAGGAGGAATAATAAGATGTGGGCATATGAAAGCGTTTTTTATCAGATCTATCCACTGGGTTTTTGTGGAGCGCCTTTTGAAAACGACGGCGTGGTGGAATCAAGGATACTGAAAGTATTGGATTGGATCCCCCATATGAAGAAGCTGGGGATAAACGCAGTTTATTTTTCGCCTGTGTTTGAATCGGATACTCATGGGTATAATACGAGGGATTACAGGAAGATAGACGGCAGACTTGGGACGAATGAGGATTTTAAAAAGGTATGCGAAAAGCTGCATGAAAATGGAATCCGTATCGTGCTGGACGGTGTTTTCAATCATGTAGGGAGAGGATTTACCCAGTTTCAGGACGTGCTGAAAAACAGGGAGCATTCCCCTTACCTGAATTGGTTCCATATTAATCTGGGAGGAAATTCCAATTATAACGACGGCCTCTGGTATGAAGGCTGGGAGGGCAACTATGATCTGGTGAAGCTGAACCTTAGAAATGAAGAAGTGATCGGGCATATTTTCGACAGCGTGGCTTCCTGGATCGACGAGTTTGATATCGACGGGCTTAGGCTGGATGTGGCGTATTGCCTGGATCATGATTTCGTGCGCCGGTTAAGGAATTTTACGGATGGAAAGAAGAATGAGTTTTTCCTCGTAGGCGAGATGCTCCATGGGGATTATAACCAGATGATGAACGACGGGATGCTGCATTCCGCTACAAACTATGAATGTTATAAGGGACTTCATTCCAGCTTTAACAGCATGAATATGTTTGAGATCAATCATTCGCTGATGCGGCAGTTCGGGCCGGAAAACTGGACTTTGTACAAAGGAAAACATCTTCTTTCTTTTGTGGATAACCACGATGTATCGAGAATTGCCAGCATATTGACGAATGAGAAGCATTTGCCGCTGATCTATGCTATTTGTTTCGGCATGCCGGGGATTCCGTGCGTGTATTACGGAAGCGAATGGGGGGCAAAAGCAAATAAGAGCGAAGGCGACCCGGCGCTGCGGGCGAGCTTTGCGGAACCGGTCTTTAACGAACTGTCGGAATTTATTTCAAAGCTGGCGGAGGCGAAGAAGAATTCGGAGGCATTAAACTACGGAGCTTTCCGTTCTGTTGTTTTGACAAATAAGCAGTGTATTTTTGAAAGAAAGACAGATCAGGAGAGGGTGCTGGTGGCTGTTAATGCGGACGGCGAGAGCTTTACGGCTCATTTTGATGCAGGATGCGGTACGGCGGTAGACCTGATCAGCGGAGAAGCGCATGATTTCGGAGGCGGCAGTGAACTTCCTCCTTACAGCGCTTATTTCTGGAAAATGGAGAGATAAACAGAGAAAAAATGAAATGCCGGACGTTCTGTCTTCGGGTTATGAAGATAGAATGTCCGGCGCTTTTTTTGTAAATCAAAAGTCCTGCCGCCGGCAATGGAGTATCCATTTGCGATTCGGCTGCCGTGCAAGCAGTGCAATCTTTTCGGATCAATAACCGGAGAGTACTTTTCGGACGGCGGCAACCGCATCGGCAGAGGTTTCCCATATTTCATATTCTCCCATACCCGGCAGTCCCATGGCAACATTAGGATTGCGGAATTGCATTCCGCTTTCCCGGATTTTTTTGCCGGACATATGAAAAGAGGTGATCTTTGTCTGTTCCTTCAGGATCTTTGCGCTGTTTTCCTGGATACCGGCTCCCGCCATGATAGCAATCCGCCCCTCCGCTTTTTCATCCAGTTGCCTGATTAAGTCAATACCTTCCAGGCAGGAGGGCTGGCAGCCGGAGGTGAGAATCGCATGAATGCCAAGAGATTTCGCAAGTTCCAATGTGTGGAAAGGATTGACGCACATGTCAAAAGCACGGTGCAAAGTGATCTTCATTTGACCGCTATGGTCTATCAAAGAACGCATCGCTTCAAGATCCAGATTGCCGTCGGGTTTCAGACAGCCGATTACGATGCCCTCCGCCCCGGCTTCGCGAAACATATCGATTTCTTTGGCGATGATGCCAAGTTCCTGATCCGTATATAGAAAATCGCCGAAACGGGGACGGAGAAGGACATGGATGGGGATATTCGTATGTTCCCGTATCTGCCGGAACAGGGCGAGGGTAGGCGTAGTGCCGCCTATGACCAGATTGGAACAAAGTTCCAGCCGGTCCGCACCGCCTTTTTCGGCTTGAAGCGCCGATTCCACGCTGTCCACACAGCATTCCAAGATGTATTTTCCGCCGTTTCGGCCTTTATTTTCCGTGGAAATTTTCATTTGAACAATAATACCCTTTCCCCAAGCTGTTTTTTATGCGGATTATCATCTGCTTTACAGATGTTTTTACCGGTTAGTCTTCTACAGGGGTAAAACGTTTGAAAAATTTATCCGCTCCGCACACATGGCGTTCATGGTCGTTTTCCGTAATGATATAGTCGCCTTCGCGGATAAAGATAACCCCTCGCCTGTTCTGGATAAACGGGCATACCACGGAGCCGTCCGGGCGGGTGAGCTTGAACAGGCCGTCGGTGCTGATCCAGCCGTTGGTAATGACCTTGGTATATAATTCAAAGCCGTCTTCCAGTCCCTTATCCAGCTCATATTGTTCTGCCGTTACGATTAAAGAAGCTCGTTCATATTTCTTTTGCATACCTTTCTCCCTTCCTAGGTCTGCGGGCCTTGCCCCAGACAGAGATTTCTATCGAGTGTCTTACCAATATTTTACCCGAACCGAAGAAAAAATACAACATAGAAATCCAAAGTGGCATGGTCATTTAGATCAAAATTGCACCTTTTCATATATACAGATATGGCTATAATAGCGGTAAGAAGTAGATCTAAGGTTTACGTTGCAGGTCATGACCGGAAAAAAATAAGAAAATGCAGACTCCAAAGTTTGTGTCCGCGCTGCATCCACAAACTTGAACTATGCAAAAAGCAGCGCAGAAATGAGGCAATTTATGAAGGAAAGATATGAACTGAATAAACAACTGGCACAGATGTTAAAAGGCGGTGTGATCATGGACGTGACGAATCCGGAACAGGCGAAGATCGCGCAGGAGGCGGGGGCTTGCGCTGTCATGGCGCTGGAGAAGATCCCTGCGGATATCAGGGCGGCCGGAGGAGTGGCCCGCATGAGCGATCCGAAGATGATCCGGGGCATCCAGGAGGCGGTTTCGATTCCGGTGATGGCAAAATGCCGCATCGGGCATTTCGCGGAAGCACAGATATTGGAAGCGATCGAGATCGATTATATTGATGAAAGCGAAGTGCTTTCACCGGCAGATGATGTTTACCATATTAATAAAGAAAAGTTCCGCGTTCCTTTCGTATGCGGTGCAAAAGATCTGGGAGAAGCATTGCGCAGAATCGCGGAGGGAGCGTCCATGATCCGAACAAAAGGGGAGCCTGGGACGGGAGATGTGGTACAGGCGGTGCGCCATATGAGAAAAATGAACGGGCAGATGGCAAAGATTGCCGCTATGCGAAAGGATGAATTGTATCAGGCGGCAAAAGAGCTGGGAGCGCCGTATAATCTGGTATTGTATGTCCATGAAAACCAAAAGCTGCCGGTAGTGAATTTTGCGGCGGGAGGCATTGCCACTCCGGCGGATGCGGCGCTGATGATGCAGCTTGGCGCGGAGGGGGTATTTGTCGGTTCCGGTATTTTCAAGTCGGGCAACCCTGAAAAGAGGGCCGCTGCTATTGTAAAAGCCGTTACCAATTACAAAGATGCGGCCATGCTGGCAAAGCTGTCGGAGGATTTGGGAGAAGCGATGGTGGGAATAAATGAAGCGGAAATCGAATTGCTTATGGCGGAGCGTGGAAAGTGATGCGGGCGGCGGTACTGGCTCTGCAGGGAGCATTTGCGGAACATGAACGTATATTGGAAGATATGGGCGTGGAATACATGGAAATCCGGCAGGAAAAAGACGCTTATCAGGATTTTGATGCGCTGATCCTGCCGGGGGGAGAAAGCACGGCAATGGGAAAGCTCCTTAGAGATTATCATTTGCTCCATATATTAAAAGAAAAGATAGAAAAAGGACTTCCCGTTCTCGGCACATGCGCAGGACTGATTCTTCTGGCAAAGCAGCTCACAGACGGGACTCCGCATCTGGCCACAATGCCGGTGACAGTAAAGCGGAACGCCTATGGACGCCAGCTTGGAAGCTTTGTTACGGAAGCGGATATGAAAGGGATAGGCCGGACAAAAATGGTGTTCATACGCGCCCCTTATATTGTGGAAGCTGGCGAAGGAACAGAAGTTCTGGCACAGGTGGACGGCCGCATTGTGGCCGTCCGGTACAAAAAGCAAATCGGCCTGTCCTTCCACCCGGAACTAACTGACTGCCGTCACATATATGAAATGCTTTTCCATATATAAAAATAAAAACTTTTCAAATTTCATGCTCTGTTTCCTCCATATCAGTTAAGGATTCTGCATCAAACTTTCTTTTTTTGAAGTAGTAAATTCTATCTTCTTCCGTTATTTCACGGATAATCTTGCAAGGATTACCTGTTGCAATCACGTTGTCGGGAATATCTTTTGCTACAATACTTCCTGCCCCGATTACGACATTGTTCCCAATCGTCACTCCCGGAAGTATGACCGCATTACCGCCGATCCATACGTTATCGCCAATTGTGACAGGTATTCCGTATTCATAGCCGGAGTTGCGGCTTTCCGGGTGTATTGGGTGTCCTGCCGTATAAATGGATACATTGGGTGCGATTTGTGCATTCTCCCCGATGGTGACTTTCCCTACATCAAGGATAGTGAGGTTATAATTTGCAAAAAAATTATTGCCTACTTCAATATTCCATCCATAATCGCAATGAAAGGGCGGCTCTATCCAAACGTTTTCCCCTGTTTTTCCAAGCAGCTTTTTAAGCAGTTCGGGAATACGCCCCCTTTCTTTCGGCGGCAGGAAATTCAATTCATAAACGAACTGCTTGCAGATTTCCCGTTCTTCTTCAAGACCATCAAGCCATGCTTTATAAGGCAGACCATTCAACATTCTTTCTTTTTGGTTCATAAATTTCTCCTTATTGTTGGTTTATAGTTAGGTTTTGAACCCATTTGTATTGTTTGTAATGCCTGTAAACGGCGGGCAGTTTTATCCATTCGTCTAAATTCAGTAAAAAGTAAACTGCCAATACTGCGCTGCTAAAACTGTAGTGCCGGTTGTAAGGGCTGAAAAAAATAAATTCAAAACAAATTGTACCTGTATTGAGTGGATTTATATTATATCGGGCAAAATGTGCTATTACATTAATGGTAAGAGGATTCTTTTGAACGAAAATGAAAATAAAAAGCCCCTGCCATCCCCGCGAGCAGTATCCAGGGCGCCAGGGATGGCAGGGACTCTCCGCTTGCTGCAATATTAAATGAAAGAAATCTCAAAAAAAATTCACATTTTTTCTATTCCCCTATTGACAGACTAATATTATATGGTATATAGTATGAATCAAGAAGAAATACTATACATCATATAATATTATAAAAAGTGAAAGAAGGAAGAAGAGCAATGGATTTATAATCGCAGAGGACAGGAAAGGAGCAAGATATATGGTATTCAATACGGGGGCGGCGCTGTTGGACGCGATTGTTTTATCGGTGGTTGCCCGGGACAGAGAAGGGACTTATGGATATAAGATCACTCAGGAAGTCAGGCAGGCGATTGAAATATCCGAATCCACCTTATATCCGGTTTTACGCAGACTTCAGAAGGATGAATGCCTGGAGGCATATGATATGGAATGCGCAGGACGGAACAGACGGTATTATAAGGTGACGGAAAAAGGGAGAATACAGCTTGCGCTGTATAAAAGCGAATGGAAAAAGTATTCCGCAAAAATAAGTGAGGTGTTCGAGGGAGGATTCATTTATGAATAGGTTGGAATTTATGAAGCGGCTGGAAGAGCTTCTCTCCGATATTTCCCGGAGTGAGAGAGAGGAAGCGCTGCAATATTATAACGATTATTTAAATGACGCAGGGGTGGAAAATGAACAGGAAGTGCTGGAATCGATGGGAACCCCGGAGCAGCTTGCAAGAACCATCAAAGAAGGGCTTGGGGATAACGGAGGGAACGGAGAATTTACGGAAACCGGTTATTATAATAAATCATATGAAGAAGCAGTAAAGAACGAGGTTGTCAGAAAGGAAGAAAAAAAGCGTTTGTCAGGCGGTATGATCATTTTGCTTATTCTTTTATGTATCATGGCGCTGCCTATGCTGGCCGCGATGCTGTCGAGCATTTTTGGGGCGGGAATCGGAATACTTGGAGGGTTTTTAGCGCTCTTTGTCGGGACTGCGGCGGCGGGCATCGGACTTTTTGCGGCGGGCATAGGGCTGTTGATCGCAGGAATGGTTCAAATGGCCATAGTTCCCCTGGTAGGGGTCTGCCTGGTGGGAGCCGGCATATTGCTGATCGGCCTGGCTTTGTTTTGCATCTGGATCACGATATGGCTTTGGGGAACGGTATTTCCGTGGATCATACGCACGGTGGTCAACCTTTGTAGAAGGCTGCTGCATGGAAGGAGGGGAGAAGAGAGATGAAGAAGTTTGGGAAAATATGTTTGATCGCTTCTGCCGTGTTGATTTTAATAGGAGGCACTATCTGCGTGCTTGGTTTTTTCAGCGGCGGCTGGCGCATGGTGAATGAAATGGAAATGGATGATGACTTCTGGCATTTTGTAAGCTGGTTTGGCGGCGAAGACGCAGTAAGGAATATCCGGCATGAGATGACGCAGGAAGTTCGGGAAGAAATGGAAGACATTGAAGAAGATATCCGGGAGGCATGGGAGGATGATATAAAGGATGATATAGAGGAGGCCATGGATGAGGCCGGGAAAGATGTGAGGGAAGCGATCCTGGAAGAATTCGCAGCAGATATCCCGGAGGAAAATGAGGATACGGGAATAGAAGCGGACAAGGTGAAGAAACTAAAGATTGAAATCGGCGGCGCGGCTCTTTGCCTTATGGAGTCCGGGAATAATAATTTCGGCGTAAAAATAGACGGAAAAGGAGACTACCAGTATTATGAGTCCGGAGGAGTATTCCATCTGGAGGGCGGATACGACCGCTTCACGGGAAACCGCAATGAAAAAGTATATCTGTATATTCCCGGTGGCAAGAATTTTGACGACGTGAAGATCGACGTAGGAGGGGGAGTTATCAGCATTGGCGAGTTGAATGCCCGTGAGGTTGAGTTGAATGCGGGAGCCGGAATCATCGCCAGCGAAAAGATCAACTGCAGCGATCTGTCCGTAGAGGTAGGTGCGGGGGAAGTCGTACTGGAAGGGATTGAAGCGGATGAAATCGATATTGAAGTCGGTATGGGGACGGCTGATATAAAGGGCAGGGCGAACCGGAAGATAGACGCTTCGTGCGGCATGGGTTATTTATCTCTGCAACTGGACAATGCGGAAACGGATTTTAATTATGAGATAGAATGTTCCGCAGGAGCTGTCAGCGTAGGGGGTAAGACGTATGGAGCCATGATGAATGAAGTGAATGTGGATAACAAGGCATCCGGGAAATGCTTTTTGGAATGCTCCATGGGCAGCATAGACGTTACTTTTACAAAATAATAATATAGGAAAGGAAGAATGAAAATGGAAGGTAATTATAAGAAATTAACGAGATCAAGAGTGGAAAGAATGATTTGCGGAGTCTGCGGAGGCATTGGAGAATATGTAGGGATTGATCCTACGCTGGTGCGGATCATATGGGTAGTTTTAAGCATTGCAGGATGGGGAACTGGCTTAGTGGCGTACCTCATAGCTGCAATCATCATACCGGAAGAACGGTAAAGAGAAGAAAAAATAACAACAGGCAACGAAAAACGGCAGGGCATGGACTCTGCCGTTTTCATCATGGGGCGCTGATTTTTTCCTATTTTAATATAAAACCGTGGTCGGCCTGGTCATGGTGGCTGGCGGCGTCTGCGGTACTGATGGTTCTGTATGAGCTGTGGTGGATACGTTATTTCCGAAGCAAACGAAGATTGGAGGATTTTTACAGCAACTTTGCTGAATATATGGTAAAATAATATGGATGCTGATAGCGGCGACGGTTCTGGGAATCGGCCACATCGGAATACATATGGAGCATAGCAAAAACGATGGTTCTGGCGCGGCGTTTGACAGGGAAAACAAACGTGACGAAAGAATATTGGAACAGTGCAGAAATGGAGAGAAAAATGAGAATTCTTTTGGTAGAGGATGATCCGGAAATAGGCATGATGTTGAAAGATTATTTGGAAACGGAAAATTTTGAAGTGGTTATGGCTCATGACGGGGGGGAAGCATGCGATAAATTTGCAGCTTCTCGTTTTGATCTCGTTCTTCTTGATTTGATGATCCCTGTGGTCAGTGGGATGGATGTATTGCAACGGATCAGAAAGGATAGCGTGGTTCCCGTAATTATAGTTTCCGCAAAGGATTCGGAGGCGGACAAGATGCTGGGGCTTGGGCTTGGAGCGGACGATTATATCACCAAGCCCTTTTCCGTTGCCGAAGTACTGGCAAGAGTAAAGGCGAATATCCGCAGATTTACACAGTATAACGGGGATGCAGGGCAGGAGGACGAAGTGGTCAAAGCCGGGGAAATTGAAATGAACCTGGCCGACTATACGGTGACGAAGGCGGGAAATAAAATAGATCTGACGGCCAAGGAGTTTGAAATATTAAAGCTGCTGATGCAAAATCCGAAAAAAGTATATACGAAAGAGCAGATATATTCCCTTGTTTGGAAAGACGCTTATTACGGGGATGAAAATGCTGTCAATGTCCATATCAGCAGATTGAGGAATAAGCTGGAGGAAGATGCGAAAAATCCGGGATATATTGTGACGATCTGGGGGATTGGCTATAAATTGGGGGATATGTCATGAATGAACAAATGGTTATATTCCTTCTTTCTTTTTTTGTTCTGGTGCTGGCCGGCATTGTGGTCTGGCAGCATTTGGCATTTCGGTCCGGCATACGGAGGGAGCTTCTGGAGATGGCGGAAGAACTAAAAGATATTCTGGACAGGGACAGCGGGGGCGGCCTGATGATTTTTACGAATCATCAGGGACTGATGGCGCTGATGTCTCAGATTAACCGGCTGCTGGAAAAACACCGGAAGGCCAGGGCCGGATACTGCCGCTCCGAGATGGCGTCGAAACGGATGCTGTCCAATATTTCCCATGATATTAAAACGCCCATGACTGTCGTATTGGGGTATTTGGAAATTATGCTCATGAAAGGGGAGTATAACGGTGAAATGCTGGAAAAAACAGAAAAAAAGGCGCAGAACGTGATGGAGCTGATCGATCATTTTTTTACGCTGGCAAAGCTGGAATCCGGCGATATGGATATGGAAATGTCAAAGATTGAGGCGGGAGGCATATGCAGGGAAACCATATTGGGACTGTATGAAACGACTAATTTCCGGTGGGAAATGGGACGGACGGAGGACTGCGTGGAAGAAACAGGGGGGTCGGAACATGCCCGGGAAGACGTTTTTCGGCTGGAAATCGATATTCCAGAGACGCCGGTATATGTATGGGGAAATAAGGAAGCTTTACAGCGTATTTTATCGAATCTGATTTCCAATGTGATCAGATACGGAAAGGATGGGAAATATCTGGGGATATTTCTGAAGGAGAATGGGGAGGAAATATGGATCTCCGTGGCCGATAAAGGAAAGGGGATCGATAAAAAGTTTTCGGAAAATGTGTTTGAACGTCTTTTTACAATGGAAGATTCCCGCAGCCGCAAAGTACAGGGAAACGGGCTTGGGCTGACGATTGCAAAAAATCTGGCGGTTCAGATGGGAGGGGATATCGTGTTGGAAAGCGTTCCTTACCGGAAAACCACATTTACCTTAAAATTAAAGAAAGCAGCCCATGAAATTAACGGCGAAAGAAATTCGTAAGATTTGGTCAAGAGTTTTGAAAAAACGGATTGTTACAATGGTTTATGTAAAGAGAAATTCAAAGGTTTCACAGTCGTAGCTGCCGCTGCCGGAAAGAAAGGAGACAAAGTATGCCATACGTAATACAAACGAACCATCTTACGAAAACCATTGGAGAGAAAGAGATCGTAAAGGACGTGAACCTGCATGTAAAAAAGGGAGAAATTTACGGATTTCTCGGGCCGAATGGAGCGGGAAAAACCACGGTAATGAAAATGCTCGTCAATCTTTGGAAGCCAACGGCCGGAAGTATTGAACTTTTTGGAGAAAATCTGACGCCGGGATCCTGCGGAATATTGAAAAGAATGGGAAGCATTATAGAATTCCCCTGCTTTTATGAGCGTCTGACGGGGCGGGAAAACCTGGAGCTTCACTGCGAATATATGGGGTATTACCACCCGGGGAGCGTGGACGAAGCTTTAAAGATGCTGGATCTTTCGGGGGACGCCGACCGGCCGGTAAAAAATTATTCTTTGGGAATGAAAGAGCGGCTGGGAATAGCCAGGGCGATCCTTTGCCGGCCGGAGCTTTTGATTTTGGATGAGCCGACGAACGGGCTTGATCCTGCGGGCATAAAGCATGTGCGGGGATTGCTCAAAAGCCTTAGTTCGGAATATGAAATGACCGTGATGATCTCCAGCCATATCCTGTCGGAGATCGAGAGCATTGCCGATACGGTGGGAATTCTCCACCAGGGAAAATTGGTGAAGGAAATCGGAATGAAAATGTTGGAAGAGATGAATACGGCCTGTATCGAAATAAGCGTGACGGATACGAAAGGCGCGGCATATGTTTTGAGCGATCGATGCGGGATGCATAATTTTAAAATTGTTGACGGCGGAAATATCAGAATTTATGACCCGGAGGCGACGGTACAGGAGACGGCAAAAACATTGGCGGAACACAGGATAGAAGTGACGGCGATTGGAAAGAAATCGGAGACATTGGAAGACTACTTTTTGAAAATAACAGGGGAGGCGGATGGATCATGTGGAAATTGATGAAATTGGAGTGGAAGAAAAACAATATGAAAAAATACGTCGGAAAAGCGGCGGCGGTAACGGTTATTATTTTTTTAATGATTTTTGCCACATCGGGCGAGCTGAATGAAGTTGAGACGGTGGAGATATACGGAAAAAGCATGATCGGGGCCGGCGTGGACATGTTCGCGAATATGGCATTTATGCTTTGTACTGCCGTTATGCTGTCATCCCTGATTATCAGCGCTTATCAGAATAAAACGATGAATCTGATGTTTTCCTATCCGATCAGGAGACAAAAAATATTGCTTTCCCAAATGCTTGTAGTATGGCTCTTCAATTTTTGTGCTTTGGTCTTATGCAAGCTTCTGGTTTATGGAGGGCTTGTGCTTGTAAGTCCTCTGGCCCATATACCGGCGGGGGCTGTTCTGCCGGGAGGGACATGGACGGATATGTCTTTTTATATAGATATGCTGGTCAATTCCGCGATTATGGTCAGCGTCAGCTATACGGCTTTATTTGTCGGTATGCGGATGAAGTCCTCGAAAGCAGCGATAGTGGCGGCATGCATCGTTATGCTGCTGACGCAGGGAAATATCGGTTCTTTTACGCTGATCCATAATATTCCTTTTTATACAGGCTTGGTAGTGCTGTCGGCCATATCCGTATTTTCATGCGTGCATGGGGTGGAAACGAGGGATGTTGTATAAGGGACGGCGGAAGAACAATCATCGTTTCTTCCCAATCGTAAAAAACAGTCCTGACTTTTTTAAGGCGGGCCGGAGGGCCATGTAAATTGCGGTGGATGCGATGGTGGAAGTCACGGCGTTAATGGAGGTGGAAGCGATATTCCATGCCAGAGTAAGTTCTGCCGCCGGTTTGCCGAGGATGGCCCGCTTATAGAAATATCCGATGAGCGGATCGAAAATTACATTAAACAGCAGTCCTCCGACAGCGGCGGCAACTGTCCACTTCCACACTTTCCGGCTGTCCGTTTCGGTAGTGATATGTCCTAAGTTATGGGCGATCAGGCCGGTGATCAGGCCGATGCACAGTTTTAACAGAAAGGTTTTTGGGGCATAGACGATATAGACCGGATCGAGAAGGTCGCCGATCGTCATGCCGATGGCTCCGCCCAAACCGCCGTATGCCCCGCCGAGGAGCAAGGCGCCCAGCACGCAGACGGCATTTCCGAGATGGATGGAAGTGGCGTCTCCGCCGGGAAGGGTGATCTTGATCTGAAGGAAAGTAAACACTACATAGGAAAGGGCGGCCATGACCCCGGTAAAAATAACTTTTTGTATGTTTTCATTTTTCATAAAAATTTCTCCTCGATGGTTTGCATAGATAATTTATTTTTCTAATGCAGTTTATTATACCTCAAATTGGCATAGATAAAAGAACCATTTTAGATTTTTTAAACCATGCCAGTTTGCGGGGAGGAGAAAGAATACATTATGACTGGTCAGAGGTCAGGGACGGAACGAGTTCGGCCAAAGCTTTTGCCAGTAAATCGTGGCTTTCTTCGGTAAGGTGCATATAATCGTTGGGATGCATGCATATACCGGGAACCGTGCCCGCATCAAAAAAGTGACAGCCGGTCAGCCTGGCGGTTCTTTCATAATAGAAGGCCAGTTCTTTTGATTTTTCTACGCATCCTTTTCCCATTTCATTAAATACAAAGGTCGATGCATAGCCGTCCTCGATTGGGGCGGGAGCGACCAGAAGTATATTGGGACGGCCGCCGGCCCATGCATCGGTGACGGATTGGGCTTTTCTGGCCAGCCGTTCCAGTCCTTTTGCAATGTTTTCCGCATTGCATCCAAACCTTTCTTTTGTGTCATTGGTTCCAAGCATAATGATCAATAAGTCCACGGGTTCGTGGCTCATCAGGCTGCCGAAGATGGCGGATAGACCGCACAGCCCCTCAAACAAGGGATCTTCGAAAACCGTGGTGCGGCCGCTTAAGCCCTCTTCGCGGACGATATACCCGTCTCCAAGATATTTTTCCAGAAGGCAGGGATATCTTTTCGTATCGTCAAACCTGCCGCCTGTTTCAGAACAATAGCCATGGGTGTTGGAGTCTCCAAAACATAGAATCGTTTTTTTCATGAATAGACAATCCTTTCATTTTTTTATTTCCGATTGGGTTTTGGATTTATTATAAGGCATTTGTGCGGCGAATGGAACATGCTTTTATGGAACTTCAAAATTTCCGCAGCTTCGAAAATGGGATCGATATAAAAATTATCTTGACAAATCTCCGTTTCCGGGCTTATATTAACCATAGATACTGATACGAGAAAAGGTAATGAAAAAGAGGAGTACGTACAGCCCCTTAAAAGAGAGAATGGTTCACCGGCTGAAAGACCGTTTAAAGAAAGGCGTGCGGAAGGTAGCTTTGGAGCCGGGAGACTGAAACGGAATGCAGAAAAGTAAGTTTCCACGATTGATCCCCGTTACAGGATCAGGTCTGACAGGACCGGTGAGTAAAAATGAAGGTGGTACCGCGTGATTTGAACGCCCTTTGCTGACAGATGTCGGCGGAGGGCGATTTTTTTATGCGCAGCCCCATGCAAAGGAAAAATGCCGCCAAAGCGGCGCATGGGGCGCGCGGCGAGCAGGGAGAAAATCCCCCTGCTCGATGGTATAGCCCCATGCAGAAGGAAAATGCCGCCAAGGCGGCGCGGAAAAGAGGTAATTATGGCAGAAGAATTGGCAAAAACTTATGATCCGAAAGGGATCGAGGACAGATTGTATGAAAAGTGGATGGAAAAGAAATACTTCCATGCCGAAGTGGACAGGAGCAGGAAGCCGTTTACGATTGTGATTCCGCCCCCGAATATTACCGGGCAGCTCCATATGGGGCATGCCCTGGACAACACGATGCAGGATATTCTGATCCGGTTTAAGAGGATGCAGGGATATAACGCCCTCTGGCAGCCGGGGACGGATCATGCTTCCATCGCCACGGAAGTTAAGATCATTGAGAAATTAAAAGAAGAAGGCATCGACAAGGAAGACTTAGGCAGGGAAGGTTTTCTGGAAAGAGCCTGGGAATGGAAGAAAGAATACGGCGGAAGGATCATCGGCCAGCTGAAGAAGCTTGGCTCATCCTGTGATTGGGACAGAGAGCGTTTTACCATGGACGAAGGCTGCAACAGGGCGGTGACGGAAGTATTCTGCAAAATGCATGAAAAGGGATGGATTTATAAAGGAAGCAGGATCATTAACTGGTGTCCGGTATGCAATACTTCGATTTCCGATGCAGAAGTGGAATACGAAGAACAGGCGGGGCATTTCTGGCATATTAAATATCCGCTTTCCGATGGGAATGGGCGGACAGATAATAAGGAATTCCTGGAATTCGCCACCACCAGGCCGGAAACAATGCTGGGGGATACGGCGGTAGCAGTGAATCCAGAGGACGAAAGATACAAACACCTGATAGGAAGAAAGGTGCTGCTCCCCTTTGTAAACAGGGAGATTCCTATCGTGGCGGATCCTTATGTGGATATGGAATTCGGAACCGGCGTGGTAAAAATCACACCGGCCCACGACCCTAACGATTTTGAAGTGGGCAAGCGGCACGGACTTCCGGAGATCAATATTATGAACGACGATGCCACCATTAACGAAAACGGCGGGAAATTCCAGGGAATGGACCGTTATGAAGCGAGGGAGGCCATCGTGAAAGAGCTGGAGGAAATGGGGCTGCTCGTAAAAGTAGAAGACTATTCCCATAATGTAGGAACCCATGACCGCTGCAAAACGACGATCGAACCTCTGATCAAAAAACAGTGGTTCGTGAAAATGGAAGAACTGATCCGGCCGGCCGTAAAGGCAGTAAAAGAAGGAGAGATCAAGCTCGTGCCGGAGCGCATGGAAAAAACCTATTTTAACTGGACGGACAATATCCGCGACTGGTGTATCAGCCGACAGCTCTGGTGGGGGCACAGGATTCCGGCGTATTACTGCGACAAATGCGGGGAAACCGTGGTTTCCGCCGGGATGCCGGACACATGCCCGAAATGCGGCGGCGATAAGTTTACGCAGGATCCTGATACGCTGGACACATGGTTTTCCTCCGCTCTGTGGCCTTTTTCCACCTTGGGATGGCCGGAAAAGACGGAAGAGCTTGACTATTTTTATCCGACAGATGTGCTGGTGACAGGATATGATATTATTTTCTTCTGGGTTATCCGTATGATTTTCTCAGGCTACGAGCAGATGGGGGAAAAACCGTTTCATACCGTGCTGTTCCACGGGCTGATCCGCGATTCCCAGGGAAGGAAGATGAGCAAATCCCTGGGGAACGGCATCGATCCTTTGGAAATTATTGACAAATATGGGGCGGACGCCCTGCGGCTGACGCTGATCACGGGCAACGCGCCGGGCAACGATATGCGTTTTTATTATGAAAAAGTGGAAGCCAGCCGGAACTTTGCCAATAAGGTGTGGAACGCTTCCCGTTTCATTATGATGAATATGGAAGGAAAGGATACGGGAGCCGTTGCGCCGGATATGTTGGAACCAGCGGACAGATGGATCATATCCAGACTGAACCGTCTGGTAAAAGAAGCCACCGATAATATGGAACATTATGAACTGGGTATTGCGGTACAGAAAGTATACGATTTTATCTGGGATGAGTTCTGCGACTGGTATATCGAAATGGTGAAACCAAGGCTTTACAATTCCGACGACAAGGAGAGCCAGAATGCGGCGCTCTGGACATTGAAGACCGTGTTGAGCGGGGCTTTGAAGCTGCTGCATCCGTATATGCCTTTTATAACGGAGGAGATTTTCTGCTCCCTGCAGCCGGAGGAAGAGTCCATTATGATCTCCCCGTGGCCGGAATATAAAGAGGAGTGGAACTTCGGGAAAGAAGAAAAAGATATTGAGACGATCAAGGAAGCGGTGCGGGGAATCCGTAACGTAAGGACGCAGATGAATGTGCCTCACAGCAGGAAGGCAAAAGTATATGTAGTAAGTGAAAATGAAACGGTTTGCAGAGCCTTTGAAGAGGGCAGACTCTTTTTTGCCTCCCTGGCATATGCCTCCTCCGTGGCTGTCCAAAGGGATAAACAGGGCATCGAAAGCGATGCGGTGTCGGTAGTGATCCCGGGGGCAACGCTTTATATTCCGTTTGCGGAATTGGTGGATATCGGGCAGGAGATTGTGCGGCTGGAAAAAGAAGAGAAGCGCCTGCAGGGAGAGCTGGCGCGGGTCAACGGAATGCTGAATAACGAGAGATTTATTTCCAAAGCGCCGGAGGCAAAGATCGCGGAAGAAAGAGAAAAGATGGAAAAATATACGCAGATGATGGAACAGGTAAAACTTCGTTTGAAACAACTGAAAGGATAAAGGGGATGCCGGCAGATTCTTACAGGGAAGCGGAACGGTATATTCTGGACTTGCCGAAGTTTACGAAAAAAAACAATGTGGAGGATACCGGGACTTTTTTAAAAGTCCTCGGTTCCCCCGAAGAGGAAATGAAAATTATCCATGTAGCGGGCACAAACGGGAAAGGTTCTGTTTGTGCCTACTTGTGTTCCATGCTGGCCGAAGGAGGCTATTCGGTGGGCATGTTCACATCCCCTCACTTGGTGGAAATGAGGGAGCGGTTTCGGACGGACAAAGGACTGGTCACGGAAGAGCAGTTTGTATGGGGATTTGATTATGTGATGGAACGGCTGGGAGAGATGCGGCGGTTGTCGGGGAAGCCGGACTATCATCCTACATTTTTCGAGTTGTTATTTTTGATGGGAATGGTGATCTTCCGAAAGGAAGGAGTGGAATATCTCATACTGGAAACGGGGATGGGAGGAAGGCTGGACGCTACCAATGCGGTGAAAAATCCTGTCCTTACGGCGATTACTTCCATCGGTTATGATCATATGGAATATCTCGGGGATACGATCGGGGAGATCGCCGGAGAGAAGGCGGGCATATTAAAACAGGGGGTTCCCGTCGTTTTCTGCGATAAAAGAAGGGAAGCTTCCCTGGTGATAGAAGAAAGGGCGGAAAAGCTTGGAAATAAGGCGGTTGGAATAAAAGAAGGGGATTTCCTTTATAATAAATTAACAAAGAAAAGCATTGATTTTTTCATGCATTCTCGGTATTATGGTTATATTAGGCTAAAACTGGAAACGGATGCTCTTTACCAGGCGGAAAATGCCGCTCTGGCCGTCCGGTGCATCGAAGAGCTGCCGGATGGCAGGAAGATGAAGAGGGAATGGATAGAAGAAGGGCTGCGCAGGACTTTTTGGGAAGGAAGAATGGAGGAGATTCTTCCGGGCGTATATGTGGATGGAGCGCATAACGAAGACGGGATACGCGCGTTTATCCGGTCGGTGGAGGCTGACGGCTGCAAAGGCAGGAGGTATTTGCTGTTTTCTGCAGTGGAAGATAAAAATTACGGGGAAATGATAAAGATACTGAGTTCCGGCGGACTCTTTGAAGAGGCCGTGACGGCGGGGATTCATGATATAAGGGGAGCGGGCGCGAAAACGCTGGGACAGCATTTCCATGGGATGAAGTGCAGCGCGGCGGAGAATACGGAGCAGGCGTTAGGCCGTCTGCTGGCAGGAAAACAAGAAGAGGATTTCATATATATTGTCGGTTCGCTTTATTTGGCAGGTGAGGTGAAGGCATTGTTTAGGAGGAAATCGGATGATCAATTTTGAAGAAGAATTAAAGAAGTTCCATCCCAGCCTGGAGGTAGAGGATGCGGAAGAGTCGATCTACAATCAGGATTTGACGGATATGGCGGATATATTGGTAAGCATGATCAAGGATATGGGGAATACGGCATTTTCCGAGCGGCCCGTAAGGCAGGATGAGATAGCGGCCCGCGAAGAAAACGGTTCTTTTGAAGAATAGGGGTGGCGGAATGTTATGTTATAATTGCGGCCGTAGTTTATCGGAACATGATTTCTGCACTTCTTGCGGGGCGGATGTAAGCATTTATAAAAAAATCATGCATCTTTCCAACCGTTTTTACAATGACGGACTGGAAAAGGCACAGGTCAGGGATTTGACCGGCGCGATAAACAGTCTGCGGCAGAGTTTGAAATTAAATAAAAACAATATAAAGGCAAGGAATCTTTTAGGGCTGGTTTATTTCGAAATGGGGGAAGTGGTGGCGGCATTGAGCGAATGGGTCATCAGCAAGAATATCCGTCCAAAGAAAAATATAGCGGACATGTATATCAATATGATACAGACCAATCAGTCCAGGCTGGATTCCATTAACCAGACGATCAAGAAATACAATCAGGCATTGACATACTGCCGCCAGGACAGCCAGGACTTGGCGGTGATACAGCTGAAAAAGGTGCTGTCGCTGAACCCGAAGTTTGTCAGGGCACACCAGCTTCTGGCGCTGCTTTATATCGAGGCCGGCGAGTGGGAGAAGGCGCGGAAGGAACTTTATAAGTGCGGCAGGATAGATTCGAATAATACGACCACAAGGCGCTATTTAAAAGAAGTGGAGCGGATGCTGGCACCGGAAGAAGGATCGGCAAAGGGAGCCGGAAAGAAACGGGGTGTTGCGACGGATGCTATCAAATACCAGAGCGGCAACGAGACAATCATCCAGCCGGTGAACGGGAAGGAAAGAAAAGGAATCTCCGTTCTTGTCAATATGGCGATTGGTATCGTAATAGGGCTGGCAGCGGCCTGGTTTCTCATCCTTCCGGCAAGAATCCAGATGGCGCAGGTAGCTATGGATGAAGAATTGCGGATGATCGGAGACCAGTCGGATGCCAAAACGGCTACCATTGACGAGATGGAACAGCAGTTGAAACGGCTGAAGGAAGAGAATGCAAAGCTGGAAACGCAGTTGGAGGATTATGTCGGGACGGACGGCACGATACAGGCTTCCGACCAACTGATTGCGGCGGCTAACGAATATCTGGCCAGCGAAGGGGATGCGTTCAAGGTATCGGAATATCTGGACGGAGTAAATATAGAAGAACTTGCGGATACGGCGTCGGAAGCGTTTATTGCGCTATACGATACGTTGACCGCCATGATCGGGCCGGAACTGGCCCAGACCGCTTATGACGAAGGCTACCGGTCTTATAAGGAAGGGGAGTTCGCGGAAGCCCTGCCGAATCTGGCAAAGGCATATCAGTATGACGAGACGAACGGGGACGCGCTTTTTTACCTGGCCAACTGCTATAAAGAGACAGGGAATCTGGAAAGAGCGAAGGAAGCCTATGCGCAGGTGATCGAATTGTTCCCCGGAACGCTCAAGGCAAGCAATTCCCAGACATATCTGGCAGAATTGAACGATGGGAACTGACATCAGGAAAATATAAGAAAATGGACACAAAAGAGAACATAATTTTATGTTCTCTTTTTGACCTTAGAGGAAAGGAGAATTGCATGATGGAAAATTTCAAGGTGATCGATAATTACCTGATGGTCAGAATGCCGGAAGAGATCGATCATCATAAGTCATCATACATAAGCGAAAATGCGGACAGGTTTATCGTTCAGGAGAAGGTAGACCATGTGGTCTTCGATTTTGAAAATACGAAGTTTATGGACAGCTCAGGAATCGGGATTATTCTTGGAAGGTATAAGAAGATTGCCTGTTTTGGGGGAAAAGTATTCGCCATCAATGCGGATAACCGAATCCGGCATCTCTTAATGATATCGGGATTACATAAAATTGTGGAAATTATGGAATAAACATGGAGGACTGGAATGAAAAACGAAATGAAGATGGAGTTCGACGCTATATCGGCAAACGAAGCATTTGCCAGGGTAGCGGTGGCGGCTTTTGTGTCCGAGCTGGATCCTACGCTGGAGGAAGTTTCGGATATTAAGACGGCGGTATCGGAAGCGGTGACAAATGCGATCATCCACGGATATGACGGAATAGAAGGGGGAAAAGTAAATATACGATGCCTTATTGAACAGGATGTGCTGCATGTGGAAGTGATGGACAAGGGAAACGGCATAGAGGACATTGAAAAGGCGATGGAACCGCTCTTTACGACCAAACCGGAGCTGAACCGCTCGGGGATGGGTTTTCCTTTTATGGAAGCATTTATGGATGATTTGGAAGTGTTGTCCGTAGTGGGGGAAGGAACGACGATCATTATGAAGAAAAAAATAGGATGCATTCCATGGATAGAGGATGAGGAATAGATTATGGAGGAAGTTGCGGTACTGATTGCACGTTCACAGGCGGGGGATAAAGCGGCGAGGGAAGCGCTGATAGAGAAAAACCTTGGTCTGGTGCATCATATCGTCAGGCGTTTTCTGGGAAGAGGATATGATGCGGAGGATTTGTTCCAGATCGGGGCGATAGGGCTGATGAAGGCGATCGATAAGTTCGATCTGGCATACGATGTAAAATTCTCCACCTATGCAGTACCAATGATAAGCGGTGAAATCAAGCGTTTTTTACGGGATGACGGAATCGTAAAAGTGAGCAGGACATTAAAGGAAAACGGATGGAAAATCAGGCAGGCGGCGGAGCAGATTTACCATGAGCGGGGAAGGGATGCCACGCTGGAAGAGATTGCGGAGGCGACGGGAATAGCCAGGGAGGATATCGTCATGGCCATGGAAGCCAATGTGGAAGTGGAATCCATTTATAAATCCGTTTACCAGTCCGACGGCAATGAAATTTATCTGGTGGACAAGCTGCCGGAAAAAAAGGACGATAATGAAAAACTGTTAAACCATATGCTGCTGGAACAACTGATCGGAGAGCTGGGGGAGGAGGAACGGATGCTCATACGGCTGCGGTATTTCCAGGACAAGACCCAGGTGGAGGTGGCGAAAAACCTTGGCATCAGCCAGGTACAGGTGAGCAGGATGGAAAAGAAGATACTGATACGGATGCGCGAGAAGCTTCAGAACTGATATGTCTGGGAAAACGGGGGCGCATGTGATAGAATGGGATGGTAAAAAACGAAGGAAACGAGGTAAGGATGATGAAAGCTTTTGATTATGTAGTAGAAAGTATCGAAGGGGATTACGCAAATTTAAGACAGCTGGGAGCCGAAAGCGATGAGCTTAAGCTGGTAGCCAGAGCCCTTCTGCCGGATGCGATTATGGAAGGGACGAAGCTGCATTATGAGTATATGGAGTATAGTATCGTAGAGTAGGAGAGGGGGAAGAAGGCCTTATTTTATCGAACTTTGTGGTACGCCGAGACGGATAAATCTCTATGCGGCAGCGGATGCCTATTATAATTATGAGGCATGAGAAAATGAGCTTGTCTGAATGAATTTGGACAAGCTCATTTCCTATAGGAAATTAAAATTAAGGAATTTAAGCAGTTGGTCGAATCTGATAATGGATTCCTTCTATGTTAAAAAATGAAATAGGCGATTTGAGGGATATCGCGTATAAATGGAGGATTTTTTGCCATAATAAGCATATGGATAGTTGACAGGCTTGGAAGGCTGGCAAGTATGGATTTAATATGCGGGGATGTGCGGAAGGAGCGTACGGAGGGAATGGCAGGGGAAATTGTTTATATAAAGGCGGAACGGAATGTAGAGGTTATGGAGGATGATGTGCTGTTTAAAGATATGGCTAAGGTGTATTGCGCGGACAGCCATGTGGCGGCGAAGGTGAAATCGTTGAAGGTGCATCGTTTTTCGAATGAGGAACAGAAAAGGCAGGTATTCAGTATCCTGAAGCTGATTGAGATGATCCAGCAGGCATGTCCCGGCGTGACGGTGGAAAATCTGGGGGAAACGGATATTCTTGTGGAGCGGGTGAATGTGGATAAGCATAAGGGGTTTGGCCAGACTTTGAAAATTATTTTTGTGGCTTGCATCAGCTTTTTTGGGACGGCTTTTACGATTATGGCTTTTCATAACGATGTAGGGATTAACCAGGTATTTGAAAAGGTGTATGAATTGGTTATGGGGGAGGCGTCGAGCGGTTATACGATACTGGAGTTTACGTATTCGATCGGGCTTGCCGCCGGGATTATCGTGTTTTTTAACCATATAGGAGGGCGGAGGATTACGAAGGATCCGACTCCTATAGAAGTAGAAATGCGTGTTTATGAAAAGGATGTAAACGATGCGCTGATTGAGACTGCGGACAGGGAAGGGAAGGTAATCGATGTTTCTTAAGCAGATATTTTTGGGGATCGTGGGCGTGAGCTTTGGGATGTTTGCGGCGGGAGGCGTTTTTACGGTATTGATATCGGTAGGGCTGATTCCGCGTTTTGCGGGAAAAATGCATGTGAGCAGGAAGGTTTTTTTGTTTGAAGAAGCGGTGGTATGCGGGACGTTGTTCGGGGATTTTTTCAGCGTATTTGACAGGTATGGGCATATCGGGGATCTGGTCATAAAAAATCAGGTATTCGGAAAGGGGAATACGGAGGCAGTATGGCATGTCCTGGGACTGGCCGTGCTTATGGTGTTCGGCCTGTTTGTCGGGATTTTTGTCGGGTGCCTTGCTCTCGCTATCGCGGAAATGCTGGATACGATCCCTATTTTTTCCAGGAGGATAGGATTCCGGCATGGGCTTGGCATTGCCGTGCTGGCGATGGCTTTGGGGAAAGCGGCGGGCAGCCTTCTTTATTTCGCGCAGGCGGTATATCTGCATGGCGGGGGGTAGTGTGAAGAGCGGTTCGCGTCGCGAACCGTTCTTCACACCAAAAAATGCCTGAAATGCGGCATTTTTCATCGGAGCTTCAGCTCTGGGGGATTGTGTGATTCCGCGAAGCGGAATCATGGTATTAGAATATAAAGGCATGAGGCCGGAAATGAGGTTAGATATGGATGAACAGGTGAAACAGGAATATCAGGAATATGTCAAAGAGGTCACACCGACGCATAACTTATGGCTTCAGATGGCGAAGGCTTTTTTTGTCGGCGGCGTGATATGCGTGGTCGGTCAGTTGATATTGAATTATTGTACAAATACAATGGGGCTGGATAAGGAAACGGCGGGCAGCTGGTGTTCGTTGTTGCTCATATTGGCCAGCATTGTGCTGACCGGCTTGAATATTTATCCTTCTATCGTAAAATTCGGAGGGGCGGGAGCCCTCGTGCCGATCACGGGCTTTGCCAATTCTGTAGCCGCGCCGGCCATCGAATTTAAGAAAGAAGGGCAGGTATTCGGAATCGGGTGTAAGATTTTTACGATCGCCGGGCCGGTGATTTTGTACGGGATTTTTACCAGCTGGGTATTGGGGCTTGGGTATTGGATATTGAAAGTAACAGGGATTTTTTAAGAAGTATGGATGATAAAAAACGGATTGGATAAGCAGGGCGGTGAATGGGAAGTTTACCGGCCTGTTTTTATTGTGCATTAAGTTTTTTTTGGTTATAATACTAATATAGTTGGAAGGAAGTGTGATTTGAATAGATTAGTAGCAAAAGGATTACAATTTATATTAGGGAGGGAAAGAAATGAGGGAGTTCTATGAATAAAGCTAAACCGCCATTTCATGTGACGGATAAAATGATTTTGCTGATTGCAGAAATCAGCGAGCAAGTCGGCCGCATGGCCGTTCAGCAGGAGAGAACGATTAATCCTCATTTGAGACGGGAGAACCGCATACGGACAATACATTCCTCCCTTGCGATAGAACATAATTCATTATCATTAGAACAAGTGACTGCGATTTTGGACGGTAAACGTGTTTTGGGTAATCCGAATGAAATTAAAGAGGTACAGAATGCTTATGAAGCCTATGGACTGATGTTGGGGCTGAATCCATTATCGGTGGACGATTTATTAAAAGCGCATAAGCTGATGATGAATGGGCTGGTTTTGGAGAATGGGAGATTTCGTTCCGGTGGCGTAGGTGTATTTGAAGGCGAGGCTTTGATTCATATGGCTCTTCCAGCCCAATTTGTGCCGGAACATATCCAAAATTTGCTTATCTGGTATGAACAATCGGAGCTGCATCCACTGATTAAAAGTGCGGTATTTCACTATGAATTTGAGTTTATCCACCCCTTTGTCGATGGTAACGGCCGTTTAGGGCGAATGTGGCATAGTCTCTTGTTGGGCAAATGGAGAGAATTATTTTTCTGGTTGCCGATGGAGGAACTGATTCAATCGAGACAGAAAGAATATTATGAAGCGCTTGGTACAGCAGATATGCAGGCGGATAGTGCCGGATTTGTGGAACTAATGTTGGAAATTATAAGAGATAGTTTGTTAGAAATAACAGTTGTTGGCAGTAGTAGCGATCAAGATAGCGATCAAGTAAACGACCAAGATGAAACTTGCGTGAAACGGCTTCTTGCCATACTTGGAGAAGATACATTATCGGCGGTGGAAATCATGGAACGCCTTGGACTTTCCCATAGGCCGACTTTCCGAAAGAATTATCTAAATCCGGCATTGGAGAAACTGCTTATTGAACGGACAATTCCGGATAAACCTAACAGTAAAAACCAAAGATACAGGAGGAGAAAATGATGAACATAGAACTGAGAATACCGACAGAAGCGGATAAAGAAGGACTGAAAGCTTTGTGCAATGCCGTTGACAGAAGATATCTTGCGGACAGGCTGCCATATCCTTATACGGATGAGGACGCGGACTGGTGGATCCGCATGGTCGCAGAGAACGAAGGGAAGTCCGGAAATTGGCGCGTGATATATGTGGACGGCAGACTGGTTGGAAACATTTCCATTGAAAAGAAATCCGATGTCTATCGAAAAGACGCAGAGATCGGCTACTGCCTTCTGACGGAATACTGGTCCCGCGGGATCGCGACGGAGGCCGTAAAACGAATATGCAGGACCGCCTTTGACGGATTGGACATTCTTCGAATCACGGGCCTGTATTATGAACCGAATACGGGTTCAAAACGCGTTTTGGAAAAGGCTGGTTTTGTATATGAGGGTACAATGAAAAATGCCGTGGTAAAGAACGGCGGGGTTTACAACCTGTGCATCATGGGACTCTTAAAGGAAAACTAAATATTTGTTCCGTTGGCCTGGGAGGAACCTAGATAGGATAAGTATTTCATCAAGTCCGCTTTGCCTGATTTGTTGAGCTTTCTCAGGCTGATCAGAACATCTTTCAGCTGGACTCCCTGAACAAAAGTAGCGTTCAGGTCATACGAACCGGCGCGCTCCGGCTCCATTCCGAGGATATAGTCGGTGCTTACGTTGTACAGTTTGGCCAGATTCACTACATGCCTGGAAGGGAGTTCCCGTTTATCCAGTTCATAATAGGAATATGCCTGTTGGGATATGCCGAGGTAGTCTGCGACCTGTCTTTGCTTGAGGTGGCTTTCTTCCCGTAGATTCTTGATCTTAACATGAACGTTTGTCAATGCAATTCCTCCTTACTTCTGTTCGTTGTGTCGTTCGATGTGGAAATAATAGCACAAGGATTTATAATTTGCACACAATAACAACGAAAAAATGTATATAAATATTTTGACAAAATTAAAAAATGTATACCGGGCCAAAAGGGAAAACGAAGGTGGGAAAATGACAATGGACGAAATAGTTATAAAATAATATATTTCTTCTATTGAGATTCATGAAGTGGAATGGTAGAATAAAAAGAAACGATTACAAATGAAAAGGATTGGTCAAGGATGGTATCGTTTACCGGTTTGGAGTTTCTTTTCCGATTTTTTCCGGCGTTCCTCGCCGTTTATTATATAACGCCAAAAAAATACAGGAATACTACGCTGCTGCTTGGCAGCATTATATTTTATGCCGTGGGGGAGCCGTACTATGTGCTGCTTCTTCTTGTCATGGTATGGCTGAATTATTTTTTTGCAAAAAAAATATATTCCTGCCGGGATACCCGAAGGGGGAAAAAATGCCGGAAAGACAGACTTGTTACGGTTCTTGCTTTGGATATCGGGCTGCTGGTGCTTTTTAAGGCGCTGGGCGCTTTTGCAGGGAGCAGCATACTTCCCCTTGGATTGAGTTTTTATACTTTTAAAATGATATCCTTTCAGGCAGACGTATTCCGGGGAGAAATGAAAGAACTGCCAACTTTTAAAAGGACGGCAGTTTATTTTACGATGTTTCCCCAGATCGTATCCGGCCCGATTATGCGTTTTAACGAAGGAAGCTTTCTCATGGAAGAGAGGGAGTACTCCTGGGAAAAACTGGAGGAGGGGCTGCAATATTTTGTGGCGGGTCTGGGAACGAAAGTGCTGCTGGCGGACAGACTGGCAATTTTATGGAAAGATATTCATATGATAGGATATGAGAGTATATCTACCCCGCTGGCCTGGCTGGGAGCGGCGGCTTATTCCATGGAGCTGTATTTTGACTTTTGGGGGTATTCCCTTATGGCATCGGGCATTTGCGTGATGCTTGGCTTCCCGTTTGTTAAAAATTTTGAACATCCTTATGCTTCAAAAAGCGTCAGCGAGTTCTGGAGGCGGTGGCATATGACGCTTGGCAGTTTTTTCAGGGATTACGTTTATATCCCGCTGGGCGGAAGCCGGGGAGGTATGCCGGAGACGCTTAGAAATCTTCTGGCGGTATGGGTTTTAACGGGGCTCTGGCACGGAGGGAGCCTGAATTTTGTGCTTTGGGGCCTGGCATTATTTTTGCTGATCTCGGTGGAGAAGATCGGGCTTGGAAAATTATTTACCAGATTTCCCTTGATCGGAAGGTGCTACACGCTTTTCCTGATACCGGTGACATGGGTGTTTTTTGCGTTGACGGATCTGGGCCAGCTTGGCCTGTATCTGGAGCGGTTGTTTCCTTTTGCGGGAGGGGGGATCGCCGTCAACGCTAACGATATATGGAAGTATTTGGGAATGTATTGGCATTACTTGCTGGTGGGAGCGCTTTGGTGCATCCCGTCCGTTTCGCGTTTCCTGCAAAAACGCAGAAAACATCCGCTGGTGGTGTTGCTGACGGTGGCGGTTTTTTGGCTTTCTGTTTATTGCCTGGTGAGCATGGAAAACAATCCTTTTGCTTATTTAAAATTTTAAGATTATTTGAACCTGAGATAAAGCGAGCGCAGCTATGAGAATAATAAAATGGATAAAAAAATGCCCGGTTTTCCTGCTTTTGGTGATAAGCGGCCTTGCCCTTACGCTGACAGGGGCGGCCGGCAGATTTTCAATATATAAAGATTATGAATTCGACCCGATAAAGAGGCCGTTCCTCGCCCTTGTGATGGAAGGCGCGGGAAATGGGACGGCGCCCTGGGAGATCGCAGAGCATATAGGAATGGGGGCCGGTGAATTCCCGGGCCGGTTGTTCGCCGTATTCCAAACCGGGGACGAAGGGCAGAGCATCGATGATATAGAGGGGAAGAAGGCAGAGGAGGCTGTCTCCCTTTCGTCTGATTTGGAAGAGGAAACTTTGCCGGAAGACCCGGCCATGGACGAAAATTCCGATCCTGAAGAAAACGAAACGGAGGAAGAGACGGCTTCCCCAATACAAAGCGAGTTTCCTGATGAAGCCGGTGAAGATCTGCCCGGCGGTACGGAGGAGGGAAAAACTTATGAATTCGGGACAGTGACGGAAGATTATTTTGACGATGCGGCGTTTATCGGGGATTCCAGGACGGTAGGTTTGTTTGAATATGGAGGGCTGGAAGAGCGGGCCGATTTTTATGCAAAAATATCCCTGACAATATATAATGTATTTTCCGAATTGCTGGCGAAGGAAGAGGGAACGGGAAAAAAGATCACGGCGGAGGAGGCGTTGTCGCAGAAACAGTACGGCAAAGTCTATTTGATGCTGGGAATCAACGAATTGGGAACGGGAACGACGGAAACCTTTATGGAAGAATATAAGGCTGTGGTGGAACGGATTCGGGAACTGCAGCCGGATGCGGTGATTTTCGTAGAAGGGATTATGAAAGTGACAGCGAGCAAGGATGCGGAAGACCCGATTTTTAACAACAAAAATATTGAGGAAAAGAATGCGGCCATCGCGGAGCTGGCGGACAACCAAACTATTTTTTATATCGATGTAAACGAAGCGGTATGTGATGCGGAGGGAAACCTGAATGCGGAATATACGATAGACGAAGTGCATTTAAAGGCAAAATATTACGAGATATGGAAACAGTTTTTGCTGGAACACGGAATTGAGCGGTAAGGAAGCGGCAATACTATACATCATATGAGAAGAATTTTGAAAGCGACAGGAAGGAGCTGTGTTTAGTATGAGCCAGGAAAAAAAGGAAACATGTATCTTAGGAAAGCAAAGCATAGAATTGAAAAATCCCGTTTATATCAGGGAGAGCGCCAGCGTGGTAGGAACGAAGGAAGGACAGGGGCCTCTGGCGGAGCTTTTTGATATGATCGGGCAGGACGATATGTTTGGCTGCGCTTCCTGGGAAGAGGCGGAAAGCAGTCTGCAAAAAGACGCTGTTTATCTGGCCCTGGGGAAAGCGGGGTTAAAAAAAGAGGATATCCGTTATTTGTTTGCAGGAGATTTGCTGGGGCAGTCCATCGCCAGCAGTTTCGGACTGGCGAGTTATGAGATTCCCCTTATTGGTCTGTATGGAGCCTGTTCGACCTGCGGCCTTTCGCTGAGCATGGGAGCGATGGCGGTGAACGGAGGTTATGCGGAACAGGTGGTTTGTGTAACGTCCAGCCATTTTGCCAGCGCGGAAAAGGAATTTCGCTTTCCTCTCGGATATGGGAATCAAAGGCCCTTGTCCGCATCGTGGACGGTGACGGGCAGCGGGGCTTTTGTATTAAGCAATACGGAAGGGGAGCGGTCCAGAGCAAGGATCACCGGGATAACGACGGGGAAAATTATGGATTACGGGCTGAAAGACTCGATGAATATGGGAGCGTGTATGGCTCCGGCGGCCTGTGATACGATTTATTGGAATTTAAAGGACTTTGGGAGAAGGCCTTCGGATTATGATAAGATTATTACCGGGGATTTGGGGAGCATAGGGCGTCAGGCGCTGATTGATCTTCTGAATGAAAAAGATGTGGATATCGCAGGACAGCATATGGACTGCGGGATTGAGATTTACGATGCAAAAGAACAGGATACCCATGCAGGAGGAAGCGGCTGCGGCTGCAGCGCTGTTACCCTGTCGGCCTATGTCTTAAAAAAGATAGAAGAGGGTACGTGGAAAAGAGTCCTCTTTGTGCCGACAGGGGCGCTGTTGAGCAAGACAAGCTTTAACGAAGGACAGACAGTACCGGGGATCGCCCACGGGTTAGTCATCGAAAGCTGCGGTTAGTTCCTGCTCATTCCGGCGTGGGGAATATTCGTATATTCCGCGATATCCCGGTTCAGCGTGACGAGATCGCTGACGTTCAGGTCATGTACGGAAGAATGGCCGGTAGTTCTGGCGAACATTTTTAATTCTTCCAGAGAGACGTTGAGGAAGTTAGCGACTCTTTGAGCCGCCGCATCCATTTTCAGCCGCGCCCGGAGTTCCGGTTTTTGCGTGGCGATTCCTACGGGGCAGTTTCCAGTTCCGCAGATTCTGTATTGCTGGCAGGCCGCCGCGATGAGTCCGGCGCTGGCGATGGCAACGGCATCCGCGCCCATAGCAAGAGCCTTCGCAAAGTCAGAAGATACCCGAAGTCCGCCCGTGATTACAAGGGAAATATCCGAATGGACGGAGTCCAAATATTTTCTTGCCCGATGCAATGCAAAAATGGTCGGAACGGAGGTGGATTCCCGGAGCAGGAGCGGGCTGGATCCGGTAGCGCCTCCCCGTCCGTCGATCGTAATAAAGTCGGGGGCGGCATATACGCAGTGTTCCAGATCGCGTTCGATCCGTCCGGCCGCTATTTTGATGCCGATGGGTCGTCCGCCGGAAAGCTGGCGGAGGGTATCCACCGTTTTTTTCAAATCTTCTTTCGAATTGATCTCTTCAAACCGGCTGGGGCTTTGAATGTCATCGCCCGGATTTTTTCCACGGAGAGCGGCGATTTCGGGAGTTACTTTTTCTCCCGGAAGATGTCCTCCCATGCCGGGTTTTGTCCCTTGACCGATCTTGATTTCGATAGCGTCCGAAGACTTCAGGTTTTCATCGGTCACGCTGTATTTATTTGGAATATATTCAAAAATATACTTATAGGCCGCCTGCTTTTCTTCGGGAAGGATGCCGCCTTCTCCGCTGCACATAGCGGTTTTGGCCAGGGCGCTGCCTTTGGCCAGGGCTACCTTGATTTCTCTGGAAAGCGCTCCGAAGGACATATGGGAAATATAGACGGGGCTTTCCAGCACCATAGGTTTTTGCGCATGCTTTCCGATGACGGTTCGTGTACTTACAGGATCCGAGTCAAGAAGAGGAGCCGGATTTAACTGAGCGCCAAGAAAGAGAACATCGTCCCAGCCCGGCATAGCCATTTTTGTTCCCATCGCTCCGTCGATGCTCTTTCCCGTTACCGCTATCTCGTGGATCTCTTCCATATAACGGCTGCTTTTATCATGCCGCATATACTGGGGATCATAAGCAAGCTCTCCCTGGGGGGAACTCTCTTCCTGTGGAGTCTCATCCCCAACCTTTTCAAATTTGGAAACCGGCTGTTTGCAAACCGGGCAGCAGTCCAGCTCCGATAATTTTTTTCCCTCTTTGTCTTCGTCAAAGACAGCGCCGCATACGGCGCATTTGTAAATTGCCATAAAAAATCCTCCATATGTATTAAAACCATTTTATCTGTATTAGAAACATTCTAAAATATTTCTTTCTGCTTTGTCAAGGATGGAGGGGGAGGGGAAATTAATTTTTTAAGCCGGAAATGGGAAGGGAGGAAACGGAGCTGGGGAACAGGCGGCGGACGGGGAGGAACGGCGGTTGCGTCCGGCTGATCCTCTTTTATCGGAATATTTAGAAAATCCATTTTTCGAAGCCGGCACGGAAAACCATATTCCACCCGCCCCCGCCGTTCTTCCCCGCCCTTTCTCCCCGTCCGCCGCCCGCTCCGCAATTCCATAGTCCGATCCAGCCCATCCGTCAGAAATCTATTGAAAAAAGTGGAAAGTGCTAGTAAAATAAAGTGCGGTAGGATATGCGGATGCGGCATGGAGGATGGTTATGAGGGAAATGGAGTTTAAGATGGAAAGACAGGGTCTTCTGAAGGAGGGGGATCGGGTGACGGTAACGGAGGGCGTTCTTCCAAGCAATTATTATTATACCATTGATCCGGCGCTGGCCATGTCCGGCAATTATCCTTTTCGGGAACGGATGCTGGCAAGGGAAGGAATTGTCAGAGAGATTTTGGAGAAGGAAAGAGGATTTTATGTCATAGCAGAGTTTGATGAATAACCGACAGGGTATGGATGAAGTTGACTGATCATACGAGAAAAGAGAAAAAGGGAGGAATACAACATGAAAAAAGTAATATCCACACAAAAGGCGCCGGCGGCGATCGGGCCATATTCCCAGGGGATTGTGGCAGGTCCGTTTTTATACGCTTCGGGTCAGATTCCCATCGATCCGGCGACGGGGGAGATCAAAGGGGAGGATATCCTGGAACAGACGGAACAAGTCATGAAGAACGTGGGGGCGATTCTGGAAGAAGCGGGCTATCGTTATGAAGATGTGGTAAAGACCACATGCTTTCTGGCGGATATGGGTGATTTTGCGACGTTTAACGGTGTGTATGAAAAATATTTCACGGGGAAACCGGCAAGAAGCTGCGTGGCAGTAAAACAGCTTCCTAAAAACGTACTCTGTGAAGTGGAAGTGATTGCATATCATGAATAATATTGTATTGATCGGTATGCCGGGAGCCGGGAAAAGCACGGTAGGAGTAGTGCTGGCAAAGTGCCTCGGTTATCGTTTTGTGGACTCGGATCTCGTGATTCAGGAAAAAGAGGGCAAGCTCCTGCATGAGATTATGGAAGAGCGGGGAACGGACGGATTTCTCGCGGTGGAAAATGAAATCAACGCCTCCCTGGAGGCGGAGCGGAGCGTAATCGCTACCGGGGGAAGCGTAATATACGGAAAAGAAGCCATGGAGCATTTGGGAAGAATCGGAACCCTTGTGTATTTAAAGCTTTCCTGTCCGGCGGTGGAGGAACGCCTCGGGGATCTGAACGAAAGGGGTGTGGCGGTTCGGGAAGGGCAGACTTTGAGGGATTTGTATGAGGAAAGAATTCCCTATTATGAAAAGTATGCCCGGATTGTCATAGATTGCGAAAATAAGATGATAAAGGATATTGCCGCGGAAATTATTTCGGCAGCCGCCGCACGGGAACAGGAGGATCGGCACCAATGAAAAAAATGGCGATTGGCAGCAGTCTGCTGCTGTTTCTGGCCGCCTGTATATGGGGCGTTGCCTTTGTGGCCCAGAGCGTGGGCATGGAATATATGGGGCCTTTTACTTTTAACGGAACCCGGTTTCTGATCGGGGGCACGGTGCTTCTGCCCCTCGTCGCTATCAGAATAAAGAAGAAGAAAAATACGCCGGAAGAGATTCCGGCGGCGCTTACGTGGAAAGGCGGGATCTGCTGCGGACTGGCCATCTGCTTTGCTTCTTTGAGCCAGCAGATCGGCATCATGTACACTACGGTAGGAAAAGCAGGATTTATTACAACGCTGTATATTATTATCGTACCCGTGTTAGGGCTGTTCCTGCACAGGAAAGTGGAGGGAAAGGTCTGGAAGGCAGCGCTGGTGGCAGCGGCTGGAATGTATCTGCTTTGCATAAACGAGAGTTTTTCTATTGGGAAGGGGGATGCTTTGGTCTGCCTCTGTGCCGTTATTTTTTCGATACATATTCTGGTGATCGATCATTTTTCACCGAAAACCGACGGAGTAGCCCTTTCCTGCATCCAGTTTTATACGGCGGGTCTTATCTGCATATTGGGGGCTTTTTTGTTGGAGGAACCGTCTTGGAACCAGATTTTCAGCGGGATTGTTCCGCTGCTGTATGCGGGCGTGATGTCCTGCGGGGTCGCGTATACGTTACAGATCATAGGGCAGAAAAACCTGGATCCGACGGTAGCCTCCCTGATCCTCAGCCTGGAATCCGCCGTTTCCGTACTGGCCGGGTGGTTCATACTGGGGCAGGCTTTGACGGTGAAGGAATTATTTGGATGCGCCCTTGTATTTGCGGCGGTGATCTGGGTGCAGATGCCGTCCCCGTCCGCACGTATAAGCCGTAAATATAAACCAAAGAATGAATAATTTATGAAAAAAAAAGAGATAATAGTGTCATGCGAAAGGAATGATAAAATGGGATCCGGGGATAGGATCTGGGGATAGGATCTGGGGATAGGATCTGGGGATCCTGGAAAATATAGGAGGTTTGCATGGACTATTTGAATGCGTTTTGGGTAGGAGGGCTGATTTGTGCCCTTGTGCAGATATTGATGGAAAAGACGAAAATGATGCCGGGAAGAATTATGGTTCTTCTCGTCTGTCTCGGCGCGGTCATAAGCGCGTTTGGCATTTATGAGCCATTCCAGGAATATGCGGGCGCCGGCTCTTCCGTCCCGCTGCTTGGATTTGGAAATGTGCTGATGAAAGGGGTCAGGGAAGCGGTGGACCAGTCCGGCTTTATCGGGATATTCCAGGGTGGATTTAAGGCAGGAGCGGTCGGGACATGTGCCGCATTGGTATTCGGGTATCTGGCAAGTTTGATTTTTAACCCGAAGATGAAAAAATAAAAGGCGGAGGCTCAGATTTCTTCCCAGGAAATTCCGCGTTTATCCATAAACTTGCGGAACGCATCGTCCCAGAGCTGCTCCGGCGTTCTGTCCATGAGAAAGGTATTGGTGGAAAGGCCGGTCGCCAGTATGGCGTTTGTCCCGTCGAACCGTATGGTGAGGGCAAAGTATTTGACGAGGCTTCCGTTGTCTTGGAAACCGCCTTTTTCCAGGATCTGCTCCATATGGCGGGGAAGGAGGAGCAGTACAAATTGGAAGCTCAGCGGCGTGCGTTTTCCTTTGATCAGCTGGAAGCAGAGAGGACGGATCTCCTTCCATAAAGAAAAATCATAAGGGCAGAGAGACGGATCCTCCTGCTCTTCTTTTGTGTAAAAATTTTTTCGTATATGTCCGTCAATTTGGAATGCATTGGCGGTAACGATAGTCCCCTCTTCCAGCAGGAAGCCGTCGAAGTCGTCGGAAAGGAGCAGTTTATTCATGAAATCTTTGAGATTGGATATTTGATAGGTTTTCATAGGTTCCTCTTTTATCTGTCTTTTTGGTTTTTGTTGTTCCGGTTTGGGATGGCAGCCTCTTTTTACTTCTCCCTATTAGAGTATATGAAAAGCATAAAGATAGCAAGGGTTTTCAAAGACGGGAAAGTAAAAATTGATTTCCGTGGAAAAACAGAAAACCCTCTTTACAATAAACAGTTAATTGTGTTATCATAAGTAGTAATTAAAACCACATAGAACGGTAATAAATATGATTGGTTTACACATACTGAAAAAGTATACTATTTAGGGAAAGGCACGGTTGCGGAAATGAGTTATAAGATCATATTGGACAGTTGTGGGGAACTGCCTCCCAAGTATAAGGCAGACGAAAGATTTGAGATCGTTTCATTGGGCATAGAAGTGGGAGATTATCAGATCATGGATGACGAGAATTTTAACCAGAAGGAATTTCTCGCAAAGGTGGCGGCATGCCCGAAATGCCCGAAATCTTCCTGCCCTTCCCCGGAGAGCTATATGGAAGCATGCCATTGCGATGCGGATCATGTGTATATCGTAACCCTGTCTTCTAAGTTGAGCGGCAGTTACAACAGCGCCGTATTGGGAAAAAATCTGTATCATGAAAAATACGGGGATAAGGATATCCATGTATGTGATTCCCAGTCCGCCAGCTGCGGGGAGACTCAGATCGCGTTCCGGGCGATGGAGATGGAAGAAGAAGGGCGTTCTTTTGAGGAAATTGTCAAAGAACTGGAGAAATTCAGAGACGGCCTTAAGACTTTTTTTGTATTGGATAATCTGGAGACGCTCAGGAAGAATGGGAGATTGTCCGGCGTGAAAGCGCTGGTAGCCACGACGTTGAGCGTGAAACCGCTGATGGAAGGCCAGAAGGGCGAGATTGTACAAAGAGGCCAGGCTATCGGCATCAAGAAGGGGCTGGCCAAATTGGTGGATACACTGGTAAAAGAAGCGGTGGATACGGAAGGGAAAAAATTGATGATTACCCATTGCAACTGCCCGGAAAGGGCGGAACTGGTAAGAGACGCGATATTGAAGGACATCCGCGTAAAGGATGTGCTGATTATGGATACCGCGGGGATCAGCAGCATGTATGCGAATGACGGCGGGGTGATCGTAACGCTGTAAAAAGCAACATCGTAACGCTGTAAAAAACAACACCGTCTGGTTATTATGAATCTATGGAAAAAGAATGGAGATGGAAAGTATCCCGTCAAGGAAGCGGACGGCGATCTTTCCATTCATTTTTTCTGTCAGTTCCCTGGCGATGGAGAGGCCGAGACCGGTGGATTGTCCGGCGGATTCTACGGTATAGTAGCGATTCAGTAATTGCATGGCCTGTAGTTCATTTAAGCCGGAAGCATGATTGGAAAAGAGGATTTCGCCCTCTTTTGATAAAGAAACAGTCAGGTCGCCGTCACTGTATTTCATGGCGTTGCTGATTAAATTGGCGAAGATACGGGAGAGGGCGCTCCTGTTCAGGGAACGGACGATCTTTTCTTCCGGCATGATGATCCGGGGGGAAATCTTACACCCTTTCAGGGCGGCGTAATAGGAAGAAATGGTTTCTTCCAATACGCCGTTGATATTGACCTCTTCCAAAGGAACTTCATCGATAGAGGATGCGGCCGCGAAATATCGGAAAAGCTCCTCGGTTAGTTGCTTTAAAATACCGGTTCGCTCCTCGACGATGGAAAGATAGCGGCGTATGTCCTCAGGATCATCGGTTTGCCGGAGCAGATCTAGATATCCGCAGACGGCGGTCAGAGGAGTCCGCAAGTCATGGGAGATATTGGCAACGGCCTCCGTCAGTTCCATATTGCCCTGGCGGAACCGGAGCTGTTCGGCGCGGAGCCGGCGCAGCTGCTTGTTGATATCGGAAGCCAGCTGGCGCATATGTTTGTCGCGGCAGGATACGGAGATAAGCGTATTGGTATCTTCCGCAAGCTTTTCGGCAAACTGGGCGATGATCTCCCGTGCCGCTTTTTTCATAAAATATATTTTCATGCCCATTGCCGATAGAACGGCAAAGAGGATGCCGATGCAAGCCCATAATAAATATGTCATAGCCAAATCTCCAATCAAAATTAGTTGATGTTTTCCCGGTAAAAGACATATATGCCGGTTCCTGTAACGACGGCGGCGATGAGAATGGAATAGAAAGACATTTTCCATAAATTGTCTGCCGACAGGGTGCATAGTTGCATTGCCTGATTTCCGGGAAGGAAATCATGGAGGAACTCGTAAACCTGGCGTTTAGTTCCGCTGACATACCAGGGGTTTGGCGTGGGGGGAGCGCTTTCTGCTTCCGAAGTTTCCTCCGTTTCGAAGTAATATGCCTGGTCGTATTCCGGTTCTTCCAGCCTTGCGCGGATATAAGCCCCGAAAAATAAAAAGATAAATACGCCTAAAATGCAAACTGTCGCTGTTGCGGCTTTATTTTGGCACAGCATGGCGGCCGCTGTGCAGATAGAGGTAAAAGCGACGGCCAGTATGAAAATGGTGCCGATATGCCCGAGAACAATGGGAAAGGCAGCATCGGAAAAAAAGCCGAGCAGAGGGATACCTGTACACAGACTGGAAATAAGGTATGCGAGGCACATAAGAAAAATGGCTGCGATGGAAACGATCAGGAAAGAAAAATAGACCGCTGTCCGGGAATGCCCGGCAATCAGTTTGTTTCTCATGGTTCCGTCATTGTATTCCGTTCCGATAAACAGACTACAGAAAACGGAAGAAAGGATCGCCATAAAAAAAGCATAGAGGCAGAAACCTGATTCGAGGGAAATGGTATAACCGTATTTTTTCATAGTGATAAAGTTTGAGAGCGGCACTATAATTCCTATGGCAAACATGTAAAGGATGCCGATTCGGAAAGAGATATCTTTTTTTAACCGGGAAAAGTTAGCCGACAATAATTTATTCATGTGTTTTACCTCCTATCAGACTCATATAATAGCTTTCAAGGCTTTCTTCCCGCTCATGAATGGAAAGGACTTCACAGCCTTTTTCGGACAGCGGCAGAATTAATTTGGTAATAGTAATTTTAGAAAATATTTCGGCCTGGGTATCGGAAAGAATATGGTATTCCAGCCCCATTTGATCTGCCGCCAGAGCAAAGGCCCGGATGTCGGATACTTCCAGGCAAAGGCATTTGCGGCAGGTGCGGTCCAGATCTGCGGCGCTGATTTCTTTGACAATATGTCCGTTGTCGATAAATCCGTAGTGGGTGGCCAGGCGAGACAGTTCATCCAGGATATGGCTGGAGATCAAAAAGGTGATCTGCCTTTCTTTGTTCAGTTTTAAAATCAATTCCCGTATTTCGACGATGCCTTGCGGATCAAGGCCGTTGGCCGGTTCGTCCAGAATAAGAAAGTCGGGATTTCCGCAGAGGGCGATGGCGATGCCAAGCCGCTGCCGCATGCCGAGAGAAAAATGCTTTGCTTTCTTTTTCCCTGTGTTGTCCAAACCTGCCAGTTTTAAGATTTCGTCGATGCCGTCAAAAGAGGGCAGACCTAAAATGCGGTATTGTTCCTTCAGGTTTTCTTCCGCCGTCATATGGAGATAGATGGACGGCGTTTCTACTACCGCTCCGATTCTCTTCCGGACTGTTTGGATCGATTTTTCCGTATTTTCCGTTCCATATAAGGCATAGCTGCCGGAAGTGGGAGTTTGTAAGCCGCAGATGAGCCGGATCAAGGTCGTTTTGCCGGAACCGTTTTTTCCGACAAAGCCATAGACCGCTCCTTTTGGGACGTGCATGGAAAGATTTTTTAATGCCTGGAAGCGCTTATAGCTTTTGCTGATGGCATTGACAGTTAATACATAGTCCATAATAAAAGCCTCCTTATCGTTGATACATGTATTGTATCCCCTTTTTGTTAAGAAAGCTGTTAAGGGAAAAGTAAAGAAATTGTAAAGATTTGCCGTCAATTCTCAGTTTCTTTCATCTTGAAGCCGATTCCCCAGACCGATTCGATATAATCCTGTCCGCCGGCATCCCGGAGTTTTTTCCTTAAATTGCTGACATGCACCCGCAGGGAGCTTTCCACGCAATCGGGAGTATCCTCGCTGATTTTTTCCAGGAGCAGGGATTTGGTAATGACTTGGGAGGGATGGGACATGAGCAGTTTTAAAATCGCAAATTCCGTTTTGGTAAGTTTGACAGGAAGTCCGCATACGGTAGCCTTATGGGTGTCGGCAGACAGCGAAATATCCGAGAATTCCAACAGGGAAATTTTTCCGGAAGGAGAAAAGTTCCGAAGCTGTACGGCGATTCTGGCAAGCAATTCCTTGGTATCGAAAGGTTTCGTAACATAGTCCGCCGCGCCGTTTAGCAACAGTGATACTTTATCCTCCGTTTCGGCTCTGGCGCTGACGACAATCACGGGTATTCCTTCTATTTCAGACAGAAGTTCCCGGCCGTCCAGGCCAGGGAGCATCAGGTCAAGAAGAATAAGATCGGGCTTTTTGCGTTCTAAAACAAACAGAGCCTCCGTTCCTGAATAGGCGCGGAGAACCTGGTAGCCTTCTTTTATCAGTGCTTCTTCCAGCATGTTTCCTATATTTACGTCGTCGTCAATCACAAAAATGCTCTTGGCATTTCCCATGTTTTTCATATCGGCCCTCCGTGGATAGGGTTACATGATCTGAATCTGTACGGAATGAAGGATGGCATAAATAAGGGCTATTTGCAGAAAAAGAATAGCCGGCATGCCATAAACAAAGTACCAATGCCTTGTTTTATGGCGGAAAGCATACATGCCGGTGATGCTGCCGATGCTTCCGCCGATGATTGCAATGATAAATAAGGTGGATTCGGGAATCCGCCAGAGATGCTTCTTCGCCCGGTATTTATCAAGCCCCATAAGAAATAAGCCGATCAGGTTTACTGAGGTAAAATATGCGACTAGCAAAGTGATAACGTTCATATGGATAACCATTCCTTTTCGTTTGTTCTTTTTAGGGCGCTTATGATCTGCCGCGGCTTTTTATTTCTTCTGTGTTCCCTGGGCTTCCTGCATTTTCATGGCGCGGACTTTGCAGGAAAGGCCGAAAAGGTTGATAAAGCCTTCCGCGTCGTGATGGTCGTACAAGTCGCCGGTGGTAAAGGAGGCAATGCTTTCATTATATAAAGAGTACGGGGAAGTAGTTCCGGCTTTTATAATGTTGCCTTTATAAAGCTTGAATTTTACTTCGCCGGTTACATAGCGCTGTGTGGATTCGATAAATGCCTGTACCGCCTCCCGCAAAGGAGTGAACCATTTGCCTTCATAAACAATCTGTGCCAGTTTATTGCCCATATCTTCTTTGAGGGCATAAGTATCTCTGTCCAGAATGAGTTCTTCCAGCTGCTGGTGGGCTTCGTAAAGGATCGTTCCGCCGGGAGTTTCATATACGCCGCGGGATTTCATGCCGACCACGCGGTTTTCCACGATGTCCACGATGCCGATCCCGTGTTTTCCGCCCAGGGCGTTGAGTTCGCGAATGATATCGGCTGTTTTCATTTTATGGCCGTTGATGGAAACGGGTATTCCTTTTTCAAAGGCCATGGTAACGTATTCTCCCTCTTCAGGAGCTTTTTCCGGCGTCGTGCCGAGAACGAGGAGATGTTCATAATTCGGCTCGCTGGCCGGGTCTTCCAACTCCAGCCCTTCGTGGCTGATGTGCCAGAGGTTGCGGTCGCGGCTGTAAGAGGAATCCGCTGAAAAAGGCAGGTCGATGCCATGTGCCTTGCAATATTCGATTTCGGATTCGCGGGAGTCCATAGTCCATTTTTCATTTCTCCAGGCAGCGATAATTTTTAAGTCGGGAGCCAGGGCTTTGATGCCGAGTTCAAAACGGATCTGGTCGTTGCCTTTGCCTGTTGCGCCGTGGCAAATAGCGGAAGCGCCTTCTTTGCGTGCGATTTCCACCAGTTTTTTTGCGATGACCGGACGTGCCATGGAGGTGCCGAGAAGATATTTGTTTTCATACACCGCATGGGCCTGTAAACAGGGCATGATATACTCGTCACAGAATTCGTCGGTGACGTCTTCTATGTATAATTTTGCAGCGCCGCAGAATTTGGCCCTTTCTTCCAGACCATCCAGTTCCTCGCCTTGGCCGCAGTCTACGCATACGCAGATAACTTCATAATCGAAGTTTTCTTTTAACCAGGGAATAATGGCGGTGGTGTCCAGTCCGCCGGAATAAGCTAATACTACTTTTTCTTTCATGGATCTATGCCTCCCAATCTTTTTGTTTTTTTACTATAACAGGAAACTGCGCCATAAGGCGCGTGTATTCACAGGCCCGCAACGCGAACCTGCAAACAATATACAACATTATGAAAAGAAATGCAAGGGGGAGTCAAAAAAAATATTGCATATTATTCAGATATATAGTATATTTATACAATGCAAAAAGGAATGGCAAAGGGATTGAGATTTTGCGGAAGAGAGTGTATGATTGGTATGCAGGTCATTGGAAAGGGATAGGTTGTGGGAATATTCTGACAAGATATTCCGTGAAAATCCAGTTGTACCGAACATTCCATCAAGCCCGGTAAAGCAGAAGCCAGTCGGGAACCTCCTGGCTTCTACGGTCTTGATTCCATGGTACAGAAGGATTTTCACAGAATATCTTGTCAGAATATTCGGCAAATTTATTGATTTGGCAATGGCCTGTGGAGACATATAAGATGTATGTGTGTAAAAATATATATAAAAGAAAAGGATAGAGGATGGTTGGGATGAAGACGAGAGTGTTTATTGATGGAAGTGAAGGGACTACGGGGTTGAGAATATATGAAAGGTTTGCGGGGCGGGAGGATATTGAATTGCTGCCGGTCGCTCCGGAGCTGAGGAAGGATATCGGGGAAAGGAAGAGGCTGATTAATTCGGCGGATGTGGTTTTTTTGTGTCTGCCGGATGGGGCGGCAAAGGAGTCGGCGGGACTCGTGGAAAATGAAAATGTCAGAATCATCGATACGTCTACGGCCCACAGGACTGCGGAAGGCTGGATCTATGGATTTCCGGAACTTTCTGTGGGACAGAGGGAAGCGATCGCCGGGGGGAGGCGGATCGCGGTGCCGGGCTGCCATGCGACCGGTTTTATTTCGCTGGTTTACCCGCTGGTTGCTTCTAAAGTATTGGCAGCGGATTATCCGTTTTCGGCATTTTCCCTTACCGGGTACAGCGGAGGGGGGAAGAAGATGATCGCTCAGTATGAGGCGGAGGGACGGGAACCGGAGCTGGATGCGCCAAGGGAGTATGCGCTTTCCCAGAATCATAAGCATTTGAAGGAAATGAAGGCAATAGCGGGATTGGCGAGGGAGCCGTTATTTTCGCCGATCGTAGCGGACTATTACAGCGGAATGGTGGTTTCCGTCCCGGTATATGGGGAATTCCTGCAAAGATATGCCGGTGCGGCAGGGCTGAGGGATTTTTTTGAAGAATATTATAAAGGGCAGAAATTTATTAAAGTGATGGCAGCCGGAGCGGAGGAAGAACTGGCCGGCGGCATGATGGCCGGCAATGGATGTTCGGGCTGGGACGGGCTTCGGATTTATGTGACGGGGAACGAGGAGCGGGCCGTGCTGACGGCTCAGTTTGACAATCTTGGGAAAGGGGCGTCGGGGGCGGCGGTGCAGTGCCTGAATCTGATGCTTGGATGCGAAGAGGGGAAAGGGCTGAATATATGATTCGGATGATGACGATCGAGGATTACGAAGGGGTGTATGCCCTTTGGATGAGCATTAAAGGATTTGCCATGCGGAGCATCGATGACTCGAAAGAGGGAGTGGAACGTTTCCTGGCGAGGAATCCGGAAACGAGCGTGGTGGCGCTGGAAGATGGAAAAGTCGTGGGGGCGATCCTTTGCGGGCACGACGGACGAAGGGGATGCATGTACCATGTATGCGTCCATGCGGATTACCGCATGAGAGGGATCGGAAAGGCGATGGTGGTGTTTGCCATGGAAGCGCTGAAGAGGGAAAAGATCAGCAAGGTTTCGCTGATCGCGTTTACCAAAAACGATGTGGGGAATGCATTTTGGAACCGGATCGGGTGGACAAAAAGGGAAGATTTGAATTATTATGATTTTGTGCTGAATAAAGAAAATATTGTGGCTTTTAACCAGTGAGAAGTGAAAGGAGCAAAAACAGCAATGAAAAAAATCGACGGCGGCGTAACCGCAGCGAAAGGATTTGAGGCAGCCGGAACGGCGGCGGGGATAAAATATAAGGACAGGAAGGACATGGCGGTTATTTACAGCCAGGTTCCGTGCAAGGCGGCAGGAGTTTTTACTTCCAATATAGTGAAAGCGGCCCCGGTGGTCTGGGACAAGAATGTAGTGGAACATTCCCCTTATGCTCAGGCGGTGGTCATCAACGCGGGGATCGCCAATGCATGTACGGGGGCGGCGGGATATGACTGCTGCAAAAAGACGGCGGAATGCGCGGCGGAAACGCTGGATATTCCTGCGGATGCCGTACTGGTGGCTTCCACCGGCGTGATCGGGATGCAGATTCCGGTGGAAAAGATAACGGCAGGAATCGAAGACCTTGCCCGGATCAAATCGGAGGGCAGAGAAGCGGCCGGGATGGCGGCGGAGGCCATTATGACGACGGACACGGCGTCCAAAGAGGCGGCTGTGCAGTTTGAAATAGATGGAAAAATAGTGACGCTTGGCGGTATGTGCAAAGGATCCGGCATGATCCATCCCAACATGTGTACAATGCTTGGGTTTGTAACGACGGATGCTGCTATTTCCAAAGAACTTCTCCAGGAAGCTTTGCGGGAAGATGTAAAAGACACTTTTAATATGGTTTCGGTGGACGGGGATACGTCTACGAACGATACGCTTCTCGTGCTGGCAAACGGTATGGCGGGCAATGAAGAGATTGTCAGCAAGGACGAACGGTATAACCGGTTTGTGGAAGCCCTCCATGTAGTGAACGAAACGCTGGCAAAAAAGATGGCGGGGGACGGCGAAGGGGCGACGGCTCTTTTTGAAACCCGCGTGATCCATGCCAGAACGAAGGAAGAGGCAAGGGTTTTAAGCAAGTCCGTGATCTGTTCCAGCCTGACTAAAGCGGCTATTTTCGGGCATGATGCCAACTGGGGGAGGATTCTCTGCGCATTGGGTTATTCCGGCGTATCCTTTGACCCGGAAAATATCGAACTGTTTTTTGAAGGGGAGGATAAGCGGATACAGATTTATAAAGACGGAACTGCAACGGATTACAGCGAGGAGGAGGCGACGAAGATCCTTGCCCTGCCGGAGGTGCGGGTAGTCGTGGATATGAAAATGGGGGACAGCGAAGCCCGTGCCTGGGGCTGTGACCTGACTTATGATTATGTGAAGATCAATGCGGATTACCGGAGTTAAATGAAAACATGCGCGGCCGCGCAGAAATGGAGGAAAAGATGGATAAGGATATGACGGAAGTGCTGAAGAAGGCGGAGGTGCTGATCGAGGCCCTGCCTTACATACAGCAGTTCAACCGTAAGATTATCGTGGTGAAATATGGCGGAAGCGCTATGAGCAACGAGGAATTACAGAAAAATGTGATCAAGGACGTGACTTTGTTAAAGCTGGTGGGATTTAAGCCGATTATCGTGCATGGGGGCGGAAAGGAAATCAGCCGGTGGGTCGGCAAAGTAGGGAAGGAGCCGCAGTTTGTCAACGGCCTTCGGGTGACGGATGAAGAGACGATGGAGATCGCGGAGATGGTTCTTTCGAAAGTAAATAAAAGCCTTGTGACGATGGTGCAGGAACTGGGTGTGAAAGCAGTGGGGATCAGCGGCAAGGACGGCGGCCTTCTGACGGTGGATAAAAAATATTCCGACGGCAGGGATATCGGTTTTGTAGGAGATATCAAAGAGGTAAATCCGAAGGTGCTTTACGATCTGCTGGAAAAGGATTTTCTTCCGATCGTTGCCCCGGTCGGGCTGGACGATCATTTTCATACTTATAATATTAATGCGGACGATGCGGCATGCGCTATTGCAAAGGCGGTCCATGCGGAAAAACTGGCGTTTCTTACCGATATTGAGGGGCTTTATAAGGATATTAACGATAAGAGTTCCTTTATTTCCAGGCTTGGGGCGTCCGAAGCGGAGAATTGGATCGAAGCGGGGTATATCGGGGGCGGCATGCTGCCGAAACTGGCGAACTGTACGGATGCAATCCGTCAGGGCGTAAGCCGGGTGCATATCCTGGACGGACGTATTCCCCACTGTCTGCTTTTGGAAATATTCACGAATCGGGGAATTGGAACCGCTATTTTAAGGGATGAGGATGTGACCGGGCAGAATCCGTAGGGTAAGGCAAACTTTTTTCCTTGTCCGATGACTGCATAAAAATGTGCAATGCACGAAAAATAGTAATGTGTATGGAAGCGCAAAGGCCTTTATGATAGAATATCATTACTAAAAATCGTGTAATGCACAATAATAGGAGGAAAGGCAGACAGAGATGATGAAAGAATATATAGAAGAAGCGGAAAAAGCCCTTCTTCATACATACAACAGATATCAGGTGGTATTGGACCGGGGGGACGGGGTGCATTTATATGATATCGAAGGGAAACGCTATCTGGACTTTGCTTCCGGCATTGCGGTTTTTGCCCTTGGATATCATAACCGGGCGTATGACGACGCGCTGAAAGCCCAGATCGACAAGCTGATCCATACTTCCAATTATTTTTATAACGTGCCGGCCATAGAAGCGGCGAAAAAACTGAAAAAGGCTTCCGGCATGGATCGGGTATTTTTTACGAACAGCGGGGCGGAAGCGGTGGAAGGAGCCATTAAGGCGGCGAGGAAATATGCTTATTTGAAGGACGGGGCTGCGGATCATGAAATCATCGCCATGGAACATTCCTTCCATGGAAGGACGATGGGCGCTTTGTCGGTAACGGGCAATCCGGGTTACAGGGAAGCCTTCGGGCCGATGATCGGGAATATCCGCTTTGCAAAAATGAACGATTTCGACAGTGTGAAAAATCTGGTTACGGAAAAAACCTGTGCGATATTGTTTGAAACGGTGCAGGGTGAAGGCGGCATTTATCCTGCCGACAGGGAATTCATGGAGCAGGTGAAGGCGTTGTGCGAAGAAAGGGATATCCTGCTGGTTCTGGATGAGATTCAGTGCGGAATGGGACGCACCGGGGCGATGTATGCATGGCAGAAGTATGGGGTCAGGCCGGATATTATGACAACGGCCAAGGCTCTTGGCTGCGGCGTGCCAGTAGGGGCTTTTCTTATGACGGAACATGTGGCAGAGCGTTCCCTCACCAGCGGCGACCACGGTACGACTTATGGCGGCAATCCGCTGGCAGCGGCAGCGGTGAATAAAGTGCTTGATTTATTTGAGGAGAACCATATAATAGAAAATGTGAATGCAGTAGCGCCTTATCTGGAGGAAAAACTGGATGCTTTGGCGGAAAAATACGATTTTATAGGAGGAAGGCGCGGAACCGGGCTGATGCAGGGTCTGGTATGCAAAGGGCCGGTAGGAGATACGATAAACAAAGCGATGGAAAACGGACTGATTTTGATCAGCGCCGGGGCAAATATTATCCGTCTTGTGCCGCCTCTCGTCATTACGAAAGAAAATGTGGATGAAATGACGGCTATACTGGAAACATGCCTTCCGGCTCAGGAACGGTAAGTTAGGAGAAAATTATGGGTCTGAAAAGAAGGCTTTTTACGGCGGCGGCCGTTGTCTGTGCGGCAGCGGCAGTAGCGGCGATCGGGCTGTCGGGAAAAACGGTCAGCCAGGAGCAGGAAGAAACGATTTTTAGCAAAAGTAAAGATACGATTTATTTTTGGTATACGGACGAGGCGCTGACCGATTATCTGGGCAGCGCTGCGGTAGCTTATGGGGAAAACCATGATGTGAGGGTGATTCCGGTGCTGACTTCCGGGCTGGAATATCTGGAGGAGATCAATAAGGCGTCCATTCAGTCGGAAAACCCGCCGGATCTGTACATTATCAGCAATGATTCCCTGGAAAAAGCTTTTCTGGCAGGGCTGGCATCCCCTTTGGAGGAAGAGGGCTGGAGTGAGATCAAGGAGGAATACCCCGATGCGGCCAGACTGGCCGTTACTTATAAAAATAAGACTGTCGGATATCCGTTTTATTTTGAGACAAGTTCTTTGCTTTATAACAGAACCTACCTGGAAGATTTTGCAAGGAGCCTGATTGAAGCGGAAAGGGATGCGGCAGAAGGGGAAGCGGCGATGGCCGAACTGGAAGAGAACGGGCCTTTGGAAGAAGGGGAATCCGGGGAAGGCGACGCGCCGGAAGACGGAGATATGCCGGATATCGATGCGGAGCCGGAGACGGGAGCGGATGACGAGGCCGGAATGCAGGAGTTGGTCGCGGAAAGGGTCAGGGAGATACTTCCTTCCACCATCGACGATATTTTAAATTTTGCGAATGAATATAATGCGCCGGAACAGGTGGAAGCGATTTTTAAATGGGATGTAACGGATATTTTTTATAATTATTTTTTTGCCGGGAATTATATGATCGTGGGCGGCGCTGCCGGGGACAATACGGCCAATATGAATATTTATAATAAGGATGCTATCGAATGCCTGAAAGTATATCAGGATCTGAACCAGTTTTTTTCTATCGATACAAAGGAGATCAGTTACGATAAAATACTGGATGATTTTATCGCCGGAAAGATCGTTTATACGGTGGCGACGACGGACGCGGTGGCGAAATTGGAGGAAGCGAAGGAGAACGGAAGCTTTGCGTATGATTACAGCATTGCCCTCGTTCCCGACATCAATGAGGAGCTTTTGACGAGGAGCCTCTCGGTTACAAACTGCGTCGTGGTCAACGGTTATTCGGACAAGCAGGAAGCGGCAGAGGATTTTGCCCGGTTTTTAACTTGTGAATATACGGATACTTTATATGCGAGAACGGGAAAGGTGGCGGCCCGTTATGGCGTGGATTATGGGAATAACAATTTGCAGGAATTTGTGAACGAATATGAAATATCCGTACCGGTGCCGAAGATGGTGGAGACGAGCAATTTCTGGGTGGAATTGGAAATAGCGTTTGCACAAATATGGGACGGAGCCGACGCCAACGACAGGCTGCGGCAGCTTTCGGAAAAGATTATGACCCAGGTAACGGGAGAACCGTATACGGAAACGGTGATAGAAGAAGAGGAAGAAGCCGTGGAAGAGATCGAATATCTGGATGAGGAAGAACTGCGCCGGGAAGCGCAGGAAGGCGGGGAAGAAACGCAGTAAAACAGGAATTTTTTGAATACTTTCCAATCATATGGGCAAGATTATTAGAAAGAAAATAATAATTGGAGGACCCGTATGATTGGATTTTTTATTGCATTGTTATCAGGGGCTTTGATGAGCATACAGGGGGTATTTAACACGCAGGTGACAAAAACGTCGGGAATCTGGGTGGCAAATGCTTTTGTGCAGTTTACGGCTCTTTTGGTCTGCCTCGGCGTATGGCTGGCGACAGACCGGTCATCTTTTGGCTCTTTATTTCGGGTGGAACCGAAGTATATGCTGCTTGGAGGGGCGATCGGGGCGGTGATCACCTATACGGTAATTAAGGGAATGGAACTGCTGGGGCCGGCAAAAGCCGTTATGCTGATCGTGATCGCGCAGTTGATCGTGGCGTATATTATTGAACTTTTTGGCTGGTTCGGCACGGATAAACAGCCTCTGGAATGGCGCAAGGTGATGGGGATGGGGATCGCCATAGCGGGAGTTGTGATTTTTAAATGGAAATAGGACGAAAAGGCACTTGTAAAAGGAGGGTAATTACTTTACAATAAAATAACGAGTCGCATAGAGGGGTCTTCCGGTTCAGAAAGGAAACTATGCGGATGATGAAAAAAATTTTTACGAAAAAATATTTATGTATGGGGAAAAAAGTTCTGTTGCTGGCGGTTCTGGCCGGAATGCTGGCCGGGACGGCGGCTTGCAGCGGAAAGGAAACAGTTCTGCTGGAAACGGAGGATCTTGTCAGGATAGAAGGCGGGGAGCATCTTTCGGAGGATTTCTCCACGGAGGAGGATGCTGTGGAAGCGCCGGAACAGGTGGAGGAATCCACCTTGTTTGTACATATTTGCGGGGCAGTGGAAAATCCCGGGGTATATGAACTGCCCGTGGGAAGCAGGATTTATGAAGCCATAGAAGAAGCCGGCGGATTTACGCAGGAGGCCGCAGATGATTATTTGAATCTGGCATACAGGCTGGAGGATGGCTGGAAAATAGAAATTCCGGAGAGAAAAGGCTCCGGGGAGGAAAGCGGAGAGGCCGAAAAAGACGGGGAAGATGCGGCATACAAAGCGGCGGTCGTTTCCGGTATAGCGCCTGATGCCGGCGTTCGGGCAGGAGCCGTGACGGGGACGGAAGCAGGAACGGCGGGAGAAACGGACGGCGGATTGGTGGATATCAATACGGCGGCAAAGGAGGAACTGCTGACGCTGCCCGGAGTGGGAGAGAGCCGTGCGCAGAGTATTATTTCCTACAGGGAGAAAAACGGAGGCTTTTCCCGGATTGAGGATATTATGAGGGTAGAGGGCATTAAAGAGGGGATGTTTGCGAAGATGAAAGATAAAATTTGTGTCAGAGGTGTGCAATGAGTAAAAGAGTGCTGGTAGTTGACGATGAAAAATTGATCGTAAAGGGGATACGGTTCAGTCTGGAGCAGGACGGGATGGAAGTGGACTGCGCCTATGACGGGGAAGAAGCGCTGCAAAAGGCAAAGGAAAAAGAGTATGATATTATCCTGCTGGATGTGATGCTGCCCAAACTGACGGGGTTCGAGGTATGCCAGCAGATACGGGATTTTTCCAACGTGCCGGTAGTGATGCTTACGGCCAAGGGAGAAGATATGGATAAGATCCTCGGGCTGGAATACGGGGCGGACGATTATATCACGAAGCCGTTCAATATTCTGGAGGTGAAGGCCAGGATAAAAGCTATTATGCGCCGCACCAACCGGAAGGAAAAGACACAGGAAGAAGAAAAGATCATAGAAGGAAAAGATATGCGCCTGGACAGAGAAGGCCGGAGGGTATATATCAGCGGCAGGGAGATCAACCTGACAGCCAAGGAATTTGAAGTGCTGGAACTTCTTATGTTGAATCCCAATAAAGTATACGGCAGGGAAAACCTGTTGAAACTTGTATGGGGGAGCGATTATCCCGGCGATGTACGCACGGTGGATGTGCATATCAGAAGACTGAGGGAGAAGATCGAAACGAATCCAAGCGAACCGAAGTACGTACACACGAAATGGGGAGTCGGCTATTATTATGCGTAAAGAGATATTGACAGGCGGAGTCTGTGGATGAATATTAAAATCAAAAAGATATGGAATAATGTTAAGTTTTTCAGGAGCCTGAGAGCCCGCATTTTCATTATTGTTTTCCTGATCGGGATCATCCCCGGCATAGTGCTGCGCTATGGGATATTGGAAAATTATGAGGATCGTGCGATCAGCCTCAGGACTTCCGATATGCAGAACCAGTTGAATATCATAGCGAATCACCTGATCACCTACAATTATTTGGCAGATACGTCTTCGGAGGTAATCAGCGCGGAACTCGAACAGCTTTCCAACCTGTATGACGGGCGCGTGATGGTGATCAACTCCAGCCTGAAGGTGATCAAGGATACATACGGGACGAGCGAAGGGAAGACCGTTATCACGGAAGCCGTGATCAAATGTATGAAAGAAGCGGCCGGGGGTTCGAACTATGACAGCGAATACGGGTATATAGAGATTACGACTCCGATCATTGAGAATGTGCCGGCAGAGCAGGCCGCAGGCAACGGAAAGCCTTCGGATAAAGAAAAGCGGCAGGATGTGGTCAAGGGAGTGATGTTGACAAGCGTTTCTACGGACAGCATTAATACGACTTTGGATATTTTGAGCAGAAGGGCGCTGCTGCTGGAAATCATGATGATGATCGCCATTTTTGCCATTGCCCTTGTACTTTCCAATATATTGATGAAACCCTTCGAGCGTGTCGCAAAGGCGATCAGCGAAGTGAAGGAAGGATATAAGGATGAACCGATTTCGGTGCCGGATTATCTGGAAACCGAGCATATTGTGGATGCGTTTAACCAGCTCCAGAATCGAATGAAGGTATTGGATGCTTCCAGGCAGGAATTCGTTGCCAATGTTTCCCATGAATTGAAGACGCCCATTACTTCCGTGAAAGTGCTGGCAGATTCCCTGCTGGCGCAGGAGGATGCGCCGGCGGAGCTTTACAGGGAGTTTATGGTGGATATTACGGAGGAGATAGAACGGGAGGATAAGATCATCAACGACCTGCTGTCCATGGTAAAGATGGACAGGACGGTGGCCACGATGAATGTCAGCGTGGTGGATGTGAATGCTCTGACAGAAATTATTTTAAAAAGGCTGCGGCCGATCGCCAGAAAAAGGGATATTGAGCTGGTATTTGAAAGCAAAAGGGCGGTGACAGCGGAGGCGGATGAAGTAAAGCTGACGCTGATCATTACTAATCTTGTGGAAAATGCGATCAAATATAACCGGGAACAAGGATGGGTGAAGGTAGTCCTTGATGCGGACCATCAGTTTTTTACCCTTGATATTATGGATTCGGGGATTGGTATTCCCCAGGATGCTTTGGAACATATTTATGAAAGGTTTTACCGTGTGGATAAATCCCATTCCAGAGAGATCGGAGGTACTGGACTGGGGCTTGCGATCACAAGGAACGCGATTTTGATGCACAGGGGTTCCATCAAGGTATCCAGCGTGGAGGGAGAAGGAACGACGTTTATGGTAAAGATTCCTTTGAACTATGTGACGGCTTAGCAAAATATGGAGGATGGAATGAAAAAATCAGGACTGCTAGTTTGCCTGTTATTGAGCCTGTTTTTTGCGGTCTCCTGCGGAAGCGCGGAGGAGGCGGACAGAAGCCGGGTTTATAATATATATGTAATGAATAAGGACGAAACAAAACTGTCTGCCAACGAGTATGAGGTAAAGGGCGGGAGCCAGGAAGAGGTCATCGACGAATTGCTGGAACAGCTGACGACAACTCCTGAGAGGATGGAATATAAAGCGCCTCTTTCGGGCAGCTTTGAACTGCTCGGATATTCTTTGGACGGAGGGCAGCTCGTATTGAATTTCGATGAACGTTACCGCACTCTGCCGCCGACGACGGAAGTGCTTGCCCGTGCGGCGACAGTGCGTACTATGACGCAGGTAAAGGGCATTGACTATGTCTCTTTCCAGATACGCTCCAATCCTCTTTTGGATATGTCCGGAAATGTGATCGGAAGTATGTCGGCCGATATGTTTATCGATAACACGGAAAGCGAAATGAATTCCAGGGAAAGGGTGAAGATAAGGCTTTACTTTGCGAATGCGGAAGGGGACAGACTGATAGAAACGAACAGGACGTTGGAATACAGCAGGTACAGCACCAATATTTCCATGGAAAGGCTGGTAGTGGAACAGTTGATCGGAGGGCCGAGCGAGCAGGTAAAAGATAAGGTATATCCAACGATGAACCCTGAGACGAAGGTAATCGGGGTGACATTGAAAGACGGAACATGTTATGTGAATCTGAGTGAACATTTTCTGACCCAGATTTATAATGTCAGTTCCGACGTAGCGATTTATTCCCTTGTCAATACTCTTGTGGAACTGCCTAATGTGGGGCGGGTGCAGATAGCGGTAAATGGGGATTCCAATGTGATGTTCCGTGAGAATACCAGCTTATCCGCCACTTATGAAAGAAATCTGGATCTGGTCACTACTGTGCAGCAGGGAGGAAATTAAATACGAACATATGAAATATGCTGAATATGAAATATGTTGAGAAAGAGAGGAATAGATGAAAAGACCGCTATGTCTTTTATGTCTGTTCTTTGCAGCGGTGCTTATTCTCTGCGCGCGGTTTGCACCCGTGCCTGGCTATGACAGCCTGGACGGGCAGCAGATCGTGGCAGAGGGGAAAGTGTACCGGAAGGAATATAAAGAACGGGCAGATTCCGGTGAAATCCCGGTGGTTTATTTAAGATCAGTACATATCTTAGAGGATTCCGAATATTCCAAAAGGAATCCGTCAGAACAAAATCCCACAGATGAAATAAAAAATATAGTATGTTATATGGAAAAAGATGGTTACAGAGAGCCGAAGTTGGGAACAACCGTCCGGCTGGAAGGAAAGGTACGCTGTTTTTCCCGGGCGGGCAATCCGGGGGAATTCGATATGCAGCAATATTACGATGTGATGAAGATTTCCTTTCGGCTGGAGGATGTCTGTATCGTTGCCGCGGGAGGGGAACCGTGGCACGTGAGAGAAGGGCTTTTCGGGCTTAAGCGGTATTTTGCCGGAGTATTGGAAGAGATTTTTCCAACGAAGGAAGCGTCGATTATGAAGGCGATGCTGCTGGGGGAGAAAAACGGGCTGGATGTGGAAACGAAGGAGCTATATCAGCAAAGCTCTATCATCCATATTTTAAGCATTTCAGGACTGCATATTTCCATGCTTGGAATGGGCCTGTACCGGTGTCTGAGGAGGATCGGCGTTTTGCAGAAAGGATCGACGGCGATTTGTATCGTCTTTATTCTTTGTTATGGTATGATGACGGGAATGAGCATGTCATCGGTTCGGGCTATTATTATGTTTGCCGTGCGCCTTCTGGCAAATGCGCTGGGGCGTACATACGATATGGCGACAGCTCTTGCGCTGGCGGCGGTATTGCTGCTGGCAGAACAGCCGGGGTACGCTTCTCACAGCGGATTTCTGTTTTCCTTTGGGGCAGTCGCATCTCTCGGACTCTTTCCTGCTGTTTTGCAAGGGAAAAAAGGTTTTGCGGAAGATGCCCGGCATGATGGAGGGAACCGATGGCGGCGGATTGCCTGGAGGATCAAACAGGCGGCAGCTGCCGGCATTTCCGTGACCTTGGGAACTCTTCCCGTTCATTTCTGGTTTTATTATCAATTTCCGGTTTATTCCATATTTCTGAATCTTTTGGTCGTTCCGCTGATGACGGTTGTTATGGGAGGCGGGCTGTTTTGTATGCTTGTGGGGGGATGGCTGCCCGGCATAGCGGGAGCGGCCGCCTGGACGTGCAGGGCGGTTCTCTGGATCTATGAGAAGAGCTGCGGACTGGGAGAGCGGATTCCGGGAGGGTTGTTCGTAAGAGGAAGGCCGGAGGGATGGCAGATCGCGTTATATCTGGTGCTTATAACAGGATTGGCGGCTTATGGATACCGCCGCCGCGGGGAACTGCCACTTTTCTGGAAATGCCAGTGGATTATGGCGGCACTTTGCATTCTTTTGCTGAGGACAGGAGATGGTTTCCAGGTAACGATGCTGGATGTAGGACAGGGAGACTGCATCCATATCAGGAGCGGGGATGGAAGGGATTATCTGATCGATGGGGGGAGTTCGACAAAAAAGGAAATAATGAAATACCAGATGCTTCCGTATTTGAAGTTTATGGGTGTGAGGCATCTCCAGGCGGTTTTTGTTACCCATGCGGATAAAGATCATTGCAGCGGGATAATAGAACTGTTGGAAGAATACCCGGTCAGGGGGCTGACCATAGGAAGTCTTGTCCTTCCAGCCATCGACAGGGAAAGCGCCGATGAGCAATATAAAAGGATGGAAGAATTGGCCATGGGGAAAGGAATCCGGGTAGAATATATGGGCAGAGGGCAGCGGATTGAAGATGGGGAAATGAGCTTTCTTTGTATGCACCCGTTCGCCGGTTATGCAACAGAGGAAAAGAACGAATATTCTATGGTATTGCTTCTGGACTATAAAGGGTTTACCGGGCTTTTTACAGGGGATATCGAAGGCGCCGGGGAAGAAATGGCCTGGGAATACATGAGAAAACAGAAAAAAGTGAGCGATCTGACGCTGTTGAAAGTAGCCCATCACGGTTCTGCATATTCGACCCGCAGGGAAATGCTGGAACTATTTTCTCCGAAATTGGCTTTCATATCCTGCGGTGCAAATAATCGCTACGGACACCCCCATGAAGAATTGCTGGAACGTCTGGGGGAGGCCGGAAGCCGGATTTATTCCACCCCGGAACACGGCGCAGTAACGGTATACCGGAGAAAAGGAGGGGCAGCGGTGAGGTGTTTCCGGCCATAAAGGGGAGATATAAATGATGTTTTGCACCAGAAAACCTGAGGACGGCATTTGGAAATCCTGTCGTTTTGGGACATGCCGAATATTATCCAAGAGCCGGATATGTTCCGGCGGATCGTTATGGGATCCAAGCGCCTTTTGAGGTGGAAAATAAAAATTTTATGGCAATTTGCCTGAAAGGGACAGGAGAAAATTTGAATGGCGTTATCCGGTACGACGGGGCTTTTGGCTTAAATAATTTATAGGATCTGAAACTTTTCCTCTCCATGGATCGTATATATAATATAAGGTTTTGGGGAGGAGGGAATATATGGTGGATATGGTTGCTTCCGGGATGGCGGCGTCAGAAAATGCAGCGAGGGTATATGGGAACGGAGAAGAACGCTTTTCCAGCAAGGCTCCGGCAGGGAAAAACAGCGTGGGAAAGAGTGACGGTGCCGGAAATACTGTGGAAAAAGCAGGAACATCCTTTCACAAATATATAGAAAATGCAATACAAAAGGAAACGAGGGCATTTACGGAAGGAAAGGACGTGGTTATGGCCTGTCCTCCGCTTTATCGTACGAATTATCAGGTTGACATGAATAAGCCCAGGGAAGAAATGAGCCTGGACGAATATAAACAATATATTTGTAATACCATTTCATCGCTGTCTGTCAGTGACAGCAAAAGAGTGTGCGGAAACGGTGTGCTTATTTTCAAGGAAGAAGCATTGGAGAACATGAAAAATGATTCTGCTTATGAACAGGAAGTGATTCGGATGCTGGGAGAAAATTTTTCGAAACAGCTTTCCGATTATGAGCCGTATGTGGAATATCAGGTGATTGGAAAAACAAAGGAAGAATGTTACGGGGCATCTATTCCATTAAAAAGTTATGGATGGATGATGGGAGTGCAAAGCGGCTTGGCGTCACGGCTGCTTCCGGGATACGGGTCAACGCTGTCCGGGTATGGGCTGGGATCGTCCGGTCTGCTGACTTCGAATCTATCCGGGTATGGGCTGGGATCGTCCGGTCTGCTGACTTCGAATCTATCCGGGTATGGGCTGGGATCGTCCGGTCTACTGACTTCGAATCTATCCGGGTATGGGCTGGGATCGTCCGGTCTGCTGACTTCAAACTTATCCGGAACGGGCCTGATATCGTCCGGTTTGCTGGGAGGAAACCTTTCCGGCCTGGGACTTCTGGCCTCCGGGCTATCAGGGTACGGACTGTTATCCTCCGGTCTGTCTTCCCAAGGAATGCAGACTCTTGGTGTAAATCGGGCGAGCATGGTGAATGCGTATAAAAATACTTTAAAAAATAAAAATAACGGCGGAAGTATACGTCTGTCAGAACGAAGATAATAACGACAACAGAATGGAAAGGAAGAGTGGGAAGTATGGGAGTCAGTGGGATTGGAACAAATAACTATGTTTTTGGGCAGAAAAATGCAGCGGGATATGCGGCACAAAAAACAGAAAATAGTAAACCCCAGGAAGAAACGGCAAATATGTCCTGGACAGTCAAATCGGAGAATCATGATATCATCCTGCATGGAGAGGAATCCGCGGAAGATGGGAAAGTAGTTGCTGCATGGGCGTGCGTGACAGGAAATACTTCTATGACCGTATATCAACCTCATGATTTTGATCCGGCTCATCCGGTTTATAAAGTCAAAGTATGGGATTCCCATGGAAATATGACGGAGCGGATGGTGGATATTTCTGAAGTAGATCCGGCAGACTGCGATACCATTGATATGTATGCTTACTCCGCCTGGTTATCGAAAAGCGGGAAATGCCCGGATGCCCTGCAGAAATTTATGTCTGCACACGCCCATCACAAAGACAGGGGAGGTAAACAGGGATATGGAAGCTTGTTTGATAAAGAAAACTGGCTGGAAATCATAAAAGAAGTGATGGAGATGCAGTACCGCGCCGGAAATCTGAAAGGATATATAGACTATAAAAGGTTCCTTGGCGTATTGGAAATAGGAAAAGAGGAAAACGAAAAGAAGGCGCAATCCGGCGGGAACAAAACGGATCAGGAAGAGTCAAAAGTGGAGACAGATATTCAAGTTAAGCCGGATGGTTCGAGAGTACTTGTTATGACCAGGACGGTCGGAGGAATGGCGGCTACCACGAGCATAGAGCTTTCCAAACCTACGGATATGCCAAACAATAAAGCAGAGGAGGAAGAGGCCAAAGAAGCGTGGTCGGTTCCTGATATCAGCGATCTTTCCGCACAGTTGTTTGGGGAGTGAATAAGAAATGCGGGATCAATTTTGACAGCTTTGGGCGGCCGGCAGGGCAGAGGACGGGGGAAATAGACCGGGAAGCCGGCGCCTAGGGCTGGATTTTCTGGCTGGAGCTTCCAATCAGATTTTACTAATGAAATGGACAAATAATATCATGCCGTACGGGTCGAAAGCAACGGGCATCCTGCCCATACTTTCTAAAATTGCCCTCCGTGGCAATTTTCCCCTGGTTTTTGACCATTTCATAAGTAAAATAACTGATTGTACGCAACCGCCAGAAAATCCAGCCCTAGGCGCCGGCTTCCCGGTCTATTTCCCCCGTCCCCTGCCCTGCCGGCCACCCAAAGCTGCCAAAATTGATTTCTGCAAATAAAAGTGGTTTGACAGACTGTTTTAGTCAACCTATAATGAAATTAGCTAAGTTGGAATGGGTGAGAGAGAAGGCGGGCGGGATCGGCGATGCAGAGGATCAATGAAGATATAAAAAATGGAAATTTCCGGCAGATGTACCTCCTGTATGGAGAAGAGGCCTATCTGCGCAAACAGTATAGGGACAGATTGAAAAAGGCCATGATCAGCGATGATGATACGATGAATTATAGCTATCTGGAGGGAAAGGATATTTCCATAGGAGCTGTGATAGATCTTGCGGAGACCCTTCCTTTTTTTGCGGACAGAAGGGTGGTTGTCGTGGAAAACAGCGGCCTGTTCAAACATGGAGGGGAACAACTGGCCCAATACCTGGCTTCCCTTGCGGAAACGGCATACTTTGTTTTTGTGGAAACTGAAATCGATAAGCGCAGCAAACTTTTCAAGACAGTATCCTCCCAAGGAACCGCAGTGGAATTTCCCATACAGAGCGAAGCGACTCTGAAAAAATGGATATTGGGTATGATAAAAAGGGAGGGTAAACAGATCACAGAGCCGGCTCTTCATTATTTTATGGAAAAAACCGGTACGGATATGGAAAATATTCGAAAAGAGCTGGAAAAGCTCATGTGCTATTGTATGGAGAGGGAGGCGGTAAGGGAAGAGGATATCGAAGAGATCTGCACGAAGCGTATCAGCAGCCATATCTTCGATATGATCAATGCCATTGCGGATAAAAAGCAGAAGAAGGCGCTGGATTTGTACTACGATCTGCTGGCGCTAAAAGAACCGGCAATGCGTATTCTTTTTCTTATCGCAAGACAATTTAACTTGCTTCTTCAGGTAAAAGAACTGAAAAAGCAAGGATTAGACAATAAATCGATCGGTGCAAAGGTCAGCCTTCCGCCGTTTATTGCCGGTAAATATGCCGCCCAGGCCGCGAAATTCAGGACATCCGATTTGCGCACGGCCTTAGAAGCGTGCGTAGAGGCGGAGGAAGCTGTAAAAACCGGAAGAATGAACGATATTATGAGCGTGGAACTGCTGATTGTACGATACAGTATATGATAAATGCCGAACGAATGGAGGCATACTCCGTGCGCCTCCTGTTGTTCAAAAGCAAGGGGGCCGATGAATTCAACATCATAAAATTCCATAAAAGAAAAATATTTGACAAGCCAATTCTTTCTCTGACATTTCCGGCATTTTCATTGCCGTCTTATGTACTGTCCTGCCGCCCGGCAAATCTTTCAAAATTAATTTCCGAAAAAGCCCGTATGCCCGCTATATGCAAAATCTTAAGAAATAAAAGCATGACAAGAAGGTATGTGGGTATTATAATAATGATATTATTGGCTGCGAAAAAAATATATAGTTTATTTTAGGAGGAGGTGCCTGTTATGCGTCAGATACCGGTTCCACAGGAGATATACCGGCATTTTAAAGGAAATTTATATCAAATAGTAACGCTTGCGGAGCATTCGGAGACAGGAGAACAGCTTGTGGTCTATCAGGCGCTTTACGGCGATTTTAAAATTTATGCCCGCCCGTTATTGATGTTTATGGGAAAGCTGGATAAGGAAAAATATCCGGAGGCGAATCAGAAATACCGGTTTGAACGTGTCGCCCCTGACCAGGATAAAATAGTACCCTTTGCAAAGGGCGTATCTTCGGATGAAAGCCCGGTTTTTACCGAAACCCCTCATATGGATGAAGGCGCGCGTTTTCATAAAAGCGGGGAAAAAGAAGAGGCCGGAGAGACAGGGCTGGATCCGCTGGTGGCAGAGTTTTTGGATGCGTCCAGCTGTGAGGAACGTTTGAATATCCTTTCCGCCCTTCACCACAGAATCACCGGCGAAATGATCAATATTATGTCTATTGCTTTGGATATCGAACTGAAACCGGGGGATATCGAAGAACAATATGTGGAATTCAGGAACTGCTTGACCTTGATGGAAAGGTTCGAAAGCAACAGGCTGAGATAACGGATAAGGGAAAAACGGAAATGAAATATACACAAATTACAGAGGGAAGGTTTTTAAGCAGACCGAACCGCTTCATTGCCTATGTGGATATGGGGGGGAGGACAGAGAAAGTCCATGTGAAAAATACGGGGAGATGCCGGGAACTGCTGGTGGAGGATGCGGTGGTATATCTGGAAAAAGGTGTCAGCCCGGGACGTTCTACCGGTTATGACCTGGTGGCGGTAAAAAAAGGAGACCGCATGATCAATATGGATTCCAATGCCCCTAATAAGGCGGTGGGGGAATGGCTTTTGAAAAAAGAATTGTTTCCTTCCCTGACAAACATCCGGGCAGAAAAAACTTATAAGACTTCCCGGTTTGATTTTTATGTGGAGACGGAAGAAGATAAGATTTTCCTTGAAGTAAAGGGTGTTACACTGGAGCGGGAGGGCGGAGCTTATTTTCCGGATGCCCCTTCCGGGAGGGCGGTAAAACATGTGGAAGAATTGGCGGAGGCGGTCAAAGAAGGCTATAAAGCATATGTCCTCTTCATAATACAGATGAAAGGCGTGGATTTTTTTGCACCGAATGCCGAAACCCATCCGGCATTTGCAGAGGCACTGGAAAACGCCCGAAAGGCCGGAGTAGAAATACTGGCTTATGATTGCACGGTAACGGAGGAGTCCATGGAAATAGGAAATCCCGTGCCGGTAAGACTGCAGGGAGAAGAAAAAGGCGAGCAGCGGATACTGGAAAAAATCGCGGAACCGCTCTTAAAATGGTATGACAAGGGGAGGCGCATACTCCCGTGGAGGGAAGACCCGCAGCCTTATTATGTGTGGCTGTCGGAAATTATGCTGCAGCAAACGAGAGTGGAGGCGGTAAAGCCCTATTATGACCGCTTTATTCAAAATGTGCCGGATATTCAGGCATTGGCGGAAATGGAAGAGGATAAACTGGTAAAGCTGTGGGAGGGTCTTGGATATTATAACCGGGTCAGAAATCTGCAAAAGGCCGCAAAGGTGATTGTAAAAGAGCATGAAGGAAAAATGCCGTCGGAATATGAAAGTTTGCTGGAGCTGCCCGGCATCGGAAGCTATACGGCCGGCGCAATAGCGTCGATCGCATACGGGAAGGCGGTTCCTGCGGTGGATGGGAATGTTCTCCGGGTTCTTTCCAGGCTGAGGATGGATGGGGAAGACATTTTATCCCAGAAAACAAAGACCAGGGTGGAAAAGGAACTACGGGAAGTGATTCCTGTAAACCGCCCGGGAGATTTTAACCAGGCGCTGATGGAACTGGGAGCTATGGTTTGTCTGCCCAATGGGGAACCCAAATGCGGCGAATGCCCATGGGAGGCTCTCTGCCAGGCGCACCACATGGGGAAAACGGCGGAATTTCCGAAGAAGAAAGCGAAGAAAGCGAGAAAAATAGAGGAAAAGACGGTTCTTGTCATTCAGGACGAGGATCGGGCTGCTTTCCGGCGGCGGCCGGAAAAGGGGCTTCTGGCGGGGATGTATGAATTTCCTGTACTGGAAGGAAGGCTGGCGGAGGGCAAGGTGCTGGAGATCTTGGGACAAATGGGGCTAAAAGTACTCCGCATCCGTCCGATCGGGGAAGCAAAACATATTTTTTCCCATAAGGAATGGCATATGGTGGGATATGCCATAAAAGTAGACGAGCTGGAACGCCCTGAAAAGCCGGAATTCCGGCAGGATTGGATCTTTGTAGACAAGAATGAAGTGAGGGAAAACTATCCGGTGCCTTCCGCCTATGCTGCTTATACGGAATATCTTGATATTAAGCTTGGAGTTATGCGCGATAAGGCTTCGCAGAAATGAGGAAAAAAATGAAATTATTGACAGTGACGATACCTTGTTATAATTCAGAAAATTATATGAAAAAATGCATCGACTCCCTGCTGGTCGGAGGCGAAGATGTGGAACTGATTATCGTGGATGATGGTTCCACGGACGGGACAGCCGGTATCGCGGATGAATATGCCGAAAAATACCCATTGATCGTCAAAGCGATTCATAAGGAAAATGGAGGACACGGATCCGCAGTGAATGAGGGAATCGAAAATGCATCGGGATTGTTCTTTAAAGTGGTGGACAGCGATGACTGGGTGAAAGAGAGCGAATATCAGAAGATCCTTGCATTTCTAAGGGAGACAGCGGGCGGCGGGGAAACGTTGGACATGCTGATCAGCAATTTTGTATATGAAAAACAGGGAGAAAAGAAAAACAAAGTGATGCGTTACCATCATGCCCTGCCGGAAGAGGAAATGTTTACGTGGAAACAGGTGAGGCATTTCCATAAGGGGCAGTATATCCTGATGCATTCGGTGATATTCAGAACGAAACTATTGCGGGAATGCGGGCTTAAACTGCCCGAAAATACATTTTATGTGGACAATCTCTTTGTTTTTGAACCCTTGCCTTACGTAAAAAATATGTATTACATGGACGTTAATTTTTACCGCTATTATATTGGCAGGGAAGGGCAGTCTGTCAATGAGACGATCATGATATCCAGAATCGACCAGCAGATCAAAGTAAACAAAATCATGGTGGATTATATGGTGGAAAACAGGCAGAAAATAAAAAACTGCCGCAAGATGCGTAATTATATGACTAACTATCTGGAGATCATCACGACAGTTTCCTCCGTCCTGCTTATTCGCGGAGGCACGCAGGAACACCTGGAAAAGAAAAAAGAACTGTGGAATTATATCAAACAGAAGGACAAACGGCTATATATCCGGCTGCGGTATGGGATCTTAGGAAATTCCATGAATCTTCCGGGAAAAGGAGGCAGAAAGATATCCATTGAAGGATATCGAATCTGCCGGCGGTTTTTCAAATTTAACTGATCGGTCAGTTGATCTGCGGCGTCGCTTTCTTGCGCATGCGCCATTCCCGGTACGCCGTTATGATATCATATTTATAAACCATCCCGTACATGACGGCCGCCATAATAAAAGCTGTTCCCACATCGAAAACGGAATGCTGTTTGATAAACATGGTGGACAATATGATGGATACGCAGAGGAAAAGTGAAGAAACGCGTATCCATTTTTTATTTGTGAGCCGCTTGTTCTTTACAATGGCAAAATGAGCGGCCAGCGAATTATATACATGAATGCTGGGCCATAAATTGGTCGGCGTATCGGTGCTGTAAAGCATGGATATGAGCCTGGTAAAGACGTTGTCCCTTGGCATCGTCTGCGGACGCAGGTGATGGCCGTTAGGAAACAGGGTGGAAATGATCAGAAAGATGGTCATTCCTGTGAAAAGAAAGATACATGCCCTGTAATAATCGTCTTTATCTTTAAAAAACAAGTATACGACTATTGCTGAAACATAGGCAAACCATAAAAAATATGGAATGACGAATGCTTCGCAAAACGGGATGCGGTCGTCCAATGCCATATGAATGACCCAATAGTCTTTTGTAACTTTACGCTCCAGATATACGAACCACGTTAAATAAATGATTCCGTAAATCAAAAGCGGTATTGCATGTTTGTATTTCTCATAAAAAAATCTGATTTTGTTCCCTTTCATAATAAATCCCTTTTCCCTTCTGTAATCTGCAAGCGGTAAGCCGCAGACACAAACTGGCTCTCCTCATAAACGACAGGCAAAAAACAACGGCTACATCATTAGTTTTATTTTTCGCGGCAGACAGGACACGGTGATGCTATTCGATTTGGTATAGACCTCGCCGTCCGTATGTACCCATAACGGAATGGATGTCTGAAGCCTTACTTTGGATGCAGCATAATGCCTGATGGATGAAAATATATAGTGCTTCCCGAAAAATGCGGTGGGAAGAGCGGCTAAAATAACAGGTTTTGGAAGCGACCCGACAATGCACAGATCCAGTTTTCCGTCGCTGTCATCCGCCATAGGGCAGAATTGAAAACCGCCGCCTTCATATTTGTGTATCATAAAAGCAGTGAACAAAAGCCGGTCGATGTGGATAGGCGTTTGTTCTTCGTCCAGATAAATATCGCAGGAAACCCGTTTCGCGGCGATTAACTGCTGCAGAGCGATAGCGAGGTAAGTAAGTTTCCCGAGGCCGAGCTTATTTAATGTACTCTTAAAACGGGAGGTAAGCGCCTCTTCGCATACTGCGGCGTCAAATCCGATTCCGCTGCTGACGGCAAAAAATCTGTGCGCCGGTACGGCGGAGGATTTTATTCTGGAACGTTCCCTCGCGTCGCCGGCTATGATATCCGAATAAGTAAGGATGCCCAGATCCATCGTTCGTATAGTGTTTCCTTTTAAAATATTGCGAAGGATTTTCTTCGGATCTTTCGGGAGATTCAAATCTCTTGCCAGATCGTTGCTGGAGCCGGTAGGAATGTAGCCAAGTAAAACCTTGTCAAAATCCCGGATTCCCTGGAGGGCTTCGTTTATGGTGCCGTCGCCGCCAAGGATGATCAGTTTGACTGGAAGCCGGTCTGTTCCCTCTTTATCCGGGGCAGTCAGCCGTTCGACTACTTTGGTGACATGACCGACGCCTTTTGAGTACAAAACCTTGTGGGGAATGCCTTCTTTCCGGAATATCTGTTCCAGCTCTCCCCAGATGACCCGTCCCCTGCCCGATTTGGAAGCCGGATTGACAATAATATGGTACATAATATTCCTCCGTGGATGTCTGACGCTGCCCGAATGGCGGGCGGCGGGATATCTTCTGTTGAACATAAGGATGGCTGGCAAAGCCTGGCATCCATTGTTTTTGATCATCCATCATTTTAGCAGTATTTTATCACGATGTAAAGAAGACTTCTCGTATATATCCCTTAAGAATTCTTAAGAATTCTTTAAAATATATTCCTTTTACATAGTTTTCATTCAAAAGGATCTATGGTATACTTTAGCGTAATAGTGTAAAAAGGGATTGTTTATGAATAGGAGGATATGATATATGTATTCGTTTGATGAAGTAAAGAACGTGGATCCTGAAATCGCGCAGGCGATCGTGGACGAACAGAACAGACAGAACAGCCACATTGAATTGATCGCGTCGGAAAACTGGGTGAGCAAAGCGGTCATGGCAGCGATGGGGAGCCCGTTGACCAATAAATATGCGGAAGGGTACCCGGGAAAAAGATATTATGGCGGCTGCGAATGTGTGGATGTGGTGGAAAATCTGGCGATCGAGAGGGCAAAAGAGTTGTTCGGCTGTGATTATGCCAATGTACAGCCGCATTCCGGCGCACAGGCGAACCTGGCCGTCCAGTTTGCAATCTGCAATCCGGGCGACACGATTATGGGCATGAATCTGGATCATGGCGGACATCTGACTCATGGGAGTCCGGTCAATATTTCCGGGAAATATTTTAAGATTGTACCTTACGGGGTAAATGACGAAGGATTTATCGATTATGATCAATTAAGGGATATTGCCCTGGAAACCAGGCCGAAAATGATCATTGCGGGTGCATCCGCTTATGCAAGAACCATTGATTTTAAGAGATTCAGGGAAGTGGCCGATGAGGCCGGAGCTGTCCTTATGGTGGATATGGCCCATATTGCCGGTCTGGTGGCGGCTGGGCTTCATCCGAGTCCGATCCCTTATGCGGACGTGGTGACGACGACGACCCACAAGACGCTGCGCGGTCCGCGCGGCGGTCTGATCCTCTGCAACCAGGAAGCTGCGGATAAATATAATTTCAATAAAGCCATCTTCCCCGGCATCCAGGGAGGGCCGCTGATGCATGTGATCGCGGCAAAGGCAGTATGTTTCAAAGAGGCGTTGGCTGATGAGTTTAAAACATACCAAAAGGGAATCGTGGATAATGCCCAGGCGCTTTGCAGCGGTTTGCTGGCAAGAGGAATAAAAATCGTATCCGGCGGTACGGATAATCACCTGATGCTGGTGGATCTGACGAACTTCGACCTGACGGGCAAGGCAGTGGAAAAGCTTCTGGATGAGGCGCATATTACGGCGAATAAGAATACGATTCCGAACGATCCCAAATCACCGTTTGTCACAAGCGGTATCAGACTCGGTACTCCGGCAGTAACATCGAGGGGAATGGGAACGGAAGATATGGACAGGATCGCGGAGGCAGTCGCGCTCGTGATCAAAGGCGGAGAAGAAAAGATAGCGGAAGCGAGAGCGATCGTTCAGGAACTGACCGACCGGTATCCGCTAGTATAAAAGAGTGTTTCGCAGCTTTGCAGTTTCGAAAGAAGATAAAAAAGAGTTGGCTTCCGAGCCAACTCTTTGTATGATATCGTTCTTTTCGCGGAGCGTATGCGGTCAATAGCCAAGTTCTTCCGCGATAAAATAAACTTTAATCCTTCCCTGGATGCCGCTTCGCCGGGTGATGACGATATGATTGCACATACAGTCGGGGGAAAGGCAGTCTCCGCAGCTTCCGTTGGCGAGGCACGGAGTCTGGCGGTTCAGGCGGTGGGCATTGGGAGGGGCGGCGAAATTACGCACTCTTTCGATGCCGGTACCCACATCGGTAACGATCTTGTTCATGCCCGCTAAAATAATAACGTTTCTCGGGCCGTGGATCAGACATGCCACCCGGTTGCCGCTGCCGTCAATATTGACCAGCTCCCCGCCAAGGGTTATGGCGTTGGAACTCATAAGATAATAGTCGGATAAGACTGATTTGGCATACAATTCCCTGCTTTCTTCAGGAGAAGAAGCGCTGAAACGGTCAATGAGCTGATAACTCCCCTGGGATATCTTATCCATCAGGCCGGATTCCTTAATAGTTTCGCTGCCGCCCCATGAAATGGAACTGTTTTCTGGGATGGAAGATAGGACGGCATCCACGCAGGAGGCCGAATTTTCAAAGAAATAGCCCTCCATTCCTCTTTTTTCCAGATTTTTAATAATGCTTTTTGCGGTTGCCGCAAAAGCGGCCTGTTTGTGCGTCATAGCGTTACCTCCTTGTTATTCGTCAGATATTTTTCCGCCCGGCGGAAAGCCGACGCCGAAAGCGGTGCCAAGAGAAATACATACGGACTCTTTATAGTCGGCATAACCGGCAGCCATGGCTGTTCCGTCGTGGAGCAGGGTAAAAAAGAAATCTCTGCCAAAACGCTCCTTCATACAGGAAGAAAGATATTGGGCGTAATTGGGGGCGATCAGCCGCAGCTTTCCATATCCTCCCCGATTGGCGATTTGCCCGTTTTTTACGTAATTGGCGATGCTTAAAACGATATGCGGGTGAATAAGGAGTCCTCTGCCTTCCACTTCGTGGATGGTACGCGTGATGGTGTCGAGAAAATACCGGTTCAACGCCTGGGCCTCCGCTTCTTCGACCAGTGGATCTTTCACGTCCCATTCCACATGCCGGGATAAAGTTTTTCCAAGGATGATGATATCCTGAACCCGATGGCCGTCCATAATGGCATAACTCCTTTTGATAAAGCTCTGCCCATAGTCGAAGATCAGATTCGCCTGGCCGGTTCGGGAGTCGTCCTGCAGATAAGTAGTGCAGCCCCGCAGACCTGCGTAAGTGGAGTCTTTGCCGAGAACAATCGCATAAGGGCTTTTGCCTGAGGCCCTGAAAACCTGCTCCACATAATATTTTAACTGTTCTCCCAGCGGCGGGCTGGCAAGTCCGCCTACCAATATAATACGCTTCAGGGAACTCCAGTAATTCCATTCTTCATCGCCCCAGTCAGGGCGCGCCCTGCGGTTTGCCGGAGAACCCTCTTTCAGACAAAGAAGGATTACGGCAAGACGTTCGCCAAAAAGCTTCAGTATATCGTGTGCTGCGGCGCGTACATGGGCATCATCGCTTTCCAGACTGTATTCCAGGTGCAAAGGAAGGGATTTTTCCTCAAGGGAGGCGGCCTGGATATGGAGTCTGCCGGCGGCGCTCTTAATTTCCTGAATAAACAGGTCGGTGGAAAAAATATCCTGGGCGCTTTTTCCGGCCAGCGGCTGCGTAACGGTGCATGCCGGCATTTCCGCTATGATTAGTTTATTGATGGAGGCGTTTGTGCTGAGCATGCCTCCCGCTAAAAAAGGATTAAAAATAGTGGCTCCCTCCTTAAAATCATAAGATTGTCTATTTCCATTATACTAAATATGGTGGAAGGTGCAAGAGTGAAAAAAGTTTGTTAATTTTGTTAAAATCAATAAAATAAGTAGAAAATAAAGAAAAAATATGGGAATAAAATGTCGAATATTGGAAATAAAACTCAAAATAACACATAATATGGAGAAAAAGGTAAAAAAATGAAATAAATTATATTTTTTTGAAAAAAAGTGTTGACAAATTAATTTATCATGCTATAATGAATACATAAACAAAACAAATTCACATAGATAAAATACTAAAGAAAGCGAGGTACGGACCACCGAAAACGTAAGTTAATTCATTCATGAAAGGTACGAAAGAGTAAGGTACAAAAGAGATCGTAGTCGAGTACATAAGAAAAAGTAGCGAAGGACAAAGGATAATAGGATAGCAGATGGCAGAAGTGATAAATCAGAATACCATCGGGCAGGAAAAAGATTATCAGCCGTTACAGTACAGGCAGTACAAGAGAAAAATGGAAAGAGTACGAAAGAGAAAAATGAATAGTAAGTAAAAAGCAAAAAAATGGAAAACGGAGGTATAAACCATTGGACAGCATAGTTTAAGAGAGGATATTAATCGAAATGATTGATATCCTCTTTTCATGTATAAAAAGCGCTTAAGGCAACTGACTGCCGTATAGCGCATTGGCGCGGGCCGGACAGGCTTTTTTCCTGCCCGGCCCGCTTATGCCGCTATATGAACCGACTATCGCGGATCGGTTGAAGGGAACGGATAAATTCCTTATAATTCTTATAATATTTTAATCAGGACAGCAAAGGAGGTGAAGGGATGCAGGTGGAGTTAAAGATTGACAGCGCATGCGTGGAACCTAAAGTTATCATTGCGACCGCTTCGGTGACGGAAGAAGTAAATTGGATTTTAAAAAGATTATCGGAAGAGATACCGCAGGTGATTTCAGGGAAAAAAGACGAAAAAATAGAGGTATTGGATGAGGCGGAGATTATAAGGGTTTATGCGCAGGGAGGAAGAGTTTTTGCAGTGACCGATAAGGGGGAATATGTGCTGCGCCTCAGGTTGTACGAGGCGGAGGAGAGGCTGGACAGCCGCTGTTTTGTCCGTATTTCCAATTCGGAGATCATTAACCTGAAAAAAGTCAGTTGCTTTGATCTGAGCTTTACAGGGACGATCTGCGTGAAATTGTCAAACCATACGATGTCATATGTGTCGAGACGGTATGTCTCCAAAATTAAAAAAATGTTGGGAATATAAGTGAGATTCAAGTTTGTGTCTGTACGGCATCCACAAACTTGCCGATGAACTGTCTCAATAAAGTTGGGACAAAAGCCGTGCAGAAATGGAGAGAAGAATGAAAAGAAAAATAATAGCAAGGGGTATCTGGGGTTTTCCGGTTGGAATCGCGATCGGATATTTGATCACTATATTTAGTTCGTTTGTCTGGGGGAACGGATATTATTCGCCTTGTATGCCGGAATTGGTTTCTTCTATGGGAAGTGAGATCCATGCGGTCATGCTGCAGACGCTGCTTTGCGGAGCGCTGGGGGCCGACTGCGCGGCAGGATCGATAATATGGGAAATAGAGAGCTGGAGCGTGGTAAAGCGGACAGGAATATATTTTCTGGCGATCTGCGCGGTTATGCTGCCGACTGCTTATTTTATGTATTGGATGGAAAGGAGTATAGCAGGTTTTTTAAGCTATTTTGGAATTTTTGCTTTGATTTTTCTATTGATCTGGGTCATCCAGTATATGCTCGGAAGGCGCGATGTGAAAAAAATGAATGAAAATCTTTCAATAGAGAAAAGATGAGATCGGGAAGTTTTGGCGGCCGCCGGAGAAACAGTTGAAATAGATATGGAAATTTTAACATAAATAGGGTATGATAGGCTATATATTATTTTTACGGAGTAGGATATGGGAGAGAAAAGAGAACGAGAATTTGATGAAAAACGGCTGTACAGAAGAAGAAGGAGAATCAGGAACCAGATCATGGCTTATATAACGGTAGGCATATTTTTTGCCGCAATCGTGGTTGGCGTTGTGCTGGGCGTGCAGAAACTGATGGGGTTCCTTGCGGAACGGAAACAGGCGGAAGAAATGGAAAGGCAGCTGGAAGAAATGGAGCAGCAGGATAACGAAAATGCGGTCGTAGAGCCTCCGGCGCCGATAGAGCCGTCTGCGCCGACGGAACCGGAGCCAGAGGTGGATTGGCTGGAAGAAATGGTGGAAAGCGTGATAGCGCCGATGCCGTTGGAAGACAGGGTGGCCGGTTTGTTTATTGTGAGGCCGGAGGACATTACCGGAGTGGACACAGTGATTACCGCCGGAGAAGGAACCCAGGAAGCTTTGAATAAATATGCGGTCGGGGGTTTGGTTTATTTCAGCCAGAATATAAAGGACAAAGAACAGCTGACAGAGATGTTATCCAAAACCGTCAGCATGAGCAGATATCCGATTTTCCTCGCCGTGGACGAAGAGGGAGGAGCGGTAAGGCGCGTAGGAGGCAGCGGCATTGAGGTGGCTGATGTAGGCGATATGGCGGATATCGGAGCGGGCGGAGATTCGATGGCCGCTTATAATGCCGGGGCGGAGATCGCTTCCTATTTATCTGAACTCGGATTTAATCTGGATTTTGCTCCTGTGGCGGATATCGTGACGGATGTGTCTGCTTCGGCGATCGGAAAGCGTTCTTTTGGCGGAGATCCTGCAGCGGTGGGAGCTATGGTCGGAGCGGCAGTGGCCGGTATAGAAAATATGGGGATCAGTGCCTGCCTGAAGCATTTTCCGGGAATAGGCGCAGTGACGGAAGATACCCATGAAGGGATGGCCAAACTGGAAAAAACGGTGGATGATCTGAGGGCTTCGGAGTTTATTCCGTTTAAAGAGGGCATTGATGCCGGGGTGCATTGCATAATGGTAAGCCATGTGTCCGCGCCGAATATCGTTGGGAGCGATACGCCATGTTCTTTGTCGGAGGAAGTGATTACCAATCTGCTTCGGGGGGAGCTGGGGTATGATGGTATCGTTATTACGGATGCGATGAATATGGCGGCCATTACAGAATATTACGGAGCAGATGAAGCGGCAGTGATGGCCTTAAAAGCCGGAGCGGATATGATCCTTATGCCGGAAGACTTTGAAATGGCTTATGAAGGGGTTCTGGCAGCGGTGCAGGAAGGTGTGATTACGGAAGACCGGATATACGAATCCCTGAAAAGAATATACCGCGTAAAATACCGCGACAGGCTGGACCAGGACGGCAATGTGGTGGATGGCATATCGGAAAGCCAGGAAGCGGCAGGAGAAAGCCAGGAAAATATAGAAGAGGAAGAGCAGGATGCTGCCGGAGCAAATGGGGAAGAAACGCTTGAAACGGAAGAACAATAGAAATGAGAAAATAGTAGTTGACAAATGGCGGAGAGCAGTATAAAATAATATTCGGTGTTACGGTTTGCGCGAGTGGCTCAGTTGGTGGAGCGCGACCTTGCCAAGGTCGAGGCCGCGGGTTCGAGTCCCGTCTCGCGCTCTTTTTTCATGAAGCGGAAATGCTGATAATTGCGGCATTTCTGTTTTTTTGTGTCTGCAAATTTGAAGACAGTTGAAGACAGTCTATAAAGCCTGTCAGATAAGATTAGCTGGTTTAATTCTTTATGCTTACTCTGACTTCTATTTCCTTTTACTTTCCTATATTTAAGTGTGATATAATATTATATAGAAAGTAGGTGAAAAAAAGTGGCTCTGCTCATCAACGATTTAAGAAAGTTGTGTACAGATGATACTATTATAATGACTGCACATGTTATAAAACGGTGCAATGAAAGAAATATTGATTCAGACAGTATTATAAAAGTCATTATGCAAGGCGAAATCATAAAGCAATATGAAGATGATAAACTGTTCCCCAGTTGCCTGTTATTGGGAATGTCAATAAATGGCAAATACTTACATGTAGTCGTTGCAAGCGATAATATCAATTTGCATATAATAACGGCATACTACCCAAGTATTGACGAATGGGAACCGGATTTTAAAACGAGAAAGGGGCGTTAAATATGAATTGTTTTACTTGTGGAAGTAATCATATGATTGAAGCAACAACAATCTATGTTGAAAAATTAGAAAACGGTATCTTGATTGTGAAAAATGTTCCATGTAAAAAATGTTCCCAATGCGGCGAGGAATTTTTTTCAATGGCAATCATGAAAGAAATTGAAAAATTAAGCAAACAGGCAGAAAAAATTATCAGTGAAGTTATGATTATTGATTACAATAAGGCGGCATAGTATGTGCGAAAGCTTGAACCGGAATTGTAATTCCTTCTTTATTTTATGAGCTTTTTAAGGTGTTTGAGGGTTCGAGTCCCGTAACGGTTGCTTCCGTCAGGACATGGCAATCTACTTGTATTAATTTTTCATATTCAGCTCCTGAAATTAAATAGCCGCAAATGTGGAAATCATACAGCCCATCCTCATATAAAATGTATGTAATATTCCCATAATCCGTTTTATCGACCCATAGGTTCATGCAGATTCCGCTTGTATCATCCGCATTCACAATAGAATGGATCGCCGCAAGATCATCTGTATTTTCAGGAACAATGTTCAAATGGTCTACCGTATAAAAATTGGTAGTCTGCCAGAGAGAAATGCGATATTGTTCCGCTTTGCCGTCGTTATTGATGTCGCAGCTTCTGCTATAGTCCTTTTCGTTATTTTCCTCCTCGGCTGTTCCATGAGGGAGGCGGGAACCGGAGCGGTAGTCCATGGCCAGCTTTTCCAATACAGGTTCCAGGTTTTGATAGGATGGGTTTTGGAGGTAAGAGGTTTGGACGTTGCGGCCGGATCGGCCTTCTTTTGCTGTGATGGCGATCCATACGCCGCCCTGGTACCTGCCGTTTTCATAACATTCCAGGGAGAGTCCGTCTATCTCCTTTTTTTCAAAGTTCCAGGTGGTTTTTGCCAGATAGTTTTTTTCGTTCCAGCGGATGAAGCGGAACTCTTCCTGGAGGGAGTCCTGCCCGTCTGTCAGAATATAATGACCATCCGGCGTTCCTTTGAAAAGATAGTAGGTGACAAGATGGAGGCTTCCGCCGAGATACTCGCAAAGAAAAATATCTTCGATGCCGTCATTATCCGCATCCGTTTCGATCCATACCCCCGATCCGTCGTAGGTGGATGCGATGGTCAGCATATGTTTTTTGATAGATGCATTCGCTTTGGCTAACTCTTTGATTGTTTCCATATCCAGCAGCCGGTCGGAAATTAAGGGAAGCATAATGTTCCGCATCTCTTCTTTGTCGCCTAAGATATATTGGGAAAGATAAGCGGTCAGATCTTCAGGTACCATTTCGCATCCCCGCCGCTGTTGTTTGTTTTCCGGGAAGAAATCGTATTGTTCCATTATCTGTTCGCCTGTTACATGAGCAAAAGTATTGTTTTCTTCTTTCCAGAGATATCCTTCCAAGTCATAGATGCTATCAGGATGTGGAGAATATTGGGGATCGAGAACCCAATCATTGCATAAAAGGTCGTCGTAGCCGTTCCGGTCAATATCTGCAACTGCCAGATGTTCAGGATTGGAATCGGTATCTTGCACCAGCAGAGGGGATTCGTAAGCTCCGGTGCGATATACGGTTATTTCATTGGGGGAAATCCGGGCGGTGGCAAGCATGGAATGGTCGGTTTGGCGATTCAACAGAAAATAATATTCCCTTTCGCCCATGCTGCTGCCGTAACGAACGGTATGTGAACCGCCGTTCGTAAATACCATCTGTTCGCCGATGAGATCCCGGAACGATTCGATATCGTTATTAAAAGCCGTAATAAGGGGAGAACCTTCCCGGATATGGAACAATTCTTTTCCGCCCGATTCATTTTCGGAAAAAAGAAAATATTCTTCTTCCGATGTACTAAGATTTTCTCCATATATCCAGCATCCTTCGATTTCATCGGTTGTTTGAATGGCTTGGGCCGTATATAGGAGGGGGACCGGAAAATATTCTTTTATTTCAGCGGCTAACTGTAAAGGCGAGTCGGGCATTTGCCGGATTTGATAGGGAGTGATTACGATATCATGTTCATAGCCGTCTTTGTGTGCTTTGATCGTTTCATCATTGGCGCAGATGCCGGCATATTGGGAGTGGGCATCGGTGAGGATGTACTGTTTGGCCCCTTTCCCGGATGTTTCTTCATATATTTCCCAGCCGGGAGGCAGAGTGATTGCCAGACTTCCGATAGAGATCCGTCGGCTCGTTTCCAATGGCTCCTCCAAAAGAACCGGATCGGAAGGAAGGATTTCCAGACCTCCGGTTTGCACAGGGGCAGCAGTGCCGCATCCTGTCAGGGCGGTTTCGGCTAAAAATGTCAGAAATAAAGCTATGATTGGAGGGATATGTTTTTTCATATTTTTTCGACAGTTCCTTTCTTTTTCCTGGTTATCAGTATATAGAAGGGATGTAGCATTTTGGCATCATTTTCGTATCATTTTGGCATCATTTTCAGATAAATGATGTTTTCCGTAATAGTATGACTATGTTCGGATTGGTTTTAACAGGTTGATTGAGGAGATATGGATGAGAGGAAAAAAGATAAGAGCGGTTTATCGTAGGAAAATCATAGGATGGATGCTGGCAGGAACGCTTGCTTTGGCGGGGTGTGCTTCCGGCAGCGGTGCGGAAGAGGAAATAGTTATCATAGAAAGAGAAGGAGGAGGCGGGGGTCATTTACAGGAAGAAGCATCCGCAGAAGGGGGGAGCGATGTTCCGGCCGGGAGAGAAAACGCTGTCGCCGTCGGAGAAGAGGAGGAGAGTCCAAACGAAAATATCGAAGGGGAACCGGAAGTAATAGAAAAAGACTGGTCGGAATATTTTGGCGGCCTGAACGGGGCGGCAGTCGTGTATGATGCCGCTCGTGGGCAGTATATGATATACAATAAGGAACTGGCTATGACGCAAAGATCTCCATGTTCTACGTTTAAAATTATTTCTTCCCTGATCGCGCTGGAAAACGGGATCATCGAACCGGGTGATTCGCCCCGTCCATGGAGCGGTGAGACGTATTGGAATGAAAACTGGAACCGGGATATCGATTTTTATGATGCATTTCGTTCATCCTGCGTCTGGTATTTCCGGGAAGTCATAGACGAGATCGGGCAGGAGATGATGGCGGAAGAATTGGAGGAACTTCTTTATGGAAACCGTGATATTTCTGACTGGGAGGGACGGTTGAACACGAATAATAACAACCGTGCGCTGACTGGTTTTTGGATCGAATCATCGTTAAAGATTTCTCCGCTGGAACAGGCGGAGACGATGGAGCGTATTTTTGGAGAGGGTTCCGTTTATTCGGAAAAAACAAAGAACGAGTTGAAAAAAGTCATGCTGGTGGAGGAAGAAAATCGGACGGATACGGTTATCTATGGGAAAACCGGAATGGGCAAGGCGCAAGGTATTGTTGTGGATGCATGGTTTACGGGATTTGCGGAAAATATGGAGGGGAAAGTTTTCTTTTGCGTATATCTCGGGAGGACGGACGGGGGAGATGTGTCCAGCGCTGCAGCGAGGGAGATTGCTATTCGGATTGTACCGGAGACTTTTTTTGAGAGCCGGAGCAGGTATGGTATCACGGAAAGCGGCTTGTAATATAAAAAATATGGGGTATAATAAAAGCGATATAAAAAGCAGGAGGAGAATACAATGTTAGAAGTTGGAACGAAGGCACCGGAATTTTCACTACCCGATCAGAATGGGGATATCCATACGTTGGAAGAATACAGGGGGAAGAAAGTCATTCTTTATTTTTACCCGAAGGATAATACGCCGGGCTGTACGAAACAGGCTTGCGGATATTCGGAGCGCGCGCCGCTTTTTATGGAAAAAGGGGCTGTGGTGCTTGGCATCAGTAAGGACAGCATAGCCTCCCACAAGCGATTTGAAGAGAAGCAGGGGTTGAAGTTTACCATTTTATCGGATCCTGAACTGTCTGCTATCCGGGCATATGATGTATGGCATGAAAAGAAAAATTATGGAAAAGTATCCATGGGCATAGTGCGTACAACGTATTTAATCGACGAGGAGGGCGTGATCATAAAGGCCAATGATAAGGTGAAAGCGGCTGACGACCCGGAAAAGATGTTGGGCGAAGTCTGATGAAAATTATTTTATCCCCGGCAAAGAAAATGAATGTGGACGTGGATACATTGGCCTGTACCGGAAAGCCGGTATTTCTTGCACAGACGGAGGAAATATTGGCATGGATGAGGAAGCTGTCCCGAGAAGAGTTGAAACGTCTCTGGAAATGCAATGATAAGATCGCAGAGCAGAATTATAAACGGCTGGAGTATATGGATCTGCATAAAGGGCTGACGCCGGCAGTGCTTTCTTACGAGGGTCTTGCCTATCAGTATATGGCTCCTGCGGTGTTTGAGGACGGGCAGTTGGATTACGTGCAGGAACATTTGCGCATTTTATCCGGGTTTTACGGCGTGCTGAAGGCAATGGACGGGGTGACGCCGTATCGGTTAGAGATGCAGGCAAAGGCTTCCATTGGCGGCTGCAAAGATTTGTATGATCTATGGGGGGCCAGGATCTATGAGCAGGTCAGGGATGAAAGTGGAATCATTCTGAACCTGGCTTCCAGGGAATATTCCAAATGCGTCGAAAAATATTTGACGGAGGAAGATACATATATTACATGCATATTCGGAGAAATGGCCGGCGGTAAATTTATCACCAAAGGAACCTACGCGAAAATGGCAAGAGGAGAGATGGTGCGGTTCATGGCAGAAAGAAAAATCGAGAAACCGGAAGAAATCAGGGAATTCCGGGGGCTGGGCTATGTGTTCAGAGAGGATATGTCAGGAGATACGGAATATGTGTTTGAAAGAATGCCCTGAAGTCGTGAGACATTCAGGGCATTGTATGGCTTAATATACGATAGCGTATACGCCGAACACGTTTGTATTAACCGTCAAAGTTTTGGGGTCGGTATCGGTATCTGCAAATAGTTTGTTAAGAGTTGCTTTTTCCTGATAACCTCCTTCGATAGTTGAAAATTTATAAATAGATTCTAGACAAGTCGAGTGAAAAAGTTGTCCGAGGACAACAAATATGCAGGAAGTGAAAAAATAAATAAAAAAAAGAATAAAAAAGAACGATAAAAAATTTTGAAAAAAATTTAAAAAAATACTGGATTATTGTAACTTATCGTGGTATACTATAAGTGGGTCGAGAGACCCATGTAAAATTCCCCTTTTACATTGTGGGCGTCCATCTTTGATGGACGCCTTTTGTAATGCCTTTTTTGAATGAGCCTTTTTTTATCCCGCACTTTTTGTCGAATGGAAAGAAAAGTGGAATTCCATGAGACAATCCGGGAAATATTTGTTATAATTCTTCTATCAAAACCGTTAGCAGATGAACGGTAGGAAGGAGCGGGATGAAAGAAATGAAAAAGAAAACGATGGTAATGATATTAGCATTGTCATTCATGCTTGTATTGCCGGGTTTCGAAAGCAGGGCAACGGAAAATGCTGCGGCAGCAGATGCCGGAACGGAGGAGACGAAAGAGGAGTATATGGTGACAGCTTTTGAGGAAGGGAAAGCGATGTATGCTTCCGGTGCGGTCAACGTAAGAAAGGGGCCGTCTACCGATTATGAAAGAATCGGCGGCCTGGCAAAAGGGCAGGAAGTTACGGCGACCGGACAGGCGGATACCGGCTGGTATGAGATTGCATATGGGGAAGGGAAGGCTTATGTGAGCAATAAATATCTTCTGGAAGGAAAGCCGGCGGAACCGGCGCCGCAGCCGGAGGTTCAGGCGGTGGCGGAAGTGAAAAATGTGTCGGGAGTTATTCTGGTTGGCGATTCAAGGTTCGTGCAGATGCAGGCGAATGTGGGAGAGAACAGCTGCACATGGATTGCGGAAAGCGGAAAAGGCTATACCTGGTTTACTGAGAATGCAATAGCAAGAGTCGACGGTTGTGTGGGAAAGGGTTCTAAAATATTGATCAACCTTGGCGTAAACGATCCGGGCAACCTGAACAACTACCTGGAGATTGTAAATGCGAAGGCGGCGGAATGGACGGGAAAAGGCGCGAAGGTATATTATGCATCCGTGAATCCGGTATGGGAAAATCCTTACGTGACGGAAGAGCAGGTGGAATATTTCAACAGCCAGATGCAGAATGGATTAAGCGGCGACATCACATGGATCGACAGCCATAGCTATTTGAATACGATCGGTTATAAGCTGGTGGACGGGCTTCATTTTAATGCGGAGACTTACCAGAACTTATATGCTTATTATATGAGCTGCTTATAAGTGATTGGGAGAGATGTACATGAGGATGCCTCAAAACTATGAAAAATTGGATTCATAGAAGAGGGGCATCCTCTCTTTCTGATTTTTTAGCCATGAGCGTTAAATGATTTTGAGAAAAGGGATAGGCTTTATTTCTGTATTTTCTGAAAAATGAAATTATCAAATAAATTACGAAGAAAAATTGATGCTTTTTCGAGTAAAGAAAACTTTAGTGGGTCACAGGGGCGGGTATTACATTTTATACTGGCTCAGAATAATGATGTTTTTCAAAAAGACATAGAAGAAGAATACAGTTTGCGCCCTCCCACAGCAACGGAATTATTAAAAAAAATGGAGCAAAACGGATTAATCCATCGGGAAGCTATGGCGAATGACGCACGAATGAAAAGAATCATAGTCAGTGATAAAGCCTTGCAATATAAAGATATGGTTATAGAGGATATTGCTTCATTGGAAGATAGTTCCAATTTTGGGAAAGTAGTGGTAAAATTGAGCCATGGGCAGGTTGTGTCTGTGGCTCATATTTATTTGAGCAATTTAAGGTGAAAATGGGGTTGGATAGATGAATAGGATCGGATTTAGTAAATTTAAGAGGAAAGTATTTTTAAGCTATACATTTAAAGATTATGAGAAAATTGCTTTGGTTAGTAAAAAGCTAAATGAACTTGGATTTGATATTTTTACAGACGTTTGTTCGACAAATGCTGGTAATAATATAGTCAGATATTTTAATGAACAGATTGAAAAATGTGATTGCTTTGTGTTTGTCGTAGCAGAAAAATTTCTTGAAAATTCTATTTGGGAATATGATATTGCATTAAACACTGGAAAAACGGTATTTGTGTTTGTAAAAAAAGAATTATTTCATGGGGATATTCAAAAGAGGTTTGGAAATAGGACAGTCACATTATGGAATGATGAAAATGAGTTGGCACATTGTATTATTGATGAAATTTCCAGATATGGATACAGGTATCCTCTTAGGGGGTATCAGTTTGAATATATTGTGGGTGAGATTTTTAAAAGTTATGGATGCCTGACTAAAATGTCTAATAGGAATGAGTATTATGATATTTTAGCAGAAAAAGAGAACATCAGATTTTATATTGAGGCGAAAGCAATTAGGCAGAGGGTAATAAGTACGTCTATAATCTCCAAAGCATTGGCATCTGCATCTATGCTGGAAGATACATACAATTCAAAATATATATTAGTGGTGGCAAATGAGTTGTCTTCTCAGGCATGGGAAATAATCAAGCAAAAAGCAGATATTTTAGTTGTAGATATTAGAAATTTGTTGTATATAGTACAATGTGATGAAGTTTTAAAATCTCAATTACTTTCAATTTTGGAGTATTCTACGGAGGATATTGAGCCTTATGAGCCTATAGATTTATTAAAGTTAATGGAGGTAAAGGTTCAGAATGAAAATGTAGATACAGTTGAAAAGCCGAACGATTATGAAATTATTGAATCATTGATAGCGGAGATACAGGCTTGGGAACCGAAGACAAGAAAGAGTTCTGAATATGAAAATCTATGTACTAAGGTTTTAAATATTCTTTTTGCAGCAGATTTGGCATTGTGGAGTGAACAACAGAAATCAAATGAGGATTTATATAGGTTTGATTTAATATGCAAAATTAAAGATGATATAAAAGAGAGTTTTTGGAAATTTATTGAGGAATATTTTCGGTCTAAATATATTATTTTTGAATTTAAGAATTATTCAGAAACAATAACACAAAAAGAAATATATACTACGGACAAATACTTGTATGCGAAAGCGCTTAGATGTGTTGCGATAATAATTTCATGTTATGGGGAAGATAAAAATGCTAAAAAAGCAATTAAAGGGACGTTGAGAGAGAATGGGAAATTGATTATCAGCATTTCAAATAAGGATTTGGTTGATCTGCTGAACGAAAAACTGCACGGTGGTTCTCCGGCAGAGTATCTTTATAATAGGCTGGATACGATGCTTATAGAGTTGGATAAATAAGTTGTTAATTTTATTTGAGAAAATTGTGTATGGAGTAAAAGTGTGCTGATGAATATAGGGAAAAAGGTTAAGGACGTTTTATTAGAATCTGATAAATATAATACAGATACATTTATTGAATCAAATATGCCTTTGTTAAGAAGGGAAAAAGAACTATCTGAACTGAAAAAAATACTGAGTGAATCAGATAATCATGTAGCCTTAATTACTGGTGTTGCAGGAATCGGAAAGACAACATTAGTAAGGGTGTATGCAGAAGAGAATAAAGAGCAATATAGTAATGTTTATATATGGCATGCGTGGCAACTTCCAAAAGATTTGAGGGTAGAAGATAATTCCCTTATTATTATTGATGATGCAGATGAATTGGATTCAAAGAAGTTAGAAGAAATAATAAAATATAATGAGTTATCATTTATATTAGTAGTCGGTAGAACTGTGGATTATCGTTTTAGTAAAGAAAAATTTGTTTGTTTATCAGTGAACGGATTGAGCCAAAGTGAGATAGTTTCTTTTCGTCTAAATAGATTTAAAGATCATCTTATAGATTTTGATTATGAAGAAATGAAAAGGATTTTTTTATTGACGCAGGGAAATCCACTTATTATAGAGAATATGTTTAGGCTGGTAGACAGTCTTGGTATCAATATTATAGACAAATTATTATATCAGCAAATTTCTGTAGGAAAATCAGATATAGTTGTTCCGAATAAAAGTATTATAAGCCCCTCTTTAATCAGCATAAAGAAGGATGTATTACAGATAAATGATGATTTGATGTGTTTCATTGCACAAGAACCAATGAGCATGTATGAATTATCGCCAAGAGAATTTGAAAAAATAATTGCGGAGTTATTTAAGAAATTAGGTTATGAAGTAGAACTGACAAAACAGACAAGGGATGGTGGGGTAGATATTTACATAGCAGAGAAAACAGACTTAGGAAAGTTTTTGTTCCTGGTGGAGTGTAAACATTATGCTCCAAATAGACCGGTGGGAATAGAAGTAATAAGAAATATGTATGGCGTTTTGGGAATGAATAAACGAAAGCCAACAGGAGGTATTATTGCTACTACTTCACACTTTGCTAAAGGAGTGAGGGAAGAGATAGTAGAATTAAACTTAGAACATAGGATATCATTGCACGATTTTGAGTATATATCGGAGCTTTTGGCAAAGGCATATTTATAGATTAAATTGAGGTGAATGTTATTTGGTATTATGTTTACAAATATTGATTAGTGTTATATTTTTGATAGAGAGTTGAGAGGAAAAATTTTTTATTCCTTGTTTGACACAGGCAGATTTATATATTTATCAACGAATCTCCGTGACTTAAACCGTTACCGCAAGAGCGTCATACGTGGCACTTATCTGTCTTCCTGGCATTGGAGAATCAGACAGAAGAAAGGGGTAAAAAAAGCCATTATTGCCCTTGCCAGAAAACTTCTCGTAATCATTTCTGATTTTTTGTATTACCAATATTTCACTGACAGCAGCCGTTTTTATGACTGCCTTATTGTGATACTTTCATAATTGTTGAAAACATTTGTTGTCAAGGTTCGGTTCTTGGCTGCGATCTTTATTTTCGTAGAAAAGGGTTGTTTTTTTAACAGAAATATTAGTATAATAAATATATAAAAATTGATAATGCTATAAAAAATCGGAAAAAACCAAGTCTATGGTTGTTTGAAGTATGGAGAAAAAGCGTATGAGGCATGTGTTGGCAACGGACATAAAAAACAATATCCGAAGCGCTCGTTTTATTTTGGGGATCCTGCTAATCGCTTCAGCTGCCCTGATATCTGAGCATGAGATGCTACAGAAGATCATAAATGCAGGTGGCTCTGCGGAGGGACCGGGCTGGTTCGTGGCATACTCTTATTGTATGAACAGCGTTAATATGCTTTTGTTCGTTCCCATTGCCGTTGCTTTTGCAGGCGGAGAAAACACGGAGGCGGAGCTGCACAGCCGTTTTTTCCTGTTCAGTTATATCCGTTCAGGCAGAAAACAGTATCTCATAGGAAAAGCGGCAGGGCTTCTGGCCTCCGGCGGCTTGACGGCCTTTTTTGCCATGGTGTTCCTTCTTGTGATCTGTATACTAAGGTTCGGGCAGTATCCCTCTTTGTTCGATGGAAACTATGTTATAGCTGTGCTTGCGGGTAGAACGGCCGTAAGTTTTCTGCGGCTATTTTTAAACGGCGCTTTTTGGGCGCTGGTTGGCGGTTTGGCGGCGGTCATAACCAAAAACCGCTATATGTCTTATGCCGTTCCTTTTATTCTTTATTATGTCCTGACCGTATTTCAGGAGCGTTACTATCAAAAAGCATTCTTTATGAACCCCCGCTATTGGGCAGCGTCTATTTATTACAATGATATTTTCTGTATCGCTATATTAGCGGTTGGCACTTTTTTGGCAGCACTTATCTTTATGTGCGCAATAGAAAGAAGGTTGCGGTATGCGTGATATTAAACAGGCTTTTCGTATTGCATGCCAGAATTTTTCCGGATGGGGAAAAAATCCGAGGATCTGGATGACCTTCATTCTGGCGGCTGTATTATGTCTGATGCTATCGGATCAGATTATTTCCCATGCGATAAAATATGAAACAATCCTTCAGGTATTCGAGCCGTTTATCTGGACATATGGGGACGCGTCCTCTGTTATGCTTTCCTCTCTGCTTTTGATTCTGCTCTTTGCGGACATGCCGTTTATCAGTCAGGCAACTCCGTATTGGCTTGTACGTACAAAACGAAAGGTATGGCTTGCGGGTCAGATTATCTATGTGATTCTGGCAACCGTGATCTATAATATCTTTTTGGCAGTGATGCTTGGAATCATGGGAGCTCCCTTTTCCTTTACGGGGAATGTGTGGAGCGAGACAGCGGCGATGCTGGGCTATGGCGGTGGGGAGAGTATAACCGTTCCTGTTTCGATAAAAACAATGGAAAGCTCCACTCCTTACGGCTGCGCGGCTATCGTATTTGGACTTGTACTTTTGTATACTCTTTTTATTGCGGTTCTCATGTTGTTTTTAAATCTAATTGCAAGAAATATGGCAGGGGTGATCGGTGCTTTTGCAGTCAGTCTGTATGGGCTGCTGCTGAATCCGAATATTCTCCGGGAGTTGTTTCATTTTACAGGGAATCAGGCATACAGGGCGAACGTACTCTGCGGCTGGCTATCTCCGCTGAACCACGCTACCTTCCCCATGCACAGCTTTGGCTATGATTACCTGCCGGGGATTGGGGCGAGCATGTCCATATTTGTGGTATTGATCACAGCACTGATCATCTTGTCAGCCGTCCGGATCCGAGGTTATAGTTTCTCTTTTACGCAGATGAACGAATAAATGGAGGACAAAATGGAATATGCAATCAGACTGAAGGGACTGACAAAATCCTTTCAAAAAGAAAAAGTACTGAGGGATATTAACCATGATTTTGAAAAAGGGAAGATCCATGGGATCATGGGCTTTAACGGCTCAGGAAAAACTGTAATGTTTAAATGCATTTGCGGATTTTTACGACCTGAGAGCGGCACAGTCCTCGTAGGGGGAAAGCAGATCGGAAAGGAGGTGGATTTTCCGGATTCCGTAGGGATTATCATTGAAAATCCCGGTTTCCTTTTGGGCCTCAGCGGTTTTGCGAACTTGAAAAGACTGGCATCTCTGAAGCATTGTATTTCCGATGACGATGTGAGGGCGGCGATGCGGGCTCTGGGGCTTGATCCTCTGTCCAAAAAGAAGGTGGGACAGTATTCTCTTGGAATGAGGGAACGTCTTGGTATCGCGCAGGCGATTATGGAAGATCCGGAGCTTTTGATATTGGACGAGCCCTTTAATGGTTTGGACAAGCAGGGGGCCGGTGAGGTCTGCGAACTTTTACGGGGACTAAAGGAGCGGGGAAAGACTGTTCTTGTCGCAGCGCATAACATGCTGGAGATCGAATGGCTCTGTGATACGATCTGTGAGATGGATGTAGGCATCCTGACACAGATTAAATAAAAATGATACGGAGGAAAAAATGAGAAACTATATTTTGGCAATAATGGCAGGTGCATTGTGTATAATGCTTTCCGGCTGTAAGGAAACGCCCGAGGAGAGCGCGGTAGTCAGCAAAGCGGACGGGATCAGTGAGGCAGTTGTCTGTGAACCTCTTAAGGAGGGAGAAAAGAGAGAGACGGACGTTCCGGCGCATTGGGAGTTTGAAGAGAAGAAAAGCAACGACCGTGTGATTATCCAAGCAGATCTTAAGCTGGGAGAACAAAGCATCGGCAATCTTCCGGTTATAGAGATGAAAAGCCATGAGCTGACGCAGGAAGAGCTGAAGGGATTGATTGATTATTTTGCGAACGGTGAGGAATTATATAGGTCACAGATGGTGACAAAG
>Ga0137308_100287_pt1 | contig 91179 bp, 92 predicted proteins | sample Inofrocosms_June_FD_97181 | JGI IMG/M metagenome (GOLD analysis project Ga0137308, IMG submission 97181) | Mouse cecal microbial communities from Vienna, Austria - N-Acetylneuraminic and N-Acetylglucosamine D2O microcosms_June | ecosystem: Host-associated > Mammals > Digestive system > Large...
TCCTACTTTATTTATCGGCAGAAATTTTGTACTTTTTTGTGAAATGTAGCGAAAGGCGGTTTGAAGTGTAGCGAAAGGAACTTCTCTAATGATATGCACAAAAGGACGTTTTCAACGAATGAATGCGTCCTTTTGCGTAATAATAGGTTGTATTTACTCGTACCGTTTCTCCACCAATATCAAAATCGTCAAGATTGCGGCACCACTGATTGAACGTGTCATAGGGAACAACCATTCCTATTTTGTTAACTTCACCGCGTTCAGCTGATTTTTCCCGTTCCAAAAATCGTTGATGCAAAATCCGTGTATCACCCATAAATTTAAAATCCAATGAAGTGTAATTGTACCGGTCAATCAAGCGCTTTATCGTATCAGCTTCATCAATCTTTTTGACACCGACAGGAACAAAATTTTCTTCAAGAATAATAGAGATACCTGTTTCCAACATTCTTTCTGCAACATACATCATGCCATCAAACGTGACTGTTGAAAAAACACTGCTTTCTGTTCTGCTGGTAACAGAAATATTATTGCAAAGCGCAATTTTGAAAGTATCCTTTAAAAAATCCTTCTTCGTCAATCATATATATTTTATCACAATCCACTTTATATATCATTTCTTTGCAGGTTGAAAATTTTACACGGCAAAAACCACGTGACGAAAAAATTAGCTCAAACTGGTATTTGTACGAACCATCCATTATATCTGTAAATCTATAATTCTTCGATAATTCTTTGCATTGTCACAATTCGATACAATTCCTGACTGTGCATCTGGGCAAAATGGTATCATCTGCCAGTCTTCATTACCACATGCCCCTACCAATAACAACTGTTCAAAATATGTATCGAAATCACTACCAAGTATATATCCATGTCCCTCACCGTCATCATGGCTAAGATAAACCACTGGTGGATTTGTTTCATTTTTATTCACATCAAATGCTATTACATCACCATTGGGAACACGCATAAAACCTAATTTATGATGCCAAACAGCATCATACGCATCATTTTCATTGACAAAGCATCCTTCTGCGTAATCTTTTCTTAAATTCTCCGCGTCTACAAATTCTTCTAATGATATTAAAAATTCCGCACAAAAAATTTCATCCAGTTCACTTGGTAATTCAAAATCCTCTGGTAAATATGCTGAAAATCTACATTTTTTAGAATATTGCAAAAAGAAATTTCTAATCTGTAATGGTAATTTCCTTTCAAGTCTATTTTCAATAGCTTCCACTTCTGCTATATCTGCCGGTGCGTCTACCATTAATTCTGTTTCAGCGCCAATTCTGTCATATGCACTTTTTATTTTTACCAACAGTCTATCTATTTTTTGATAATCCATGTGTATCTCTCCTTTACATAATTCCAGTTTGTCCTTGGATTTATTATACTACTTACAGACTATTTTGTATCCATCATTTTTGCGACTTCTGACTCTAACGTTTCTATTGTAGGAAGACTGCGTTGATATTCTTTACAGAGCGCATTGCTTAATTCATACCCTGCAATACCAATTGGTTGTGAAACTTCTTCCAAAGAATATTCCGCCACAACATTATCCTTATCCTTGCAAATAAGCAAACCTATCGCCGGATTATCTCCATTTCCTGTTAATTGTTTATTTACTGCTGTAACGTAAAAATTCAATTTTCCAACATACTCCAGCTCAAATCTCTTTGTTTTAAGTTCTACGACAACATAACAATGAAGTTTTATGTGATAAAACAGCAAATCAATATAAAATTCACGCTCCCCAACCTGTAACTGAACCTGACGCCCCACATAGGAAAAACCTGTTCCCAGCTCCAACAGGAACTGTGTTTTATCCTTAAAATTCGTAATGGCTCTTCCCTTACGCTCATATAATCCGCTTTCAATCTGATGTTCCAATACATCCCGGCTCCAATTATTTTCCAAAGTATACTGAGCATAAAAAACAGCTTCACGCACATCGTTACATTTAAAAATAATACGCTGATTATGCCCCCACGGAATTGTTGTTATCAGCCGGAAAATATCATCAGACCTCAATTCGTCTACAACTTGTTGACCATTTACAGCTTCTGCATAAAAGCGATACCATAGCCGCATCGTTTTCAAATTTGTTTCTGAAAATCCTGTCATATCAGGAAAGGTCTTTTTTAAATCAATACTCATCTGCCGCAAAAGACCTTCTCCCCACTTTGAATGCTTCTGCCGATTTACTATATCCTCGCCAATACAGTTCTAATAGTTCTCTATTCACTTTAATAGATGCTTTAATTAGTCCATATACAAATTATTCGCCTCGAACAATTCGCAATATTTCATCTGCCAATTATAGAAAGAATCATCGACATCCTCTGGCCAATTTGCTTTAGTTTCTTCATTCAAGGCGTCATTTTCTTGAACCAGCTGAGGAACTGTATGTGCGTAGAAAAGAACTCTTTCTTCCCATACATCACATAGCATACTCGGATAAACAAAATCCTCATTTTCCCCTTTGAATATATCACTTTTATGACTAATATGCTGTTTTTGACCACCCGCTTCAATCAATCGTTCTGTTTGAGCGTTCAAATGCCCAAATCCACATATAATCAGAATTCTTTTGTTTTCATAATTAACAAGCTTTTTCATAATGTTATTATGAATGTGGTCATCTCTTTCATCCGTAGTTGTATTCGTTTTAGAATCATTAGTAATTTCCCAATAGTCAATCATTTCAACAGGAATATTATTGTCAAAACAATAGCTAAAAGTTACGCACATATCTATCGGTCCATCCACAACTCCATATTCTGTAAAACTGTTTTCTCTTGCTTCAATGAATACAACATCAGGTTCAATACCATTTATAGCATTTATCATTTCCTCTATTGAATAATTTGCATATCGTTCAAAATGTTCTGTATGAAATGTCCCCATAATGTATACTTCTTGTTCTTCTGCCATTAAAACCTTTTTGATCGTAAATACCTTGAGATTTACATACAAAGCGGAACAATTAAGATGACTAAAGTAATTACTATGGATATAATTATTATTCTCTTTTTCTTTTTCGTCATTTATATCATTCTCCATATAAATTAAGGTAATTGAAAATTCCAGTATACTTCTTTGTCAATCATACATATTTTATCATAATCCGCTTTATATGTCATTTCTTTTTTGATATGCTCTAAAACAGAAATAATGCCCAGCCGCTTATTCCTAAAAATAGAACCGCCAGTCCATCTCCCACAGTTTTATACAGATTAGTATTTGGTTAGTTAATCTTTTTCTTCATTGTTCAACCCTGTCATTTCCGCAAAATAAAAACGCTTATCTTTTATCTCCTTTTGAATTATCTTGGGCAGACTGTTGAACAATCCGTCATAGCTTAATTCCGCCGCCAGTGTGCCTGATGCTATTTCATAAAACTGATACTCAATCCAGTCATCCCACAGATCATCAAAAAATATTTTACTTTCTGTATAGGTCTGCATATTTTCAAATCCATTGATATCAGTGTAGTACAGTAGCTTTATAAATCCATATTTCCCTGCATCTGCAACAAAAATATCCTCCAATTCATAAAATTCTGCATAAGCATCTGCCACTTTTCTGCATTTCTTTCTTTCTTCATTGGTAATATACATTTCTCTTTCCATTTCTCCCTCGTGCATTGTAATGGTAAATTCTAATTTTTGGGAAATGACCAATATGGGTGTCAATAATTTCATTCAATATAGCATAAAATATTAAAAATTGCAACTAATGCTGGTCAGAATGAAATTAGGTGTATTGGAAAAATGGAACAAAAATTAAGACGCGACTGCAATATGGGTAAAAACCTTAAACAGCTACGCAAAAAGAATGGATTTTCACAAGAAAAACTGTGTGCCGAATTACAACGCCGTTCCTGCGATATTGGCAGGACAACCTATGAAAAATATGAATCGGGCGAGTTAAATATTCGTATCAGCGTACTGATACAGCTCAAAAAACTTTATAACTGCACTTATGATGACTTTTTCGCTGGTCTTGATCCTGATGAAAATACTTCATAGTCTCTCTGCTGTATCTCCCAAAATATGGAAAATCTGCATAAAAGCATTCAGTTTCCATATTTCGGGAATTATTTATATGACTGATATCATAAGGAGAACGTTCACTCATTATGATACAACACTTCCTCCGTATACTTCCGCTCCATATCGTGCCTGAGCTTGCGGTTCTCAACTGTCTCGAAGAGAATCGAGAAATCATAATCTGCCGGGTACAACTGTTCTGCTGCCACTTGGAGTTTAACGCGCTTATGGTTTATCCAGATCTTTTTGTCTGAGAGCTGCACGCGCAGAACCCCTTTTTCATTGACAGGTTCGCACACAATGCCAATTTTCTTATCGGGAAATACCATCACACTGTCCCCCAGATGATACAATTCACTTAGATTTGTTTTAGAAACCGCCTTTTTCGCTTTTACAATCTTGTGCATTTCCTGTTTCCGAACTGTGTTTTCTGCCTTCTGAAACCGATAGTCTTTGACTGCCGATTCGCCGTAGGCTGCCCTGACTGCCGTTTTGAGCATCTCACTTGGCATCCCCAGTCTGTCAGCAATGTAGAAAGCACAGCTCTCCCCTGCTTCCCCGATCACCATTTGATAAGTCGGTTTCAGCGTTTCTTTGTCGAAAGTCATTCTCGCATTGAGAATATCCTGTGTTTTGTCCGCATACTCCTTGACTTCTGGATAGTGTGTCGTGACAAGGAACAGGCACCCGCTTTTGCGCAGTTCTTCCAAAATGGCAATGGCAATCCCCATGCCCTCCGCCGGGTCCGTGCCAGACCCCATCTCATCTAGGATCACGAGACTGTCACGATTGACTTCGCGCAGGACTTCCAGCACATTTTTGATGTGTGCAGAAAAGGTAGAGAGATTCTCTGTAATGTCCTGATTGTCACCAATATCGCATAGATATCCGCTGTTCATGCAGATGTCCGCTTCCCTGCAAGCGACATGAAGTCCGCACTGCGCCATCATGCAGCTTAGCATGACGGTCTTGATTGCCACCGTTTTGCCACCGGTATTAGGCCCTGTGATAATGACTCCTCTTGCCTGTCTGCCGATTTCAAATTGCAGGGGGATGCTGCGTGCCCTGTCCATCAGCGGGTGCCTTGCATCCTTTAGGAAAATGCGGCGTTCTGTGTTGATGGCTGGCTCCACGGCATCCATGTCCATGCTGAGTTTTCCCTTGGAAAAGATAAAATCCAGCTTCTCCATCAGGCGGATATTCTCATTCATCAGCAAAATGGCATCTGCGACCATCGCCGTCAGTGTATACAATATGCGGTATACTTCATTTTCCTCACTGATGCGGAGCTGCTGCAATTCTTCATCATATTTTATGACGCTGGCTGGCTCGATAAAGAACGTATTGCCCGTAGCGGACTTGTCAATTACGCTCCCTGAAATTCGGAATTTATATTCTTTTTTCACTGGAACGCAAATTCTGCCATTGCGCATTGTGCAATAACTGTCTGCCATGCACTCCTTGTTGGCGCGCAGAATCTGCTCTGCCTTCTGCTTCATCTGTTCCTCACAGCGCAGGATCTCCGCCCGAATTTGTTTAAGCTCCTTGGAGGCATAGTCGTCTACTGCGCCGTTTCGTATTTGACGGCTGATTTCCTCCCGAAGCGCCGCAGCGGCATCAAGATTTTCCTCATAGTAGGCTAATGGATTTTCATACTGTTTCCCTCTGGCAAGATAGTCTTTTAAGCGCATGACTGCGGTGAGCACCTTCTCCACGCGCTCGAGCTGGTAGGGTGTCAGGCAGTCGCCCTTCTCGGCGACGACCAGAATTTCCTTTGCCTCCGCAACGTTTTGCAGAGGAGGCATGCTGAGTTTTTCGAGCAATATCTTACTGTTGGTGGTGTCCTTGAGCTGTTTTCGCAGTTCACTTTCAACAAGATAACAAGATGCTTCTGCTATCATTTCCTTGGCGCGGTCTGTGACTGCGAGCGCTTTCCATTGTTCTTTTATTTTGTCAAATTCGATTTGTTTTTCGATATTCATTTTACACTCCTTTTTTCATGAACTTGCACTGTTATAGTGTTTCAGCCCGTTTTTCCAGATAATACAGGTAAATACTGTGAACAGCACGGCCACACCGATGCCATAGAGGGCTCTCTGTAGATTCAGCTCGCCAATCATGCTCTGCACTGGCAGCGTTGCCATGATGCCATAGGGCAGAATCAGATAAAAAATAACCTTATAGACACCATACAATGCGATTCCCGGCAGTTTCATGCACAAATCAAGCCCCGCCTCCTCAATCTGCTCCATACGCGCCATAGATACGACATACAATGACACCGAACGAATGAGAACCTCCATCTCATAATACAGAATTTCCATAAGAACCAGCCAGAAAATATAGGCGGCTGCTATGACAGGCGTCAGCGTCATATGCAGACTGGCGATTCCATAGACAATGATGCACACACTCATCAAGATCAACGGCACAGAACCCGGACTGATGTTCTCGAATGTCAGCCGAAAAAGCGGACTTACAGGCTTAGACAGGTACAAATCCAACTCGCCTGAGCGTACCTTGTAAGGGATACTGGTAACACCAAAGAAATAGATTGTCATATTAACCGCATTTAACAGCGAAAATGTCCCTATATACAAAATCATTTCTCCTCTGCCCCAGCTTCCAATCCTGTCAACATTCGCATACACAACACCAAACGCCAGCAGTTGGATAATAAACAGACTGCCATCCACAAAAAACGGTGCAAAAAAGTCAAACCGAAATACGGTCAGTCCATGAAAACGCAGACGAATCAATTCCTTGAGCACGCGCCAGTTTTTCTTATTCATCAAAAATCCCCCTTCTCACTACAACCTTAAATCCCTGCCCCGTCATACTTTCTGAAATACTTTTTCCATGCAGTCTGGATTGCCGACTGCATCAGCACACACCAGCACCCAATGATGACAAGCCCCCGCACTGCCTCCTCCTGACACTGCCCTGTAAACAACATGGCGGGCAGATAAGTAACATAGTAAAAAGGCAGCAGCCGCAGAATACCAGTGGCAGTTTCTGGAAACAGTGCCAGCGGTACGATACTCCCTGTCACCAGCGACACCAGATTATTTTTTATCATCAAAAACGTGCCGATTCCCTCAAACCGCAGCGTCAGTATGCCAAGAAAATAATTGAGCTGTATCATAAATATCATGCCAAGCCCTGCCATGAGCACTGCACACACCATCACCTGCCACTGCGCGGTAAACACAAACTGAATCCGAAATATAAAAATCCATACCGCTGCCGCCGCAAAGTCAAACACAAGATAAAACAACACAATCCCAAGCTCCATCGCCATAAAATAGCGTTCTATTCCAGCAGGTATCACGATATATTTGGAAAATGTGCCATTGCGGATACGGTCATGTATCTCATTGCTGATTCCTTCTGACATTTCCAGCTGTGATAAAAAGGAACTGACAATGTAGTAAGAGAGCATCCCATGAAACGTAAACACTCCTACCGATTCTTTATTCTGAAAAATAATTCCCCAGAGGAGATAGGCGAACAAGATTTTGGATATCGTAAAAATCATGTTGAAAATAACATCCGCCCGCCATACAAGCTGTGTTTTCATATAAGTTTTTGATATTTCCCAGTATTTACGCATTATCGTTCCCTCCCTCCTGATAAATACGCTCCACCACAATGCCAATCTCTTCCTCCTCGATCACAATGTCCTTGGGTTCGTGCTCCATCAGCTCCGCAAGCAGCGCTTTTGCGTCTTGCCTTGCCACTTCGTACTCCTTTTTGTATGGTTCGTCCACCACAAGCTTTGCGCCGCCCGTCCGCAGCCTCATTGTTTTGACTGCACTGTCAAAGGTAATCTTAATCCGCTTATTGCGCTGGAAGCGTTCAAACAATTCATCTGTTGCGCCGTCGTACAATTTTGTACCGTGATTCACGACGATCGTCCGCCTGCACAGCGTTTTGATATCTTCTATATAATGTGATGTAAGAATGATTGTTGTCCTTTTTTTCTCGTTGATTTCCCGCAAAAAACTGCGGATTTGCTTCGATGCAACCGCATCGAGCCCGATTGTCGGCTCATCCAGAAACAGAATCTTAGGATTGTGTAACAATGCCACAATCAGTTCCATTTTCATGCGCTCTCCCAACGACAGTGTCCGCACTTGTACATCCATTAAGTCCCCGACACCGAAAAGCTGTACAAAATAATTCTTATTCGCTTGAAACGTTTCCTCGGAAATCTCATAAATTTCTTTAAAAAGACGCAGTGTATCGTTGACTGTCAGCTCAAAAAACAATTGGCTCTTCTGCCCCATCACAACGGCGTACTGCTTTTTAAATGCATTTTTCAAGTCATTGGGATAGTATCCCATCACGTTGATTGTGCCTGCTGTCGGAGCGATAATTCCAGTCAGCATCTTGATTAATGTCGTCTTCCCTGCGCCATTTGGCCCAATTAGCCCGACAAACTCACCTGCCTGAATGGACAGGTCAATCTGGTTTACCGCAGTCTTTTCTTCGTATTCACGCCGAAACAGGCTGGCGATGCTGCCACGAATACCCTCTGGCTTTTTGTAGCGGCGGTATGTTTTGACCAAATTCGCTGTGTTGATCATTGTCGTGTCTTTGTTGATATTTTGATTTTTATTCATGTTTGTTTTCCTTTCACTTTTTCCATTTTTGAGCAGACACCGCCTTACAACGAAAAAAAGACCATGGATGCCCAAAAGCGTCTATATCATGGTCTTTTATCCAAGAATATATTTGAAAAATCATGCGCGCCGGGCGTCCGCCAGCTTCTGCTGACAAGCCTCCTCTGGGTGCCCGTATGCACAAAAAAACATGACCATACAGCCATGTTCTAATGATTCATTCATTATATACCATCATATAAAACAATTGTAAGGCGAAAACGTCAACAGCTTATGCCGCTGACAAATGGGCAGACTCCTAGCGCAAAAATAACGCTAAAACGCCTCCCTGCAATATTTACTTTGCAATTTTCTCCATTACAATTAAATTTAACATGCAAAATCCTCCATAATTTTATTTCGCAGCAGTCTCTGTATTGTTATGCCGCTTCGCCCTTTATCATACGCGCTGGAATGTCTGTTGTCAAGTCAAAATCAAAAACATTTTTTAACATTTATTTGACAACAGATCAAAGCGCTATGTGATCTACAACTCCACGACCGCATCAAAACGTTCCAGTAGGTTTCTGCTCCTGTCATGGGTAATCACAATCACTATTTTATCTTTGATTCCAAAAATCATATTAAAAATCTCATCGGCTGTCTCCGCGTCCAGATTGCTGGTCGGCTCGTCAAATACAAGGACATCATAATTGTGCACCATAAAGCGGGCAATGTCAATCCGCTGTTTTTCACCGAACGAGATTTCGCCCGTATCAGAGGCATCAATCTCTTTATTGACCAGTTCTGCGCCCAGCTTTAAGCCTTGGCAAATCTGTTTCACTTTGGTATCGGGAATATCATCTCGGTAGAGTGCGATGTTCTCTTTGACAGAACCGTCTATCAGAAACTCATTCCGCTGGATATAGCCAATTTTATTGTAAATGCTATTGGAATCCAGTGTCCTGATATCCTGATCGTTAATCATGACGCTTCCTTTGTATTCGCTCTGTGTCAGATATTTCATCAGCACGCGCATCAACGTGGATTTTCCTTTTCCAGATTCACCGACAATCGCATATTTTCTGCCATTCTCAAAGGTCATCTTGTAATCGTGAAAAATCTCTTTGTCTCCAAAGGCCAGATTTAAGTCCCGAAATGCGATTTGTTGTACTTTCCCGTTGATTTCCTGTTTGGCGGATTCCTCAAAAAGCTGCTCATGCTCTATCCGGCTGATAATTTCATGTGCTGTTCCCATCAGGTTTTTATCCTGAACAAAGAATTGCAGCGGTGAAAAGACGCCGTTCAACAGTTGTACCGCAGAAATCAAAAGCCCTACAGTCATGCCATCATGAAGTACAAACCAGATTCCCACAGACATGCAAAGCAATTGTGACAGCATTCCGATCGACATTCCAATGTTGTTTGCAGCAATTTTCGCAAATAGATAATTTTTTCTCGACTTCTCATACGCTTGGTCCTCCACATCCAGCTTCCTTCTGAAAAGTGTTCCCAATCCCAGAAGCTTCACCTGCTCAAATCCTTTTAAATGATTTTCAAGCACTGCCATGTATGCACTGTTATGATGTGTGTATGCGACAGTTTTCTTTGCCATCACTGCCCCCGGAAGCTGCGAGAGCACAACCGTGAGCACTGAGATTACAATAAACGATAAACCCAGCTTCCAGTTAATCACAAAAATGGATACCAGACAGACAACCGCCGATAACAGATTGGAGACAATATCACATTTAGGCAGCAGATAATTGTCCACCAAAAGATCAATATCCTTTGAATACAGGCTTAAATAGTGCCCATTTTTCTCTGCCAGAAAGGTGTGCAGTTCCTTGTGGTAGAGCGCCTTGTACAGATTTTTTTTCAAATGGCGGATAATTCTGTTGACATAGATAATTTCTATGTAATTGTAAATAAATGAAACTACCAGCCAGCACGCTGCCATACAGATGCAAATGGACATGGTTTTTTGGAGGGACTCCGTGGGGTCGAGAACCACATCAATCACTTTTCCCAGACTAAATGAAAACCGTGCCATAAACAGTGCAGAGACCAATCCCAAAACCACTGTCGCGAAATAAATTCCCCTATAACGTTTTTCTGCTTTTGACATCTTGTAACACTCCTTTTCTTGATGAAATAATCAACGTTTTACAGACATCATAAAGAAAAAGACCACCTGTGTAAATGGCTTTACATCAAGTGGTTTTTTATCAGACATAAGTGGTTACATTTTATCGCTAAAAGGAAGCAATTCATCACAGCCATTGAATAAAGGCTGTTTTATCATTTTTGTTATACCCTGCCTGCTCATAAAATTTCAGCGTGCTCTCCTGTTTCGAACCTGTGAGCAGCATCATTTATTTTATGTTTTACTTGAATGGTCAAACTGCGATATTTTTATGTTATTATTGATTGGCTGAGTCAATAATAAGTATAAATCATTTTATAATATCGGATAATCAGATATAAATATAAAAGATATATTGACTAAATTAGACAATTCCTAATTCCGCAATCCTTGCATACACTTTCTCGAATATATACTTATACTTCTCATTGTGCTCCACTACATTCATAAATTTATCCTCATTGAATACAAGATTGGCGTGGTCTTTGTATTCAAACGCCAGCTCTCTCAAGGTATCTTTGGAATTAAACATCTGGCTCAGGGTATCTCTCGCGTCATGCTGGAAGTAATCTGCCACCAGTGCGCAGTTAAAATCAAACAGCGGCGCCAGATGTTCAATATTGCCTGTTTCATTGTTCATCATAAATCCATAGTTTTGCGTGTGCCGGTCTGTATTGACAATAATATAATCCAGCACCGGAATACAGGCAAACTCAGCGCCCCACCGCTCAAGGCAGCGTTCTCTGAAAGAAATATTACAGCGCCTGCAATAATCCATGACTTCCCACGCCTCCACGAAAGAGTACTCCTCGCCGACAAAATTTTTGCAGATTGATACATGCCCCATTCCATCGAGCATATTTTTGTCGTCGCCTTCATACTCGACACAGTCAATCTTATTTTCAAAGCACTCCATAATTTTTGATGCCAGAATCTCCATTCTGGTATTTACAGAATCCTTTGTCTTGTCGGATTTGAGCAGATACAGCGTGTCTCCCATGCGAATCCAGCCTTTTCGGAAAAGCCCCTTTGTCGTCAGCTCCGGGCAGATTGGGCTTGTCGTAACGGTAGGGCTGTAGCCGCCTAAGGACAAGTCGATGATATCTTTGAGTTTATTTTTCCGAATATTAATATCCTCCCACTTGTCAGTGTCATCATCATCTTGAACCCAGTAACTGTCTTGTATGGATACGCCTTTGCACCGGATACAGATATCTACCCTGTTGTCGATCGTGTCCACCTGCGGAATCTGAAAAGCGGCGTAGATTTTCTTGGCATGGTCTCTTGACAAGGACAGCATTCTGCTGCTCAGATAGTTTTTTACCTCCTGCACATTGGATAAAATACTTTTCATTGTATGTGTTTTCTGGATATTACAGCGAAGTGAGTACGGCAGCAGCTCCTCCCTGATAATCTCCACTGTAAAATCGGGAAAATTAAAATATAATACCTTTGAATTACCTAACATTAAAAACATTTTTCTCACCATTTATCTATATAGTAGCGTACACTCTGGATGTAGTATATCATAAAATGGTCTTGCACTCAATCATTTTATGCCCCGTTTGCCATTACGTCCCATTTGCACGGATAACCTGTATTCTTTTTCCCGTCATATCCAATATAAAAAATACATTGTACATCACCGGAAAGTATAGTATACTGGAAATCAGAAAGACAGGGGACGGCACCCATAACAAAAAACAGAGAACTTTATATGCCTTTTATAAACAATCGAAACAAGGGGGAGGACACCCATGACAAAAAACATTATTGTAGTAGATTCACAGGGAAAAAAATGCGGCGTCACTTATCTCAAAAGGGCTAAGGGACTCGTAAAACAAGGCAGGGCACGCTTTCTGGCGCAAGATATGCTATGCCTTGCGTGTCCGCCAAAGCAGAATTTGGAGGAACCAGTTATGTCAGAACAGACAAATGAAATCATAGAAAACAAAACTGAATATGAAACTGAAATTGAATATAAGGAGACCACAGAAAATCAAGAAGTGAAACAGAGTCAACAAAACAGTACACCTGACAAGTTTTCAATGGAGTACTGTCTGACACAGCTTGAGCACCTCGCACACCAGACAGACTATTTAGAACAGTCTATTTTTGAATTGAAGCAGCTCGACAGTGACCCGTTCTGCGGGCATAAGGCAAGTGCAATCAGCGATGTTGTAAAATCAAGGGAAGCCACCAATCAGCAGTTGATCTCCTTTTATATGAAAATGTATGACGATCTCAAGACGCCCGCGCCTGTGGATCCCATTACACATAAGGTACATCTTCAGGAGAAGCTCTTGAAAGTTATGGAGAATACACTGGAAAATAACGAGTATTCAGCAAAAGAAGTCACAGATCTGTTCAACGGTGCACTAGATGCGATACGGCATATCAGTGATTAAGATGCTGGGCTGTATCTGTTAACAACGGGCAGGGGAAATGCTGTTTCCCCTGCCCGTTATCCTACACTAATGCCATCATCACTCTGCCAGTGCCTCTGTAGACATTGACAAGCCCCTCTCCTGACGCCGCAGAGCCGACGAGAGTCTTTGTTGTTCTCTCCACGGTAAAATTCAGGCTTGGCGACCAGCATACCGCATAGTTTCCATCAATCTTTAACACATCATTGTCCAGTTCGATTGTCACCAGCTCTTCTCTTGGGCACGGCGATTCCAACAGACAGACACCATTTCCATGAACCCCGAGATTAAACAAGCCCTCTCCGCCCAGCAATGCGCCGCTCACAGAGTTGATGGGCGTTGTCTTGAGGTCAAGCCCGACACTTGCATAATAATATCCGTCATTCATCACCATCGCCCCGCCCCACTCGCGAATATCTTCGATGATAATGTGCTTATAGGTAGGCTCTAGTATGAGGACGCCGTCTCCTGTATACTCGGGCTTGATTCCGCGCTCTCCTGTCACTGCGCCGCCAAAAGCCTTCCGCATCAGGTCTCCTGCACTTTTTACGCCCGTTCCTACAGAGACATTGCCGACCATTACCTGCATGGCACCTGCGCTGATCGTCCACTTATTATTGTTAAGGTTAATGATTACCTGCCGTTTGCAGATATTCATTTTGGAGGCGTAATACTCTGTCACTGCCTCTGCTTTATTCAGAGATAAATCTTTCAGCATTTTGATGACTGTTATGCCTGCCTGTTCGTGTTCCGTTACAATTTCTACATTCTTGTTGTCCAGTAAATTCAGTATATTTGTTCCCATTCTTATACTCCTTTTTTCAATGATTGTATTGTTTTAAAGACACCTTCAAAAAACTGCAAAACCCCTTCCTCTACTGCCACTTGGTCTACTTGCTGTTCTGGCAGGTCATAAAAATACTTTCCTGTCTGGATATCAACTGAGAAGCTGTCAATTGGAAATCCTTTCTTGCGCACAGCGGAATGAGGTTTTGCGGTTATGATAAATGGCGTGCTTTCCATAGATGGGTCCATTGCTTCGTACAGATGTTCACTATCGTATACAAAACAAATGGCATTTTTGTATCTGGCTGTGAGGTTCTTATATTTTTGCGCCAGCGCTGTATAATGTGCGATCATTTCCTCATCAGTAAGGCTCTTTCCGTTCACTGTCCGCACATGGACGCCCGGCTGGTCCTGCGCTGGAACATTGTCAAAATACAATCCAGAATCACAGGAAAACACAGGGATATGAAAGGCTTCATAATATGCGGCTGCCTTCTGGTGCGCATTCTCCAAAGGGGTGTCCCCGTCCTCTGGCACCTGCGGAATGTCTATCTTCAAATCCTTTAATCCAATGAGTTCAATATCATACTGCCTCGTAAGGCTTTCTAAACGTTTTTTCATAACAGACAGCTTCGCCTGATTGCCTGTACCAAATAAAAGCTTCATGACGGGTATTCCTTTCTGTATGAGGCTGTGCAAAAAAGACGCGATCTAAATCACGTCTCTCAAAAAGCCTTTTCATTCAAAAAGCTTCCAAAGGGACTCGAACCCTCGACCTACTGATTACGAATCAGTTGCGCTACCAACTGCGCTATGGAAGCTTGGTCTGAAAATCACAACCACGAAAAATATTATATATGATAAATTGTTTTTTGTAAAGTATTTTTTGACTTTTTTTCACTATTTTTTTAAGAATACTTTTTCAGACTCAGCCTTTGGCTCCATATGTACAGAGATCTGTTGATATGGAATCTCAATGCCGGCTTCGTCCAGTGCATTTTTCACATTTTCCAGCAGGCGCCAGCGCACGTCCCAGTATATTGGATTCTCGCAGAAGCAGCGCATGCCAAGCTCTACTGCGCTGTCTGCGAGCGCATTCACGTACACAAGCTCTGGTTCGCTGTGCAGCACATCTGTATCCTCCTTCATCACGCCCAAGAGCACCTCTTTGGCTGTCCTGATCTCGGCGTCATAAGAGATTCCTACGATAAGGTCAACGCGCCGTATTGGCGTATCCGTTGCATTGGTAATGGAACTGTTTGCCAGACTGCCATTGGGCAGGACGACCATTTTGCCGTCCGTCGTTACGAGCTTGGTATAGATTATGCCAATCTCTTTGACGGTGCCCTCTGTACCGTGGCTCGATTCTGTGATGAAATCGCCCACGCGGAAGGGTTTGAGCAGCAAGATCAGCACACCGCCTGCAAGGTTGCTGAGGCACCCCTGCAAGGCAAGACCGATGGTCACACCGGCAGAGCCGACAAGTGCGACTACGCTGGCGGCATCAAAACCAAAATTTCCGGCAATCATCAGCACCAAAATTCCATATAAAGATGCCTTAATCAGTCCGTCAAGAAATTGAATCACGCCAGTTTCTACATTTGCCCGCTGGAGTGACCGTTTGGTGATTCTCCGTATGAGCTTGATTAATTTGGACCCCACAAAAAATAAAATCGCCGCAAACAGTACCCTGACGCCAAGTCCCAGTGCTTTCTCTGGCAGTGTGTCAAGAAATTTCTCAAACGCATTCAGATTTTCTGTTATTTGGTCAATGTCTAACTCCATCTCATTTAATAGCATTTTCCTTCACTTCCATTCGTATATCATATGACACCGTTCTCTGGGACAGACCGCATTTATTCATGAATCGCATGAAGAAACAGCCCGCTTCGGAGTTTCGGCTCAAACCATGTGGATTTTGGCGGCATGAGCATATTCGCATCTGCGACCTGAAACAGCTCGTGGATTGATGTCGGGTACATGGCAAACGCCGCTTTGGAATCAGTCTTTACGCGCTTTTCAAGCTCTTCGATTCCTCTGATGCCGCCCACAAAATCAATGCGGCGGTCTGTCTTGGGGTCCTGAATGTCAAGAATTGGCGCGAACACATGATTTTGGAGAACTGCCACGTCAAGCCCCTCCACAGGGTCATTGCTCTGGTATTCGGGCTTCACCTCCAGTAAATACCATGTATCCTCAAGCAGCATTGATACCTGTCCTTTGTGCGCAGGCTTCTGGCAGGCGGCGCCTTTTGACACAATCGTGTAGACGTTGCTGACAGCTTCCACAAACTGCGCCGCAGAAAGCCCGTTCAGGTCTTTTACCACCCGGTTATAGTCCATTATCATCAATTCCTCATCGGCAAATAACACCGACAGGAAATAGTTAAATTCTTCCTCCCCTGTATAGTCAGGGTGTTCTTCGCGCTTTGCAAGCCCTACTTTGACAGCCGATGCACAGCGGTGATGGCCGTCTGCAATATAAATCTGTGAAATGCCTTCAAACGCCTGCTGTACTGCCTGAATTTTAGCATCATCACAGATGCACCATACCCGGTGCAAGATGCCGTCCTCTGCGGTAAAATCATAGAGGGCAGGCTGCTGCTTCGTCTCTGCAATCACCGCGCGCACGATGTCATTTGTCCTGTAGGCAAGGAAAATAGGGCCTGTCTGCGCCTCGCAGGCTGTCACATGGCGTATGCGGTCAAGTTCCTTGTCCGCGCGCGTATTCTCGTGCTTTTTTATCACTTGATGCTGGTAATCGTCCACACTCGCACATGCTACAATTCCCGTCTGGACGCGCCCGTCCATTGTGAGTTCATAGATATAATAGACAGGTTTGTCCTCCTGAACAAAAGTGCCCTCCCGTATCTGGTCCCAGAGCATGTCATGCGCCTTCTGGTAAACCTCGTTTGCATAAGTATCTACACTGCTGTCAAACTGTGTCTCTGCGCGGTCTATATTCAGAAATGAAAGCGGGTGATCTTTCACCGCCGCACATGCCTCCTCGCGGTTGTACACATCATACGGAAGCGCTGCAATTTGATTCTCCAAGCCTTTTTTGGGTCTGTAAGCGCGAAATGGTCTGATTACTGCCATATGTATAATTCCTCCTAATTTGTTTTCTAATGATTCATACCAGACTATATTCTATCAGATAATCGAAGGCTTGTCTAATATTCCGATAAATAACGGTAGTTCTTTTTCTATATCGAGAAGCATATATAAAAACGGCTCATTAAAATAAAGCTGTTTCTGCGGTGCTGCCATTGCCCTCAAAGCGCCCAGAAGCTCTGTGGCCGCCGCTGCCTCCGTGCCTTCCTCGTCCACCGTAAGCACGGCTTTCTGGCGGACAAGGCTGATATATAAAGTATCGTCTGTTATGGTATCTTTTCCTATCAATGATAGATCTGCCTTGTCAGCATCAAAACATTCTGTCAGCCCAATACGGGTCAGTGGCTCGCACAAATCGATATCAAATTCACTCCGGAAACGGGGAAGCTTTAAATCAGCCACTTCTGGCTTTCTGCCTGATAACAGTTCGTGCACGACACGTTCGTCCAGCTTATTGCAAATCTCCCTGACAGAGCTGTTTCTTTTGGGCTTCAGTGCGATAAATCCCATGCCCTTGCTGCGGCGGCTGAAATCAAAATGGGGCCTCTGGTTTGACATGTACGGCAGCAGAACCCCCTCCGCAAAATCATTTGACAGGTATTCTATATCCGCCGTTCTGTCACGCATCATGTCTGCCTGTATTGTATCTTTATGCTGCCTGGTCTCGTTATCGCTCTGCACATCGCGCAGATAAAACGCCTCCTTGTGCGTATGATACGACTGAAAAGGATTTTCCCATTTTCCTTTGAAATAAATCGTGTTGAACAAGGCAAGCCTTATAAGCTCTCTGGGTTCTAGCGGTTCCGTCAAGAGCTGGTCAATCAGTCCGTTTGTCCGTGCGGCAATCCACTGGTTGATGTGGTTCATTGTCTCATCAGTTGACAGCTCTGTCACAAATACATCGGCTTTGATCAAAGATTTTAACGCATTTTCCCAATCTGTATTCAGGCAAAAACGCGGGTCAATCCACGCTGAATTTGCGATGGACAGCTTTAGGCAGGAACCATTTATGGAAAATGTGTCCATTATCTTGGCGGCAAGTGCCTGCATCTCATGCCCTAGTACTGTCACAAATTCTGTCTTGGTTTCCCCCTCTGCTCCGCACCCTGCCAAGGCAAGTGTCAGGTATGCCGAGACAGGTGACAGGACAGGATTTGTATGGTTCATAGTCTGTTTCATTAAATCGTATCCGAAGGTTCGGACACACTGGTATGCTTCTGTCACAATCATTCCTCCTTAGGAACTGTTCAGAAATTACTTGTGACAAGAACGCCGCATAAATGTTCAGCTGCAAAGAAGAAAATCGTAGTCATAGCGGGCTATGTCAAGATTTTCTGATGCAGCAGATGGACATTTATGCAAGTTATTGTCATGAGTAATTTCTGAATAGTTCCTTAGTTTGTATTGTAATTGTCTCCCGCAATATCAGCCGCAGCGGAGATTCCGGGAGCCTGTTACGATCATACACTATAAAAGCGGATTATCCAATATCCCAATAAATAACGGTATCTCTGTTTCGAGGTCTAAGAGCATATAAAGAAATGGTTCATTAAAATTCAGCTCTTTTAATTCAGTCTCAAGCAATGCACCGCGGTCACACATCAAAACTTCGGTCGCGGCAGCCGCCTCCGTGCCCTCCTCGTCTACAATGATTTTAGCTTTCTGGCGGACCAAATTGATAAACAGAGTATCTCCATTTATAGTTTTACCAAGCTGGTCAAAATTTGCTTTGTCCTCATCAAAACATTCGGATAATCCCATATTAATCAGGCTTTCGTTGAGCTTCTCATCAAAGGTCACTTCAAATTTTGGCAGCTTTAAATTGACTGTATGAGTCTGTTTGTTTGCGATAACATCTGTTATAATTTCGGCGCTTAACTGGGCGTACAGCGCTCTGATATCCTCCTCTCCTGTTGGTTTCAGGGCGACAAATGCCAGCGTTTTGCTGCTGTTGGCATCATTTTGCTGATAAGGAAGAATAACACCCTCCATGAAATCATTTGAGAGATAGTCCAGCTCTGTCAGATACATGTTCATCATCTCAGCCTGCACAGTCTCCTCCTGTCCCCTTTGCAGATAAAATGCTTCCTTGTATGTATTCTGCGGCTCGAAAGGATACTGCCATTTTCCTTTAAAGTAGATGGTTTGAAAAAGGGCAAGGCGCGTTTGTACATCTAACGGTGTTTCCAGCAGATCAGGGATTAACCCATTTGTCTTTGTATCAATCCAGTTATTAATCTCGTTCATGGTCTGTTCTGTGGAGAGCGCTGCCTGAACAGCCTCTGCCTCCAGCAGTGATTTCATCGTGCCAAGCCATGTATCGTCCACGGCCATTTCGTCATCAATCCATGCAGAATTGGCAATGGACAGCTTCATCTGTTCGTCTGTTGTCGGAAAACGGTTCATCATATCGTCAGAGAGCGGCAGCATATCCTTGCCAAGTACATCATAGAACTCCTCACGGGTTGCGCCATCTGCCCCGCAGCCTGCCATCGTGAGCGCCAGATAAGCGGATACTGGCGATATCAGCGGATTTTGGTTATTGAGTTGTTGCGAAAACAGACGGTATCCGAACTGCTGGACATGTTGATAGGATTCTATCACATAATCAATGCATACGCCTGTCGCTGTGGCTTCTGCCGAATCGGTTATGTTCGTTATGTTTTGTTCTGCCGAATTTTGTGTATCTGTATTTCGTGTATTTGTATTTTGCTCCTGTTCTGTCATTTGCAAGACAGGCTGGTGCGCAGCTTTTTGGGCACAGGCGCTGAAAAGACAGGCGGCTGTGACGATTGCTGTTGTGATGCGTATTCTTTTTTGAACCATACTCTTATCTCCCTTTTATTTTTAGGTTTCGCTCTCAAAACGGAATACATAGCCGTACTCTGGTGCGAGCGGAAATGTGTCAATTTCGGTTTTGGTGAAGGTGCCTGTGAGCTGGAAATCCTCAGACAGCCTCACCGCGTAGCCTAAATCAATCAGACGACGGTATTCCTGTTCAATCATCGTGTGTCCCTCATTTATATAATACAATTCTTTGTACTGTGTGCCATTGGCTGTTTCAATATCGCCGTACAGGTCAATCACAACTTGATATGCATAAATGGTATCTTCTACAGAAGCTGCTGAATTTTCCAGCTTCATGTAATAATTGATTGTTTCTTGCAGATCGTGATAACACAGAAGGGTTCCTTTTTGGGGCGCTGGATAATCATATACAGAAGCATCTTTTTCTCCGTAATAATCACTGAGTATGGTGTAGGAAGTTTTTTGTGATTCTTCTATAGCAAATTGCCGTTCATCAGCAGCGCCGTTCTCCTCATCATACTGTTCTACATATACGGAATCTTGTTTTGCTGAGGCTTTATCCTCCATGGCATCTTCTATACTCTTTTCTTTATCTTGTTCTGTGCCTGCTGTATACAGATCAGTGTCTGTCGCAGTGGATTCTGCCGGCATTCCTGTATCATTATGATGCATCTTGGGACGATCGCCAGTATCTTTCGACGCTTTGTCCATCTGGTCTGCAATTTCTATATTTTCGGTATGCGGGGTGTTTTTCTGCTGCTGGTGTGACCAGAATGCCGTTGCGGAGACCCCAAGCACGAGTACGCAGGCAGCAGCCATACGCCATTTTGTTACAGTATTATATTTATTATTTTTTTCATCAAGATTTTTTTCATGTGGAATGCATGGCGGGTTCAGTGCTTCCTCGATTAGTTTATCATCAATATACGCCATACATTCCAGCAACGCTTTTCCTCTCACAACTGTATGCCTCCCTCCTCTAAATATTTTCTGAGCTTGTTTCTCATGCGGAATAGAATGGATTTCACTTTGCTTTCACTCACATGAAACATTTGTGAAATGTCCCGAATGGAATCCATATACCAGTATCGCCGCACAAAAATCTTTCGCATCTCATCGGGCTGTTGCAGCAAAAATTCACTGAGAATGCGCCCAATCTCCTCGCTGTCCAGCTTTTGTTCAAAGTCATTCGGCGCCGGAATGCAGTTCTCAATCTCCTCGCTCAGCGCTACCACTGTCACAGACCGTTTCTGAGCATGGTAGTAATCATATTTTCCGAATGAAAAGTTGCGCGTAAGTTTTGCCAGATATGCAAAAAAATAGTTCGGGCGCTTGGGGGGCAGCGTATTCCATGCTGCATGGTATGTATCATTTACACATTCCTCTGCGTCCTCTCTGTCGTGCAGTATATTCATGGACAGACTTTGCAGCCGTCCGCCATATTTTCCGTCAGTCTCCGCAATCGCCCGTTGAGAGCGCTGCCAGAATAATTCAATAATCTCATTGTCCTCCAAGTGATAACCTCCTTTGTGTTTGTTCCCTTTTCTTATAAGAAGGATTTTAGGATAACCCGTTGCAGGCTTTTACGGAATTATATCATATTCTTATAAAAAACTGCAAATCTGTCACAACAGCCTTTTGACAAGCAAAATACAGTATGTTATAGTAATTATTTAGAGAGGTATTACTGCCTCCACTATTCATGAAAGGAAGTTCAGGACTATGACACCAGAAGATAAGAATCTGTTAGAACGTATTAACGAGTATGCTGACCGTGTATTGAAAGATTTTGATCCGCAGAAAACACGCGTTTCTTTCCAGCTTGAAAAGCTCAAACCAATCATGGAGGAAATCGCAAAAGAGCAAAATAAGACAGTGGAGGAAATTTTTATCAAATATATGGATTTGGCGAGTCAGGTCACGGTTAGCCGTGAGACAAAATTCCAGAATACGATTGGGAATATGACAAAATACGGCGATGTACACGATGCATTCTAATGCCACATAAAGTTGTTTCTTATTGCACGTATCTGTGTGCATTTCTATTCTGCCACAGCCGGGTCATCGCACAAACAAAAAAAGGATGCAAACATCCTTTTTTTGTACTGTTCCTTTTACACTTGATTCCCTATCAAAAGTTCTTTTTACACATCAAGCTATCCCCACAAATTCCCCATTTTGTTTCCGAGAAGCCATCCCTTTTTACACAAACGCAATCTCATTTTCATAAAGCTCTCTCAAGGATTCTAAAGTGTAATGTTGTTTCCGTAGATAAATTATTACATATTTATTGCATTTTGTCAACAGATTTTTGACACATTGTCCATAATTTTTACATAATTTTACCAATTTATATTGCACGAAAGAAGCATTTTGTGCAATATAATGTTGCGAATTTATTACAATTTTGTCAGAATGCCACGATGCAATAAATTCGCAACCTGCACTGAACTGGCTGCCGCTGCAAGCTTACTTTACAACGCGTACCCGGAACACGCCGTCAATGCTGTTCAACTGTTCAAGAATCTTATCATCGGCTGATTTCTCAATGTCCATCAGCGTATACGCGTACTCACCTCTTGATTTATTGGTCATATCACTGATGTTGATTCCAGCGGCGCCAAACGCTGCTGTAAACTGCGTGATCATATTTGCAATATTCTTATGAAGAATTGCCACTCTGCCTACATTGCCGCAGACTCCCATATCACATGCCGGGTAGTTTACGCTGTTTCTGATATTACCATTTTCAAGATAGTCTTTGAGCTCATCGACTGCCATCACGGCGCAGTTATCTTCGGATTCCTCTGTAGAAGCGCCCAGATGCGGAATGACAATACAGCCCTTCTGTCCCGCTGTTGTCGGATTCGGGAAGTCTGAGACATATTTTTTGACTTTGCCAGCTTCCAATGCGGAAATCATATCTTTTTCATTGACCAACAAATCTCTTGCAAAATTTAATACCACAACGCCCGGCTTCATCTTCGCGATGGCAGCAGCATTGATCATTCCTTTTGTGGCGTCCATCAGTGGGACATGAATCGTGATAAAATCACACGCCGCGTAAATATCATCTACATTGATGACATGCTTCACCTCGCGGGAGAGCTTTAACGCTGCGTCCACAGAGAGATATGGGTCATATCCATAGACATCCATTCCGAGCGCTACGGCTGCGTTTGCCACGCGGATACCGATTGCGCCAAGTCCAATGATGCCAAGCTTCTTGCCCTGAATTTCTGTGCCGGCAAAATTCTTTTTCTCCTTCTCCGCGTCCTTTGCAACGGTCTCTGAACCCGCATTGGCTTTTACCCAGTCTATTCCTCCTGTCACATCTCTTGAGGCAAGAAGCATTCCAGCCAGCACCAGTTCTTTGACGCCGTTTGCGTTGGCACCGGGTGTATTGAACACGACAATTCCCTGTTCTGCGCACCGGTCAAGCGGAATATTGTTGACACCTGCACCGGCTCTCGCAACCGCAAGAAGTGTCTTGGGCAGCTCCATCTCATGCATAGATGCACTTCTGACGAGCACGCCCTCCGCCTGTGCAAGATCATCTGTCGTCTGGTAATTTTCTGTAAATCTTGATAATCCGATATCGGAGATGGGGTTCAGACATTTATATTGATACATTATTGGTTTTCCTCCTCAAATTTTTTCATAAACTCCACAAGCTTCTCTACACCCTCGATTGGCATAGCATTATAGATGCTCGCGCGCATACCGCCAACACTTCTGTGGCCTTTCAGATTCTCAAAGCCTGCTTCTTTTGCTTCCTTGACAAACTTTGCGTCCAATTCCTCATTGCCTGTCACAAATGGTACATTCATCAGAGAGCGGTCTTCTTTTCTGACCGTCCCCTTAAAGAGCTTGCTCTCGTCAAGGAAATCATAGAGAATCTTTGCCTTCTTCTCATTGTATGCTTTCATCTTCTCAAGCCCGCCCTGCTTCTTGAGCCATTTAAATACTTTTCCGCAGATATAAATGCCGTATGCAGGCGGTGTGTTGTAAAGTGAGTCATTGTCGGAATGCGTCTTGTACTTCAACATGGTCGGTGTTCCGGGAAGAACATCATCGGTGATCAAATCTTCTCTGATAATCACAATGACAACGCCTGCCGGTCCGATATTTTTCTGGACACCGCCATAGATGACACCGTATTTTGTCACATCTACTGGCTCTGACAGGAAGCATGAGGACACATCTGCCACAAGTGTTTTTCCCTTTGTGTTTGGCAGTGTCTTGAACTTGGTTCCATAAATGGTATTGTTCTCACAGATATACACATAGTCAGCATCCTCAGAGATTGGCAAATCTGAACAGTCTGGTATGTAAGAGAATGTCTGGTCCTCACTCGATGCAATCTTGTTTGCCTTGCCAAACAGACATGCCTCCTGATAAGCTTTCTTCGCCCACTGCCCTGTAACGATATAGTCGGCAACACCATTTTTCATGAGATTCATGGGAATCATGGCAAACTGCTGGCTTGCGCCTCCCTGCAAAAATAATACTTTATAGTTGTCTGGAATATTCATAAGCTCTCTCAGATCAGCTTCAGCTTCTTTGATAATGGTATCATAAGCCTTTGAGCGGTGGCTCATCTCCATGACGGACATTCCTGTTCCTTTATAATCTAACATTTCATTTGCAGCTTCTTTGAGGACTTCCTCAGGTAAAACTGCGGGACCTGCTGAAAAATTGTACACTCTGGACATTTTTAACTCCTCCTGTTTTCTTCATTATACTGCGCACACTCTCACAAATACCTAGCGGCGTGTATACTATAAATCTATATAAACAACATTTTATAGAAAATTAATGTTGATACACAGTATGTTCTATCATGAGAAACTGTTCGTAAGGCACCTAATAAAACATGATGACAGGTGTGCCAAGCTCTACCATGTCATACAGTTCTGTCATCGTTTCAAGCGGTGTATTAATACAGCCATGGGAACCGTTTGTCTCATAAATTGTGCCGCCAAACTCCTTGCGCCATGTGGCGTCGTGAATGCCGATATGACCGTCAACTGCCATCCAGTATTTGACTGGCGTCGCATAGTCTGCACCTCGAAGCACTCTGTTTTTCTGTTTAAAATAGACAAAACAGACTTTGGCAGGCGTTCCCCATTTCCGTGATGTATTTCCAGTAACCACCGGGGTATCGAGCACCATCTCGCCATCTACATAATAATACATATGCTGGTTTCCCATGTCAACCTCAATGTAGGTGTCACCGATATCATTTTCTCCCTTTTCCCATGCCTCGGATACATATTGCGGAATCCGCGTGCCGCTTTTTTTGTTGAGAAACGCATCTAGCAAAAACGCATACTCTGCTTCCTCGTCAAGCTTATTGCCATAACCACCGCCGGGCACTTTGACGAGATCACCTCTCGTCGCCTTAAAACTGCGCTCTATTCCTACTGTATTATAAGTAGATGCCAAATATGCCACATATTCCTTGATGAGCGTCTTGTCAAGAATCGGACGGTTCTGTTCGTCAAACACAATCCTTCCTTCCGCATCGAGTGTCATCCAGTCAGCGGCCACCGCTTCGTCAATGATTTCCTCGCGCCCGCCAAATTCATAGACCATCTGAAAATCCTGAAATTCGCGGATACCTTCCCATTTTGCAAGCGTGTCCTTCATCTTGGCTGTATATGGAACACTTTTGTAGCAAATCTCCTTATTTTCCTGCGTTGACAAATCTATCAATCCGTCCTGATAAGGAATCCCGCCCGCATTTGTTAATTGATTAACAATCTCGGCACAAACAAAATCGACTGCTTTCTCCTTTAGCAGTAAATCCCTTGTTTGATCGACAAGAATATAGCCCTCTGTAGTGCTTTTTACAATGGAGACTGTATTCTTCTCCTGATATAGATTTTCATTTAGCCACGCTGCTTTTTCCAGCTTTGCAGCCATCACTGCCGTATCACAATAATAAGTGGGATATACCGTTGTATCCATCGAATCCTGTATTCGGGGAGGTCTTAATTGGAGCGAGCTCACCAGAAAATCCTCCAGCCATTGAAAGGGCTTGGATTTGCACTGCTTCATGTATGCGGCAACCGCCGGTTTGTACGATATCGTGACGCCATATTCATCCAGCGGCAGTTCATGTATCACGCCATTCAGCGTGCGCACCATGATCTTGTCCGCGTGCAGATCATAGGACTCGTTCAAGAGATCTGTCACTTTTCCGACAGTCATTCCAGTACAATATTCATCGTTTATTGTCGTAAAAAGCGGAAAAACATTCTGATAATATTGGTCCAGTGCGATGACAGCACCGATGCCGAGCACTGCCATCACACCCATGATTCTGATAAAGCCAAGCAAAAATTTTTTCATATCGTATTAGTTCATTACTGGCGGTGCTTTAAATCCTCCGCGTCAAATGCCTCACTGATCGCTGCGCCTGCGGGAACCATCGGAAATACCTTATCGTCCTCCTCAATGACACACTCAATCACTACTGGCTTTTGCAGCGCAATTGCTTTCTCAAGGGCGGGTCCTACTTCCTCGCGCTTTGTGACACGTATCGCCTCACAGCCAAGACCCTCAGATACCTTTACAAAATCAACCTTATCTGTCAGTATCGTCTGCGAATACCGCTTCTCATAGAATAATGTCTGCCACTGGCGAACCATACCAAGCACATGATTATTGATAATAATCTGAATGATTGGAATATTATAGCGGCTTGCCGTTGCAAGTTCATTCATATTCATACGAAAACAGCCGTCACCCGCAATATTTACACAGATTTTATCCGGCATGCCGACCTTGGCGCCAATGCAGGCTCCCAGCCCGTAGCCCATCGTGCCAAGCCCTCCCGAAGAAAGGAAGGTTCGCGGCTCTGTGTACTGGTAATACTGCGCTGCCCACATCTGATGCTGCCCTACATCGGTCGATACGATTGCCTTGCCGCCTGTCACTCTGTCCAGCTCTTCAATGACATAAGGGCAGGTGAGCTTATCCGATTCATAGCTCAATGGATATTTCTCTTTCAATTCCTTGATCTGTGCAATCCACTCGTCATGCTTCTGCTGTTCGAGCTTGCTGTTTAATTCTTTTAAAACAGTCTTTAAATCGCCAATGACAGAGGCGTCTGTCTTGATATTTTTGTTGATCTCCGCGGCGTCAATATCAATCTGTAAGATTTTTGCGTTCTCTGCAAACTTCTTTGGATTGCCCACTACGCGGTCTGAGAATCGTGCGCCCAGCGCAATCAGCAGATCACACTGACTGACGCCATAGTTTGATGTCTTGGTGCCATGCATACCAATCATGCCTGTGTAGAGCGCACTCTTTCCATCAAATGCCCCCTTCGCCATCAGCGTATCACATACCGGCGCTTGTATCTTCTCTGCAAACTCTTTGACCTCTCTTGATGCATTGGACAGAATTGCACCGCCGCCGAGATAGATATACGGCTTTTTGGCAGTTCTGATCAAGTCAAGTGCAACGTCAATGTCCTTCTCTGTGTAAGCGTTTACCAACTCTGGCGACTCCGGTTTTTCTGGGATAAACTCACACTTGTTCGCAGTAGCATCCTTTGTGATATCAACCAAAACGGGCCCCGGTCTCCCCGATTTTGCAATCTTAAACGCTTTTCTGATCGTATCGGCAAGCGTTGTGACATCCTTCACGATATATCCATGCTTTGTGATTGGCATTGTCACGCCCGCGATGTCAACCTCCTGAAAGGAATCCTTTCCGAGCAGCGGCAATGTAACGTTTGCAGTGATAGCAACCATCGGTACAGAATCCATATAGGCTGTGGCGATACCTGTGACCAGATTGGTAGCGCCCGGACCGCTTGTCGCAAGACAGACCCCTACTTTGCCTGTGGCACGCGCGTAGCCGTCCGCCGCATGAGACGCTCCCTGCTCGTGCGATGTCAGAATATGCGTGATCTCATCGCTGTGTTTATACAATTCATCATAAATATTTAAGATAGAACCACCGGGATAACCAAATACGGTATCAACTCCCTGCTCCTTCAAACATTCAATAACAATCTGTGAACCTGTTAACTGCATAGTATAATTCTCCTTTTATTTCCTCGGAATTTCCAGTATGGCACCCCGATTGCCGCTTGTGACAAGCTCACGGTATCTCGCAAGATACCCTGTCGTGATCTTCGGCTCTCTCGGCTGCCAGTTCGCACGGCGCTTTGCCATCTCCTCGTCCGAAACGTTTACATTTAATGTACACTCTGTGATGTTGATGGAAATGATATCGCCTTCCTCAACCAGTGCGATCGGTCCACACACAGCCGCCTCAGGTGACACATGTCCGATCGAAGCCCCACGCGATGCGCCGGAGAAACGGCCGTCTGTGATCAACGCCACTGTGGAACCAAGTCCCATTCCGGCAATCGCCGATGTAGGATTGAGCATCTCACGCATACCAGGTCCGCCCTTAGGACCTTCATAGCGAATCACCACGACATCACCTGCAACAATCTTGCCGCCCTTGATGGCATCAATCGCGTCCTCCTCACACTCAAAGACGCGTGCCGGCCCTTCGTGCACAAGCATCTCCGGCGCAACTGCAGAGCGCTTGACCACGCTTCCGTCAGGCGCAAGGTTTCCTTTCAGCACAGCAAGTCCGCCTGTCTGACTATATGGATTGTCAAGTGGTCTGATTACCTCAGGATTTTTGTTCTGAACACCCTTTATATTCTCACCGATTGTCTTTCCTGTCACGGTCATACAACGCTCATTTAAAAGCCCCAGTTCTGACAGCTCATTCATCACGGCGTACACGCCGCCCGCCTCGTTCAAGTCCTCCATATAGGTAGGGCCTGCCGGCGCTAGATGGCAAAGGTTCGGTGTCTTAGCGCTGATCTCATTTGCATAGGAAATATCGAAATCAAACCCAATCTCATGTGCGATCGCAGGCAGATGGAGCATTGAGTTTGTGGAGCAGCCGAGTGCCATATCAACCGTAAGCGCATTGATCACTGCCTCTTTTGTCATGATATCGCGCGGACAGATATTCTTGCGAAGCAGTTCCATCACTGCCATTCCCGCATGCTTAGCCAGTTTGATTCTCTCTGAATACACCGCTGGAATCGTTCCATTTCCCTGTAAGCCCATGCCAAGCGCTTCTGTCAGGCAGTTCATGGAATTTGCTGTGTACATGCCGGAGCAGGAACCACATGTCGGACATGCTTTCTGCTCAAACTCACAGACATCTTCCACGGTCATGGTGCCCGCTGCATACGAGCCCACTGCCTCAAACATGGAGGAAAGGCTGCGCTTCTGTCCCTTCACATGGCCTGCAAGCATCGGGCCGCCTGATACAAACACCGTCGGCACGTTGATGCGCGCTGCCGCCATGAGAAGCCCCGGCACATTCTTGTCACAGTTTGGCACCATAACCAGCGCATCGAATTGATGTGCCAATGCCATGCACTCTGTAGAATCTGCAATCAGATCTCTCGTGACAAGGGAATATTTCATGCCAATATGCCCCATCGCAATCCCGTCACAGACTGCAATCGCCGGAAAGACCACTGGCACACCGCCTGCCTCTGCCACGCCGAGTTTGACTGCATTGACGATCTTATCCAGATTCATGTGCCCCGGTACAATCTCATTGTACGAACTAACGATACCAACCATAGGCTTCTGCATTTCTTCTTCTGTAAATCCCAGTGCATTGAACAAACTCCTGTGCGGTGCCTGCTGCATTCCTTTTTTCACATTATCACTTTTCATCATTGAATCCCCCTTGCGATCAAATCTCCCATCTGCGCTGTTCCAACCTGCTTTACGTCTGCGCGCCTGCTCTCCTCCTGCGGCATAATATCAATCGTGCGGTAGCCTTCCTCAAGCACTTTTTTCACTGCTGCCTCAATCGCATCCGCTTCCTGATCCAAATCAAACGAGTAGCGGAGCATCATCGCCGCACTCAAAATTGTCGCAATCGGATTCGCAATGCCCTTGCCTGCGATGTCGGGTGCAGAACCGCCGCTCGGCTCATAGAGTCCAAACTTCGTATCATTTAAACTTGCAGAGGACAGCATTCCGATGGAGCCTGTCACCATGCTTGCCTCATCGGAAAGAATATCGCCAAACATGTTCTCTGTGAGAATGACATCGAACTGCTTCGGGTCCTTCACAAGCTGCATTGCACAGTTATCGACAAGCATATGCTCCAATGTGACCTCTGGATAATCCTTTGCGACCTCCTCGACCACCTTTCTCCACAGTCGGGAAGAATCCAGCACATTTGCCTTGTCAACGCTGGTGACTTTCTTCCGGCGCTTCATCGCGATCTCAAAGCCCTTGACTGCAATGCGCCTGATTTCGTTTTCAGTGTATGTAAGGGTGTCAACTGCTGTGACGACACCGTCCACTTCCTTGGTGCTGCGCTCTCCAAAATAGAGACCGCCTGTAAGCTCACGCATAATCATCATATCAAATCCGCTGCCAATGATATCCTCCCGCAGTGGGCATGCTTCCTTTAATTCCTCATATAAATAGGCTGGTCTCAGGTTCGCAAACAGATTCAGGGACTTTCTCAGCTTCAGAAGTCCTGCCTCTGGCCTTAAATGCGGCGGCAGCTTGTACCAAGGGGAGGTGGAGGTATTGCCGCCAATCGAGCCCATCAAGACGGCATCTGCTGCCTTTGCCGTGGCAATCGCATCGTCTGTGAGCGGTTCTCCACAGGCATCAATTGATGCTCCTCCCATCAAAATATCTTTATAAGAAATGTTGTGACCATATTTTAAAGCGACTTGATCTAGTACTTTTCTCGCTTCTGCAACGATTTCCGGTCCAATTCCATCACCGGGTATACAAACAATATTCAAATTCATGCTCTCTGTCTCCTTTTCCTTATATGGAACGCTATTGATGTATTCCAATCTTTGAATAAATATACACATACTCAATCATATTACATTCGACAAAAAATTTCAACAGGAACCACAAAAAACTTCGAAGGTATTTATCTTTATACATTCGTCCTTGATATTGTACATTCACTTAGCGCAACAATATATGCACTTGGCATCATATCATAAAGCTTCTTTTCAAATCCCTCGACGTACTCAACCTCAACAGTTTCTCCGCTGACAGGAATTTGTATAAGAGGATTCTCTACAGATGGCACATATTTATGGTACAATATTTTTATTGTTTCAACTTTTCCTTCCAAAACAAGAATGTCCTTCCAGTCTGAGCTGTGCGCGTCATAATCATAGTCTGTTTTCCAATTGTCAAAATATGTCTTGAGACTATCACTCAAGATATCTGATCGTTCTCGTTCTACAGTATCATAGGCCTTGACAAACCATTTCACTGTATCGCCTACAGAAAATGGTGTACCACAGCATTCCATTTGCCAGCAGTCATACGTAACAGTACATTTCATTTGTTTCTCTCTCCTTCGATAATCCGAATTAATTTTGGACCTTTGAAGCTGCAATAATATAGGTGTTACCTGGCAGCAGCGTATTTGTTTTCCATACTCGTAGAAATTCAGAAGTACTAATTTTTCGGTTGTACCACTCTCCGCTGACAGTGGCATTTTCAGAAAGCGAATCTGCTAAGTATATGTATTGTTCATCATACCCTACAATCACAACATAGTGCGTATCATTTGGAATACGGATAAATGCAATGACAGGAACACCCTCAGACAGTCTTTTCTTCAAAGTGTTTATATCGCCATAATAGGCTTTCGCATAATATTCATACTCCTGAAAAAGTTTCTCAACACTTTTCGGAGAGACAAATCCAAATGTTCTATGAATCGTGGGATACAGTTTCTCTCCAGTGACCTCTTGCCCTAAATGTCTCATAACATAAGCAGCGGCATATGCCGAACATTGACCGTCTGATTGAGATGCTATATAGTTTTCAGTGTTGATAATACGAAACGCATTCGGCGTAAAGTCCGTTTGAACAGAATCTTTTGAGGGCCTAAAGGACATGATAGCAATCCCAAAAATAATGAAAACCAAAAACGCACAAAGCAGCATCATAGTCATTTTCTTCTTCATAAGCCAGTTCACCTTATGACTTCAGAGCCATTACTTGATCTACGAAACCAATCCCAAAGTTACAATGTGATTTTACTCTTTTTGTGTAACTATTTGCCACTCTTTCCCTGTAACAAGGATAGCTTGTGAATTGCTGAATGGCTCAAGCGGCAATTTATCGCCATACTTTGAAATTACAGTATCCACGGCCTCCTTTAATGGTTCATTCTTATAGTGTGGTACAGGATAAAAATCTATCATGTTCAATGCCTCAAATGTTTTTAACTGCGGTGCTGCAAGAGGATTGTCTGTATCTATTGCATACTCAATATCTGGTGCCAGCAAAATCGCACCAGCGGATTCTCCTATAAATAGTTTTCCTGCATTGATTTGTGCTTTTATCAGATTTCCTGCACTGGATCTGTTCATTTCTTGCAGTAGAAAGAACGTATTTCCGCCAGTTACATAAATGTAATCATTTTTTTCTAATTTGTTTACGATATCTGAATGAGCGGCTGTAGAAATTTCCAATTCATCAACGGTCAGCCCCATGTTCGATAATAATTCCATACTATATTTTACGTGAAAATCTAATTTGTCTGGCAATGCCGCTGTTGGAATAAATGTCACTGTCTTACCTGCAAGATTTTCTTGCGCAAAATCTACAAATAATTGATACACATCCTTAAACAAGGACGCTAAGAATAACTTCTGCATATGCTGTTCCTCCTCGTATTTAACATATCGTTGCATTTTGAACATTGTTCAAAATTTCATTTTTCCGCAGCTCAACCATCTTTTTCAAAAAAGGCAGGTCGAATGCCGTCGGATTATCCACTCGGAAAGTACAGCCACACACGCTGTCAAAGTGCTTTCCAAACACTACTTTGTGTTTGCCGCCTCCGCATGAACCGCATTTGCCGCAGTGATCTACATAGTTCCAAGCAATATTCTTTATCTCTTCTTCCACATCAGAAGCTTCGTATGCTTTGCTGTCGTCAGACCATACCGTCCAAAGATTTTTCGGTTCATCGGGGTCTTTAATCGCAATAAAACATACACACTCATTCCTAAATTTTATCAGATAATAGTTTTCCGTTATGTAATTTTCTATTTGTTTTGTCATTGCAGATCACCCTCCGTATTCCGATCGGTTTTTAACGCTCTCCACTCATCTTCTAAAATTGACATCAAGATATCATCTGCATACTTATTATCATCCATAATAGCATCTCTCAAAACACCTTCCCGCTTAAAACCAGCTTTTAAATATACCTTTTCTGCGCTTGGATTAAACGAATATACATTCAGTGCTAAACGATGTAGTTTTAATTTTTCAAATGCAAAATCACGAGTTACTTCCGTTGCCCAAGTGCCAATCCCTTTTCCGCGCTCTGTCATGTGGTAAAGACCAATACGGAAATTAGCACAACGCAAATCCCAATCAATTTCGTTGATTACACTTTCGCCGATAATTTTCCCGTCCGGTGCTATGATCAAAAAGAAATATCTGTCATCTTCACCAATGGATTTTAGAAAAAAGGAAGTTATTTCTTCTTTCGTAAATTCTTCTTTACAACCTGTTAAGCGTGCCGCTTCCTTATCTAATGGGCAATAATTCTGTTCATAGTAATTTGTTACATCCTCTGCTTTTGCCAGCCGTATCCAATAACCATCTTTTTCAGCGACCATGTTCGTAATCATGTTGTATATCCTTTCCGGCTTCCGCCGCTTCTTCCATTGTCAGATCTGTATCCGCAGGCGTTCTGGTGTTCAGACTGTTCCACTTATATACTAACACCAATTTGTTTTGATCGCAACCTAAGAAAAGCGTTCATTGTTTTGCTTCCAACAAACGCTTTTCTGCCTTACTATTTCATTCTTTTCAGTATCATAGACTGCTTTAAAAATTTTGCCCGCTTACTCTACATAAATTTCCTTTGAAATGACAGCCCTGTCCGCAATGCTGCTGTTCATTCCTTCCTGCGCCATCAAAGACCAGTCATCAGGATTGTCAAAAATGTAGACATACAAGGTTTTTATCTCTTTCCCCTGAACAGCAAATACGGCTCTGCCTGCCATTTCCATGTCTGGGTGAAGCATTTCCCCATCCTGATTAAAGCAAATTGTAGAGCAGGGCTCATAAGACCACCCAGCATGGACAATTACCTGATATGGAGATACCACTACATCTTCAAGCGTAATATTTCCCTTTTTATCGCCAACTTCAATTGTTTTTACATCTGCTGCGTTTATCTCAAACGGAATGACAATATTCCAGCTGCCATCTGTCCAGTGAGATGCGGATATTTCCTCGCCGTCAAGCATCCTGTCATCATCATAACCAAGACCGTCTACATTTAAGTTCAGTTCGCCGCTGCCTGTATATTTCTTTGCTAGATCTATCTTCAGCATACCTGCAAATGTATTGCTGTCAATCACCTCGCCGTCAAACGTATTTTCGATCCATTCTGGGGAAGTTCCATTCACGCTCCATGTTCCGTCTATATAAAATCCCGCGGCAGTCCGGTTATCAGCAACATTCATGCCGGTGTAATGTCTGGGAATGTGCGTAAAATCTGCATCTTCCGACTCAATATTTACTGTGAGAAATATAGAGTATCCATCACAATAAACTTCTGATGCTGTCAGTGTGATACCTTGATCCGATACAGTATAATCTGAAGTATTCAAATTTCCTGCATGATCCTCATTTGTCAGGACAATTTTCTTATCCGTATAGTCACCAGAATATATGGCATCCTCCTCAACCTTCTCAAAAATATTTCCAATCAGCGGAAGCTTTGCTGCCAGCGCTGGATTCAAATATCCCATTCCAAGGGTTCCAATAACTGCCGCAGCCACTACCGCAGCCACACCTCTTCCTAGTTTGCCTAATATCTTCATTTTATCCTTCCTCCTTCTATGTATCTGAATTTCTGCGTCACTTATTTCAGGAGCAAGGGCCTGCTTTAAGATTTGATCCAATTTTTCATCTGTCATATCCTATCGCCTCCAATTTTTCCTTTAACTGTTGCTTTGCTTTCCGCATTCGGCTTTTGACGGTTCCTTCCGGCAGTCCAAGAATCTTAGATACCTCATTGATCTGCATATCTGCTGAATAATACAAATAGATTGGGATTCTGTACTTTTCAGGCAGAGATGCCACAAATCCCTGAATCATATCCACCTCACTTTGCTGCAATACAATGTGTTCCGGTGATACTTCATTGGCACGACCAGAAACTTCATGTCCCTCATCAGACATCTCATCTATGCTGTCAATCGGAACCAGCCTCATTCTGTTTGCATATTTTTTCTTCTTATTTTTCCATAAATAAATTGAAGTGGATAAAGCGTAACTCTTTGTATTCTGCATGGAGTCCAGTCTTTTCTTTTTCTCCAGCAGCTTGAGCATCGTGTCCTGATACAGTTCGTCCCCATTTTCCGCATTTCCAGCCGTCATTCGGCAAAATTGCAGAATGTCTTTTCCAAACTTCAGGACAAACCGCTCAAATTCGTCATGATTCATCGCAGCCATCCCTCCTTCTTTTTTCAAGTTGATTTATCGACTCGCCAACTTGCAAAGATTTGCCCTTGCATGTATATATTGTCCTGACACCGAAAAAAGTTTTCAAAATCTATAAAAAGTTTAACATTTTTATAGATTTTGAAAACTATGATTGGGATCTTGTTCGTATTCCTTATATATAAATATTCATATATGTGTTACTTACAAGCAATATAAACATCCATACTCTCCCCATCCGTTTCAAAGCAGGGAATAACATCTTTTTCCGTGTGTTCCAGACCATTTACGCGCATATACTCCATAAGCGTTTTGTAGGCGTTTGGAATGGTTACAAAAGGATTTTCAAAGGGCTTTTCAATGTGTATTGCCGCATACTTGTGCGCTGCCTGCTCATGTATTTCAATGTCAGGAGGAACAACCCCGTCGGGAAGTATCCATGCCGCCTCATAACCGTGCATATTGAAAACATTAATCTGCTCCTGTGACACCTTTGGAAAGTCCCAGCCGATGACACGAGGCTTCTCTACACCGCAGCTGCGGGCAATGGAAAATACTCTGTCAATTGCGTCCCCCTCCGGGACAGAGCTTATAACGGCGTGTTTTATATAGCGGAAAGCGGGGACAGTCTCGACACGCAGATTGGAATACGCTTCGCCGCAAACCACCATATCCTCGCGAAACAAGTTGTCCAGCGTGCATTGAAAAAGATTGCAAAGCTCAATCGCCTTGTCCATTTCGGGCTGCGCGGTCTCCAACTCCCATTTCGATACAGTCTGACGGCTGATATTCATTTTTTCAGCCAACTCCTCCTGTGTCATATTTCCTCTCAGATGTCTTAAAAACTGTAGATTTTTTCCAAAGCTCATAAAATATTCTCCTTTCCTATTCCTGCGCCGCGCCGCATGATTAGTATAGTCTATTTCCCGATAAACTACCACCAATTCATATGTGCTATTTTTCTGTATCGCGCAACTTTAAAGTGCGGAGAACTATTGCGGGAAAATAAACCCAACTATTTTATTTCCAAGCTTACTGGCAATCAGTCCTATAGCAACACCTGTCACCAGACCGCCCAGCACATCTGTCGGATAGTGAATCCCGACATACAGTCTGGAAAAGGCAATCAGCGCTGCCAGTATGATCAGGAACACGGCATATTTTTTTGGCAGTTCCCCATACATTGATACCGCGGAGGCGAAACTGGCGCCCGTATGTCCTGATGGAAAGGACGCGTCCACCGCGGGGGCAACGATGCATTGCAGCCCTGTCACCACCTCATAGGGACGGACTCTGCCAACCAAATTTTTTAAGAGCATATTATTGATAATCAGAGAGCCAAGCAGGGCACTCGCTGAAAAGATGCCAGCTCTCCTTGTCTGCTTAAAGCACAGCAGCACGAGCGTCAGCACAACCCAGAAGATGCCTGCATCGCCCAAATGTGTGATTCCTCCAAAAAATACATCACCCACTGCATTTCGTATATGTTCCTGAATAAAAAGTAAAATCTGCCCATCAACTGTTACCATACAACCCTCCATGCAACAACCAGACTTTTGTACATTCCTCGACAAAATCTGTCAAAATAATCTGTTTCATGATAAAAAATCCCCTGATTCACTCAGGAGACCTTTTAAGCTCATATTATTCGCTGTCTGGCTTCTCAACCTGCTCGATTGCCACTTTTTTCATAGGAATACGGCAGTTCTTGTTGTTGCCGAACTCTACAATCACATCCTCGTCTGTGACATCAATCACAATGCCGTAAAAACCGCTGGTAGTCAAGATACTGTCGCCTACCTCCACCGAATTGACCAGAGCAGCCTTCTTTTTCTGCTCTTTTCTCTGAGGACGAATCATCAGAAAATACATGATTCCAAACCAAAATACCACCATGACAACCAGTGATATCATACTTGCAGCCCCTTGTCCAGCCGCCACATCTGCTTCTGCCAACAATAAATTCATCTTCAATTATTCCTCCTATATTGCCGTTTGGCGCTGTCTGTAAACAGTCAAACACATAGTATATATCATACACAATATTTTCCAATACTTCAAGTAAAATATTTATAAAGATGTATTTCAATAAGTACGATAAAACATTATATTTTCATTTTCAAGACGGTTTTGCAGCAACTCAAAGTTTTTATAATCTTTGCAAACTTTTACAACCTTTCTTTTTCCTGAATATAGTGTAATATAATTTTGCTCTTCAATAACTGTAGTAATATCACAAATACTGCAAAGACTTACCTGACCACAAAATCCCCTGATATGCAACGTGCTGTATGTAACAGTTATCTTCCACAATAATGCTCTTATTAATACCGAGATAAAGAGTAAAAAGAACCCCAAAATAATTAAGCAGCTTATTCTGTCCACTTCATCTCTAAAAACTACTGCTGCGACTAACATGCTGCCAAAAAATACTACACCAAAAAAATTTCTCAACATATTGCTGGGTTGTTCTGTAACAACAAATTCTTCTTTTATCTGAGTTTTTTCTATTTTTCCTGCGTTTACTAATAAGTAATATAAAATAAAGAAGCCACTGAAACCTTCATCAATGCTGAAAACTTTTTTAGTATTGATATATCCCTCCAAGATCTTTTTTGTAGACAAATAATAATTTAATGTTCTGTTCTCATAATAACGTATATGTGACAATTCGTAAAAATATATTTTATTTTCGGGTCGCATCGGGCTAACTATCGTCAATGAATCTAACTCCAGTATGATAACTTCAAGCATACAACATATGCAAATATATGTTCCTGCCAAAGCTAACACTATAAATATGAAAAGAAAATAAATATCTGATCCTAAATCACATCCATAGATTCCTATTAATGTAAAAATATAACCTACTACAGATCCCAATAATCCAATAAACAGATGTTGTGTTGAAAGATATAATACCAGACCAGATGTATATTTTTTTAATGGGTCTTTCTTCTTTCTTAATATCGCAGTAAGGATAATTGGCAAAAAAACAATAATCGCTATCATACTGCTGACAATTACTTTTGTCAACAATTCATACTCTTTCATTTCATTCCATTCGCCGCCATGCCTTCCAGTTTGCGCTTTTTGTATGCGGCAAACTCCCCCGCATCAAGCGCATCCCGAATCTCGGTCATCATGGTATTATAAAAATACAGATTGTGCAGTACGCAGAGCCGCAAACCAAGCATTTCTTTCGCCTTTAACAGATGGCGGATATAGGCTCTCGAATATCTGCGGCACGCAGGACAGCCACATCCCTCCTCAATCGGTCTGGTATCCAGTTCATACTTGGCATTAAACAGATTGATTTTGCCTTGGTTTGTGTATAAATGTCCATGACGTCCGTTTCTGGTGGGATACACACAGTCAAAAAAGTCAATGCCGCGCTCTACGCCTTCCAGAATATTTGCGGGGGTTCCTACGCCCATCAGATAAGTCGGCTTGTCTTTCGGCAGATACGGAACCGTCTCCTCCAAAACATAATACATCTCTTCATGTGTCTCTCCGACAGCCAGCCCGCCGACTGCATAACCATCTAAATCCAGCTCTGAAATCCGCTTTGCATGGTCGATTCGAAGGTCTGCATAGACTGCCCCCTGATTAATTCCAAATAACATCTGATTTTTATTGATGGTATCCTCCTGTGCATTCAGCCGCTGCATCTCTACCTGACACCGCACAAGCCAGCGCGTTGTGCGCGCAACAGAATTTTCGACATACTGTCTGTCTGCCTTGCTGGGCGGGCACTCGTCAAATGCCATCGCAATCGTGGAGGCAAGATTGGACTGGATCCGCATACTCTCCTCCGGTCCCATAAAAATTTTTCTGCCGTCTATATGCGAATGAAAACAGACACCCTCCTCTTTAATTTTGCGAAGTCCGGCGAGCGAAAACACCTGAAATCCGCCGGAGTCTGTCAAAATCGGTTTGTTCCATGACATAAACTTGTGCAATCCGCCTAATTTCTTAATCGCTTCATCGCCCGTTCTGACATGGAGATGGTATGTGTTTGACAACTCCACCTGTGTGCCAATTTCCTCTAAGTCTGCTGTCGATACCGCACCTTTGATTGCCGCCACGGTGCCTACATTCATAAACACCGGCGTCTGAATCGTGCCATGAACGGTTGTCACTTCTGCGCGCTTGGCGCGCCCCTCTTGTTTTAATATTTTATACATCTATTCCAACTCCTCAAGAAACTCTTCTAGTGTGATGCCGCGGTCCATAATCTGAGAAGCGGCCTCCTTCCCCACATAGCGAAAATGCCATGGCTCATACTGAATGCCTGTAATATATTCTTTTCCCTCTGGATACCGAAGGATAAAGCCATATTCATCACAATGCTCTTTGAGCCACTTTCCTGCTGCCGTCTCGCCAAATCCGATCTCTAGTCCCGCGTAGGTCGTACATACAATATCCAAAGCCAGCCCAATCTGATGCTCGCTCGCACCGGGAACAGTCACAGTCATGGAGGCAAACTTGTATGCCTCCATATAAGAATGTCCCTTTTCCATATAGTAGTCAATTTTCCGGTTAAAAAGCACTGTCTGACGGTTGTAATCCCTGTAAGGAGAACAGACGACTAATTTGATGCCGTCCTTCTTTGCAGCCTGCATCATGTCCATCAGATCGTCAATAATCCGCTCGTCACATTTCATGGACCCCTTAATTTTTCCCAGTGTAAAGGTATAATCCTCCGGCACTGGATGCTGCTTGTTTACCAGCACCAACTGCCAGTCATCTTTTGACAGGCGGGCAGTCTTGGCAGACTCTGCACGGCGTGTTCCCTTGCGAACCTCGTTTGCCTCCAAGATATCGTCCAGTGAATACTGGTCAATATCCTCGGCTGACACGTCGAGTTCTTCGTTGTCATACCCTGCCAGTACATCATTATCATCCAGTGCGTCCTCTGAGATATGGAACATTGTCGGAACATATTCGTAGCTATCCTGTATCTCTGCCCATTCTGATTCATATGCCGTCTCGATACGCTCCAATGCTGGCAGGAAGGAAAAACTGCTGCTGACCACAAAAAATATCAGAATAACCAAAACACTTGCAAAACGCTTCGTATTGTATTCTATATAAACACCTATGTTATAGAATAAAGTAACGAGAAGCATAACTATTGTAATCGGCTTTTTCAGCCGCTTATGCCGTTTAACCTGCTGTTTCATTCTTGCTGCCAGATTATCTTTCCATGTCTTTTTCATCATGTCCCATCTCCAATTTGTCGTGAAGTCCTGTCCATATGACAAATGTATTCTGCACAATACATAATTATACAATTTAATCATAACACACTATTTTTTATTTTGCATCATTATATTACATAAATCAAGTAAAATTTTTTAAAAATAATCTGTTATTAAATAATCTGCTATTCTGCTATTTCTTGATTTTTAAAGGATTTGCAATTATAATATCTTAGAGTACATGCAAAAAATAGTGATTATGCACAATGTCCAACAAATACCCTAATAAAAAAATGCGAATAAAAAAGGAGAACAGTATCATGTCAGGATCTACATTCGGAAATATATTTCAAATTACCACTTGGGGCGAGTCCCACGGTTCGGGCATCGGCGTTGTCGTCGATGGCTGTCCCGCAGGCCTTTCATTGAGCGAGGCGGATATTCAGACCTATCTCGACAGGAGAAAGCCCGGCGCGTCACGCTACGCGACGCAGCGAAAGGAGGCGGACAGTGTCGAAATTTTGTCTGGTATTTTTGAGGGAAAAACGACCGGAACGCCCATATCCATGCTTGTGCGCAATACATCGCAACGGTCGGCAGACTACAGTGAGATTGCCTCCTACTACCGCCCCGGGCACGCAGACTACACCTTTGACCAGAAATACGGTTTTCGGGACTACCGCGGCGGCGGGCGCTCCTCCGGGCGCGAGACGATCGGGCGCGTCGCGGCAGGCGCCATTGCCGCAAAGCTGCTGGCAGCGCTTGGCATCACTGTCACTGCCTACACGCAGGCAATCGGCGCCATCGAGCTTCCAAACCCGCAGTGCCCCATAGACCAGCTTGATCTGGAGGAGGCAAGAAAAAACCCGACAGGAATGCCGGACAAGGAAGCTTCCGCCAAAGCGGAAAAATATCTCGAGGAATGTATGGAGCGGTTGGATTCCGCTGGCGGTGTTGTTGCCTGCCGTGTCGAAAATCTGCCTGCCGGTATAGGAGAGCCTGTATTTGAGAAGCTGGACGCCAATCTTGCAAAAGCAATCCTGTCGATTGGCGCTGTCAAAGCCTTTGAAATCGGTGACGGCATTCGGGCTGCTTCTGCAAACGGCTCGACAAACAATGACAGTTTCCGTATGAACGGCGCTGCCGTAACCAAGGCTACCAATCATGCAGGAGGCGTTTTAGGAGGCATCAGTGATGGTTCTGAACTTGTGCTGAGAGCCTATTTCAAGCCGACACCATCTATTTTCCAGCAACAGGAAACGGTAAACAGGGACGGGGAGGAGATTACGATTCAGATTAAGGGCAGGCACGACCCTGTAATTGTGCCGAGAGCTGTGGTTGTAGTGGAGGCTATGACAGCAATTACGGTATTGGATATGCTGCTACAGAATATGACAGCCAGAATCGACAAAATCCAACAGTTTTATTCCTAACAAAAAGAATGAGGGCATTGCTGCAATGCCCTCATTCTTTTTGCTTATACATTTTGATACACGAAGCTTTTCATTAAGGAAGCTCATGGAAAATAATGCAGTTTGCCTGATTAATCTCAAGTTCTTTGCCGTTCATGACCATATAATTGTGTTCGTAGTCCACACGGAAGAAGGTCATTGTGTTCGACTCATGATTCAGGCTCACCAGATGCCTGTTATCTGGAAACAGCGCCGCATCTTTGGGATACTCTCCGCTCGTCGGCAGATAAAACAGACGCGTCAGCTCGCCTGTCTGCTGGTTAATCTGAAACAGTGAGACACAGTTATCTCCTGCTGTCGATGCCAGAATATACTTGCCGTCATCAGAGATATTGAGGGCGCTTGCCGCCACGCCCTTAAATTCGAACTTGTCCGAGGTAGGAATCGTCTGAATTGGGTCAAAATACGGAACATTGTCCTCCTCATGATACTCAAATACATCAATACAGTTCTTCATCTCGCTGATGATATAGAGAAAACGCCCGTCCTCTGTAAATTTCAAGTGCCTTGGCGCCGAGTCGATATCACAACGAATGATATCCACCTGCCGCAAAACGCCTCTGTCATGGTCAAGGCGGTAGATATTCACATAGTCAATCCCAAGGTCTGCCGCACACAGATATTTGTTGTCCCTCGTCATCTTCACACAGCTTATATGCGGTCTGTAGCTTCTCTCCGCGATGCTGCCAAGCCCCTTGTGAAACACCTCGTCCGTAATGGCGTCCACCGCGCCTGTGCTGGAATCCAGATGCAGCACCGTAATCTTTCCATCATGATATCCCGCACAGAACAAGAACTTGTCCTCATAGTCTGTGGAGAGATAGCAGCCTCTCATGCTGTTTGTGGACGCGGTATTCACAAAGTCGAGATTTCCGTCCGGCAAAATCTTATAGCTGGAAACGCCTGTATCCGTGATCGCATAGAGATACTTACGGTTGTGCGAGATTGTGACATACGAGGAATTGGTGATGTTCACCTCGCCCTTCTCCTTGAACCGTCCATTCTCCATATCAACATCATAGATTTTAATGCCGTGCTTATCGCCCATCGTATAGGTTGATACATAGGCTACACATTTCTTTTCTGCCATCCTGTTGTCCTCCTGATTACACATTTATATAAATTTTCTTATAACGAAATCATATATAAATATCTTATCACAAGAGAGCGCGTTTGTTAATTATTTTTTTATAGATTTTTTTCCGATTGGATAAACGCTGGAAGCTGTCCCTTCAAAAAACAGTGGGTAGCATAGGAATACATCAAGTCGCTCTTTTCAAATTGGATCGTGACAAGATAACGCTCGTCATAATAGTCGGCGTATCCGCGGGCCATCCATATAAAACTGTCACTGACAATGTTGTCAAGAATCTCCTGAATCTGTTCTTGATCAGTATACTCCACCGCATCATTTTCCACGCTGGTGTACATCTCGTTCCTGCGTTCATAGGTGCCATAATAAACACGATGATAATAAGAATTTGAATACAAATTTTGCTTTTTTACGCGAATCACCGCCACATCTTCTGCATTTAGCCGCTCCTGCATATCAATCCCGTACTCTTTTATCAGCGCAAGCGTCTCTGTAAACTGTGGATACACATACATTTTTCCAGAATAGCTGGTATAGAGCATTTCTTCATTTTTATCCCTGAAAAGAAAATCAACGCTTCCCACAGGCGGTGTATTGATGATGGTATCCAATGTAAGCTTCATATACTCCTTTTGGTAAACCCCGATCAGTTCTGACTGCATCTGGGGTGTGAGTGTGATATCTTCGCTCCTGAAGTTACTCTCACATCTGACCGCATCGAAGGTAAGATTCCAACTGTCATTAAAGAGCGGCGTGGAAGCAAGCTTATAATTATAATCCTCAAAAATCTCAGAAAGCAGTCGGAGGGTATCTGGGTCTGCGATATCAATGACATATGTTCTATAAAGCGTTTTCCCGTTCGATAATTTGTATCCAAAATCAATCCAGCGGTAATTATCCTGTCTTTCCAACGTTTCCATATACTCAGGAGATTCCTCAATGCCCTCATAATAGTCGAAATAACGAAACGCAAGCTGCTCCTTGGCTGCTTTCCGCGCAAGCTCCATCACGCTTGGATTTCCCTGCAGCTCCATATTTGCCATGCGGTATTCGCCCGGGCTAAGATAATGCATACCAAATTCATTGACACGGATTTCCTGTCCGAGCGGTATGAGATCAGAGATTGATACAGCACAGCTTTGAAGCTGTGAATCCGCTGGCACATAGGTGTCGTATCCTGTCACATCGTAGCGGAATACCACAAAGACCAGCGCTGTGCAGACCGCATTAAACAGGAACTGCTTCTTGTGCATCAGTGCGCCGCGCAGACTCAGCCGGTAAATAATTTCCATCAGGATACAAAGCACTGTAAAGCCAAAGATCACACCGAACACAAACCATGTATCTGCATCTGATCTGGACGACATTGCACAAAAGAAAAAACCTGACAAAAATGAAAATGGCAAGACGACCATGGTCTTAATCACAGGCTCCGCAATGCGAAATGCGATTGGCTTGCCTGCTGCCTCAGACGCCCTTTTCATGAAGATCAAATAAGCTGCCAGACTGTACAGCACTGCTGCTATGAGCAGTACGCCCACATAGGAGGTATCATACGTGAAAAACTTTTGTGCCTCCGCCATTGTCGTATTGGTCGGACTGGAAAAAAACTTGATTATCATAGACAGCGGTGAAAAATTCCAAATACTGCTGTCGAATATAAAATTCCCTCTGTTTTCATAAACTTTATAAGTATCATAAAAACGCGCAGCCATTAAATATTTAAGCAGCCCAAGCACTGCACTATATGAAAATAGAACTCCTGTTCCTAAAATGCCGATAATCATGTTGCCTGTAAGTCCTGCCGCAATGACTGCCACACTGTACGCCAGCACAAAGATAGTCATCTGTATCCCGATAAACGATATGATTGCGAGCACTGTTTCTGCCGTAACGACCTTTCTGCCTGCCGCAATCCCTGTACAGATCATCACATTGAGCACAAACGGGATACAAAACTGCATGACGCCTGACACATACCTTGCCCAGAAAAAACGGGCTCTGCTGACGGGAAGGCTGTGATACAGGTCAATCTGCACTTTGGAATGCAGATAGGCATAGCCGCTGAGTCCGCACAAAAATGCTGCCATACACACAACAATTGACATAATCAAAGCTTCTCTGCCAAAGAAATACTCTCTGATATACAATGTAAGACTGTAGGAATGTCTATTGGGATAGCGCACAAACTCCTCCATACTCATGAGCATACGCACTTCCAAACTCAGAAAACATGCGACGAATATCAAAATCGGACACCATATTCTCCTCTTTAGATCCTGTTTGATGAGCTTAAAAAATAAGTTTTTTGATATCATATCCGACAACCTCCGTTTCACTAATAAAGATTTCCTCAAGGGTCAGCGGTACAATTTCTGCAAAAACAGGCGAAAAAGTATTAATTTTCTCCATAATCTCTTTCTCCGAGCCGCGCACAGTGATATTGTTCAGGCTTCCCCTTTTCTCTGCCTTGACAAGCTCTAGCAGGCCAAGTGCTGTCTTTTCCTCCTCTGCATTTTGAAATACACACTGGACATTGTGGATATTAAGCTTCATTTCCTCCAAATCCTTCTGCATGAGGATGCCGCCTTGATGCAGGATGCCCACATAGTCGCAGATGTCCTCCAGCTCGCGCAGGTTGTGGGAGGCGATTACCGGTGTAAAATCCCGCTCTGACAATTCACCGGCAAAAATACTCTTGACCGCCTGCCGCATGACAGGGTCTAATCCGTCAAAAGTTTCATCACAGAACAGATATTTTGTGTTTGCGCAGATGCCAAGAAGTACGGAGAGCTGCTTTTTCATGCCCTTGGAAAAAGTATGAATCCTTCTGTCTGGTTTTAACTGAAAATTTCCAAGCATCTCATCAAACCGCACGCTGTCAAATGACGCATAATAATCCTGATAAAATCCAGCCATGTCCCGCGGTGTGGCATTGGGCAGAAAATACTGGTCGTCTGGTATATAAAATATATCAGCCTTCACAGACGGATTTTCATAGACTGGCTGTTCGTCCATGAGAATTTTCCCGCTGTCGGGTTTGAGCACGCCGGATGCCATGCGCAAAAATGTGCTTTTGCCAGCACCATTTGTACCAATCAGTCCAAAAACTTCTCCGCTTCTAATGGTTACACTGATATCATTTACCGCCGTAACCTCTCCAAAATGTTTTGTCACATTTGCTGCTGTTATCATGTCAGTTCCCCCTTCATCGACCCTCTGTTAATCAATACACTACTGTTTTGGATACAGGCTGTAAGGATTTCCGGCAGTTCTTCTGCCGTTATGCCGGAAAGCAGCGCCTTATCGACAGTGACCTGCATCTCACGCTGAATCTCCTGCCGTTTATGGGCTGCCGCTGCCGCTGTATCACTCACAAAGCTGCCTTTTCCTTTTATGGTATAGATGTACCCGGCGCGCTCTAATTCCTGATAGGCGCGTTGAATCGTATTCGGATTCAATGACAACTCCATCGCCAGACTTCTGACAGATGGCATGGACGCATTTGGCTGCATCGCGCCGCACAATATCATCTGTTGAAACCGTTCGATGATCTGTTCATAAATCGGGCGCCTGTCCTTGTGATCAATCAAAATCATGGTCCCTTCTCCTTTCTAACTGTATTAATACACTTAACACAGATAAAGTATACAATACTTGTAAAATATTGTCAACTAAAAAATGAGTGGGGAAATGTAGCTAGACTTTTAGTATAGAAGGATATTTACACGAATAAAGAAACAAATGATGTGTCTTTCCAGCTACAACATTTGTGTTCATTTCACGAATTGAATTGAAAAAGGTGTAAAGCCTTAATAATTTCATAAAACCTTACACCCCTTTTGGTTCGTGGTTACTGTTTAATTGCTTTTCAGTTATTAGTCTTTGATTCTGTCAATTTCTGCAAGATTAACGCCTAAACTTGACAATGTTACTTTTAATTCAATGTATCTTTTATGCATTGATTCGTATGTTTCAGGATTTGTTTCTTTAATTGGAACCATCCAATCTTGCAATCTGGAAAATTCTATCACATAATCTTTTATTATATCTGCTGCACTTGGCATATACAATCACCTACTTTCAATTAATAATCTGTACTGATTGTTACATTTTAATCATAACAGATTATGTATAAGGTGTAAAGCCTTATTAAATTGTCAAATTCAGAACCTGCTGTTAAAACTCTGCTGGATTCGTACCGGTATTTTTTATTACACCATCTACTACACCGTTTAGCCGTGAAAATACGTGAGTTTCAATAAACTCTCAAGCGTGCATAAAACCTAGCAATTATGCGGCGTTCCTACCACTCATACGGCGTTGCCTGATACACATAATAATTCAACCAATTTGTGTAAAGATTATTGCTATGTGAACGCCATTGCAGCGCTGGCTTTTGGGCAGGGTCATCATCTGGATAATAATTTCTTGGAATATGAATCTGCAGTCCCTTGCCTAAATCCCGCTTGTATTCCGCATCTAATGTATAGCGGTCATATTCTGGATGACCGTTTACAAAGATTTTTTTACCATTCTCGGCATATGCCAGAAATACACCTGCCTCTTGCGATTCCGCAAGCACTGTAATCTGGTCGCATTGATGAATCGCCGCAGCGGGTGTCTCCGTATGGCGGCTGTGCGGTGCGAGAAAGAAATCGTCAAAACCACGCACAAGCGGAACCTTGCGGTTTTGTACTTTGTGAGAATACAATCCAAACAGCTTTTCCGGCAGAAGCTGTTTCTGAATCCCATAATAATGATAAAATCCTGCCTGTGCGCCCCAGCATATATGCAGTGTCGAAGTCACATGCTTCTCCGCCCAGTCCATAATCGCGCACACCTCCTGCCAGTAATCGACCTCCTCAAACGCGATATCTTCCACCGGCGCCCCTGTGATAATCAAACCATCGTAGCGCTGGCTTGCAATCTGTTCGAAAGTAGTATAAAAGCGATTCAGGTGATTGGCAGATGTATTGAGCGATACATGGCTTGTCACCATTAAAAAGGTGACATCGACCTGCAGCGGTGTATTGGACAACGCGCGCAGAAGCTGAAGCTCTGTATCCTGTTTTACAGGCATTAGATTCAGGATACATACCTGCAATGGACGAATATCCTGATGGACTGCTCTGTTTTCATCCATTACAAATATATTTTCGTTCTCCAATATCCCTTTTGCTGGTAAATCCCCTTGTACTTTTATAGGCATCTTCCCTATACCTCCTCCATCTCCAAATATTCTGTCATAAACTGTTCTTCTGTCAAAATGGGCACATTGAGCTCTTTCGCCTTCTTATTTTTGGAGGAGGCGGAGGCAGCATCATTGTTAATGAGACAGACTGTCTTTGCAGAAACGCTGCCTGCCACCTTTCCGCCCTTTTTCTCGATCAGGTCTTTGAGCTCATTTCTACTGCCGAAATGATTCAGGCTGCCCGTTATGACAAAGGTTTTTCCTTCCAGCGTCTGCCCTGCCTCGTCAATCTCCTCCTTGATAATCCGAACCTCTCCTAATAAGTTTTCAAACCGTTTATTGTTTTGCTCGTCGGTAAAATAGTCTGCAAAAGCCTTGCCAATCACCTCGCCAATTCCGTCAATCTCACTGAGCTCTTCCGCCGTAGCCTGCCGCATGGCGTCAATGTCATACTTAAAATAGCGGCAGATGACTTTGGCGTTGGCAAGTCCAATGTTCGCGATGCCGAGGCTGTAAATCAGTTTGGGAAGCTCTACATCTCTTGATTTCTCAATGCCGTCCATAAGCTTTTTATAAGACCGCTCGCCAAAACCCTCCATCTCGACGATTTCTGTTTTGTAGCGGTCAAGATGAAACAGATCCTGATATTGATGAATAAAACCTTTTGCGATAAATTTTTCAAGTGTTGCTTCTGACAAACCGTCTATGTTCATCGCATCACGGCTGACAAACAAGGTAAACGACTTAATCTTCTTGGCATCACAGTCAGGATTCGTACAATAGAGTGACTGTACTTCGTTGACTGCGCGGATCTCCGTCTTTCCGCCGCATGCCGGACAGACCTCTGGCAGCTCTATGCTGTCGCTGCCCGTGAGATTCTCTGCAATCTGCGGTATAATCATGTTTGCTTTATACACTGTAATCTTGTCGCCAATGCCGAGCTTTAACCCTTTTAGGATACTGATGTTGTGTACAGATGCCCGGCTCACTGTCGTGCCCTCAAGCTCTACTGGCTCAAAAATCGCAACTGGATTAATCAGTCCAGTACGGCTTGGACTCCATTCAATCTCTTTGAGTGTCGTCTCCCGAAGCTCGTCTGCCCATTTAAATGCGATCGAATCACGCGGGTACTTTGCCGTCCTGCCAAGCGAACGTCCATACGCAATGTCATCATAAATCAGCACCAGACCATCTGAGGGCACATCGTATGTCTGGACGAGCTTCTCATAGTCTGCGACTGCATCGACGATGGTATCTGCATCGACTCTTACATATGGAACGACATCAAATCCCTGATTGATCAGAAATTCAAACTGCTTCTCTCTTGAATTTTCAAAATCAATCCCGTCCGCCTTCACGAGTGAAAATGCATAAAACCGTACATTCCGCTCAGCCGTAATCTGGTTGTTGAGCTGTCTCACAGACCCGGAACAAAGATTTCTTGGATTTTTATACTTGGCATCCACATCTTCGATCTGGCGGTTGATCTCCTCAAAATCCTGATAAGTAATAACTGCCTCACCTCTAAGAATCAGCTCATCCTGATAACCGATGCGAAGTGGAATGTTCTTGAACACTTTCGCATTGTTGGTGATGACTTCGCCCACCTCTCCATTTCCGCGTGTGACTGCCTTCAACAGCCCACCATTTTGATAGGTCAGCACGATCGTCAGTCCGTCTAGTTTCCAGCTAAGCAGCCCATCTTTGTCGCCGAGCCAGTCTTTGAGCTCGTCCCGCTCTTTGGTCTTGCCAAGGGACAGCATTGGGCTCTCGTGTGCTTCCTTGGGCAGCTCGTCAACCGCCTCGTATCCGACACGAATTGTCGGGCTTCCTGCCAGCACCATGCCAGTTTCCTGCTCTAGTGCTTCCAACTCCTCGTACAGTTTATCGTACTCGAAATTGCTCATAATTTCCTTATCCTGTGCATAATATGCCTTTGACGCTTCTTGCAGCTTCTCCACAAGCGTTTTCATTCTATGTAATGTTTCGTTCGTTGCCGCCATACTTTCCTCCATTTTTCCTTCTATTTTATTGACTGTCTGATATTCCGCATAACCGGTACAGTGTTTCACGCTCCTGCCCTTTAATCTCACGGTATTCTCCGCTCTTTAGCCCATTCAGTTCAATATTCATCACCCGAATGCGTGTGAGGGACTTGACGTTGTATCCAAAACACCCGCACATTCGCCGAATCTGCCTGTTCAGTCCCTGTGTGAGTGTGATCTGAAACGTGTATTTGCCAATGCGTTTTAGGGTACAGGGCCGTGTCGTCGCATCGAGTTCCCTAAGATATACGCCTTGCGCCATCTTCGTGAGAAATTCTTCTGTGAGTTCCCGGTCTACTTTGACCAGATATTCCTTCTCATGACCATTTGCACCTTTCATCATGCGCTGTATCAGCTCGCCATCATTTGTAAGAATTATCAGCCCGTCGGAAGCTTTGTCAAGGCGCCCCGCATAGGTAAGCCTAACGGGGTAATTGACCGCCTCCACAATCGTCTTTTCTGCATAACGGTCCTTTTCTGTACAAGTAATTCCGACGGGTTTATTGTATGCTAAGACAACTTTTGACGCTGCTGCTGATCGCAGTCTTTGATGATTGACCTCAACAATATCCCTGTCACAGACCTTCATACCGCTCACAGCCCTTTGACCATTTACATATACCCTGCCCTGATCAATCAGTTTATCCGCCTCACGCCTAGAACACAGTCCGCACTCCGCGAGATATTTATTTAGTCTGGTCATTGCTACTCCTTTTATAAAAATTTTTTGAGCCTTGCGATGGACTTCTGCTCAAAATCCACTAATTCCTTTGCGACCTCCATCGACAGATTTCCTGAGTTCTGATGATGGTTCATTGACTTCCACATACTTGTGATGCCCCGGTTGCTGCCCTGTATCATCAGCTCTGCAATTTTGCTGGTACTGCAATTTGTAAAAGTATTCATCTGTATGCCGCCTTTGAGCATCAAATCCTGCATCGCGCTGGCATGGTATTCCTCAGCCCGCTCATTTTGCAGCCTGTCCGTTGCCTTGTTCTGTATCACAGAATACCAGAGTTTTTGCTTGGAAAGCTCTTGCTGCAGCGCATTGTCATGAACCTTTTCTGAGATCGTATTGATGGCATTAATCGCCATCGAAGAGTTTTTCTGGACTTCTTTTAAGATTTCCTGATCATCTTTTTTCATAGCTATCATCCTTTCTGCCTGTTTTGAACTGTTGAGATAGCTATAGTATTGCCATAATTTAGTGTCTTATGCCTGTAGATTGGACTCCTGCGGTATGGTATCCTCCACTTCACCAGACAGAACTTCTATCTTTTCTATTCCAGTGTTCCCAAGCTTCTCAAAAGGATAGACCACGCCCCACTGTGCACGAAGCTCGTCCATCTGCTTCATAATGTAGAGCGTCTCCTGATGCGGCATCTCCCAGCACTCCTTCTCTCCCTTCTCAATCGCTTCCAGACAGGCGCTGATCTCGTATTCATAGCCTGTAATCTGTTTGGGCGCTTTTTCTGATTTCATTACTTTATAGGTTGTATCGTACACCGTTACGGAAGAAAAATTATTAATATTCTCAATTGCAATATACCCTTTGGGGCCATAGATCACACCCCGGCGGTCACTCAGGCCATTCATTGTGCAGTTGAGCACTGCCATTTTGCCCCCCTTATAAGTGATCGTGATGCTTTCAGACGCATCTACGCCGGAATCTGTCAGGATACAGGAGGACGCCATTTTTTCTATTTCTTTGCCAAACATCATCGCTGCAAAATTTAGTGGATATATCCCCAAATCCAGCAATGCACCGCCGGCAAGCGCTGGGTCTGTAAGCCTTTTCTTGCCTGCGATCGAATAGCCAAGATTGGCTGTCAGCATGGTGGGTTCTCCTATGATGCCGGAATTAAGTATTCCCTTGATTGTGGTAAGCATCGGCATATACCGGATCCACATCGCTTCTGCGACAAACACGCCCTTTTCCTCCGCTAGTGCCAGTATTTCCTCTGCCTGTGCTGCATTGGCGGTAAACGCCTTCTCACAGAGCACATTTTTGCCATTTTCAATACAAAGCTTCATGTTTGCATAGTGTTCTGAGTGCGGCGTCGCAATATAGATTAAATCAAGCTTATCATCAATCATCATCTCTTCGTAGGAGGTATATGCCACTTTGATACCATATTCATCTGCAAACTGCTGCGCCCGTTCCTCACTCCTCGACGCCACACCATGACACTTCACGTTCTTCATTTTCTTGATCGTGCCTGCCATGACACTTGCCATTCTGCCTGTTCCCATGATACCGATTCTCTTCTGTTTAAACATCGCTCTTCCCTGCCTTTCACAATCATCAACCGTATAAATGAAAGCCCATGCAGCACAAAGCCACATGGGTTTTCAATGTTTAGGAACTGTTCAGAAATTACTCATGACAAATACTTGTCTAAATGTCCATCTGCGTCATCAGAAAATCTTGACATAGCCCGCTATGCCTGCGATTTTCTTCTTTGCAGCTGAACATTTATACGGCGTACTTGTCACAAGTAATTTCATCACAGTTCCTAGCACGATTCTATTATAGACGATATAGAGATATTATTTCAAGATAAACTGTTCATTATCTGTCAAAAAATTCTGCCTTTACAAAACCTGTTGTACCGTTATAGTTAATCTTAAACCACTCACCCTGCTCTTCAAGCAATTCATAAGAGCTGCCAGCCTGTGCTGTTCCAAGTTTTGCGGATTCCTGATCTGCCTGACTTCTGACATTGACATTGGTCTTGGCTGTGATGGTACCAATCGGCGCTGCTGTGACCTCAGCGGTCAATACCTCAAGATAATCACTCTTAATATAGGCTTCTTTGTCCTCAAAAATCACCTTACTCCAGCCATTGATGCGCTCCTCAATGCGGGTGAGTTCTGTTCCAGCCGGTGCCTTGCCAATCTTGTCCGCCTCTTCGCTGTCTGAAGATCGCACATTGACAGTATCTGTCGTCCGCACAATCTGATTGACTGTCTTATTTTCAAGCGGCTGTTCTGGTTCTGCCGGTGTTTCCTCCGGTACAGGCTGTGTCTGCTCGGTTTCTGCGGCCGTTGTCTCTGGCGCCTCTGTCTCCTCCGCAGGCGGTGTACTCGCCGTATCATCTTGTGTCTCTAATTTTGCCAGCTCAACACCGACAGACTCCTTCAAAACCTGTGGCAGTTCACTTAGAAACTGATCAAGTGCTTCATCGGAAGCAACCGCTTCATTGTAATCTACATTAATTTTATTATAAAGGTCTACAACATCATCCTGGTTTGTGACAAGTTTAAATGCGGCTTTAATATTTTCCTCTGTGTCACCATCAATCATGAGGCTTCCATCCTCTGACGTATACACATAAAATGCATTCAGACCGGGTGCCTCTGTGTCAATATCCTGAATTTTGACATCATATGTAACATACACAAAATAGGAATCCTCTTCAATTCCCGGTTTGGTATAACACTTGATATTGTCATAGCGTTCTATAAATTCACTCTTTTTCTCATACGCGATAATTTCTTTGTCGCTGTTATAATCCTTGACGGCTCTTACGGTGTCCATATCGCCGGACGCCAGTGCATTGTAGAATGTATTCATCATACCGTTGACATCAGTATATGCGTTCTCAGCCAAAGGCGTTTCATTCAATGCAGCCACACTGGCCGTTGCAGGTCCGCTCTCTCCATTGTCTATGGTATTGTCCACCACCTGCGCCTTCTGAGCGCCTGCATAGGAAATAATCACAGCAATCACAATCGCACATGCCGCCACTGGGAGTAAAATCTTTGCGGCATTGATAGCAATTCCCTTGACATGATCGGCAGAAAAATCTTTTATGTCTTTTCCAATCATCGAATCAAGGGACTGTGTGGTTTTTCTATTTTCAGATGTTTTTTCTTCGTTTTGGGGTTGTACTGGTTGTATTTTTTCTTCGGTATTGGCTTCCGGTGCAGATGTGTTCTCTGCTGCCGTCTGCGCTGCTTTATGATCTAAAACTTCTGTATTTTCAGAAGTAGTATTTGTCTTTATATTCTGATTATTGGTAGTTTGATTATTTTTCTTGGATTTTTTCTTTTTCCTGTTCTCCATCGATACTCCTATCTGCCGCTGTCAAGTCTATCCCAGGAAATGCACCCGGCAGGAATCGAACCTGCATTAAAGGCGTCGGAGGCCTTCGTTCTATCCATTAGACTACGGGTGCTTGCATTACGTTTGTAATCATAACACAATTTTTCTCATTTGTCTACACAAGAACACAAATTTTTTTGATTCCTAATTTTAGCTTTGATATTTTGCACACAGCTCATCGAATGCAAACACCTGTTTTTGCAGCGCGGCTTCCTCCTCCGCTTGCAGATGGTCTATAAACTGAAACAGCTTCTCCTGCAGTCTATAGTGCTCTCTTGCATCGACACGGTAAGAATTGGCAATGCGCATGAGCTTCTCCAGATATTTGGCAATCTGTCTGTCATTCTGCTTTTTCAAGGCGTTCTGAAACAACTCCAGATTGTCCAGCTCCTGTGAAGCTGTCACTTTGGCAAAGGTGTTTGCACCAATGGCATAATAATCAGCGCCAATCTGATATATAAAACTTTTCTTTTCATACAGGCTTTCCTTAAAAGTACTCATAGCTGCTTCCCTCCAATCTGTCAAAATTCTATCATTTTTTACGGGATTTGTCATCAGTTTTTAAGACTTTTCAAATATTCCTTCACTTCTTTGTCAGGATTTAAGGATTCCCGAAGTTTTTGCAGCGCTTTATGATACGTCCATGTATCCATTTTGCAGCCGTTTACAAGCATCTGGTGTGTTTCGTATGGAAAACATATGAATGTCTCTGCCAGCAGCCATGCCGCAGCCATCTGCGCATAATAGCCCTGTGAAAACGGCCTGTTTAGGGTCATAAGAATCTTTTCCAGATAAGGATACTGCGCTTTTTGGTTTTGATCCTTTTCAAGGTCTGCCATACAGACAGTTTTGTTTCTCGGAATTTTTTGGTTCTTCGCATCATATTTCAGATACTGGCTCAAGAGCAGAATAAGCCCTGTCCGAACCTCAAATTCATGGTTTGAATACAGATAAGGCTGCAAGAATGCCCAGACCTCCTCCCGGTAGCGGTTGGCAAAGGTAAATGAATTGCAGAAGCTGTCACACACAGACCAGTTGTCAATCCAAGGAATAAATTCCTTTAGGTATAGAAGCCCTTCTTTGCTGGAAATTTCTTTTTGGGCGGTGCCGTAGCTGATGAGCATACCGCGCAGCATGGTCTCCTCAAAAAACAAATCCTCCCAGTCGCCGTCATAGGCGGCAGTTTCCTGCCGCCACCTTGACTTGTCCGTTTTATCATTTGCAATGCTCTTTGCAAGCTGCCTTAACTGTGGCAGACGCACACCCAGCAGCGGCTTCGCGCCGGGAATCAGACTTGATGAAAAATCTTTGTACTGCTGTTCTGCATACTGCGTTAGCATATCTCTGATTTCCTGCCGCATATGTTATTGACCGCCTTTTCTGTACTGCACTGGCGTCATGCCCATTTTTTTCTTAAAGATGCGGTTAAAATGCTCGACATTTGGATATCCGACTGCCATTGCCACGTTCTCGACGGTCATATTGCCATTTCGTAGCAAGGTCTTTGCTTTTTTCAAACGAATGTTAATCAGTATATCGCCAAAGGTCTTTCCTGACTTTTCATGAATATATTTGCTTAAATACGGTTCTGACAGATGAAAATGCTCTGCGACATCACTGAGCGCCGTCGCCTGATAATTTGCCTGAATATAATTAAAAATCTCCATCATGCGCTCATCTTGGCAGGCTTCACTGGTCTGGATCTGCGGCAGTTTGTTGACGCTGACACAGAGTGCGTGTATAGATGCCTTGATGATATCATCATCCATGCCGACGCCCCAGAATTTCTCGCCGTTGCAGGTGACGCTCACATAGGCGATCGCCTTGGAGGACGAGCCTTTTGTGAGGGCGTGTTCCTCATAGTCAGACAACTGGTAGCTCACGCCAAAATATTGTTTAATCGTGTTGCTCACTGCGTCAAGACGCCCGTTTCCATTGGCATCGACGGTTGTTTTCTTGTCGCCGCAGACAATCACTGCCTCCGCCATGATGCCGTCCACTTGCTTAAAATGGCAGTCGCTGATTTGGAACAACGGCATGTTATCCACATAATTTTCACAGAAAATATCGTAAACCCACTGTGGTGAGAGCACTTTATGCTCCTGATCTGAGACATCTTTCACCAAATAGCCGACCTCCTCGCGCATCGCGTAGGGAAGTGAAATGCCGTAATTTTGTTTTAAAATATAGTTTACGCCTCCCTTTCCAGACTGACTGTTGATGCGGATTACATCTGCGTCGTAATTTCTGCCGACATCCTTTGGGTCAACTGGCAGGTAAGGCACCGTCCATTTGTCAGTCTGCTTCTCCTCGCGCCACTGCATTCCTTTTGCGATGGCATCCTGATGCGAGCCTGAGAACGCTGTAAATACAAGGTCGCCGGAATATGGCTGTCTCTCGTGCACTTTCATGCGCGTGAAAAGCTCGTAATTCTCTCTGATTTCCGGCATATTCGAAAAGTCAAGCTTGGGGTCCACACCGTGCGAGAACATGTTCATCGCCACGGTGATCAGGTCTACATTTCCAGTCCGCTCGCCATTGCCAAAAAGTGTTCCCTCCACGCGGTCCGCACCGGCAAGAATGCTGAACTCCGCGTCGCACACACCACAGCCGCGGTCATTGTGCGGATGGACGGATAACACAACGGCATCTCTGTATTTGAGATTTTTATGAATATACTCTACCTGCGTGGCGAACACATGCGGCATCGCATTCTCAACAGTTGTCGGGATATTGATGATTGCCTTGTTGTCCGCAGTCGGCTGCCAGATGTCCAGCACGGCATTGCAGACCTCGACGGCATAGTCCACCTCTGTGCCGTGGAAGCTCTCCGGGCTGTACTCAAACGAAAAGTTTCCGTCTGTCTCTGCTGCAAGCTTTTTTAACAGCTCCGCGCCGTCTGTCGCAATCTTCTTGATCTCCTCTTTACTCTTTTTAAACACCTGTTCACGCTGCGCTACCGAGGTGGAGTTATACAGATGAATGACTGCATGAGGCGCGCCTTTGACTGCCTCAAACGTCTTTTTGATAATGTGCTCTCTTGCCTGCGTGAGCACCTGAACTGTCACGTCCTCTGGTATCATGTTCTGTTCTATTAAAGCGCGCATAAATTCATACTCTGTCTCTGACGCCGCTGGAAATCCTACCTCAATCTCCTTAAAGCCAATGTCCACAAGCATCTCAAAGAAATGTAATTTTTCTTCCAGACTCATAGGCTCTATGAGTGCCTGATTCCCGTCTCTCAAATCAACCGAACACCAGATTGGCGGCTCAGTAACCGCATCCTTCTTCACCCAGTCATATGTACAGACTGGCGGTAAAAAATATGATTTTTCGTACTTGCCTGCATGTTCCATGTCTCATTCCTCCATTTTATTTGTTTTACCAATCCCGTTCCCCGATAGCATCGTCCACATTCAGATCAACATCAAACCATTTTAGAATCTTATCTACATCTGTCGCAATGCTGTCTCTTGCCACTGTCTCGATCTCACTGCCGTTCTCTTCAAATTCCTCCTGTAAATCGTTGATTGCCATCGTCATCCTGTCAAATTTCTCCTGAATCTGTCCAAGATCCGATACGCCAGTTTCTAAAAAAGCAACCATGTTCTCCAACTCTGCTCTAATCTTATCTACTAGAAAATCTGGAAAATAACCGTCGTGATACATCCCCGTTAAAAACCGATATGTTTCATCAAAGCGCTTCATATCAACCTCCATACATCAACCTTGCCAACAAAAAAATCTTTCGCTCCACAACATATTATTGCAGAGACGAAAGACTTCTCCATATTCTTTCGCGGTACCACTCTACTTCATATTTTTATACAAAAATATGCACTCCTTCAGCACGATAATGCCTTCCCCTGATAACGGCAGGTAATCCGTTGCGCCCTACTGAATGACTTGTCTGTTCAGGCGCACAGCTCCAAGATGAGTTCACCGCACTTCCCATGCTGCCTCGCACCCTGCGGCAGCTCTCTGAAATGCTCGTTGCGGCTACTGGTTCTTTTCATTGCCTTTTGATTTATTATCAAAACTGATAGGACTATGATACCATACATTTCTCTATTTTGGAATAGTTAAAATTAATCATTTTTATTGATAAATTTTAATATGCAATAATTATCCTAATGTCAGGCTCAGATATCCTTCCTTATAATCCCACGCTGCAAAATGTTCCGGCAGCATGATCATGCCGCCCATATTGCGCTCGAATGCCCACGCTGTATTTGTATGAAGAAGCAGCTCTGGCAGCACTTCATGCAGTTCATTGTCATGAAGCGTGGTCTCAATGACGTGAAGGCTGTCGCCTTCTATGCGGTACATCAGTACAGCGCGCTGCACCCCGATATCATGTACAGTTCTGGCCAGCAGCAGCGTTCTTCCCTCGCAGAACTGGTTTTCTTTGATCGCATACGCGACAGCCTGCTCATCCCATTCCACATAGCCTTCTTTTTCAAAGGCTTCATCGCGAAGCGCTTTGTATGCTTTTGCATCGGCATCGGTGACAGACCAGCCGCCAAGCTCTTCGATTTGAGAAGTTTCCTCCTCTGCCTCTGCGGCTCTCAAATTGTTCTCACTGCCTGACGGAATAACGGGGGTCCCTGTACATTTTCCGGCATAAATCCAGCAGGGACTTTCACCGAAGGCATCCACAAAACCATGCTTCTCATAATATTCCTGCAACTCTCTGTCCGCCGGCTGTAAAATTAACGGTTCACCGTATTTCTCAAGCGCATGACGCAAAAGATCTGACGCATAGCCTTTTTTCCGATACGCTGGAAGCGTTGCCACTGCGTAGACATAGCGCGCATTTTCTTTGGTTCCGTTAATTGTGACTTGTACCGGCAGCAGGCTTGCCATTGATACCAGACAGCCGTCCTCATAAATCACGAGCATATTTTCCGTCTCAAACCGATTGTCAAGGTACATCTGTATATATGCTGTGTCGTCGTGAAAGCATTGCTGCCACAGATTGATGATTTCCTGCGGCTTGCGCTCGTTTGCAAACACGACACGGCTCTCCTGCGCCCAGTATTTTTTTAACAAAAGATCTGGATAATAGGACAGCTTTGCCTTTCTGAGTCCCAAGTCTCCTGTGTCCTCCTCGCGGTTGACATATTGGAAATCCTGCGCCTCGTGAAGCACAAACTGCTGGTTAATCATTGGATAGGCGCCTTGCAAATCGGGAAACGCCTTCTCAAAGTGCACCACAAATGTATCTTCATTCAACGCCTCGCCAATGGTGAAGGCTACGATTTTATTTTCTTTATATAAGACACCGCCTGTAAGCCCCAGTTTCGTGAAATTGGAAAATGCCACCTCCAGCACGCCAATCTCCTGCTCCATCTCCTCATTCCATTTCTCTGCCCGAAGCGTCTCCCATTCTTTTGCCATTCTGCGGCACTCTGGGATATTTTCCTGCGTCATCGGTTCATAGCGCCAGTCGTCTCCGTCCATAAAGCGGGCGATGTGATTTCTCTTGCCATGCAGTTTTTTTCCTTTGAGCGAGGAAAGTTTTTCTGTCGTGTACACATAATCTGCATCCGCCCGGTCTGAGTAAATCTCAAATTCTCCCGGAAACCATTCCATTAGCTTGAGCCTGCTGCTCTCTGTGATGGGATATAAAATCAGCGGACGTCCGTAGACCACACATATTTTTTTCAGATGCACGATGACTGCCCTCTGGTCTCCATTGCCAAACGGAAATGAATACTGTACATGCCTCTGTCCCATACAACGAATCACGCCGCAGCCATAGGCGTTTGCAACCCGAACATCATACACTTCTGCCCACATAAAATTATTAGCAAACGTATATTCGCAAGCCTCCAGCTTCTCTTCTCTCAGCTTTTCATTCATCCAATCTCTGTCATCCAGTGAAATAGGATGAAAAATCAGTTTTTCCTGTTCCTGCATTTCAATTCTCCGTCCTATATTAATCATTCCATTAGTATGTCCGAAAGTCTTTTAAATATTGCCTTCCGCCTGTTTTTCCAGTTTATAGTTAATTTGCCCGAATGTCAATCTAAAAACATATTGTTTGAAAAAATATAAAAATTCTATTGATTATCTGACAATTTTATACTAACATAGTATTAGATGTAAGAAGTGCATTACGATAAACAAAAGAAAGGGGTACACAGTATGGAAGGCTTAAAGAATATCATGGAGGATGATGTGGAGTACCAGCTTAAAAAACTGCTTCCCACAATGCCAGAGATCTGTTCCTGTGAGGCTTGCAGGCTGGATATGGCGACTTATGCGCTCAACCGCCTAAAACCTAATTATGTCAGAACAGACACTGGTGCACTGTTTCATAAACTAAATACCTCGTCCACACAGGCAAAAACTGAAATTCTTACCGCTGTTGTCACAGCCATCAATATAATAGGTTCCCATCCTCATCATGATGAAAACGAGTAGGGTTTTCCTCCTACTCGTTAATATGTTTCTCACAGATATCGTTCAGACAGCATCTGTCGCAATACGGTTTTGTTCTTGCCGTACAAATCTCACGTCCATGATCTACAAGCCGGTGGCAGAATTGATTGCCCTCCTCTGGCGGAATCAACTCCCACAATGCCATTTCTACCTTTTTTGGTTCTTTGATTCCATCCACCAGTCCCATGCGGTTTGTGAGTCGTATACAGTGCGTATCTGTCACGATCGCCGGTTTGCCAAACACATCTCCCATGATGAGATTTGCACTCTTTCTCCCGACACCAGGAAGCTTTAACAGCGTGTTAAACTCATCGGGTACCTTGCAGTCAAATTCGTCCCGCAGCATTTTCATACAGGCGCTGATGTCCCTTGCTTTACTGCGCCCCAGTCCGCATGGTCTGACAATGCGCTCAATCTCCTCAACATCGGCATTTGCTATGGCATCGATCGTTGGATACTCTGCATACAAGTCCTGCACGATTACATTGACTCTCGCGTCGGTGCACTGTGCCGCCAGGCGCACGCTGACTAGCAGCTTCCACGCCTCATTATAATCTAGTGTACAGTCTGAATCGGGATACGCTTTCTTGAGCCTGTCAATGATTTCAAGCGCAAACGCCTTTTTTCTCTTTTTGCTCTTTTTTCTCATATATCTCTTTCTGCTACTTCTTTAACTCATCTTTATAAAACTGCTTAAACTCCTCATAGCCTTGGGCGGTGAGCTGCTCCTTCTGGAATTTTTTATTCTTGTTCATGCGGGCCACAAGCACTTGTGTGCCGTCCTGTCTCTCTCGCTGTGCCTCTGCAATAATCTCACAAAGCCGGTCGCCGGACACTCCTTTTTCAATCAAGTACGCTGTCTTTTTGCTCTGGTTTGGCACCTTGAAGCTGCTCTCCATCAGAATCAGTATAATGCGCTCAAAGCCGATGGAAAAGCCGCACGCAGGTACATCTTTCCCTGTAAACCTGCCGACCATCTTGTCATAGCGCCCGCCGCCGCCACAGCTTATGCCAAGCTCAGGCATCATGATCTCAAAGATTGTGCCTGTATAATAGGACATACCGCGCACCAATGCAGGATCAAAGACAAGCTGGAAACAGTCGTCTTTTGTGGCATTGACGCTCTCGATAATCTCACGAAAGCCCGCCTTGGCTTCCTCGTCAAAAAATCCGGTCATCTTTTCCTCGATAAAAGACAGTCTGTCCTCTGACGCGTCCAGATCCCGAAACAGTGCGAGATATTTTTCAACGCTGCCGCTGTCGTATCCGTCTGCAATCAGTTCGCGCGCCACACCTTCCAAGCCGATCTTGTCCATTTTGTCCAATGTGATAAACACATCATCAAAATCTTTCTCCTCAAAACCACTGTAGGCTGCCATTGCCTTTAAGAGTCTGCGGTCATTAATCCGAATCTGAAAATTCTTGAAGCCCAGTTTGCCCAGTGTGGTGGTCGTCGCAAGAATCAGCTCGATCTCTGCGAGATTGGACTCCTCGCCAAGTATGTCAATATCACACTGCATAAACTGGCGGTATCTGCCTTTTTGCGGCTTGTCTGCCCGCCATACATTTCCGATCTGCAATGCCTTGAACGGGGAAGGCAGCTCGTTGGCATGGTTTGCGTAATATCTCACGAGAGGAACCGTCAAATCATAGCGCATTCCAAAATCCACAACATCGGACTCTGACTGCGCTGTTTCAAGATTGAGCTTTTCTCCCCTTTTTAAGATTTTAAATATCAGTTTTTCATTTTCGCCGCCCTGCTTGCTGCTGAGATTTTCGATATTTTCCATACAGGGCGTTTCCATCGGAGTAAATCCAAATTTACCATATGTTTCTTTGATTACACTGATCACGTAATCACGAATCTGCATTTCTTCCGGCATGATATCCTTCATGCCTGTCACGGGCTTTTTGTTCAGTGCCATAACTGTACCTCATTTCTTTTATATACTATGTCACACTCAATCACAACCAAAATTTCCGACAGTTCCTTTTGACCACGGACTGCCCACGTCACAACGTCCGTGGTGGTACTGGGTGTTGACGGTGCCCTCCTGCTGCTCGTCCGACACATTGACCTTGATGCGGCTCACGCCGTTTTCGGTCTTGCTGTCAAGCATCTTGATAATATCGTCGATTTCCTGCTCTTGCTGGCGCTGCTTTTTCGCCTCAAGCTCATCCATATCTTCCAGACCACTGAATACTGCCATATTATACTCCTCCTTTAGTCATATCATTATCATATCGTATCATACCATATATTTCGATTGAATACAAATTCTATTTTGTTCATTCTACATCACATGCAAATCAATAAATGCCAGTGTCAGTTCGTCCTCACTGATTTTACGGACAAAAAAGCGGGCTGTCAGATCACTCATTTTTCCGTTTAGTGGGACATTATCATAGTGAATTACTGCGATATCCTCTTTGCCCATCCAGCCAAAATCTGACGAAATGTCAATCCCTGTGATAATTTCATCTTTATCGGGATTGTCCAGCAGCGAGGTCACTTTATAATCAGCAGAACCAAATTCCTGTTCTGCTTCCTCCCTTGTATAGCCGGGACATCCATACGTATAAACCGCGGATTCCAGCAGCGCTGGCGTCCAGTCCAATTCGTTCTTTTCATCTAGCAGAAACATCTCGAAGGCTTCTTTGTATTTTTCCTGCGCCAAATATTCTGTCCATTCGATAAGCAGCTTGATCAGTTCGAGCTCATCGGCATCTGCCGGCACTGTGCGCAACCCTGTTTTCAACTTGTTTGCCTCTGGTATCTGATAATCTAAAAACGCCCTGCGTCTGCACTTTTTCTGTTCATATTCTTTTTGCCGTTCCTCCTGCTGCTTTCTGCGCTCCTGCTCCAATTTTTCAGCATAAAGTCTCCGCTCTCTGTCTGCCCCTTCTTCATAGAGCGTAGCATGCTGAAATGGAATCTCTTTCCTTGTCAAATATTGTTCTGCTCCTTTTTGGCATGTTGCCATTGCGATATAGATATCGGGTCCATAGGTGCCTATATGGCAGTCTAAAAACAGGTATTCCCCGCTGCCAACCCATTTTTTTACCTCTTCTGAATGCAGCGCCCACCAACTCTGCCATGCCGCAGAGTCTATACGGCATTCTGCAAGACGTATGAGCTGGTTTGTAAATTCCTGTTCAAAAGTCATGATATCGTCCCCTCCATTGCTATATCTGCACCAGTCCCACAGCCTGTTCAAATGCCTCTATGGATTCCGCTCTTGCGGCAGCTTTATGCCATTTTTTCAATAATTCTAAATCCGTCTGTTGCAGAATGCAGGTTTTGAGTGAATCTGAAAGTTCTCCAAGATCTTCAAGAAGTTCAATTACAGCTTCTGCCCGGTCTTCCGCTTTGCCCTCTTTTCTTCCCTCTGCTCTGCCATCTTTCCATCCCTCTGCCTTTTCTTTATTTAAAAGTCTTTCAAATGAACTGCACATATCTTTCTCATCTCCCTTTCTTAACTGTTCTATCCATTCTGCCCGTTCTTTTTCGTTCAGTTTCCGTATGACATTTGAAAACCATGTAATCCATTCATTTAAGTCGTTTGTATCCATTGTTCTGATCCGGTGCATCAGCCCTGCGATGCCGTCTGTCCATTCCTGCCTTGTCCGTTTCCTGTCTGCCAGAAATATGTTGTCGATCAGTGTGTTTGAATTGCTGATTTCGGATTCTGTGAGCTTATTGACAGATACGAGTGCATATTCAAAGTCTACAACATATTTCCCAAATAGCTCCGCCTGATCGATCATCTGGCTGAACCTGCACGGTGCAGTCCAGCTGCGCTCGCCGTTATACAGGACGATGGGCATAATGGCTGGCAGCCTGTAATCCTTCCTGCTGCGTTCATTTTTATCACAGTTTTTAAAGTAGTCCAGCCAGATTGCCGTCATATATACTAGTACAGCATTGCGCAAATAACAGTGAATACAGCACCTGCTATTTGCACCAGTCCTGCGTTGTCGTCAGTCAACAATGCCACCGCATTGCCTCCTTCCTCCGCCTTGTCCTGTCACAAATATCAGGCACTGTTTTTCACTGTTATTTAGGCAACGCTGTACTAGTAACCGAAAGGGCATAGTAAAATCATTGAAACTTTGCAGCTCAAAAAGGAAGAACAAATATATGACGCCTTTCGTTGTATACACCTTATAGACTAAATCAGATTCATAGGTATCAAACTGGTCTGTAATAAATTCTTTGTCAATCAGTTCCAAATCTTTTTCTTCGAGAGGCATCATCCAGTCAAGCGCGATGTATTTTTTGATAAAATCTAGGAAATTCTTTTTGATCGAAAATATCCTCTTGTATCCCTTGTCATGCGCATTGTCGGTATGATTTTTCTGTGTGTGTTCTTTATCCTGCATAGTCATGTATTCTACTGCTCTCCTGTTCTGGTAAGTTTTTATGAGTGCTGTTTTTTCCTTACGGAGGATATTTTTATCTCCTGTAATCATAGTATCACAGGTATTCTGAAGTTTCAATCAACAGTATCTTGTTAATTCTACATCGAACCTAATTTGTATATAAAAAAGCAGCCACACGGTAGCAATCTACTACTTCATAGTTGCTTTTATTTATATTTCTCCTGTAAAATTATAGATCAATCGGGCAAAAGAGCAAAAAACTTCCCATTTCCACAAATTGTCACCGCGGTTCTACCGCTGGTTGCACAGATGTACAGGTAACGATATAGTGAATCTATACATTTTTTGTTATGATATAAACATCAAGACAAGGAGGAGAAACATATGGATTTTTCAGAAAAATTATTAACACTTCGAAAGGCAAACAATCTGACACAAGAGCAGCTTGCTGAAAAGCTGGAGGTGTCGAGACAATCTGTCTCAAAATGGGAAAGCGGACAGGCGACGCCTGAACTGGAAAAAATCGTGGCATTAAGTGCAGTTTTTGATGTCTCTACTGATTATCTGCTCAAATCGTCCGAGATTGATGATTTGTCAGTGAAAACAAACATGCTGGAAAAACAGCAACAACAGATGCTTGTGCGGGAACAAAAACAGCGGCAGGTTTCTGGCTGTATCCTGTATGCAGTTGCAGTGTATCTGATCTACATTGCGGTATATTTTATCGGACATTATTATTTTGAAATATGGAATGCATCTGTGATTTTCTCGGAATTTCTGATTGCGACTGCAATTGTCATCTTGATCTGTGTTCAGAAGCTGGGCCGGAAAGAATAGGGATATTTGACAAAAGGAGTTTGGCGCATTTGGTATACTTGCGCACAACTCCTTTTGTCAAATATAATTTATTTTTTTCGATGAATTTTACTGCGCTGCTGTTTACGTTGTAATTTTTTGGATAATGTGTTTGTCGTTTTCTCCTTCTCTTTTCTGGATTGGATTCTTTTCTCTGCAACAAAAACATAATATCCGTCTATTTCATGAACCTTAACGCCACCAAAGATAGAAGTCAGCTTATTTTTGTACCAGTCAAGTCTCTTTGTAACCATAACCAGCTTTCCGCCTATAACCAATTTTTTATATCCAACCTCAATAAAATGTTTTGGAACAGAAAAATCTGCGTGATAGGGTGGATTAGACAATATCAGTGTAAAATCCCCTTCTTCTATATTATTGTAGCCATCACTCACTGTAATTCTAATATTGGGCACATGGTTCCTGCGCAAATTCATTGCTGCATACGCTATCGCCTGCTCAGAAACATCACACATTACGACGTTTTCTTCACCGATCAGTTTGCCTGCTAGTATACCTACAATGCCATACCCACAACCCAAATCCAGTACTTTATCATACGGTGAGAAATCTACAACTGATAACATGGCTAATGTACCATTGTCAATCGAATTGGGCGAAAAAATTGAAGGTGACGTTTCAAATACCATATCAACATCTTTAATTCTTGTAGAAATCATCTGTTATGCCTCCAAATGCCAAGTGTTTATGAATAGTTTATCGTTATTATCTTACCACAAAAGCCTACACAATGCCATGATATTGAATGTCTTTCATTGCTTATATGGCAATGATCACATGAAGTCAGACATCTCTATCCCTTCGATTGATAGATTTATTTTTTTGAAAACTGCATCACTGCTTAAAATATAGATCTCATTTTTCCCTTGTTCAAACAATATCGTTTCATCTGCCTGCATGTTATTGCTGTCGCATAAAACATGTTTTGAACCGTCTGGACTGATTTGTACAAGCTGATATGTACCTGTCTCTAATACAATGTTATAGGAAATGGTAACTTCTTTTTCCTGCCCTAAATCAACTGAAAACAACTTACTGTCCTCGTTTACCTGCACATCTTTTCCCTTTAAAATGGAGTGGTCAGAGGAGGTCCACCCTCTTTTCAGAGATTTTCCAACAATGCTTTTCGGATTTTCAGTACTGTTTGACGCTGCATCACCAGATAGTTCCAATGATTCTTCTGGCATCGTTTCGCTGTCTGCATCCTGCGGCTTACTAGACAAAGTTTCACCGGTCAAATCTGACTGTTCTTCTGACATCGTTTCGCTGTCTGGACCTTGCATATTGTGCTTGCCAACAAGCATAAAATGTTTTTCTCCGTTGTTGTCTGTATAAAATTCAAATACGTTGTGGTCTCCAATTTTACATGCTGTGAGCAAGGTACACAGCGAAAGTCCCAACATAAACACACAGCTTTTTTGATAAGTTCTTTTCATAATACGCACTCCTCTCATCTTTCTATCCTGATGCAACATAAGTTTAGAGATTCAAAATATTACAGTACTTTTCATAATAGCCCTCAATCCTGCTTCTGGCAATTCCTGCTTGATATCCTTTTTCGATCTCATCGGAATAAATGCTGGTATCAAACGGCAAAAAATGACCTTTCTCTGCTGGAACAATCTCAAAAGTATTTTCATCTATAGATTTCACATTCTGCATCTGCCCTATACTTTGCCGTATTTTGCCGGGAGTCGGTGTGATGAGTCCTTGACTTTTTGGTTTTGGTATCTGCATTTTTTGGTAAAAATCCTGTATATCTTTTACTGTAAACTGCTCGATTCCATAATAATGAAACATGAGAACAAGTTCTTCGAGCTGTAAGCTAAATGGCGAACAAGAGAAATCAACCTCAAATGATTTACAGTAATAAATAACTTCTTTCTTGTTTAATTTTGTCCACTCCATGTTTTCCCTCCCTTAGGAACTGTAAAAAATATCCTGCGCAAGTTGCACCGGTTATTTTCCTACAGTTCCTTATTTCAAGTCACAATTTAATTGTTCAAGAATTGTTTCGTACATCTCCGCCCAGTCAGGAAACCCGTTGTTCCTGAACAAAACGATAACATTTTGGATCTGCTGCAGCAATTGTTCCTGCGTTATGGTAATCCAATAGTTATCGCTTTGATAAAAATCATTCTCGAGCCATTCATAGCGTTCATATGCTTGTTTGTTCGCATCTATGCCCCACTCATAGACCTCTACTGGTCCAAAACATCCTTTTGAGATGAGAATGATATTTCCGTCCTGGTTTGGCATAAGTCTGGGTTTGTTATAAACCCATTTTTCTATATACACGGTTTTATTTTTCAAATGTATTCTAAATTCTTCTCCTTTTGATATAATTCGTTAAAATAAGCGTTCTTTTCCAACAGCTCAGAAAAAGTTCCACTGCCGACAATGCTTCCCTCCCGAAAGACATAGATTTTGTCAAAATCGCGAATGGAAGTTAGGCGGTGGGCAATTGCAATCACGGCTGCATCTTTTACCTGTGCCAAAACATTTTTCATAACAATGTGCTCTGTGACATTGTCGAGCGCGGATGTCGCTTCATCCAAAACGACAATCTCTGCATGGTCAAACCATAGTCTAGCCAGTGCAAGCCGCTGCTTCTCACCGCCGGACAGACAAGCTCCCTTCTCACCGATTCTCGTGTCAAGACCACTGTCCAAAGCTGCAAGCAGTGGCAGCAGTTGTGTATTTTCGAGACTCGTATAGAGTTCGTCCTCCAGGACTTCCTTCTCAAAAACCAGATTTTCTCTGATTGTACCATCAAATACAGGCGTATCCTGCGAGAGATAAGACACCTTTTCATACAGTGATTCCAGCGAGAACCTTTTTAATGGTTTATCATCAATCAGAATTTCGCCAGACTCATACTTGAGCAAGCCGATTAATATTTTTGCCAATGTTGATTTTCCAGAACCGGACTCCCCAACAAATGCCACCTTTTGCCCCTTCTGAATTGTCAGACTCACATCGTTTAGTATTTTCTTGTTATTTTCTGCGATATTTTCATAACTATAAGAAAATGAAACGTTTTCAACACGAATTTCATTAGAGAACGCATCAAAAAGTTTTCCTTCTTGTAGTTGCCTGTCCTCCTTCAAATCCAGCAGTCCTTCAAACCGTACCCATGCGGCTTTGTCCAATTTGTACTGAATATATATGACATTTAATATGGCAATGGGCGTGTATGCGTTGTCAATCAGCGTGATGAGCGCAACGACAGAACCAACGGACAACTGGCAGTTGTTCCACGCATAGACCATAAGCCCGATATCCAGGCAGGCAACCAACAAGGCAAATATGGTGAAAAAGGCTTCATGTATCATGGTCATTTTGACTTTTGATGCCACGATGCTTCGCTTGGCACGGGACGCCCTATGAAGCTCGGTTGGAAATTGATGCTTCATGCGAAAAACAGGCATTTCCATAAAGCCACGCACGAGGAAATGATTGAGCTGCTCCTCGTTGTTCAATATCTTTTCTTTAATCTGATACAGTCCCTTCAGCAGTAAATTGGTCACAATAAAAACTACGACATACCCTGCAATCAGGGAATATGTTATCTTGGGGTCGATTTTCCAGATAAAAAATAAGCTGAACAAAATCGTTGGAAGTATTTGTCTGACAACGCAGAACCAAAAGTTATAGAGGACTCCTTTCCCTGCATTGGCGCCGTTTTCAATCTGCTGTACTAATTTCCCCGTGCCGAGCTTTTGGTATTCCGCATAATCCATTCTGCCAATTTTCTGCAATGCCAGCAGTTTAAAATCCAGATAAATCTCATTGGACAGTTTTGCCGTCGGGTACTCATCCAGATAATTCATTCCATAATTGATAACAAGCACTGCACCGTACAACAGTATTCCAGAAATGGTTATTGTTCGTTCTGTCAGACCGTCTACAATCCTTTGAAAATAGTCCGCCTTATAATTTGCCATAAATGCATTCAACAATCCAATTGCCAGATATACAAGAACCCAAATTTTATTTTTTCTTACAATTTCTTTCATATAGCGCATAACTGTACTCCTTTACTAAATTCAATCATTCTGCCACATATTCGTGTCTTTGAATCAGTACAGTTGCGACTGTCAGCAAGTTCAAAGTTCCTCAGCACAATCTGCTAACAGTTTTGATCAACTGTACTGAGTAGTTATCTCGGATTAATTTCTTCAAGTGTATTCACCTCCAATGTTGTTTGAATCTATATTGTATTTCTTCTTAACCATTAAGACATCGCCTGAAAAACGTCTATACTATCGGCATGATATCCACACTGCTGTTCATATTCCTCAGAGTGAAAGGCTGTGACAATAATGTCACTTTTGAAGCTATGACTAAAGGTACAACAGCAAATAAAATCATCTCCTAGCAAAGCTTTTGGATTATTATGCAAAACTATGTAATAATAAAATCTTTTTAACAATACATTTCCAATCTTCAAATTGTCACAATAACACGGATATCCCATGAAGGTATTTCCTGATGCTGATGTAAATTTCTTCGGTTTTAATCTGCCCTCTTGTATATTCTTCAAAAGTACAGAAGTCTGCACATCATCAAATCCTAGCGCACCAGTAGTAATTATAGTATTCGTTGCCCCTGTATCAAATTTTATAGATACAAAATCTTTTTCATTCTTCTGTATATCCAAAGAGGTTCTATAACTTCTGGTTGTCTTGTTGTATCTAAAATGAATCAATGCTGCAAACCTCCTCTTCAGGAATACCTCTGTACAAACTTGTATCCTGTCTGTTTTTATTAATCTCATTTAACTTTGCATTAAAACGTTTATCTTTTGCATATGCTAGGACATAGATTACATCATTGTCTAGTGCTTGTCTGTTTCTGACAAATAATGTATCTAGCCCTATATGTGTATCCAGCCATGCCCATAAATCTGTTTTGTATGGCTCTTCAAAATAAATAATTCCTTCCTCTTCATATGTTTCTGCCACAGACACCCCTGCCTTTCCCATAATTATATACAACAATATTTTAATATTCTATCTAATTCCTTGCCAGCACATTACTTCACCGCAACAATCACAGAAAACTTTTGACAGGTATAGACGCATTTGACAAGGTCAAATCCGCTGTGTATAAGCCACTGTGTCTCCTGTTCTACAGAGCATTCTCTGTCTAATTTCCTGCGTTCCCGCCACAGCGCGATATCCTTGTCTGTCAGGCCACGGTCTGACAACTGGTTTTCCCAATAGGCGTCAAACCATCGATTCAGTTCAGGCTGACCTGCACAGAACTGGTCATAGTTTACGAACACGCCTCCCTGCGGCAGTCGGTCATATAGTTCTGAAAATAAGTTCTTTTTCTCCTTATCTTCCAAATGATGAATAGACAGTGCTGAAATCACTGCATCAAACGCCGCGTCGGGCAGCTTATGACTATAATTACCGACTTCATAGGATATGGTTTCTATGTGGTCAAAGCGTTTGCGGGCTATGTCCAGCATATCATCAGCGATATCGACAAGGATATATTCAGCGCCGGGAAAATGCTGATACCAATAAGAAGTCAGTAATCCCGTTCCCGCCCCCAAATCAATAACTCTGTTTGGTGCGTCTATATTTGACGTGATGAACGCTGTTGTTTTCAGGTAAAATTCGTCAAAGCAGGGAATAAATTTCTTGCGGTTTACATCATATCCTCTTGCGATTTTGTTAAATTGTTCTTCTATATCCACACACATATCCATTTGTATTACCTCTTATTTTGTATTCCTCTTTCTGTACTTCTTTTCGATGACGAGCACATAAACCATCATGGCAGCAATGCTTTCGATCATGACCCCCACTATGGAGAGCATTGCCCATGCGGAATTTTGCCCTGCAAGCAGCGGAAAGCCTAAGACCATCAGCACAACGCCAAATGTGCCAAACAGCTTCGACATCGCATGGTTATACTTTTTAATATCCGTAACTTCAAACATCTCCGCGTTTGCCCAAAATCCCATTGGTCTTGGTTTCTTTGAAAACCATGCATAAACAGCCCAGCAAAGAAATGCCACCCCAATCATACAGACTACTATAAAACCCAATATCCGCCCCTCCATGTTCACACCTCCATAAAATGAGAAATTATCACGTCTGTTATTTTGTCAATGGACGCGCCCAGATTGCTTTCGCCCCAGCCTAATTCCCAGCGGTTCTCATCAAACACATCTGAAATCACATAGATTGCTGACGCTGCGCATTTTCTATAGTTTGCGATTGTAAATAGCCCTACGCCTTCCATCTCCACGCATAAAGCGCCTTTTTCCCTGTAGTCTATAATCTGCCCCCATGTCTCGTGGTATCCCGCGTCGGTGGTCCAGTGTTTTCCCCTTCGAAATGAAATGGCATTTTGGGTGAGAAGCCTGTCAAGACCGTCTGTCAGTGCTTTCGTGGCGTCGATGATCTCCTCATCAAATCCATACAGTCTTGCAACCGCTGTGTCATTGTATGCACCGTCTGTCAGCACGATATCTCCCGGCTTCAAATCGGTCTGCAATCCGCCTGCAAAGCCTATGTGAATCAATTCCTCAACGCCGCCCGCAATCAAATCCTCCGCCTGCGTTGCAATTGCGGGCGAACACATATGCCCTTTGATAAATCCTACTTCTTCGTTTTCATAAAATACGTAGAGTTCTCCGCCCAACGGATATCTATATTCCCCGCACTTTCTGGAAAGCATAGTATCATAAAAGCTGTCTGCCAGCAGAAATACTCTTTTGGGGATATGGATAGTATCCATATCATAGCCAGCATTTTCCAGCTCCAGACGAACTATTTGGGCGGGGTCTGTCAGTACGTCATTCTTGTTTATAGTGTTATTTTTATTCATATGTATCTTCTTTCTTAAGTGAACGATTGTCCGGCTCTCAGTTCTAATATATAAAAAATTCGACTAGAACACAACCTGTTTTCATGAATTTACCTTGTCATTTGTATAGAAATCCTTTATTTTTTAATTTGAGGCAGTTGGATGCCGACGGAAAAATTGAGTTGCATCCCTTATTTTCCTACAGTTCCTAAATAAAAATAGTACACCATCCGATTCCTAACCGGATGGTGCACTATACAAGACGGATTCTTCAAATCAATTTGAATACTGCTCCAATGCGGAAAACGTCACGCTGTTGTTCCTGGCAAACAGCCTGACCGGCTTTCCGCTCACGCCGTACAGCCAGACTGTCAATACCGCCATGCCGTCAATATAAAACACGCCCACAGACCCCTCCTGTATGTACGTAAAAGAATAGTCTTTTCCTGGCTCAAGGTGAATCTCTGTCTCCGCAATCGGCGTGATTCCTTCATTAAATGAGAGCTGAAGGATGTTGTCATCCGGACAGATTGAGATCAGCTTGTATTTGTCAGCCTCGCCATTGTAGTCAAAGCAGAGCCCAAAGGAGCCGCTTCCCGAATATGTAAAGTTTCCTTTGAGCAGGAACCTTTCATAACAGGTGCACACATCGGCGTATTGTTATGTCCAAAAACTTTTTAAAGCAAAGTCAATACGTATACCAGAAATCAAACACAACACCCTCAAAAAAACCCCATGCCATAAGCAGCACAGGGTTTTGGCGTCCTCAATCAATTCATGAACATCCTGTTCCTTCACATTTTGTGAAAAGTTCTGGGGCTAACCTGATTTGACTCATCGTACCATTTTCAATTCTAAACACTTTATTAAATTGACCCAAAGCATTAAGCCTGTGTGTGACAAAAATCATTATTTTATCATCTGATATGCTTTTGAGATTCTCTATCAACTGTTTCTGTGTCAGGTCATCTAAACCGGAAGTAATTTCATCAAACAGGTACACTTCCTTGCTGTAAATCATTGCCTGTGCAACAGCTAGGCGCTGCAGCTGGCCGCCTGACAAATTGATACCGCTTTCTGAAATATAAGTGTCCAGACCGTCTTCCAGGCCACTGACAAACTGCGATAAACCGGCAAGTCTTAGCACATGACAAATGGCTTCCTTTGATACGCCTGTGTTTAAAAAATCGACAATATCGTATAATCTGCCATCCATTATTGCAATGTTTTGCGAAACATATGCCATCATATAGGATCGGCTTTCTGGAGAAAGGGTTGTGATATCTTCACCGTTGTATAAAATTTTACCGGTTTTTGGGCGGTACAGTCCGCTTATAAGCTTCATCAGTGTTGATTTTCCGCAGCCAGACCCGCCGACAATGGCAACAAAATCACCTTTTTCCAGATTCATATTCAGACTGCAGATTTCAAATTCTCCCGGATGATATTGAAAACCTACATCGCTTACCGTAAGTGAAGATACTCTGTCTTTAGGAACCACACACGGAGATTCACTATTGATATCACCTATGTTTTCAAAAGTTGATTCTATCATGTCAATTTTTGCCTTTGATGCCTTATATTTTATATGATTATCCCAAATCGTTGAGAATGCGTTGTCTATCCAGCCCATATAATTAATGAATAAATAGATCTGCCCCACCGAAATGGTATTATTTTTTAACATAAAGGCAGCGGCCGCAAATATGATCACTTCAATCAATTTGTAAATCTGTGAATTTAGATTATCAATGGAAACAACTTCCTTTGTGTGCTGCTCCTGCCTTCGTGACAGGCGCAGTTGATGGGCGTCTATATTATTCACAATAATATCTGCACAATGATTCGTTTTGATATAAGCTATGTTTTTCAAGGCATTACAGACCTTCGATTCGCCCTCGGATACGATCTCTGTGACCTCTTTCGAAAATTTGTAACTGATTTTACCGATATGAAATTCAAGAACGGAATTTATCAGAAGACAAACTACAAAGACTGCCGTCATGATCCTGTTTATTGTCAGCAAATAAACGAAAATAAACGCGCAGGTGAACAGTTCAATGATTGTATTGGAAATAAAAGAAACCGCTAATTCTCCATAAACCTCATTGAAATCGTATCTGGTTTTCCTATCACCAAAATCCATTTTCTCAAGCGTTTCATAATTAAGACGCAGCAGCTTTTCCAAATACTCTTTCTTTGCCTTCCGGACGATCCTGTTTCTGACTTTTGTATCTAAAATCGCACAAAAAATGTTTAAAAAGCCCCCGCATATAGATGCAGACAATAGTATCAGGACGATTTTTAACAAGTATTCAATATCCGAACCGCCCGCATTATCAAAAAATCTTGATACCAGAAGGGGATTTATCAACCGAATAGCGGTCAGAAGCAAAGAAAAAGTCAAATAAACAGCAATCCATTTCTTTTCTTTTTTAATAATGTTCATTTCTTTCCCCTTTCCCATGCACAATAAATAATTATAGTACACCACCCAATTTCTAACCGGATGGTGGACTATTCAAAACGGGTTCTTCAAATCAATTTGAATACTGCTCCAATGCGGAAAACGTCACGCTGTTGTTCCTGGCAAACAGCTTAACCGGCTTTCCGCTCACGCCGTACAGCCTGACTGTCAATACCGCCATGCCGTCAATATAAAACACGCCCACAGACCCCTCCTGTATGTACGTAAAAGAATAGTCTTTTCCTGGCTCAAGGTGAATCTCTGTCTCCGCAATCGGCGTGATTCCTTCATTAAATGAGAGCTGAAGGATGTTGTCATCCGGACAGATTGAGATCAGCTTGTATTTGTCAGCCTCGCCATTGTAGTCAAAGCAGAGCCCAAAGGAGCCGCTTCCCGAATATGTAAAGTTTCCTTTGAGCAGGAACCTTTCATAACAGGTGCACACATCGGCGTACTGATACGCATCCCCCGCCTCGACAGACATCTGCGTGTCGCCAGACAGCAGCTTGCGCTTGTTCTGAAACTGCTGCATAACCGTGTCTGCCGGAGCCAGCGCCAGGTCCCCGTTTTCTTTCTGGATGATCTTTTGTACGACCAGATTCCCCGCCCATGCCGAAACACTCCGTGTGGAGGCAGGAGATTCTGACCTTCTTGCCCAGCCCGCCATATACACGTTTTCGCCATCCTCCACATGCTTTGCCGCGTAAAACAGCTTTCCATCCAGGCGCTTTGCCTCGGAATAAGGTCCAAACTGTTCATCGGCGGAAGCGTACCAGAGCGTATCATCCTGCGCGGAGTACGTCAGATACCACTTATCACCTATTTTGAATGTATCACTGCACTCCAGGTTCCAGAAATCCCCTGCGGTGTTGGTGAAAATAATGCCGTCATACTGTGTTTCCTGCAGGTCCGCGCTGACCGTATACTTCAAAATCCTTGCCACATTGTCCTTCGACGCTGTTATTGTCAGGGATATCGTGTCTGTATCCGAATCATAATAGGCCTGCGGGTCCCTGAAATCGTTTTTTTGCCCCAGTTCGTCAGGCGGCGTGATCTCCCATCCCGAAATCTTATGAAACGCTGTCAGATCATCGCCCTCGGCAACCATTATCTTTTCTTTGTATTCCACGTCTGCCGAGTCTGCATGACCGGTATAAAAGAAATAATACTTTCCTCCTGCCTTCACGACAGACCCCGTACCGATCCAGGCATCCTGCCCGGTGTCGGAAGCTTCGAGCACGACCTCGTCCTGTTCCGTGTAGGTCACAAAATCCTTTGTAGTCGTAAGATATATGGAATGGTTATAGGAGTCGCCGCCTTCTTTCAGATAGTAAATATAATACACCCCGTCCTCGTAATACGGCATTGTATCCCCGACATACGGCTGAATCGGCCCATCCTTGGCAGGCAGAAAAAATGTGCGGTACTCATACGCCTCCTCCTGACTCCCCGGTGTTGTCAGTTCGGAAAAGTCTTTATCCTTCACACCGGACTGCCCGCAGCTGCAGAGCAGAAAACTCATAGACAGGCATAGAATACTATATAATCTTTTCCGTATTCTTTTCATAGACTCATCAACGCCTCCACTTCCTCCTCCGATGGCATCACACGCAGCGCCACCACGTCAAACTGTTTTTCCATAGTCCCATTCTCCATTCCATACCCTCCATCTGATGTTTGCTGCTCCTTAATCGCGCCAGCCGCATCCGCAATGCGGCATGTTTCCTTACGCGGCTGTGCGCATCATATCAATCAGCCAGCTCATACCTGGTAATATCCATCCGCACAGCACCGTCCGCCGAGAAGGAAATGCCGTCTGCCTCCTGTTCTGTATAAATGGTCGCAGTCATCACCTGTTCTCCGTCGTTGACAAAGATCTCCGCACTGAAACGGTCTAAAATTACCCTGAGTTTCAGCGCGCCGTTTTTACTGTTGACAAGGCTTCTGCGCTGGTGTATGATCGCCCTCCTCGAACCGGAAAACTTTCTGTCGATCTTGAGAATCGAATTTCTGGTATGAAAGCTGAGTGTTGTATGGTATTTATCATTCTGTGCAAAATTCAGTATAAACTCATGGTAGACCTCCTGCCCGTCCTCCGGCCTGATTGCAAGCTCCATATCTACCCTCCGGCCGCGGATGCCCTCCAGATGAATCTGCTCGGAAACCAGCACATTCTGGTAATCCACCCGGTTGCGCCGCAGCTGGTCGAGTTCCCGTATTGGAGTCTGGTACAGCCTTCCGTCCCTGACATGCAGCTCCCTCGGAAGGCTCATCTGCCCAAACCATGACACATTCTGCGAACGGAAATTGCAGGTGTCCCAGTTCTGCATCCAGCCGATCATAATGCGCCGCCCATCCGGCGTAAGCACTGTCTGGGGCGCATAGAAGTCAATGCCATAATCAACCGACTGATTATACCGTTCGGTGAAGGTATCTGTCTTTTCGTCATAATCACCGATCAGGCAGAGCGTCCCATTGCCGTTATGATACTCAAATCCCTCGGGAAGCATATCCTGCGGACTGACAAGCAGTACCGCGCTGCCATCAAGTTCGAAGAAATCCGGGCATTCCCACATAAGCCCAAAGCGGTTGTTGTTGGCCGCAAACACCTTCTCATATTTCCATGAAAAACAGTCCGGACTGGAAAACAGCAGGATCTGTCCGCTCCCGTCCGCAGGCCTGTTTCCGACAATGCAGCGGTACGTTCCATCGGATTTGCGCCACAGTTTCGGATCGCGGAAATCCTGTCTGCTGAATCCCTCCGGCAGATCCTTTGCATCAATCACAGGATTGTTCTCATATTTCTCATAATCCACGCCGTCACCCACTGCGATGCACTGGTTCTGCCAGTCAACGACCGCCTCATTTTTCTGCCGCTCCTGGACGACACCGGTATACATCAAAAGCTGCCTGCCGTCAGGCAGTGTCATTGCATTTCCTGAGAAACATCCATCCCTGTCATACGACTCGTCCGGTGCAAGCGCCGCCGGCAGATACTCCCAGTGCAGCAGGTCATCGCTCACCGCATGCCCCCAATGCATGGAATTCCAGTGGGAATCATAGGGATAATACTGATAAAACATATGGTATCTTCCTTTATAATAAGAAAAACCATTCGGGTCATTCATCCACCCTGTACGCACAGACAAATGAAATGACGGTCTGTGGTCGGCAGGTATCATTTTTTCCGAAGCTTCCTCGTACTTGCGCGCTTCGCGCAATGTCTGACTGTTCATAACAAATCACCTGTTTAGGAATTATTCCTTACCTTTCATATTCATATTTTATTTTCTAAAAAGAGCTGGCTGTTCAGCCAGCTCTTTTCATCTTCAGCGCTTATTTAATGTTATTCATAGTAAGCGTCAAGATACTTCTGGAAGATTGCAAGCATATCCTTGAGGCCGTATGCGTCAAGGCTCTTGATATACTCATCCCAGTCCGCATCCGTAAAGCCGTTCATGATCCAGTCAGACCGCTTTGCGTTGATTGTCTTTGTAATGTCCGTCTGCAGATTGGAAAGTTCCTCTGTATCCTCCTGGCTCATAAACACATTCGGATAAACATATTTGGTGTTCATGTCCGGCGTGTAGTAATCCTTGATCCAGTCCAGTCTGTACTGCGCGTCGTCCGGACATGTGACATACACGCCATAGTATTCATCCAGGATTGCCAGCGGCCCGTTTACACTTTCAGCCTCCCTTACTTCTACAGGAGAAGCGTCCCCAAGCGGCGCATGCTGCAGCATATCGTTTCCGTTTTCATTCTTTCCAAGCACGAAGATATCAAAGTCATCATCCTCGCCATACGTACCCCAGTTATTCTGCGGGGACTGGAACGGGTCGTACATCTGGTCGAGCCATGCGCACACAAGCGCGGGATTCTTTGCGACAGCCGTCACAACACAGCGTCCGCGGTCATAGCCGCTGGTAAAGGAACCGTTCTCAGGCGTAATGTTTCTGACATCGGCAGTCAGCGCCGGAAGCGGCACCCAGCCGTTAAAATCATCAATAATATTGGCATTATCCCAGCTAAAGCACACACCGTAACGCCCTGATTTACCCTTTGACACATAGGTAGACCACTCCTGCGTAAATGCTTCTGGATCAATCAGGCCTTCCTCGTACAGCTTATGCAGCCATGCGATTCCATCCTTAAAACCTTCCTGTGTCGCTGTACAGATTACCTTCTTGTCGTCTGTAACCGCAATATGCCTGCCCTGGTCGCAGTCCCCATAGCCTTCGCCAAATCCGTTAATTAAAATAGCGGGATCCTGGTTTCCGTCATTTACAATGCATGACATCGGAATAATGCTTCCGTCAATATTGAATTCTTTCTGCAGTTCAGAGGCGTGGTCGCGGAACGCAATCAAAACCTGCTCAAACTCGTCAACAGTTGTCGGAATATCCAGTCCAAGAAAATCAAGCCATTTTTTATTGATAAAGCTCATATCGCCCACTGCCTGAATTGCCGTTTTCTCAGAGCCAAGCTGTTCTATCCATGGAAGCGCCCATATATGGCCGTTCGTATCCGTACTCATTTTCCTGTATTCAGGGTACTTGTCGAATACAGCTTTCAGGTTTGGCATGTAAGCGTCAATATAATCCTCCAACGGAATAATGACGCCCTGGTCAGCGTACCGCAGCAGATCATTATCGCCAAAACCTGCCGAGAAAATGAAATCTGTCAATGTGTTCGTATCCGCCATTGCCAGCGTAATCTTTTCACCCCACTGATCCCCCTGAATCGCCTTCCACTCAATCTCCACATTGGTTTTTTCCTGCAGCCGCTTAAAGATGGTGCGGTTGTTTGGATCCGACTCCGTATTTGCCGGATACTGGGTCATTCCGGTCAGGGTCGCTTTCTCAGCCAGCGGGAATTGCAGGTCCGCCACATCCACTTCCTGCATTTCACCGCTACCCAGTGTATTATCAGACTTGTTTCCGCCGCATGCCGCCAGGGAAGCGAGCATACTTGCCGCCAGTGCAAGAACTATTATTCGTTTTGCCAACTTATTTTTCATAACTGCTCTCCTTTTCTTTTATCAATTCCTTTTTATTTATCTAGCCTTTTACAGAACCTGCCATAATTCCGCTGTCAAAATACTTCTGGAAGAACGGGTACATGACAAGCAGCGGGAGGCTCGAAATAATAATGGTTGCATATTTGAGCAGCTCACTGAGCTGTGCGCGCTCCGCGGTACTCTGCATATCTGAAATCATTCCCTCGTCAGGTTTGCTCTGAATCAGGATTGCGCGGAGTACGAGCTGCAGGGGCTGTTTGGATGACTCATCCAGGTAAATCATTGCATCAAAATAGCTGTTCCACATGCCTACAAACTGCCACAGGGACAGCGTTGCAATGATCGGCGTACATACCGGGAGCAGAATCTTGAAGAAAAAGGTCAGCTCATTTGCGCCGTCCACATCAGCGGCTTCCCTGAGTTCTCCCGGAATCCCTTGATAATAAGTTCTTGCGATAATCATGTTCCAGACGCTGAACGCTCCTGGAAGGATGATCGCCCACATACTGTTTTTCAAACCCATATCGCTGATCAACAGGTAAGTCGGTATCAGACCGCCGCCAAAGAACATGGTAATCACAAAGATAACGTTAAAAAACTTCTTTCCCCTGAAATCCGGCCTTGACATGGGATAGGCAGCCAGCATGGTAATCAGTACCGAAACAAAAGTAAATACCACGGAATAGATGACTGCATTTTTAAAGCCAATCCATATCTGGTCATTGGTCATGACACGCTCGTAGGCAGTCAGCGTCCATTTGCTGAAATCAAAGGTAATTCCCTTGTTCTGCAAGGTAACAGGGTCAATAAAGGATGCAACGATAATATAAATCATAGGAACAATGATTGCAACGACAAACAATCCAAGCAGTATATAGCCTACTGTCAGCAATGCCTTATCCTGCAAAGAATATCTGGCAAATTTACTTTTCTTTTTCATGCTGTCCCTCCTTATATTCCCTGACCGTCATTCATTTTTGCAACAATCTTGTTCACGGCAACCAACAGAATGACATTGATGACTGTGTTAAATAATCCCACCGCGGTCGAAAAGCTGTAGTCGCCGCTGATAAGACCTTTCTTATACACATAGGTCGCAATGATTTCTGATGATGAAAGGTTCAAATCGGTCTGCAGTGCATAAGCCTTCTCAAAGCCGACGCTCATAATGTTGCCGGCCTGCATGATAAACTGGATGACTACCGTGCTCTTGATGGCAGGCCACTCCACCGCCTTGATCTGCTGGAAGATGTTTGCCCCGTCAATCACTGCGGCTTCTTTTAATTCCGTGCTTGCGTTTGACAGCGCCGCTGTATAAATGATAGACCCCCAGCCTGCGCCCTGCCAGATTCCGCTGGCGATGTAGATTGTGCGCCATGCCTCCGGCATGGTCATAAAGTTAATCTGTGTGCCAAGCAGCATGTTTACAGGACCTGTGACAGATAAGAAAATCCTGACGATACCGCAAAGTACAATGACGGAAATAAAGTTCGGCATGTACAGCGCCAGCTGGATTTTCTTCTTGACGCCTGTGCGCTCAATCCTGTTCAGCAGAAATGCCAGAAGGATTGGAATCGGAAATCCCCAAAGCATACCGAATACACTCAGCTTAATGGTATTTCCCAGATAGCTCAGGAAATCGGGCGATGACAGGAAACGCTGAAAGTGCTTAAACCCTACCCACTCGCTTCCCAGTATGCCCTTGATTGGATTATACTTCTCAAAAGCAATCAGGATACCGCCCATTGGTATGTACCGAAAGATAATTGTCAATGCCAACGCCGGGAGCAGGAAGAATACATACAGCTGCCAGTGTTGGACAACATAGACAAGCGAGTTGTGCAGTCCTGCATCTTTCTGGTTTGCAGTGACAGTTTTTGTTTTGCCCATCGTTTTGCTCCTTTCTTGATTTTGATTCTTGTTAAAATGTTATATTTGTTTCCTTTCATTTGTGCATTTGTAAAAATCGCGATTTAACTCTGTAAATATAAGTTACCATATTTTTTACATTTGGTCAATAGTTTTTTTATAAATCTGCCTAAAAAATTTTTATGTTTTTTACATTTAATGTTTTATTTCACGATTCAAAACGTTATTTTTTATAAATTTTAGGAAATTATTATTTTGTGTATTTTGCATTTGACACATTTATATTTTTACACTATAATATCATTAAGCGCACCAAAAATACAAAACATTCTTTTTCCGTAAGTGCATACCTGAAATCAAATCGATGCATATGCAAATCAAATGTATAAATCGAAGTGGCTCATTCAGGGAGATAACGTACAGAAAACCATTGCAAAAAAACGTTATATTACATTATATTATAAGAAAGGATGTGATCTTTCATGGCAGACCGCGTTACGATTCAGGATATTGCGGATGAACTGGGCGTTTCCCGCAATACGGTATCCAAAGCAATCAACAATACAGGAATTCTTGCCGACGCCACAAGGGAACGCGTTTTGAAAAAGGCGATCGAGATGGGCTATAAACAGATTTCCTATGACAATATCTATGGCTCCGGCAGAACCGGAACCAGTCTCCCGTCCGAGACGGACAAAAGGGAAATTTCCCTGTTTACATCCAATTCCATTGGAAGTTCCCATTTTGCCTCCACCATGTTGGACAAATTCCAGCGGGAACTCTCCGGAATGGGACACAGCTTCACCATGCACCGGCTCCGGGAACACGAAATCGAAAGCCTGTCCCTTCCCAGTTTTTATAATGAAAAAAGGACTGCCGGAATCATCTGTGTCGAAATGTTCAACAAAGACTACTGTCACATGCTCTGCGGACTTGACGTTCCCACGCTCTTTGTGGATTCGCCGGTGGCAGACTTCGACAGGCCGTTAAAGTCAGACTGCCTCTATATGGATAACCAGACGGACATCGGCTGCTTTGTACATGAGATGATCCGCAGGGGCAAGAAGCGCATCGGGTTTATCGGCGATATTTCGCACTGCCAGTCCTTCTATGAGCGTTTCCTGGGCTATCGGAATGCCATGTATCTCTCCGGGCTCTCCTGCCCCAGTGACTACTGCATCACCGAAAACAGGAGAAACACCAGAATCCCAGGGTATGAACCATACCGTGAATACATAAAGGAAGAAATCCAAAAACGGCGGGAACTGCCAGACGTGTTTATCTGCGCAAACGACTTTGTCGCACTGGATACCATGCAGGTATTTAAGGAGTTAGGTATCCGTGTCCCCGAGGATGTCTGGCTGTGCGGTTTTGATGATTCCCCGGAATCAAGAGTCACTTCGCCCACGCTGACTACGATTCATATCCACAGCCAGATCATGGGGCTTTCCGCGGTGCACCTGCTCATGTCAAGAATCAAGGAGCCCACCCTGAACTTTCGCAGGATTTATACGGAGACCAGCCTGATTTACAGGGAGTCTACCGAAGATTAAAAAAGGATTCATATATGTATATAGAAGGGAGAAGTTTTATGCATGGTATCTTAAACCCCGAAGGTCCGGTTATGTCTTTCATTACCAAGATCACTTACAGCGCCTACCTGAATCTGTTATGGCTGATCTGCTGCCTGCCCATTGTCACAGCCGGCGCGTCCACTACCGCCTTGTTTTATGTGACCCTGAAGGTTGCCAAAAACGAGGAGGGCAGCCTGACGAAATCGTTTTTCCACTCATTTCGGGAAAATTTCAGGCAGGCCACTGTCATCTGGCTGATCCTTCTCGCCGTGGGGATCGTTCTCGGAGTTGACGGCTACATCTTTTATCATATGCGGTTTGAGAATGCCTTCTGGACTGTTGCCACAGCAGTTTTTCTCGTCGCCGCGGCCGCCTATGCCATCATACTGATGTACATATTCCCGCTGCTTGCGCGATTTGACAACACCACCGCGGCAATGTTCAAGAACGCCATCATGCTCGGCATGCGCTTTTTGCTCTGCACGGCGGTCATGGCCGTCATATACTTTGCCATGGCATTTGTCATCATCAACGTCTTTACGCCGATGATTGTCTTCGGGGAGGGACTCTGCGCACTGCTGTGCTCCTACCTGCTCTCCAACATCCTGCTGCTCTGCCAGGAAAAACAGGAAGAACCCGCCTCAAACAGCAAACCCACTGGGACAGAAGAACCTGCCGGAATCATTGAATCCTCCGAAATAGAAATAAAGGAGCGTGAACTCTCATGAAAGCAATCCGCGATGACAATCTCAAAACACTGAAAGGCAGGACAAAAATACAGTATATCTGGGATTACTACAAGCTTCCGCTCGCTATCCTCGGCATCCTGCTGTATGTACTCGCCTATATCCTGTACGGCCATTTTACAGCCAGGGAGCCTGTACTGTATGTCGCGCTCGTCAATGTGAACGCCGGCGGAAATCTGAAAAAAGGACTCGGGGAAGATTTTCTCGGCCACAGGAACCTGAATCCGTCCAAAAACAAGCTAGAACTGTACACCGGACTGTACCTGACCGATGACGAGCTGAACGAAAACCACCAGTACACCTACGCGTCACGCATGAAAATCCTCGCTGTCATCGACGGGGAACTGCTCGATGTTGTCCTGATGAACCAAGAAGCGTTTGATGCGTTTTCCCAGAACGGCTACCTGTATGATCTCGAGGACTTTCTTCCGCAGGCGGACTCCGGCTTATATAACGCCGTAAAGCCGGATCTTGCCGCCAATATTGTCATTCTCGAGGACAACCAGGAGGAACTGATGTTTGACGCATCCGCATCCTACCATGCGGTGACCGAGGAGCACTATTACGGCATCGACCTGTCGCGCACGACGCTGATCGACAGTGCCGGGTTTCATGAACCCGTCTACTTCGGCATCATTGCAAATACACCGCGCACGGACAACGCCGTGGACTATTTAAAATACCTATACAACTACGAATCGTCAGGAAGTGATATCCAATGAAACCAGAAATCTCCAATCCGACAATGAAAGACGTGGCAAGGGAGGCTGGCGTTGCCCTTGGCACCGTATCCAAGGTAGTTAACGGCATACCGGTCGGCGACTCTTCAAGCGCAAAGCCGGCTTTGAGAACGGCTGCCTTGCCCGCGGACTCCATTGTGAGCTGAAAATAGTGGGCGACAACGAACCCTATGACACATTCGAACAGTTCCTTGCGGACCACGCCCCCGGCGGAAAAATGTCCCTGGACGGAATTTTCTGCGTGACAGACGGGCTCGCATATTTTATACTGAAAATTCTGCGCAGGCTTGGCCTGGACGTCCCACGGGACATCCAGCTGATTGGGTACGACGGCATCCGCTTTTTCGGGGACGCTGACTACTTATGCTCCACGATTGTCCAGCCAGTGCCGGACATTGCGGAGCTGTGCGTAAGGCTTTTGCTGGACAAATCCATACGCGAAAAACCATCGCTGCTATGCCTTCCAGTCACTTACGCCTATGGCGGAACCACACGGGAAGATGCGCGACCTGCGCTGTCAGACAGATCCTAAGCCGCACGTCGGAGAATCTGCGCTGTCAGCCCGATGATTCAGACTTCCGGATGAATGACATAGCGGCCGGGAAGTTTAACAGGAAAACTATTGAGATTTAAGGAACTGTTAAGAAATAACTTGTTAATTTGACGCCGTATAAATGTTCAGCTGCAAAGAAGATAATCGCAGGCGTAGCGGGCTACGTCAAGATTATCTGATGCCGCAGATGGACATTTAGACAAGTCAAATTGATGAGTTATTTCTGAACAGTTCCTAAGGGGGAACCGCCATGATACTATACCACGGCAGCAACACAGGAAACATTAAAGTATTAAAACCAAACCAGGCTGACCATGACCGCCCCTATGTATATATGACCACAATCGATGTCGTGGCCGCATTCTATCTATGCAACGCCGTGGACAGGCCTTATTACTGGTTTCCTTATGGTTTTGAAGGCGGCAGCGATATCCCGGTCTACCACGAACTGTACCCGGATGCGCTAAGAGAAGTATCGGACGGTGTCAGCGGATATATCTACGAAGTCCATGCAGAAGAAAACCAGGTCATTCCATTCAAAAATATCCCCTGTGCGCGGCTGGCGACAGAACCTGTTGAAGTAACGAAGTATGTCCGGGTAGAAAATGCATACGATCTATTTATGGAATATGTGAAACAGGGAAAAATGAAGGTAAGCCATTTTGAAGACAAATCGGAGCAGCAGCTGGAATGGTGGTATTCATGCCTTGTCGACTATTTAAAGGAAAAACACATGATAGAAACCCCTGACTGCTCCTATGCCTGTTTCATAAAATCAAAATTACCACAAGTGTGGGAAAGATATACTGCTGAATAAATATTTCTGTTGATCGGAAAATTACATAATAAAAAATAACATTTAGAATATTGACAATATGAAATTCGCAAAGGAAAGGAACCATCCATGGAAACAAAAGATTTGATATTGCGAAACTGGCGTGACAGTGATGCAAAGGCTTTATATGAAATGTGTCTTGACGAAGCCTTGAGAAAAAGCGGGATTGATTTCTACAATTCGATTACTGACAGCCAGAGTGCTATCCAATGTTGGATGAATGACAGTGGATTTAAAGTGATTGCCGACAAAAGAAATGATAACTTTATAGGATTTATCAGCCTGGGTGGCATGAACCGATATGATGGCTATATGGAAATAGAGTACGCTATCGCTGCCCCATACCGGAACAACAGCTACGCAATACAGACAGTGAAAAGGATGCTTGAATATGGATTCAAAGAGATGAATTTATCAGTCATCGCCGCATGGGTAAGGTCACACAATCGGGCGAGCATAAGCGTTTTAGATAAATGTTCCTTTACCTTTGAAGGAAGATTAAGAAAGCACGCGCGTGATAAAAGCGATACACTGTGCTACTCTATTTTAAAAGAAGATTGGGAAAGGAAAATCTGCAAAATGGATTCTTTACTTCATTCAGCAAACATAGATATCCGCATCATGAATTATGATGATATTCCATTCATCTGCAAGGCAGACGGCGACGAGAGCCAGAAGAATATCGCCTATTTAAAACGGCAGCTGGATAACCAGGAAAAACGTGAGTGTACCGCATTGCTGGCATTGTACAACGGTACTGCCGCAGGATATGTATTTTTGTACTACCAATGCAGATGGGGCGGGCTGTCCGGTCATAATATTCCGGGTATAGTCGATTTGATTGTATTTGAAAAATACCGGCAGAAGAAAATAGCTACCATGTTATTGGATGCAGCAGAAACCATTGCAAAACAGCATTGTAATAAAATATATCTGGATGTCTGCTTAAACAGCGACTATGGTCCTGCACAGAGATTCTATATAAAAAGAGGCTACATTCCTGATGGAAAAGGAGTTTATTATGAAGAAAAAATATGTGAAACAGATGCTGTCTGCCGGAATAATGATGAATTGACATTATGTCTGGTAAAAGAACTGTGAATCGTATCCAAAGGAAACGATGCCGTGAGGGGAGCAACTGGCTGTCATCCCTTCACAGCATCCCCTGCTCACGACAATGCCTGTATCATATTATCAAATTCTTCCATACTGCGGACAGCATCAAAATCCTCTGCTGCCAGCCACTTATCCCGCACAATCTCGCAAAGTGTTCTGGAATCAGATGTTTCAAAATCCGTTCTCTCCTTTTTCATTTCGCCGAGAAGCACCGACGAAACACTGTATTTCCCTGAACGCATATCAAACTCCCTCGCAGTCTTTACAACAGTCTTTAACTCGTCATACATCAAATCATACTGCTTTAACCGGGCTAACAACGCCGCCATAGTGCAATGGTTTTTTACAGTCCCCCATTCGACAGGTTCTTTTCCGTCAAAAACAAGTTCCTGCAAGGCAAACAATTTGCGGCATACCTTCAACAACTCTTCATCCGGAAGAAGCCTTTCCCCAAGCAGCAGGTAAATTCCATGATGCATCGCTGCATACCCCTCCTGGATTCTGGTGCGGATAAACGGAAGTTTCTCTTCTTCGTCCAGCGCCCACCAAATCTGTGTTTCTTTACAATATTTCTGGGACGGTAATGTTTCAAAAATTGCCCTGCCTATTGCTCTACGTCCCATTTCACAATGGTTAAACGCAAGCCTTGCCGCCGCTTCCAGCCGGATATCCTGATCAGGGCAATACTTCATAATCCGCTCGCCGATCATTGTGATTTCTGAATCATATTTTTTCATATTCTCCTGCCACTCTGGTATGTTTCCATCACTATCGCCTGCCAGAAACAACGCATACATAAGCTTGTTCAGCAGCATATAACTATTGGGGTATTCCGCAATGCCATTTCTCGCGACAGCAATACAGTCGTCAATTCTTCCCTGACTGACTGCCTCCTGAAACTGTTCCAGATACTTCGCAATCCTCTCTTTCCTGACTGTTTCGTTTATCCCCATCAGACAGTCAACAGTAACTCCGAAAAACTCCGCGATGTCTGGCAGCAGCTCTATATCAGGATAGCAGATACCATTCTCCCAACGTGATACAGATTGACAAGATACCCCAAGGATTGCCGCAAACTCTTCCTGCGTAATATCCTTTTCATGCCGCAGACACCTGATTTTATCTCCAACATTCAGATTCATTTTTATACTTCCTCCAATCACTCAAACTTATTCTTATCGTTTACTGAAAGGTGCGCCTCTTTCTATTGTTCAATTTATCAGATTTTCCTGACAGGATCAACCACGCATTGAGTGAGGTTTCCTCACGCAGCAATTGAAATACAAGCTGCATATTTTTTTCATTTTTTACATTTGACACATTTTATTTTTTACATTATAATGATATAAAACTCAAAAAATTCTCGCATATCATGCAGATATGAGAGAAAAACCATCTGGGGAAAATATCAAAATACACTATATTGAGAAAGGATGTGACTTCCATGGCTGACCGTGTCACCATTCAGGACATCGCGGATGAACTGGGCGTCTCGCGCAACACTGTATCCAAAGCAATCAACAATACAGGGCTACTCGCCGACGCCACCAGGGAACGCGTTTTGAAAAAGGCGATCGAAATGGGATATAAACAATTCTCCTATATAAATATCTATGGTTCCGGCAAGCCCGAAACCGACCTTACTCCCGCGACAAACAAACGGGAGATTTCGCTGTTTACGTCCAATTTTATAGGAAGCTCCCACTTTGCCTCCACGATGCTGGACAAATTTCAGCGGGAACTTTCCAGCATGGGTTACAGTTTCACCATGCACAGGCTTCAGGAACATGAGATCGAAAGCCTGTCCCTTCCCGGCTCTTACAATGAAGAACGGACTGCAGGAATCATCTGCATTGAAATGTTTCACAAGGACTATTGCCATATGCTCTGCGGGCTCGACATTCCTACACTATTTGTTGATTCACCGGTAGCGGATCTTGATAACCCGATTAAATCGGACTGCCTCTACATGGATAACCAGACAGACATAGGCTGTTTTGTGCGCGAGATGATCCGCAGGGGTAAGAAACGAATCGGATTTATCGGCGACATCTCGCACTGCCAGTCTTTTCATGAGCGCTTTCTGGGGTACCGGAATGCCATGTATCTGTCCGGGCTCTCCTGTCCTGAGGAATACTGCATCACCAAAAACAAAACAGGCGTAAAGGTGCCCGGATATAATCTATACCGCGAATATATAATGGAGGAGATTCAGAAACGAAAAGAACTGCCAGACGTGTTCATCTGCGCAAACGACTTTATTGCCGTGGACGTCATGTCTGTGTTCAAACAGTTGGGAATCCGTGTGCCGCAGGATGTCTACCTGTGCGGTTTTGACGATTCCCCCGAATCGCATGTGACCTCGCCCACACTGACCACAATCCATATCCACAGCCAGATTATGGGATTCTCCGCAGTGCACCTGCTTATGTCGCGAATCAAGGAACCTTCGCTGAACTTCCGCAGGATTTACACAGAAACCAGTCTGATTTACAGAGAATCAACCGGAGATTAAAATTTTATAGTTTCACATACTTCAGTCTCTGTATCTCGATAAGAAAATAAATAAGGAATTGTAGGAAAATAAGTGATGCAAATCGAAGAAACAGACAAGTCAAGATGCGTCAGTTATTTTTCTACAGTTCCTTAGCTTACTTAATAATCGTCAAATAATCAAGCCTCACTCTTAGTGTGTCAGCAATCCCGAATGATACAGTATCAACAGTCCTCTGTATGTTACATCGCAAAGTTTCCTGGTACTGCTCCTCCAGTCTACCTCCAGCTGCCCGCCACCATAGCATCCCATTCCTTTAAGTGCCTTTTCGACGTAGTTTGCACGGCATATTCCCTGCTCATCTATAGAATCATAAATAATATCAACCTCTTTTTTTAGCGGTGGAACAAGACTGTATAAACCACATCGGCACATATACTCTACCAAATCCAGAAATACATAATGCTCTCCGCCAGTTTCTATACCCAGTTTCATGCCCTCCTTATATGCACCGCAACAGCCAACCAAATGTCCAATATCTACACAATAGGCAGGTGAATAATTCAAGCCTGTGTCTTTCAGTAACTTATTAAAGGAATCCGCCAGCATTGCTATATTCGCACTGTTCCGCCAAC
>Ga0137308_100289_pt1 | contig 90644 bp, 76 predicted proteins | sample Inofrocosms_June_FD_97181 | JGI IMG/M metagenome (GOLD analysis project Ga0137308, IMG submission 97181) | Mouse cecal microbial communities from Vienna, Austria - N-Acetylneuraminic and N-Acetylglucosamine D2O microcosms_June | ecosystem: Host-associated > Mammals > Digestive system > Large...
ACTATTTCGTGAAATTCAATTGTCCGGAGTTTACCTCTCTCTGTCCGATTACGGGACAGCCGGATTTTGCGACGATCTACATATCTTATGTTCCGGATAGAAAAATGGTTGAGAGCAAATCCCTGAAACTGTATCTCTTTTCTTACAGAAATCATGGAGATTTTCATGAGGACTGCTGCAATAAGATTATGAAAGATCTGATAAATCTGATGGAACCGAAGTATATTGAAGTCTGGGGGAAATTCCTTCCAAGAGGAGGGATTTCCATTGATCCGTACTGTAATTACGGAAAGAAAGGGACAAAATGGGAGGAGATGGCTTTTGACCGTCTCGCCCATCATGACATGTATCCCGAAAAAGTAGATAACCGATAACAGATTTGGATGCCCCGTAGTCTTACGGGGCATATGCTTCCACTTTTTTCCGAAAATGTTTTCAATCCCATGAATGTGTGTTATATTTATTGTAAAGGCAAAGAGCAGCTGCCTGTACGGGAGGAGACACTTCTCCCGCGCATGCTCCGATGAACAGGGACATGATAACGGAATCTTTTCGCAGACTTTCCGCAAATGTCTGAAAAAAGGAGCATGGCAGAAATTTTGATTGCGTGAAAAGATATCTGATGCTATGATTAGATAAGAAAGACAGGAAAACCAGGTAAATGCATGAATCGGAACGGAAAGCAGGCTACAGGGATCTGCTGCAGCGCTTCACGGAGAAGAGCGCAGAGATTTTCGGAGACAACCTGACAGGAATCTACCTCCACGGCTCCGCTGCCATGGGATGCTTTCAGGCGCGGAAAAGCGACCTGGATATAATCCTGGTGGTGGAGCGGGATATTCCGGATGCTCTGAAGCTGGCATTTATGGGGCATGTGGCGGAATGGAATGAGGAAGCTCCGGCAAAGGGAATGGAGTTAAGCATCGTAAAAAGGCAATTTTGCAATCCTTTTGTGTATCCGACTCCCTTTGAACTGCATTTTTCAGAGACACACCTTGGGTGGTACCGGACGGACCCGAGGGATTATGTACACAGGATGAAAGGCGTAGACAGGGACCTGGCCGCGCATTTTACAATTATCGGCAGATACGGAATAGCGCTGTACGGAAAGCCTGTGGACGAAGTGTTCGGACCGGTTCCCGGGGAGAATTATATCGACAGCATTGTGGCTGACATTGAGAATGCCGGAGAGGATATTTTGGAGAATCCGGTGTACATGATTTTGAACCTTTGCAGAGTACTGGCCTATCTGAAAGGCGGGGAATGCCGGACGGAGGCCTGCGCGGAGCCGCTTATCCTGTCAAAAAAGGGCGGCGGCCAGTGGGGACTGAAATATCTGCCGGAAGAATTCCACAGAATAATCGGGACAGCGCTTATGTGCTATGGAGACGGCGCCGAGATGGCGGTGCAGGCCGTGGAGGCGAGCCGCTTTGCCGATTACATGCTGACGGAAATACGGAGAATCCTGGGCGCGGAGCCGTGGGAAAAGAGTGGAGAGAGCGGCGGAAAAAGCGAGACAGATTAAGGTTCAAATAACAATGAGAAAGAGGGCGGCGCAGGCATGAAAAAGATTTCGCTGGAGCAATTGCTGAAAGAGAGCGGGACCGAGTCCTATCCGGAGCAGTACCGCTATATATGCGCCGGAATGGAAAGCGGAAACATCATACCGGTGAAAAGCTCTCCTCTGAACGGTAAAAAACCTGCTCTCCACATAAGCTATTGGCTGTCGGAGGAGGCCCCTGACCACACGGAGGAGATAGAGGAACTGCAGTTTCGGACCATGCCCGTCATCCGGACGGATTATTACCTGAGCCATCCGGAAATCTACCGGGAGGAAAGAAAGTGGGTCAGGCTGCTGAACCGCTTTTTTTGCGACCGGTCCGGGGAGGATATGGGGACTCTGCCCTATGTGTCCCTGAATGAGAGGAGCTTTCAGATATGGGGCAGGGAGAAATTCCTCCAGAGGGAGCAGGGACGGAAAATCCTGGCCCACTGCGGCGTGGGATTAGAGCAGCTCCATGTTTACCGGACCACGGAGCCGCTGGCCTATTACTCCCACACCAGACAGGTGCCGCAGACCATACTGATATTGGAGAACAAGGATACCTTTTACACCATGAGACGGTGGCTGATGGGTGAGGGCGGACCGGAGGGCACACTGCCTTGCGCCGCCGGGACAGGAGAAAACGATTCCGAGGCGTTCCCCAGGAAGATATTCGGCGCCGAAATCGGTACGCTGATCTACGGCGCGGGCAAGGGAATCCTGCGGTCCTCCGAAGATTTCCGGTTCTGTGTGGAGCCCCACATCAACCATCCGGACAATGAAATCCTGTACTTCGGCGATCTGGATTATGAGGGCATAGGCATCTATGAGCGGCTGGCCGGTCTGTTTGCCGAGGAGGAAGAGAAAGGGCACACCATCAAACCTTTTATCCCGGCATACGAAAAAATGATAGAAAAGGCAAATGACTATGGAATTGACTTTCTGCCGCAGATGAGCGAGAAGCAGAACCATCACCTTTCCGGCCGGTTCTTCGGGTACTTTTCCCGCCGGGCGAAAGAAGACATGAATCGCTTCCTGGAGGAGAACAGATACATTCCCCAGGAAATTGTGACGATAACGGATTATGAAACGCCTGCCGGAGCGGGCAAGGGGTGTAAGCATGCAATATGAATTTCTAAAGCATTTCCCCAGGCGGATGAAGCATGTGGGGGCATATGCGCTTCTGTTCGCGGGCAGCAGCCAGAAGACCATCTGGAAGCAGTATGGTTTTCTCAAGCTGGACGAGCAGGTCAATGTCATCTTCGCCGTGCTGCTGTACCTTATGGAGCAGTCCCTGAAAGAGGAGAACTGCACCATTGACGACATCAGCGCGTATGTAGACAGCCTGAATATGCGCTATTTTGAGAGAAATATGAGCTATGAGGACTGCAAAAGTCTGGGGGATTTCATCATCAATGTGGTGCTTTCCAATGAGGGGAAAGCCATGTACTTTGACGGCTATGATTTCGACCAGAGGCAGTACCAGAGCATGAACATAAGCTATGTGGCCAACAAAATCGTCTATCTGGATTCCGAGGTGCGCAGGACATCCTATTATCTCACCGAGGACGGCTACAACCTGCTGCTGTCCACGCTGGAGATCGAGAACAACATGAAGATCACCATCCATGAGATGATCTTTCGGATGCATCTGGAGAAGCAAAGCTATGACAGGGCCGTGGATGACATCAAAAACGTGTTCAATCTGCTGCGCATCCAGCTGCAGAGGATTGAGGAAGCCATGGGTAGAATCCGCAGGAATGCCCTGAGCTATTCCGTGGCAGACTACGAGTCTGTATTAGAGGCCAATCTGGACACCATCAGTGACACCAAGCAGAAATTTCAAAGCTACAGGGAGCTGGTGAAGAGCAGGGCCAAAGAGCTTGAGGAGATGAACCTGAATGTCAGGCGGCTGGATGAAAAGGAAGAGGAGAAGCTGAAAAATCTGGGCGTCATTGAGAGTTACTTAAACCGCACCATTGATGAGCACCAGAAAATCCTGAGCAGTCATTTCGATCTGAAATCCCTGTATACCCGGGAACTGGAGCAGCTGTCCCAGATGTCCTTTATCCGCAGGTTTTCCCTGCGCAGCGAACTGTACGAGGAGATTCTCAAAAGCCCGGAGGGGCTGTCGCGCATGGAGATTTTCCTGCGGCCCCTGTTTGGAAATACACCCGAGAAAATCTATAATCTGACGAAAGCCACGGAGCTGCAAAAGCCGGTTCGGAAAAAGGGAGAGGAAGAGCCGCAGGCTGTACTGGAGTTCGGAGACGAGACCTGGATGGAGGAGGAAGAGAGGCTCAGGCAGCAGAAGCTGGCGAAATATGAGGACTGCCTCCTGGCTCTCTTGCAGAAAGCCATGGCGGCAGAGGAAAAAGAGATCTCTTTGGAGGCAATCAGACAGGGTATGGAAGAGGGCGGAGAGGAGTTTCAGCGGCTCTTTCCGAATGTGCAGATCTTTAAGGAGGTTATGGTGGAGCTGCTGCGCGGCAGAGAGATCGATATCCAGGTCCTGCGGGAGGAGAGGCGCAATTTTATCGGCGAATTCTCAGGGGGCTTTCAGCTCAATGAGATGCTGCTGAACTTGATAGAAGAGCACGCTTTGCCGATACACCGGATTACGGTATACCGGATAGAGGACGGAAAGGTGATTTCCTTTGAAAACGTGCCGGACCAGGCGGGCAGGTATAAAAATATCTGCTGTTCCAATGTGCTGATCCGCACAAGGTGAAGCGGGCAGGGAATTTCTAGGCGCCGGGGCATGGCGCTTGAAAGCGGTATGGGCAGTAGGTGCCGGCTGCGCGGGCGTGCGCGCGGGGAAGACTGGGGACGTTAAGTCCGGAAAGCGGGAGAGGATTATGGCATATGAGATGGAGGACATCCGCATAGGGCAGGAGATTTTTTATTATCTGCTGGAGCATCACGAGATGAGCGAGGAGGCCCAGGAGAGACTGTTTCGCTGCTATGCGGAGAATGAGCGGATACAGAATCTGGTGAAGTCCCAGGGGGATGCGGCGGAATGCGATATTGAGCGCTACGGGGATGTAATCTATCTGATTCCCAGGGAGGACAATGCCTTTTTGGGTTTTTCCAAGGCCCAGTTAAAGCAGCTTCTGTGTAAATCGGGTGGAACGGACAAGGATTATTATCTCTCTCAGTTCGTTATCCTGACGCTGCTGGTGGAATTCTACGACGGACAGGGCGCCACCAGCAAGACCAGAGACTATATGCGTGTAGGGGAATTGCAGAACTGCATTTCCGGCCGCCTGCGGGAGGGCGTGGAGCGGGTGAGAGAAGCAGAGCAGGACGGGGAGTCCGCCGAGGAGAAGCTGGGGCTGGCGTTTTCCAACATGGCCGAGGCCTATGAAGCCCTGCGCTCCGACGAAAGGGGCTCCAGGGCCAAAACCACGAAAGAGGGCTTTCTCTACAATATCCTGAACTTTCTTCAGAAGCAGGGGCTCATAGAGTATGTGGAGGAAGATGAGATGATCAAGACCACGAAGAAGCTGGACCAGTTCATGGACTGGAATCTGCTGAATCAGAACCATTTTCAGCGGGTGCGCAGGGTACTGGAGAGGTAAACGGGATGAAAGACTTCAAACGCCGTCTCTCCTGAAGCGCTATGGCGCTGCGGGAGAGACGCCCGGGCGAAGATTTTGACATCAGAAAATAAGCAGACAGATAGGAGTTCGATGTGAGTAAGATAAATGCCGTTCGGCTGATCAATCTGAATTACAACAATAACGCCATCCGCATCAGTGACGAAACCTTTCAGCTCCATGGGGAGAGCACGCTTTTGTCCCTGCGAAACGGCGGCGGAAAGTCCGTGCTGGTACAGATGATGATGGCGCCATTTGTGCACAGACGCTACCAGAATGCCAAGGACCGTCCTTTTGCCAGTTATTTTACCACCAATAAGCCCACTTTCATTTTGGTGGAGTGGGAGCTGGACCAGAAAGCGGGCTATGTGCTCACGGGCATGATGGTGCGCAGGAGCCAGGAGATCTCGGAGGAGCGCCAGGATGAACTGGAGATCATTAATTTTATATCGGAATATAGAACACGCTGCCAACAGGATATCTACCATCTGCCGGTGGTGGAGAAGACCAAAAAGGATATCACATTAAAAGGCTTTGGGGCCTGCAGGCAGCTTTTCGAGACTTATAAGCGGGAGCGGAGCGTGCCTTTCTTCTATTATGACATGAACAATGCCGCCCAGTCCAAGCAGTATTTCAATAAACTGGCGGAATACCGGATTTATTATAAGGAATGGGAGACTATCATCAAAAAGGTCAATCTGAAAGAATCCGGCCTGTCGGATTTGTTTGCGGACTGCAAAGACGAGAAAGGCCTTATGGAGAAATGGTTTCTGGACGCTGTGGAGAACAAGCTGAACCAGGACAGGAACCGGATGAAAGAATTCCAGGGTATCATGGAGAAGTACACAGGCCAGTACAGGGACAACCGCTCCAAAATAAAGCGCCGGGATACCATCCGCGCTTTCGGGCAGGAGGCAGAGCGGGTGCGGGAGGATGCGTTTCACTACCGGGACGTATCGGCGCAGCTGACAAAACAGCAAGTCCGGATAGGGGATTTCATCCGCAGACTTCACGAGATGGAGGAGCAGGAGAGGGCGAAAGCGGATGCGGTGAAAGCGCACATGGAACATCTGACCCGGGAGCTGCGGCAGCTGGAGTACGAGAAGCTGTCCGGGGAGTTCCATGAAATAGCAGAAAGGGAGCGGTATGCTCAAAGCAACCTGGAAATGCTGCGGATGGAGAGCGAGGGGCTGGAGCGGAGAAAAGAGGAGATTGCCGAGAAGCTTCATGTGCTGATCTGCGCAAAGCAGCAGGCGGATGCCGAGGAGTGCCGCCGGGAGCTGGATAAGGAGAGACAGAGCCTGGATTTCTTCCGGGAAAAGAAAGAGAATCTGGAGCCGGAGCGGCAGAAGCTGGGATCCATGCTGCGGCAGTATTTCGAGCATCTCCAGGCAGAGAATGAACAGGAGAGAGGACGGTGTCTGGGGGCAATTGACGCCCTGCTGCAGGAGAGGCAGCAGGGACTGAAAAAGCTGGAGGAGCTGCGGGCGGCTGAGAGCGGACTGACCGAGGCTGCGGGGGCGCTGCATGAGAGAATCCGGCTCTTTGACAGCGTGGAAGACAGATTCAACCAGGAATATATGGAATGTCCTCCCGGGTTGGGAGAGAGCGCGCCAGGGAGTGCGGGCCGTGCCGGGGACGGGGCGGGCGCAGCGCATTCCCAGGGGGCATGGAGCCGCAATCTCCTGGGAGAATATGAGGCCGGCGCCCTGGAAATCCGGCAGGCGGAATATGAGAAAGAGCTGAATAGGGCAGAGAGCGCAAGGCGGGACGCGAAAAAGGAGATAGAGCAGTATAGAGAGCAGATCAAAGCCTGCCGGAGGCTGTTGGAGGATGAGCTGGCCCGGAAAGGCCGCCTGGAGGCTGACTCGAAAGAGGCAAAGAAGCTGTTTTCGGACTATGAAAAGGAGCTTGCGGAGCGAAATGTCATTCTCCGGTATGCGGGTCTGGGCCAGGAGGATTTATTCGACACAGAGAGAATACTGGCTGCGGTGCAGCGAAAGCTTCTGGACACGGATCTGGCAAGACAGAGCCTGGAGAAAGAGGCTGCGGAATTGGAAAAGGAGCACCGCAAGCTCTCCAAGGGCCAGGTGCTGGAGTTGTCGGAGGAATTCCGCGGGATGCTGGAGGAGGCGGGAATCCATTTCGTATACGGCATGGAATGGCTGCAAAAGAACCAGCTGTCCCCGGAGCGGAACAGACAGCTGGCGGCCGCACAGCCCTTTCTGCCCTATTCCCTGATTTTGTCCGGCCAGGAGCTGGAGCGCCTGCGAAATCTCCCGGACCAGGTCTATACCTCCGCCCCGGTGCCTATATTGCTGCGGGAGGAATTGGAAAGGCAGAGCCAGGGCCTGCAGGGCACTGTGCGCTCTTTCGACGGATTGCATTTTTATTTATGGTTTAACGATAATCTCCTGGAGGAGGAGAAGTTAGAGGCCATGCTCTCCGAGCTGGACGGCCGTATCCGGAAGCTGCGGAAATCCATCGACACCCGCCGGGCAGAATACATGGAATATGTGGGCCATCAGGAGAAGATCAAGAGCCAAAAAGTGTCGAAGAGCGCCTGGGAGAATCTGAAAGAGGATATGGCCAGACAGGAGAGCGCGCTGGCGGGCCTGGAGAAAGAGATATTGGGAAAAAGGGAAGAGCTGGAGGCCTTGGAGAACCGTCAGGCTGCAAGAGAGCAGGACGCGGCGGGGCTGGAGAGAGCCATCGCATGGCAGACCAGGAGGCTTGCGGATTTCGGACGGTTTTGCCAAAGCTACAGAGAGTACCTGGAAAACTGCAGGCTTCTGGAGAAGAACAGGCGGGAAAAGGAACGGGTGGAAACCCTGCAGAAGCTGGAGCTGGAGAAGAACGCCCAAAGAGAGCAGGAGCTGGAGACAGAAAGGAACCGGGCCCAGACCCTGGAGCGCGCCGGTCAGGCCTGGGGAGAGAAACTGGTTACGTACGGACAGTATCCCTGCCCGGAGAAAGCACCCGCATTTACGCAGGACCAGGCCCAAAAGGCCGAGAGCCGCTACGAGATCATTACAAACGGCATCAGCGCGGAGCAGAAAGAGCTGGAGGAACGCGTCAGAACGGCACAGAAGCGCTATGACAGGGCCCTGGAGGAATTAAGAGACTCGGCCGCAAAATTCGGCCTGGAGGAGGACTGCTGGCTGGGGACAGCCTACGATAAAAAGGAGCAGGCCCACCAGGAAGAACTGCTGGAGAGCCAGAACAGAAAGCTGGACAGGCAGAAAGTTCTGGTGCACGAAGAGGAGATCAAATGCGCGCTCCTGCGCCAGGAAAAAGACGCAAAGACAAAAGAGATCAGGGAGCGCTGCCGGAAAGAGGAGCCGGTACCCAAGGAGGAAATCCGGACGATCCGCTTTGAGGACGCCATTGGGAAGCTGGAGTATGAGCAGGGAGAAGCGGGGAGAGAGGAGAGGCAGATTCTGGAGAGGCTTCAGACCTTGGAGAGCATTCTCACATCTCTGGCGGAGTATGAGGAGTTCGTCAGCCAGGCGTCCGCGGAGTGGGAATTCGACCTGGCGGCCTTAAGCGGCCGGGAACTTAAGAATCAAAAGGGGATCCTCGTCCGGGATTACAACGCCTATCAGGAACAGCGCAGAGAGACAAGAGCCGCCCTGGAGAGAACCCTGAACCGGATGATCCGGATGGAAAGCTTTGGGGAAGACTTTTACCAGAAGCCCCTGGAGGCTATGCTGCAGCTCACGGAGGATGCGGAGCGTGTGATCCGGCAGCTGGACACCACCATAGCCTCCTACGACAGTCTCATGGAAAAGCTTCAGGTGGACATTGCTATGGTGGAGAAAGAAAAGGCCAAGATCACGGAGCTCTTGGGGGATTACCTGAAAGAAGTCCACGATAACCTGGGCAGGATAGACCGAAATTCCACCATCACTGTCCGGGAGCGGCCTGTAAAGATGCTGAAAGTGGAGCCGCCGGACTGGACGGAAAACGAGAGCATGTTCGCCCTGCGGCTGCAGGACTACATTGACGATGCGACAGTGAAAGGAATCGCGCTGCTGGAGGAGAACCAGAATCTTCAGGAATTCCTGGGCACGCGGATCACCACCAAGGGGCTCTATGATGCTGTGGTGGGAATCGGCAACGTGCAGATCCGCCTTTACAAGATCGAGGAGCAGCGGGAATATCCCATCACATGGGCGGATGTGGCGAAAAATTCCGGCGGAGAGGGCTTCTTGTCCGCATTTGTGATTCTGTCTGCGCTGCTTTACTACATGCGCAGGGACGACTCGGACATCTTCGCGGACCGGAATGAGGGAAAGGTGCTGCTTATGGACAATCCTTTCGCCCAGACCAATGCGGCTCACCTGCTCAAGCCCCTGATGGATATGGCCCAAAAGGCGAACACACAGCTGATCTGTCTGTCCGGCTTAGGAGGAGAGTCCATCTACAGCCGGTTCGACAATATCTATGTGCTTACCCTGATTGCCGCCAACCTGCGAAATGACATGCAGTATCTGCGGGCAGAGCACACCAGGGGCTCCGAGGAGGAGACGGTTTTGGTGTCCCAGATAGAGGTGATGGAGCAGCAGGAGTTTGTGTTTTAGAATAGGAGAAACGCGATGAAACGTGATTTGACATATGATGAAAAGCATAAAATGATGGTGGAAACGCCGGTGAACAAGCTGATTCCCCGGCTGGCGGTGCCCACCATCATCAGCATGCTGATCACCTCCATCTACAATATGGCAGACACTTTTTTCGTAAGCCAGCTGAGCACCAGCGCCTCCGGCGCCGTGGGCGTGAACTTCTCCCTGATGGCAATGATCCAGGCCATAGGATTTACGCTGGGCATGGGAAGCGGAAACTATATGTCCCGCATGCTGGGGGCCAAGGAGCAGGAGAAAGCCCAGAGAGCCTGCTCCACGGCAGTATATACGGCATTTGTCTTCGGATTGCTGCTGGCAGTGTTCGGCATTTGGAACATGGAGGCCCTTGTGCGGGTGCTGGGCGCTACGGAGACCATAGCGCCCTATGCCAGAGACTACGGACAGTATATCCTCATCGCGGCGCCCTATATGACGGTATCCTTTGTCTTCAATAATCACCTGCGGTCCCAGGGGAACGCAGCCCTGTCCATGCTTGGCATCACCGCAGGGGGCGTGCTGAATGTCATATTGGACCCGGTGCTGATATTCTGGCTGGATATGGGGATCTCCGGGGCGGCTATCGCCACCATCTTCAGCCAGTTCGTCAGCTTCCTGATCCTGCTGACCTTAGTCATTCGCTCCGGAAATGTGCTGAAGCCCCATCCGAAGTTTTTCACCATGAAAGGATGGGTGTACAAGGAGATTTTATCCGCGGGGATGCCTACCTTGGGGAGGCAGGGGCTTGCCAGCCTGGCCTCTGTGCTGTTAAATGTGGCGGCATCCGGCTTCGGGGACGCGGCTGTGGCGGCCATGTCCATTGTGACCAGGATCATGATGTTCATTAACTCGGCGCTCATCGGCTTCGGCCAAGGCTTCCAGCCTGTGTGCGGCTTCAACTTCGGAGCCGGGCGCTACGGGCGGGTGCTGGAGGCGTATTATTTCTGCCGGAGGGTGGCTTTTGTGTTCCTGCTTGTGATGGCGGTGGTGATGTTCGCCGTCTCCACGCCTATCATGAGGATGTTCCGCAGGGAAGATGCGGAAGTCATCCGGATAGGGGCGCTGGCGCTGAAGCTGCAGTGCGTGTTGCTGCCGGTTCAGTCCTTTACCATCATCGGAAATATGCTGACCCAGTCCATCGGATACAGCTTCCGGGCGACCCTGACGGCCATCGGGAAGCAGGGACTTTTCTTCATCCCGGCCATATTGATTCTGCCGGGGGCTTTCGGCGTGCTGGGGCTGCAGCTGGCCCAGCCGGTGGCGGATCTGCTGACTTTCGTGCTGACGCAGGTGATTGTGATGGGAGTGGTGAGGGAATTGAGGGAGATGGAAGCGGTGGAACAGGGCTAACGCCCTAGACCACCGCCTCTATAAGAACTTTGTCTTCTATTCGTAGTTTTTTTATCCCAACGGTTTTCTTTTTATTGAAGTTAAAGCTGAGCATATACCCTGTCTCCTGGTGGAAATAATCCAGATACGCCAGAAGCTGTTTCTCTCCCCGTTCATTGTATTCGTTGCCATGCCATATTTTGAGTTCCACCACAAACTGTTCTCCAAGATAGTCTACTATCACATCTGTCTGCCTGGCATCTAAAGTCTGAGCTTCTATATAATAATTCCCGGTTCCGTTGATGATTGGTTTCAAATACAACAAGAAGAACTTGCGTCCATATTTTTCAATGAATTTCTCATCATTGTCCCCATAGATATCTGTAAAATGCTCTACAAACCTGGCCAGTACCAACTCCATATCAAGCCGATTCCCGACAATGAACTGATTCTTGCTGCCCTGGCCATAGAAGAACATGTCGCTTGCCACGGCTTCCTCCGCAATAAATAAATCTAACAGATACATCTCAAAAATGCGGTTCGCCACGGCTACATATCCCTTCTCCTCTTTTAAAAATCCAAACATAAGCCCTAAGTCGATGGATTTTTCCGCCGGACTGAAAGATATCTTTCTGCCCTGGTACAAGATCTGTTCTATCATGTTCCGCAGATTCGGATAGACATCGAATTGCTTTGTCATGCTGTCAAAAAGAGGAGGCTTTGATTTCAGCATGGCTTTGACTGCTTCAACGATACCTTCCTTTGTCCAGATGCTTTTCCTGCCCGAAAACCTTTGCCTTTCCGGCAGTTCTTCGTCCATTATTTTGCAGATTGCCGATACCAGATAGGGATAACCGGATGTATATCGGTAAAGTTCGGCGGCTATATCCGCTACGGACATTCCGGTCTGATGGTCTGACTCATATTCCTGGAGCATTCCCGCAATCTGTTCAGCCGAAAATCCCATATCTATTGTAAACTTTGCAGCAATGTTCCAGGGGCTGTTATAACGCTGCTCTTCCGCTGGGCGTATTTTCAGCTTCAAATTCTTGATGTCGTACACACCTGCCAGGACGACGGAATGGAAAGCCGGCTTTTTGGCCCTGTTCAGGTAATACCGTCGAAGCAGCGCAAGGAAGTCAAGGAATACCTGATTGTTGGAAGCGCTGTCAACCTCGTCAATCATCAGTACCACAGGCCGCCTTGACATCCCGCATATCCGGCTGAATCTGTCAAACATTTCCGCCATATCATATTGGCCATCCAAAATCTGGAGGAACTCTTTCTTAAGCTTCGCATCTAAAGAGTCCTGCCCATGATCCTCCAGCGCTCCCTTAAAGCATCTGACGATTCCTCTTACAAAGCTGAACTCATCCTGAAAGACAGAGGCGGTCAGTTCCTGGAAGTCAAAGGGCAGTACCAGGTAATCTGTCTTTAGATAGTCAGCCAGGAGAAGCAAAGTCGTGGTTTTTCCGTACTGCCGTCCTCTGCTGATGATGAAATAGCAGCCTCTCTCGATGTAGCGTTCCTTTATGACTTTTAGGCGCTGGTCGAGATTTACCATATAATGAATCCCGGGGCTGCATTGGCCTTCCGTATTGAAATACTTCATCCTGTTCTTTCCTCCCTGTAGTGGTAATAGGACAGGTTATCTGTAGATTCATTTTAACATTGTGTTTGCGGGATGTAAAGGTGAAATGTGGGATTATGGCTTTGGGGATATAGGGGATATTGGGAAAAAGTTCGCCTTATGGCATGTAAAGCGAACTAAGGAGAATGTTTGATAATATTGGGAGCAAGTTTAATATGGAACATAAGGTAAAGACGATGCTGTATCCAGAAAGACGAAATATGTTGTTAAAAACCAAAATGATAGGAAGAGCAAATTTAGAAAAAACGCGGAGTTGATGCCGGATATATGGAAGCAAATAGAAAGGCAGATTCATGTAGAGGTGAGAGATGCCAGAGTTAACAAGGGCGGAGTGTGAAAAGAAGCATTATGATGAAATGTGCAGACGGGGCTGCTTCACCATGCAGGACGTGGCCCACATAGTGGGAGAACAGTCCGGGGCTGCCTATGTGGTAAACGATTATCAGCGGAAAGGCTATATCGACCGGATACACCGTAACCTGTATGTTGCAATGGATATGGAGACAAAGCAGCCTGCTTTGAGCCGGTATCAGATTGGCAGCAGACTGTTCCCGGATGCCTACATCTCCCTCTACAGCGCATTCGAAGCATGGGGCTATGCGCCCCAAACCTGCGGCGAGGTCTATGTGGCGACTGAGAGCCGCTTTACGGACTTTCGATACAACGGCGTTTTCTACCGCCATGTGAAACGGAGGAACGCTGACAGGGAAGAGGTGGGCGGAGCGCTGGTGACCAGCCTGGAGCAGACGGTGGTGGACAGCATCCACAATTTCGATAAGGTTGCCGGCCTGGAGAACATAGCCGAATGCATCAAGCGGCTGCCGCCATTAGACATGGACAAGCTGTTGGAATGTCTGAGGAGGTATGGAAAAGGCTTCCTGTATCAGAAATGCGGCTATGTGCTGGAGCGGCTGCAAGCTTACGTGAAGCTGCCGGAAGCTTTCTACCGGGAATGCCGGAAGCACTGCCCTAGTACCGTGCGGTATATGGGAAAAGGGGCGGAGGGGCTGGTTTATTGTAAGGAGTGGGGGATTTATGCGCCCTGCTTAAAAGATTGGTTATAACTGCGATATGAGAGCATGATACGGTATGAATAAATAGAGATATTTGCCGTACAATTGCGGGGAGAGCTGTGGAGGATGGACAAGGGTGAAAAAAAGAATCTTTTAATCTATGCGCATTATTATAGTCCGGATCCGGCATCAACTGGACAGATTCTTCAGGAATTGGCAGAAAGAATGAGGGAGAGCTTTGATGTTACGGTAATATGTGTAGTGCCGTCTTACAGTGGGAACATTGCACCTGAGTATCAGAGAAAGAAAATTTTTTATGAGAAACTGAATGGAATCAAGATTGTACGATTAAGAGTTCCCGAATTCAGCAAGAAAAATATGGCCAGTCGGGTGAGAAATATAATTGCATATTTTTTCGGTGCAATGCGTGCAACCAAAATGGTGGGAAATCAGGATTATGTATTAGCTATTTCACAACCACCGATTCTGGGAGGCCTACTTGGAACTTATGGAAAATGGAGAAAACACGCTAAATTCATATACAATATTCAGGACTTCAATCCAGAGCACGTGATGGCTGTTGAATATACAAGGAGCAGGTTTCTTATTGGAGTAATGATGAGCCTTGACAAGTATAGTTGTCGAAAGAGCGATCTGATTATTACGGTAGGACGTGACCTGGCCGAAACCTTGAGGAAGAGATTCAAAAACACAGATGTTCCGAGACATATCGTAATCAATAACTGGGTGAATGAAAAGGAAATATATCCGCTGGATGGAAAAGACGAAAGGGTTGCGGCGTTTAGGAAGAAATATGAATTAGAAGATAAATTTGTAATTATGTATTCCGGGAATATAGGACTGTACTATGATCTGCAGGGATTGATTAGGGTCATGAAAAGGTTTCGCAAGGGATACACATCCGGTGGAATCTACGAAAAGGGACCTAAAGCCGCCGATGGGAGAGAGGTGGTATTTGCTTTCGTCGGTGCAGGGGCACTGAGGGATAAGCTGGAGGACTATAGTAAGGCGCATCGATTTGAAAATATTGTATTCATACCATATCAACAGAAAGAGCAGCTTATCTATTCATTGAATGCGGCAGATGTACACTGGTGTATCAACGCGAAAGGAATCAAAGGTGTCAGCTGTCCGTCAAAGGCGTATGGAATTATGGCGGCGGGGAAACCGATCATAGGTGTATTGGAGCAGGGAAGCGAGATTCGCTGTCTGATCGATGAGATTGGGTGCGGAAAATGTTGTGAACCTGGAGCTTATGGGGAGGTTGAGCAGATTTTAGAATGGTATATGAGGAATGCAGACAAAATCGTTGATATGGGAATGCGGGGACGAAAATACCTGGAGAATAAATTAACGAAAGATGTGAGTATTGAAAAATACATAAGAGAAATAGAAAAACTGTAAATAAAAACGCGTAGGAAAAATATGGGAAAGACAAGTTTTTGATGGGTGAGGTAAGAAAGGTGGCTGCAGATATCACGGCGATCATTTTAACGAAAAATGAAGAGATCAATATAGCAGATTGCATCGAATCCATAGTAAGGACAGTGAAGCGTATTGTTGTTGTTGACAGCTATAGCGCTGACAGGACGATAGAGATTGCAAAAGGCTATGGAGTAGAAGTATATCAGCATCCCTTTGAAAATTATGCCAGACAGTATATGTATGGCGTGGATATTGCAAATATCAGTACGATGTGGACACTTCGCATTGATGCGGATGAAAGACTGACAATCGACTCTGCCGCAGAACTTGAAATGCTCTGCAATGACAATATGGATACGGATGTTTCTGGAATTGTGTTAAGGTTCAAAAAGAATTTTCTTGGGAAAGACTTGCATCATGGCGGAGTCTATCCATGGAAAAAAATGAACTGCTATAAGACGAAGCTGGGAAAGATTGAAGACCGAAAGATGGATGAACATATTGTACTGTCGGCAGGAAAGACAGTGGAAATGAGAAATGACTGTCAGCATTTCGACTTTAAGAATCTTGAATATTTCATCAGCAAACATAACTGGTATTCCTCCAGAGAAACAGTGGATTATTTTGAACATCAGGAAGAAATAAGCTCCCGGAATGAACTTGACTTTAAGACATGGTTTAAAATGGCCATTTATTATAAATTGCCATTGGGAGTAAGAGCTCATATTTATTACCTTTATCGCTACTATATTTTGGGCGGTTTTCTGGATGGCAGGGAGGGGAAAATATATGCTTTTTTGCAGGCATATTGGTATCGCTACCTGGTAGACGCAAAGATTTACGAATGTAAGGTTATGGGAATACGTTATAAGGGTGAGGGAGAAATGAAAGGATGATTAGAATTCTGGTTGTCATCACAACAGGCTTTGTAAGCGATGGGGGATTGACGAATGCATTTATGAATTATTTCCGGGTAATGAATAAAGAAGGCATGGTCATTGATGTTGCCTCAATGAATGAACCGGAAAAGGAAATACGTAAAGAGATAGAGGATGCTGGCGGCAGCTATTATAGACTGCCTGATAAAAGGAAATCTCCTGTGAAGTACTTGAATGCATTTAGAAAGTGCAGCAAAGGCTATGATGTTGTCCATGTTCACGGCAATAGTCCGACTATGGCCGGAGAACTCTTTCTGGCCAAGATAAATGGCGTGAAAACAAGAATTGCGCATTGCCATACGTCAAGAGGCCAGCATCCGTTCATGAATGTTTTTTGCAGCCCTGTTTTTCTGAAATCATATACATGTGGGCTTGCAGTGTCCCAAAAAGCAGGGGATTGGATCTATAAGAATCACCCATACTCTGTTTTTTACAATGCAGTTCATTTGGACAAGTATGCTTTTGATGAAAACGGAAGGCAAGCCGTACGAAAAATGTATGGCGTTTCAGAAAAAGAGTTTGTTATAGGCCATGTAGGGAAAATCAATCGTCAAAAAAATCACTCGTTTCTTTTGGATGTATTTGCGGCGCTTGTGCCACAGGATACAGATATCAAGCTGCTATTGATTGGCGACGGCCCATTGAGAAAGGAGATCGAAGAGAAAGCACGCAAGCTGGGAGTTTACGAAAAGGTCATATTTACAGGCACAAAGAGCGATTTGGGTAAATATTATTCAGACATTGATTTATTTATGTTTCCCTCGGTTTGGGAGGGGTTTGGTCTTGCTCTGCTAGAGGCGCAGGCCTGCGGTTTATCCTGTATAACGTCTGTCAATGTAACAAAAGAAACTGATAAAACAGGGAACGTTTCTTTTTTGAATTTTGATATCAATCTGTGGCTGGAGGAATTTAAAAAGATTAAGGATAGTTACTCGGTTTGTAACAGAGGCCAAGAGAGTATGCTTGCGATAAGAAAAATTATTACAGGAGGTCTTGACTGTAAGACAAACGCAGAAAGACTTAGACAGTTATATTTAAGAGGATACTTTGAGTAGACGCGGGAGCAAAGGCGGGAGACGAATATGAGTGCAATAAAATTTTCTATCGTCACAATAGCATACAATGCGGAGCATGAGATAAAAGAGACAATGCTGTCTGTACTTAAACAGGATTACAGGCCTATCGAATATATTGTTGTAGACGGTGGTTCAACAGACGGATCAAATAATATTATAGAAAACATCATTAGTGAATATTCGACTTCGGACATAGAGATTAAATATAAATCTGAGCCGGACCAAGGCATATCAGATGCTTTCAATAAAGGGATAGCGAAATCTACAGGAGACGTAATAGGGCTTATTAATGCCGGAGACCAGCTGATGCCGGGAGCATTAAAAAAGATAGCTGCTTTCCTGAATGACTCTGTGGACATCGTATATGGGAAAACATTATTTGTAGATAAAACGAATCATCTCAAATATTTGCGACAGATTCCTGATCATTTGGATATAAGCAAGATTAAATATAATGGTCTTATATTTACACATCAGAGTGCATTTGTTAAGAAAAAAATATATGCGCAATACGGACTATATGATACTTCCTTTAAATATGTAATGGACACGGAGCTGTTTGCCAATTTTGTTGAGCATGGGGTAAAGTTTTTTTTATATAGATGAGGTTTTGGCCAGCATGCTTGCGGGAGGAATAAGTTCACGTCCGTCTTTGGCTTTAGTAAAAGAAAATATAAGAGTTGCTGAGAAATATGGCGGCTACAGCAAGAAGAAAATATATGCTAGATGGATAATGCGTTTGCCAAGATACTATATTGTGTGCTGCCTAAAAAAGTTTCCTAAAATTTGGCTTTTTTTAATTGGAAAGAGAAGAGCGATGGGATATGACAGTTAAAAAAGATGAGTGTGCATTGTTTTATCATATTTTTTTGTTTTTGGTACCAGTGGGCTTGATACAGAATAATATAATCAAGATTTGCTGGTATGGTATGCTGGCATGTTCGATGGCAGTCATTTTGCTGAATGTAATTGCCCAAAAGAGACATATCATGAAAGGGGTTCTGCCATATATGCTTTTTTATTTGCTGTTTCAGACGATAGCAACATACAAAAGCAACGGAAATTGGAAATATGGAGTATGCACGCTGATTGTGGTATGTACTTTTATTATTTTTATCCAAGTGCAGGTTGAACTAGATTTCGGACGACTTTTGACTGTATTAGATATTGCAATTGAAGTACAAATTTTGATGGAATTGATCCTGTATATTTTTGGAATTGATTTTTTGCAGAGTTTAGCCTGTTCGTACCTCTATTATTGTGTTTGGGGAACCCTGCATTTAGTACGCCTACAGGACAGAGGGAAAAGAGATTTACATATCTATTTTATATCGTTTCTGTATTTATTCGCATTCTTTATTGTACCGGAAATAAATACGGACGGCACCGTTAACTATGAATGGACGTTTTTTATAGTGCTTGCTTTCATGTGTTCATTGTTTTTTTTTAGAAAATTAACATATAAGATGTGGAAGACATTAAACATAAATACTATTTACCTGTATATCTTAGGGTTTAATATTATGTTTGTCATTGTTCAAAATTTTACCAAAATACCAGGAATTAACTATATACTAGGCGAGCTTTGCAGGGTATATGAGGAGGCTGCAGACAGAGGCATCCTGAATGCGATTGAGCCCCATACAACATCGCTCTATTTGGCTTTGGGCAAGAGGCTGTGGTTCTCACAGTCAACAGCTGTGCAGTGTAAGATAACACATAAAGCAGATTTGGACATGTTTGAGGGGTATTTGCTTCTTCAGGAAAAGAGAGCAGAAGAAAATAAGAAAAAATCAGGAGGGACGGTCAATGATTACCTATAAAGAATTTGAAGTGATAAGAACCTTACTTAAGGCAAAAGATATTCCGGATAATATTCCGTCTTTTGTAATAGAAAACAAACATTACTATACATTTAAGTCGGCTGATGAGGTTGCCGAGCTACTAAGCAGTCTTGAAAAGAAAGGTTATATAAAAGATGGAACGGTAACGAATGATGCAATTGAGGAAATCAAGCCGTTGAAAGTAGAAAATGCTGTAATCCTTGCGGCTGGCGGCTCTGATATCTCGGCAAAATCGGTTTATTCTATGCCAAAAGGTCTCTTTATGAAGAACGGTGAAACATTAATTGAGCGCCAGATTCGCCAGCTCAGAGAGGCGGGGATTGAGGATATCACTGTTGTGATAGCCTATAAGCAGGAAATGTATTTCTTTCTTCAGGATAAATGGAATGTCAACCTTGAAATCAATCCGGACCTCAAGAAGAACAATATATATTCGCTCTATGTTGCCCGGAGGCACCTCGGAAGTACATATATCTGCAATTGCGACAATTATTTTGAGGAAAATCCTTTCTCCGAATACGAGTACAATGCCTATCATGCCAGTGTTTATAAGAAAAATGCTCATAATGAGCTTGTTTTAAGGAAAAACTCTTCCGGAAGAATTCTCGAGGTGTACAGTGGCGCAAAGAGCGGAGAATGTATTTATGGACATGCGTACATTGACAGAGAGCTTAGCCGCAGACTTGTAAAATATATGGAAGAGGAGATGGATGATTTCCGTGTTTCAGCACTTTTTTGGGAAGAATTTATTGGTAGACATGCAGAAGACCTTGATATGTATGTGCGCGAATATGATGCCGACTTCCTGTTTGAGTTTGATTCTATTCAGGAGATTCAGAACATCGATGGACTGTTTCTGGGAAATGTCAGTGGCAGAATTAATCAGAAGATCTGTGATGTATTAAGGTGTGAAGAAGATGAGATTCGTGATATCGAAATTCTTCAAAAAGGTCTTACCAACATACTATTTACGTTCACGGTGAGAGGAGAGACGTACATTTTCCGCTATCCTGGTGACAGCAGCCAGTTCTTTATTTACAGAAAGAATGAGTGTTTGGCGCAGAAGCTTGCAGCAAAATCACATGCTGATGACACTTATGTTTACATTGATGAGTCTGGTGTCAAAATCTCTAAGTTTAGAAAGAACTGCCATGATCTTTATGGTCTATACTATAAAGACGTGGAGCTAATGAAAGCGGTAGCGCGTAAAATACGAGCTTTTCATGAAGAGGGCTATGATCTTCCTGACTGGGAAGAGTATAATTACGATCCTATCTGGCAATGTGAACGTCTTTTCAGGGAAGCTTCAAAAATGAAAGGGGATCTATTCAAAATATTTGAAAAAGAATGGGCTATCATGAGGAAGTTGCAAAAATATGCTGACATGGATGGAATACAACATACCATGTGCCATAACGATATAAATATAGATAACATTCTGAAGACGGACACTACCCTTGACATCATTGACTGGGAATTTGCCGGTTATAATGACCCTGCTTATGATTTTGGACGGGTAATTGCCGGACTCGACTATGATGTAAATGAGCCCAAAATCATGGATATCCTTGAGGCTTATTTTGGCAGGCCGGCAACGGAAAAAGAGCATTTGCACTGGATGGCATATTCTGCAATTCATAACTGGTATTATGTTGGCTGGGCTCTTTACAAAGAGTCGATCAACGAGAGCAGCCGTGACTGGATGCTTTTCTTCTTCAAACAGAGTAAAAAGCTGGCGGCATGGTGTATGCCAAGATATGAGGCTATGTATGGAGAAATCTGAGATTGAAGACTGATTCAATGGCTTATGATGTTATTATCTGACAACAAATCTGAGTGATTTTCCTGGCGCAACTGTGTCCTTTCACGAAGAGAAACCTAATATTGGAAAAGGCCATTCTGCCGGGAGTTATGGATAGTATACAAATATTCCATAACCCTCGGCATTTTGTTGCGTAGAGGTATAATATCTATATAGTATGGGTGTATGCCACCTAGGCGGAAAGGGTACCGAGCCACTCTTCTTTCTGCACCCGGAAGAACTGCAGTCAGGGGCGCACCCGGCTCTGCCTCCATGAGCTTCTGCAGGATGTCCTTGAAGCATATAAATATTCCTTTTCGACTACCGACTAAAAATGCCAGTCTTAAAAATGGACTGGCAAATTTGAGAGTTGGATTTATGGAGTTGATTAGTTGATAAAATATTCTTTGTATAATTTATTTCTATATAGTTTATCTTGTGTGACTCTGATTACATCCTGTTGCCGCTTATCTTCTATTAAACGTGCAATCAGTTGGGAAAGTTTTTCCTCACCTTTTTCTACACCTTTTTCTATGCCTTTTTCAACATTAATCTGGTCTCTCATCAGCAACGTCATATACTCATGCCTCCATTCCCGATTCTGTTTTGCTTCTTTTACAGCTTTATCAAGTTCCTGTACAAAAGTATCATTTGTAGTTTTTCCGGCGGCATAATCTAAAAATGCTTTCAGTTCTTTGCTGACGTCATCCATGTCGCTGTCTGTGTTCAGAAAGATCTTTGTGGTTTCATCCCCCATGGAGATGCTGGAGTCCTCTTTACAGAGGTTTTCAAATGTATAAATATGCCGCCTATGTCCAAAAATGTCTTCCAGGCAGATAAAAATAATAAAACTGCGGTTCAGCTTTCGGTACGTCTGTCCTTTATCAATCAGCTGTAAATCTATTAAACTCTGATAGTATCTGCTTCTTTTAGGGAGTTCTTTGGTGTCGCTGGCCTGCATTTCTATATTGTATACAATATTTTCATTATCCTTTACATACACATCAAGCCGGATGCTTTTGGCATCAGCATCTGGTTTGATTGCTTTCTGTAATTCCGGATATTCGATATGATCTATTTTTAAATCTGGAAGGATTCTTTTCAATAATTCCTGGCACAATCTTGGATTCTGCATGACTTTTCCAAACAGAAAGTCATTGGATATACCTAAGTCTTCCCAATTTGTCTGGTTGACGCCCATTTGCTTATTGCCTCCTTTCCCTTATTTTATCATGCTTTTTGCTCTGGTTCAATTGGAACTTTAACATTTTTATCACAGCTTAATCTCATCACTGTCCCCCACCAGCCATTCCATAGCGACATCCAATGCTTTGGCGATTATACGCAGCTCTGCATCACAGACATGCCGCTGGTTCATATCTACTTTCCAGAAACCAGATATAATGTGGGATAAATTAGATGTAAAATATCCAGTTTAGATAATTCGGAATTACATTTCGTACTGAAGACTAAATTCTATTTTATCAGGGTTTGATTGATGTTTCCAGATGGTTTAAAGTGGAATTTAGTTACCTTGGGGGCTGTCCCCGGAAAAAAGGGTATGCAGTCGCCAGTAGCTGGAATCGGGTTCTGCAAGACTAAGTTCCACCTGCCTGGGTAAGGATGGATGGTGGTTCATGCCCGCAGGTTCCTGTTTCTGGGACATCCATCCCATGTTGACAGCAGGGACCCGCATTCCATGTTATGACAGGACCAGGGACAGGCCCCTTTTCATGGCGAAGACATCATGGTGATATTTTCTGCTCTTCAAAGTATAGAAAAATCAAGTCTGTTAATAGACGTACGATGGAAAGCCAGAGAATTGTTAAAAGCTGTATATTTGAAATCGTTATGGGATGCAGTAAACGGTATCCCCGTTTATGTCTGTTGTCATTGAATACAAAATATTTGTCTGTCTTTTGATTTCCTCGTCTATCTTTACTACAGAAGAGAAATTTTTCTTTCAGCTTTATATCTAAAGAATTCTGCGCATGGTCCGTCAACGCTCCCTTAAAACATCTGATGCTTTTCCTTACAAAACTGGATTCACCTTGGTGGGGATATAATAAAAAGTTCACCTTATTGCACGTAAGGCGAACTTCTTGCACTGCAAAGCAACAAGAGGTCTCAGTATGATTTCATCAAAAAATATTTCCACTTTCTCCAAAACCTTTCCGCCTTTACTAGAATAATAGCGCAGCAATGCAAACTGCATAGAAAGTTATCCATATCCTGGTGAAAAATATAGAAATTTCCAAATATTGAAAAAAGTAAATTGGGGCTTGCATTATTATAAATTTTGTTTTAAGATGTAAAAGATAATAAAAAGTTCGCCTTACGTGCAATAAGGCGAACTTTCCATAGGATTTACAGACCAGTACAGAATAGACGTATAAGCCAATGGTTTTTAACAGGGTTAGGGCTGAGCAGACACTGGACTTTGACTATGGGCAAGAACTGACAGCAGAGAGGTGGAAGATGCCGGGGATGGCCAAGGCAGAATGCGATTGGAGGCAAAGGCAGCTTCCTGCAGACGAAGCTTCAGAGAATGGAGAGGTTTCCGAGAGACGGGACAGTAGAAAGCAGGAGCGGCTTTCCAATGTCGAGTACAGTAGAAAGCAAGAACAGCTTTCTATTGTCAGGTATTATGATGAAATGTACAGATTAGGCTGCTTCACCATGCAGGACGTGGCAGACATAGTGGGAGAACAGTCCGGGGCCGCCTATGTGGTAAACGATTATCAGCGGAAAGGTTATATCGACCGGATACACCGCAACTTATATGTCACGATGGATACGGAGACAAAGCAGCCTACTTTGAGCCGGTATCAGATTGGCAGCAGACTGTTCCCGGATGCCTACATCTCTCTCTACAGCGCATTCGAAGCATGGGGCTATGCGCCCCGAACCTGCGGCGAGGTCTATGTGGCGACTGAGAGCCGCTTTACGGACTTTCGGTACAACGGCGTCTTCTACCGCCGTGTGAAACGGAGGAACGCTGACAGGGAGCAGGTGGGCGGAGCCGTGGTGACCAGCCTGGAGCAGACAGTGGTGGACAGCATCCACAATTTCGATAAGGTTGCCGGCCTGGAGAACATAGCCGAATGCATCAAGCGGCTGCCGCCATTAGACATGGACAAGCTGCTGGAATGTCTGAGGAGGTATGGAAAAGGCTTCCTGTATCAGAAATGCGGCTATGTGCTGGAGCAGCTGCAAGCTTACGTGAAGCTGCCCAAAGCTTTCTATCAGGAATGCCGGGTGCACTGCCCCAGTACCGTGCGGTATATGGGGAAAGGGGCGGGGCTGGTTTATTGTAAGGAGTGGAGGGTTTATGCGCCCTATCTAGAAGATGAGGTGGGAGCGAAGAAAGATGGGGGATAAAAAGAATTTATGGAGGATGGAAAGAAATCTGGCAGGAAAGAATAACAGAGCGGACAAGTCAGCGATACCTGTTTGTAATATTATGGGTGTTGAAATTGCGGCGATTGATATGAACTGGCTTATCGAATATATTTCAGAGAATCTGTCAGCACTTTCGGGAGACTATATCTGTGTTGCAAATGTACATACAGTGGTTACCGCCTATGAGGAGCCGGAATACAGAAAAGTGCAGAACGGCGGAATCATGGCGATTCCGGACGGAGGGCCCTTGAGCTCTCTGGGGCGAAGAAAGGGTTTTTCGGACATGAGGCGCACTACCGGCCCGGGTCTGATGGGAGAAATTTTTACGATATCCGTGAGCCGGGGATACCGGCATTTTTTCTATGGAAGTACGGAAGAGACTCTGGGGAAGCTGAGGGAGAGACTGGAAGCAGAGCATGCTGGGATTCAGATTGCGGGCATGTACAGTCCGCCGTTTGGGGCTGTGTCAGTTGCGGAGGATGCGGAAATCGTCCGGTTGATAAATAACGCGAAAGTAGACTTTGTGTGGGTAGGCCTGGGAGCGCCAAAGCAGGAGCAATGGATGGCGGAGCATCAGGGTAAGGTGAAAGGACTGATGATTGGGGTTGGTGCCGGATTCGACTATTTTGCGGGGAATATCAAAAGAGCGCCGGAGTGGATGCAGATGCGAAATTTGGAATGGGTTTACCGGTTGATGCAGGAGCCGGGGAGATTGTTTGGGAGGTATCTGCATACAAATGCGGTGTTCATTAGACATGTAGTTGGAGAGAGCATAGGGGACATTGGAAAAAGGTTGAAGAAGCGTAAAGGTTAGAGATTTTGAAATGAATATTTTAATTGTACATAACTATTATCAAATTCCTGGGGGAGAAGATACTGTCATTGCCAATGAAAAGAAGCTGGTAGAGGATTATGGGAACAAGGTAATCCTTTACAGCCGGAATAATTCCGAATTGAATCAAATGTCATTTTTCAGGAAACTGGCTTTACCAGTTACTACGGTATTTAATCCGCGTACATACATGGATATCAGAGATATTATCAAAAAACGAAAAATAGATATTGTCCATGTCCACAACACACTGAATCTGATTAGCCCATCCGTATACTATGCTGCTTTGTCAAGGAAAGTTCCGGTGGTACAGACCATTCATAATTTCCGTATGATTTGCCCAGGGGCGACTTTTTACCGGGATGGACATATCTGTGAGGATTGTGTGGAAAAGGGATTAAGATGTGCGGTAAAGCATGGGTGCTACAGGGAGAGCAGATTCCAGACACTGGCCTGCGTCATTAGCATGAAGCTGCACAGGATGACAGGAATCTATAAAAAACTGAATTATATTTGCCTGACAGAGTTCAATAAGGAGAAGCTTTTAAAATTTAGACAGATTAAGGAAAAAAAAGTTTATGTGAAGCCGAATTTTACTTTTGATATGGAAGAAGAGAAAGGGGTAGGGGAATTTTATTTATACATCGGGCGGATTGAGGAAATAAAAGGTGTACCGTTATTGATTGAGGCCTTTTCGAGAATGCCAGATAAGAAATTAGTCCTGGCAGGCGCGGGTGGAGAGCTTCAATCATATAGGGAAGCAGTGGCGGAACGGGGGCTGGCCAATATAGAATTCAAAGGCTTTCTGGGAAAAGAGCGTCTGGCCGTATTGCTGAAAAGTGCAAAGGCTGTCATTGTAGCATCTCAATGCTATGAAACTTTTGGAATGATTATTACGGAAGCTTTTGCCAGCTGTACTCCGGTAATTGCAGGAGATATCGGTAATATAGGAAATTTGGTGGAGGATGGCGTAGATGGCTTGAAATTCCAATATAATTCACCGGATGCACTTGTGGAAGCGGTGGAGCGGTTTGAGCAATTAGATGCTGTTGCTTTAGGGGAAAATGCTTATCGGAAATACAAGGAGAGTTTTTCGCCGGATGGTAATTATAAAAGCATGAAAGCGGTATATGAGGGCATCTCGGGGGGGTACGACAGGGGAGGAGAACTCGGATATCCTGTAAAGACAGAGGAAGAAAAACGTAAAAGCCAATATGTGTTTGTTGGGCGTGTAGAGAAGCTAAAAGGGATTGATATCTTGCTTCAGGCATGGAAACAGGTAGAGTTCATTTATGGAGGTGGCTCTCCTAAACTGGTGATTTGCGGAATAGGGCCGATGGATGAATGGTGTAAAAAGTACATAGAAGAGAATGGGTTAGAGACTGTAGAGATGGTCGGATTTATTCCGAATGTGGAGACTGGGAAGATACTGGCAGAATCCAGGGCTCTTATCTTACCGACACGATGGTATGAAGGATTTCCCATGACCATTCTGGAGGCATATAGTGTTGGGACACCGGTGATTTGTTCTGATATAGGTAATGCTGGGAGCATAGTGACTGATGGAATTACAGGGCTGAAATTTAGGCATGGTTCCCCGGATGATTTGGTTTACAAGATTAGGATATTTGAGCATAGTCCTTTTGTGGTGAATAAAGAAACTAGGAGACAGTATTCAGCATCGGCGAATTATTCGCAGATAATGGAAATATATAGAGGAGCAATCATCGCAGTGGGCGGAAAAGAGCAGAGATGAAAATTGGTTTACTCATTACCAGTATAGGGAGTTTTGGGAAGAAAGGGTATTATAATGCACAGGAAATCGGCTTGGCAAAAGCATTGGATTCTTTAGTAGATGAAGTGAGGGTTTATAAACTTGTCTCTGCTGATATGGATAAAGGTATTGAGACAATTATGAACTGCAAAAACTCTAAAATCCAATACATACCTGCTAAAAGAATTGGCACCAATGGTATACCGGATATGGGAATGGTGGATTCTTCTCTAAATGCGCTTATCTATTTCTCAGACACACAGCTTGCGTTACCTGAAGTTTATAAGTGGACCAAAAAAAATGAAATTTATTTCTTGCCCTATATAGGGGTTGCAGAAAGCCACAGCACAAATAGAATAAAAAAGATGGCAATGGATTTCCTGTTTAGAAGAAATGTAAAAGTCTACAGAAAATGTAGGTGTCTGGTAAAAAGTCCCGCGATAGGTTTGAAATTGAAACGGCTTGGGGTGTGTCAGCTTACAATAGCGCCAGTAGGATTGGATGTATCGCTTCTCCATGACGAATATGAAAAATGTGACCCTATTGAGCTTAAGAAGAAATATGGATATAGAGATGAAGACAAAGTGCTGCTGTTTATCGGACGGCTGACAGAGGAAAAGCAGCCGATGAGGATGATTCAGATTTATGAGGATATTGTAGGGAGAGATGAGGAATACAAGCTATTAATGGTAGGGACAGGTGAGCTGAGGAGTGAGATCATTCAACTCATTGGAGAGAAAAGGAGACAAGGGGATATTCAACTGATTGACTGTATTCCTAATTGTGATATATGGGAGTTGTACAGATTTGCGGATGCTTTTGTCAATTTGAACCAGCAGGAAATTTTTGGAATGTCGATTTTGGAGGCGATGTACTATGGGTGCAAAGTGGTAGCATGGAAAGCGCCAGGGCCTGATTTTATTATAGAAAATGAGGTAAGCGGTTTTCTGGTAGATAATGATGAGGCGGCAGTAGACTTAATTTTAAATGGGGAAGTTGACAGTGTTGCAGCACACAAAAGGATAATGGACTCTTTTACATGGGATATTGCTGCAAATAAAATTTTTGCTCAGGTAAGGCAAGTATGCATGTGTCAGGAGGGCTATAGATGAAACTGAATGGAATAGTTAAAAAAATGCTATGCAATGTTTCACCGAAATTAGCTACAGAGATAATGTATTTTTATAATTTTAAAAGGCCTTTGAACCTAAAGAATCCGCAGGACATAAATGAGAAGCTGCAATATCTGAAGCTTCATACCTATTATGAGAACCCTGTCATAACGCAATGTGTTGATAAATACAGGGTACGTGACTACCTAAAGGGAAAGGAATATGAATATCTGCTTCCCGGTTTCCTGGGGGGGGTACATGGCGGCCGAAGAGGTTCGAGAGGACTGGCCTAAGTTCCCAGAGCAGTTTGTCATAAAATGCAACCATGGATGCGGGTACAATATCCTTGTGACAAATAAGAAAGAGTTAGATTTGAACCAGATTATTAAACAACTTATTATCTGGATGCGAGAGGATTTTTGGAAAATATATTGCGAGCCTCAGTATAAAGATATTGAGCGGCGCATCATTGTTGAAGAATACTTGGGCAATGATATACAGACGTATAAGTTTTATTGCTTCAATGGCAAACCGATGGTTCTGTATATTTCCTCAAATGGGGAGAATGGGGAAAAGGATTTGTATTTGGACTATTATGACATGGAGTGGAATTGGTTGCCGATTTCTTTGGAAGGGCATGAACACGCAAAAGCAAAAACTATGAAACCGAAAAATTTTGAAAAAATGATAGATGTGGCAGAAAATCTTTCTTTAGATTTTCCCTTTGTCCGGGTGGATTTATATAATTTAGACGGCAGAATATATTTTTCAGAGTTGACATTTATACCGACTGGAGGAAATATGAAATTATCGCCGAAGAGTGTGCTGGAAGAATGGGGGAGTTGGTTGCAATTATAACTATAATACTAGGCTGTAATGAGTTTGACAATTTTCATAGTCAGGAAAGCTTTAAATTGCGGGATAGGTATTGAGATAAAGTAAAAAGTATATGACAGAAAGTAGTAGGGAGTAATCGGGAGGAGGTGTTAAGAGTGATATTGAGTATTATTATTCCTGTGTATAATACGCCAATCGAAAAACTTCAAAGATGCTTTGACTCTATAAAATATGCCCCAGAAATCACAACAGAAATTATTGTCGTAGACGATGGGTCAAAAGCATGCATAGGAAACTTTGTAAAGAGGTATGCTGAGAAAGATGAAAGATTTCATTATTTATACCAAGAAAACGCTGGTGCGGGAGCGGCAAGAAATAAGGGACTGGAGGCGGCGAAAGGATCCTATGTTATGTTTGTGGATTCGGATGATACAGTTATTCCTCAAGCAATAAGTTTATGTGACTTTATTGACGATGCAGACATCATTTTTTTTGATGGGATGATATATGAATATGGAAAAGGGCATGTATGGAAATCTTTTGCAGTGAGTAGTAACGAAATAACTAAAAAAGATATTTTATATGCGGCTGTGATAGGCCGAGTCTTTAGTCCGTGCAAGAAACTATTCAGAAACAGCTTTCTGAAAGGCAATATCCTTTCTTTCAATACCGAAAAGGTGGTTAGCGGAGAGGATGCTGAATTTGTACTAAAGGCTGTTTTATATGCTGTGAAAATGTTTTATATTGAGAAAAATATATATTGCTATTGGCACACATTTGATGGGATAAATGATCGAATCTATAGACATCCAGAGCAGCTTATTGATTATTCTATATTTAGTTTAAGAAAGGAGGTTCTAAGACAGAGTAGCGAATTTAATGATGATGAGAAAAAAGATATATTAAAATACTTGATTTCCAAACGTATTGATACACTGTTTAATGGTTGGTGTTCTCTTTTTATAATGGGAAAGCTGGATAAAAATCTACAAAATATGTTTATAACTGAAATCAATCAAATAGAAATCTGTTTGAAAGATATCATTTCAAATAAGATAAGGATAAAATACTATTTGCTTCTGCATCAACATTGGAACATCATAAAGTTTCTTGCTGTATTACGTGGCATATATCTGAAATACTGGGCCAGGATGAAATAGGAGATAATTAATGCGAAAGCAGGTGAGAAAATGAACAGATCTAAACTAGCAACATGCTTATTTGGTATTGTAATATCAGTAAATTTATATTATCTGTATCTTATAGATTATTACAACACAAGAATCTTTGGCATTTCGATGCAGGATATTGCATTGGCTGTTGCTGTATTATGGGGCGCCTATTATTGGATTAAATTAATTAAACTTCCTAACCCGAAATTTCGTTTCAAAGGCTGGATGTTGTTCATATTTGTAATGGTATTATTGAGTTCAATTCAAAGTAATTTGTTATATGGGCAGAGCTTGCTGGATGGGATTGCGCCACAACGATGGATTTGGATCTGGGCGCTGGTGTATTTCCCTTTAAGAAAATGTATACATTATAAGATAATGAAGCCGGATGATTTTAGGCACATGCTGTTTGTTGTTGGAATTCTTCAGCTAACGCTGTGGTTTGCACAATTTTTTTTAGAAGATAGTACACTTTTGATGCATGTAGGAAGAGGTATGAGAAGCAACAGAATCCGATACTATTACAATCCAATATTACTGGATTTTCTTTTTTTGCTTAGCCTTGACAGAATTGTCAAGTATCCCAGGCTTAAAAAAGCATTTTATGTGGTATTGGCATGCTCGATTTTGATTGAGGTGATGATTGTCCAACAGTTTAGAGGCACTACGATGGGATTGCTTGTCTGCCTATGTGTTTTTTCTGTAGTTCATGTTTTATTTATGGAAGGGGACAGAAAATATAAAGCAGTCTGTTTTGTTATAGGCTTTATTGTCATTGGAGCAGCGCTAAGTACTTCCCTTATGCGGAGTGCATTGGTCTTAATTTTTGAGAATCGGCATGATATCCGTGCTGTTGGCAGAGAACTGTATTTACAGGTATTTTCTATGCATCCAATTTTGGGAGGAGGTTATCCCAATACCCACTACGGACCTGCGATGGAGGCAGCCACTGGAGGTAACAATGCAATCTATATGAGCGACAATGGTATATTCGGATTCATTTATTTATATGGCGGCATAGGCATTATATGGGTTATAACATTGTGGCGGAGATTATTTTTAAATGGAGCAAAGATTAAAAAAAGCTTTTCTGATCTTGCCTATATGTTATTTCCTTTGTTTTTGCTTGTAGTTTCCAGAAATGAAATACATTGGTATTGGGAGTATGGATTTATTGTTTTTTCTGTTTTTTTGTGTATAGAAGACATAAGATTGGATGAGGTGGAACAGGTAAACAGAGGATAGAAAGGGAATTAGTAGAATGGATTGGGGTAATATGGATGGAAAAACAAAAACCAATTAAGAAAAATGTTTTGATGAATTTTATATTAGCTTTATCTAATTTTGTTTTTCCACTTATTACTTTTAGCTATGTGGCAAGAGTGCTCATGCCAGATGGTTTGGGGAGCGTCGCTTTTGTTCAATCCGTATTATCATACTTCTCTTATGCTGCCGTTCTGGGAATTCCGGCGTACGGACTAAGGGAATGTGCTAAAATTCGTGATGATAAAGAGAAGCTGTCCCATACAGTCCAAGAATTAATTTTGATAAATCTGATTTCTGCCTTTATATCTTATCTATGCTTTATAGGATCATTGTTTTTAGTACCACGTTTCTGGCAAAATAGAATGCTGTTCTTTATTATGAGTTCAGGCATAATTTTAAAGATTCTTGGAGTGGAATGGCTATATCAGGCACTAGAAGAGTATTCATATATTACGATTCGATCTCTCATTGTTAAGTGTATTTCCGTTGTTTTGACCTTTATATTGATAAGGGAAAGGGATGACTATATTTGGTATGGAGTTTTGACTATATTTGGTTCTTCGGCATCAAATATATGTAATTTCTTAAGAGTAAGAAAATATATTAGCTTTAAAAAGGTTTTTGGATATGATTTGCACAGACATTTGAAGCCAATGCTTTCACTTTTTTCAGCATCAATTATTGTATCGATTTATGCAAATTTTGATGTGGTGATGATTGGTATAATAAAAAATGACAATGAAGTCGGGCTATATAATGCTGCTTTAAAAATAAAAAATATTGTGTTGATTGCTTCTACTGCAGTGACAGATGTTTTGATTTCTCGTGTGGCTTATTATTATAGCCATAAAGAAAATGAAAGAATAAAGAACTTATCTGTTAAAACGATGAAGTCTGCCATGCTTTTGTCAGTTCCAATTGCAGTTTATATTTTGCTATATGCAGAAAATGTGCTCCTTTTTGTTTGCGGAAAGGAATATGTAGAGGCTGTGTCAACTTTAAGAATACTTGCATGTTGTGTTTTTCCATTGATAACCACATATATATTTGGCCAGCAACTCCTGATTCCAATGGGATTGGAAAAAAGGTATTCACAAAGTGTATTTGTTGGGTTATGGATAAACTTGATTCTAAATCTTTTAATGATACCATCAATGGGGGCGTTTGGAGCGGCAATTGGGACATTTGTAACAGAATGTTGGAATGTATATTGGATGAGTGGCGGGGTAAAGGAGTATAGAAAGTATATATTGAAAAAGACGGGGTTTTTTCGTTATTTTTTTGCCTTAGCGTTTAGTGCGTCAATGAGTTTGGTGATTCATTATATTATGCCGAATTTTAATGTTTTTGTTCAACTGGTCATTACATCTTTAGTGTTTTTTGGGATATATTATTTAATTCTTCTATGCAGTGGTGAATCTATTCTTTTAGAGACAATGTTGTCTCTAAAATCAAAATTAATGAAATGGGCTGAAAGAAAATGATGGAGGCAAGTTTATGAAAGTGATTCACATCGAGTCCGGATTAGGGAATCAGATGCTTTCTTATTGCGAATTGCTGGCGATTCAAAAAGTAAATTCAGAGGAGCCTTGCTATATTGAGACACTTACCTATGATTTCCCCGAGGCAGAGAGGATATATTCCCAATGGAATGGTTACGAACTTGAAAGGATATTTCATATCTTAAATCCAAATATAAGGGAATTGTTTACGGCTGAACAATGGGATGCTATTCATGTTTCGATTAGAAATTCATGCTTTTGGGAAAAAGAGTGGAATTGGCCGGTGTATTTTTGCAAAGCATTTAATGAACAGGGGCTAAACCTGGAAAACCTGAGAGGAAATTTTGAGGAAAACCGACAGAAGAATAAGGATTCGATGCATAATACGTTAAGACGAAATGCACTGTACCTAAAATTTCAAAAAACATGGACATACGCTAATCTGCGGAGGTATTATTGGACACTTTTTCATAAGAAAAAAACAGACCAGGAAAAGTTGTTTTACAAAGGACCAGAAAATGCGCTTACTGGACAACGGCTTGCTTTTCAATATAGAGGTAACGGTATTGAACTGATTGATAACGAGATAAGAAATGCCTTTCAATTTCCTGCCATAACGGATGAAAAAAATCTTGACTTTATGGCCTCTGTCCAAGGATGCCAGACGGTTGCCATTCATGCCAGGAGGGGAGACTTACTGAATAGGTCGGGGCAATATTACAAGGGAGGTTTTTTCAGGAGATCTGTAAAATTTTTGAAAAAGAAGATTTCAAATCCTGTATTTTGTTTTTTCTGTGACCCGGGAAGTGTGGAGTGGTGCAGAATGAATGGGAAAATTTTTGGATTGGATTATTCCAGAGATGCTGTAGTGTTTGTGGATTGGAATAAGGGGGCTGAAAGCTATAGAGATATGCAATTGATGAGCCTCTGTAAACATAATATTGTCACAATAAGTTCTTTTGGGTGGTGGGGAGCTTACCTAAATACAAATTTGGATAAGATAACGATATCCCCGGAAATAATGATAAATACAACCCATCATTTTTGAAATTTTGTATAAGGAGAAGCCATAATGTTAGCGTTTATCAGTTTATTGATGCCTCCGTTTCTTCTGTGGCTTTTAAGAGAAATACTTATATTGAGACACAAGAAAATTGGGATAAAAGTAGTGTGGTATGCCGGTACTGTATTTATGCTTAATCTTGTGGCAGTTTTCATTGTACGTTATTTGTTCGGCAGTGACGGAAATACAATCATGAAACTAACACAATATAGAATATTTGCACTTAAATATTTGATTTTGTCATCCATAATTGCCATTACAGAACCATTTGCTGAATTATTTATAAAAAGAAAGATGGTAATCAGGAAAGGTAAGGAGACAGAAGAGCCTATTAGTCTGAAAAAGGAGCTATACGTTTTCTTTGTGAAAATAAGGCTCTTTTTACTGGTTCAGTGCAGAATGCAGAAAAAATGGATGAGAGATTGTGTAAGGGGATTTGGTGCAAGAGATTGGAAAATATTTAAAGCAGTTTTTACTGTGGCTTTTTTGACTCATATTTTTGTGTTTACAAATCATCTGGTCAATTATGACTCAGTATGGAGTATATATGGCATGGAAGATGTGGTTACATCGGGAAGATGGTTTTTAAAGTATGCCGCTGGGATTGGTTCCTATTTTCGGTTGCCATGGGTAAATGGGCTTTTGAGCATTCTGTATATATCACTATCTGCCGTTATTGTGGCACAATATTTAGAAATCAGAAATGTATGGCTGAGTATATTAGCGGGTGTTACCTTGGCTGTATATCCCTCAGTTGCGCTGACATTTAACTTTATGTATACTGCGGATGCGTATTTTCTTGCAATGCTTATGGCAGTACTCGCAGCATGGCTGATATGTATGGATCAATGGCTGGCCAGGATATTGGGTGGGCTTTTGGTTGGGATTTCCATGGGAATTTATCAGGCGTATCTTTCTGTTACTTTGGTGTTGCTTTTATTGTGGCTTATCAAGCATGCACTAATAAAAGGAGAGCCTGTCGCAAAATATGTTTGCGGTATGGCAGCCAGCCTGGTATTTGCGGCGGGCTTTTATACCTTGGAAATAAAGAACAGCCTTGCGGGAGGGCAGCTTGATTCGTATCAGGGAATTGCCGAATCGACATTGCTGCATCCGTTGGCATGGTACGCAAAAAGGTTCATTGGTTCTTTTCAGGACATTGCGCAGATGTTTGTTTCAGATGCTTTTGAAAGTGGATATGCAAGAACAGCAATCATTGTGGTATGGAGTGTAACTACAATAAAAATTGTATATTATATCGTTTGCGTGGCAAGGAAGAAACAGTTGGCATCTGTCATATACGGATGCCTTGGCATAGTGATGATACCAATAGCGGTATATTGTTTGAAGCTGTTAAGTGACGGTGTCTGGTACTATCGTCTTATGTTGGAAAGTATTGCCTTTGTCTGGTTATTGCCTGTTATTGTGTTAGATGAAAGCCTGATGGCTACAGTACATTCCAATAGATGGAACAAGATAGTTTCTTTTCTGGTTTTGGGCAGTCTTTTATGCAATCTGTGGAACTATGTAGTTGTTGATAATATTTCGTATTTTGCTTCATCCCTGGCAAACAAGAAGACATATGCCTTAGCAGAGCGGATATTGGACAGGATAGAGCAGACAGAAAGATATGAAGAGGCAGAATACGTTTATTTTTATGGAAATATAGAGAAATCAGAATATGAGGATGTAAGGTTTCTGGGAAAATCGGTTATTGGCAATAGTATTATACCTAACTCAGGGGTGAATTACGCTGGGTATATTCGCAATTTTCTTGGAATTAGATACGAGATATTGGATAGTGAAGAGCAAATTGAGGAAATTAGAAAGTCTGAGGAGTTCCAGAAGATGCCGATATGGCCCTCTGTAGGCTGTACAGAACTAATAGGGGATGTTATTGTAGTAAAACTAGGGAAAGAAAATTAGCGACAAGAGGTTAGAAATATGAAGTTTATATTGAAATGGCAGGTCTGTTTACGAATAGGGATAGTATTCACAACTATACTTGGGGTTTGGACATTTATTATAAGGCAACAGCATTATAGGGCACTTGGTGTTCTTTTTTGGGCAGGGATTTTACTGATATGTTATTACATGAGGCCGCGATCAGCGTTACATGGGATATTATTGGATGATTTGCATAAGAAAGGGAGGGTGAGTATTTGCCTGATTTGCTTTCTGGAGATTTTGATATGTACTTTGCCAATGGGAATTTCACCTACATGGAATGGAGAAAGTGCAGGACACAGAAATCAGTATGAAATTATGGCAGAATCCATATTACATGGACATATATATATGGATTATGATGATATAGATCCCAAATTGGAGGAGATGGAGAACCCATATGACCCTGTTGCGAGACAAGAACTGGGGGTAGTATGTCATGACGATCATGCATATTATAAGGGACATTATTATATGTATTTTGGGATTGTTCCAGTAGTTGTTCTGTTTCTTCCTTTTAGGATACTGACAGGGAGTGCGCTTGTAACATATCGGGCAACACAAATATTTGTTGCATTTGCAATTATCGGTTTTTATATGCTTTTTCGTATAATATCAAAGGTATTGTTTTCCAAAATAACGGCTGTTATGTATATATTATTGTCAACTGCACTTTCGGCGACGAGCATATGGTATAGCATAGGTAGTCCGGCTCTTTACAGTACTGCTATTACATCAGGAATTTGTATGGAAATTTGGAGTTTATATTTTTTCGTTAAGGCAGTATGGATTGAAGAAAAAGAAAATCGACAGATTCTATACGCATTTATAGGCGCTGGATTTGGTGCATTGACATTTGGGTGTCGTCCACCAATCGGTTTGGTCAATTTGTTGGTTATTCCTTTGCTGGTTATGTACTTGCGGCGAAAGAGCATGTCAATGAAGCTGCTGGGAAAGCTTGTACTTGCTGCCATGCCTTATATTGTTATTGGAATTTTATTGGCATTATATAATTATAAAAGATTTGGAAATCTGTTTGAGTTTGGACAGTCTTATCAGTTGACGGTTGCCGACCAGCATAATTATAGTGACTTTGGAGAGCGTTTCTCCTGGTATAACTTAGTTAGCAAAATAAAAGAAAATTTTATATCGTTTCGCCCATTGACCAAAGAATTCCCTTTTATTTCTTATGGAGGAGTGCTGGTGAATTTTCCTATATTTATGCTCACAGTATGTGGATTGACGCAAGAGGCAGTTTGCAGAAAGATAAAGGCAATCCGTATTATCCCCTTTTTGATTGCGTTGGGTGTAATACCTGTTGTAATTACGGCAGTTGATATTATGTGGTCCCCATACATATTTGAGAGATATCGAATGGATATTTATTTTCAAATGGGAATATTGTGCTTTATTGTGATATCGCTATGGTATATGGAGACCTGTCCGACACATCAGAGGGCTTTTAGTAGTATTATTGCATATTTATCTGTAGCAACTATGATGAAATGTTTTTTATTGTGGGCTGTGCCGTTTGATGGGAACCCAACAAAGTATTACCCTGAACTGTTAGAGCGGATTGAAAATGTAGTTTTGTTTTGGAAAATATAGTGCTGAACAGAGTTTCTATCACATTGAGATGGAGGAATTTCCAATATGAAAAAATGGGTTAAAGATGGAGTTCGCTATGTGTTTAAAAAGTTGGCTGGTTTCAACAAGATGCAGGAAGAAATAGATTCCCTTTATTTCTATTTTAATCAATATGCGGACATCAGCAAATTTCCGCCAGCAACAGGGGCTTTGCGGAAAGTGCAGGAAGGGGATGCGCTGCTTTTAGCCATTTTAGATTTTGTGTGCAGGAAGAATAACCTGAGATATTGGATGGATTCGGGGACTTTGCTGGGTGCTGTCAGACATGGCGGGTTTATTCCCTGGGATGATGATGTTGATGTGTGCATGCTGAGAGAAGATTACGACAGAGCATGTGCGATTCTCCATGAGGCATTGGCAGAATATGGAATTGAGGCTGTAGAGAAGAAGACTGAGCCGATGGCGAGAATTGGAATAGGGTATAAGCATGAACAGACAGGCATTTGGATTGATATATTTCCGGTTGACGGGTGTAGGGTCAAGCTGGGTGGGGGGGCAGAAGAGGCCTTAAAGCATAATATTGCTGTATATCGGAAGAGATATCTCCGGATTAAGGACAGATATCCACAGGATAGGATACGGGAGGTTAAGGAGAACTTGATTTCGGAGATGTGTGGGATACCCGAAGCAAAGTCTGTCTTTTATACACCGGAGTTTATCGGTTATTTTTTGGGATGGAATTGCGAAGATATCTTTCCCCTGAAAGAACTTGCGTTTGAACAGTTCAGTTTTCCGGCTCCCTGCAATGTAGATGCTTATTTGAGGGAGCTGTATGGTGCGGGATATATGGAGTTTCCGAAAGACGGTTTTGGGCATCATGGAAATCAGTCAGGAACGTTATCAACGTGGGCACGAAATACAGGGACAGATATGGAGGCAGTATTGGATGAACTACGGGATAAGCTTTCGGAGATGCGTAAGATTAGTTCAGTAAGGTGACATATGAAGTTTTTGGGGGTGACGATCTATATGATAAAGGAAAGGGATTATTATTTTGACTTTATAAAAGGGATTGGTATATTCTTTGTTTTATGGGGACATTGTATCCAATATGGAATGGTAAAGGCTGGAGATTTTTTTGAGAATCCCCTTTTTAAGGTTATATATTCATTCCATATGCCATTACTTATGCTTATAAGTGGGTATTTATTCTTTTATTCGTCACGCAGAAGAACTTTAAAACATTTATTGGTTTCCAAATTAAAGTCTTTGGGGTATCCGCTATTATTATGGGGATGTATTCACCCGGTTTTAAGTGCTTTGAAAATGATCTTTTCAGATGATACAAGTATTGAGATCAAAGATGTAGCTATAATTTTTATTCGCAATTGCATAAATGGGGTTACTGGGATTTGGTTCTTGTGGGCGGTCTTACTAATTTCGATTATTATGGCTTTTGCAGAAAGGACGTATTCCGGGGGGGGGCAAAAGGGAAAGTTGTTTATATTGTAATACTATTGACAGGAGCAACATTGCTTTGTATGTTGCCGGGTAAGCAGAATAACTTATTTATGTACCCCTATTTTATAATAGGATGCTGTTCACATCGTTTTATGTCATCAAATAAGAAGTGTTTTCAGCAGATTGAATTGATAAGCATCGTTTTATATATTTTGTTGCTTTTTTTTTACAACAGAAACTGCTATATATATACATCGGGTTTATGGCTTTTTAATAGACACGAATCTTGGAGTCAAATATGGATTGACTTGTACAGGTATGCGATTGGCTTGTTTGGCTCAATAGCTGTTTTAAGTATATTTAATAGAATATCATTAAGAATCAAGGACCGTTTGGTTTCATTATATATAGTAAGGCTGGGAACTATTTCACTGGAAATTTACATTTTGCAGAGGTATTTTATTGAACAATTTGGTGCAAATGTAGTCTCATATCTGGTAAATTATATGGGATCAAATTACTTTACTAGAAGTCTATTTCTATATGATTTTATGATAACTCCCTTAATAGCAATGATGGCGGCATTTGCTATAGAAAGGATTGTATATGTGTTACAAAGAGTTGGCGTATCGAAATATCTCTTTGGGCGATAGAATTGAAGTGAGGATATTAATAATTTGTAATATAGGAACTGAATTTGGGTTTGACAACATGAACTTTTGTTAGATTTGGGCTTAATTGCTCTGTGGGGGAATCCATTCTCAGTTGAATTTTGGCTGAAAGTTCATAAACTTAGGAGGAGAGAAGTACATGAACAAGCAAGAAAGCGATATCCTGAACGCACTTCTGCAGGAACCATTCATAAACCAGCGTATCCTGTCGGAAGTATCCGGCCATTCCTTAGGTATCGTCAACCGTTCCCTTAAGGAACTGATAAAAGAAGGCTACCTTGATGAATCGGTTCAGCTTACAACAAAAGCTATAGCCGAATTCCGGCAGAAAACCCCGCAAAGAGCCATCATCCTGGCTGCCGGCTTCGGCATGCGCATGGTTCCCATCAACCTCGAAATGCCCAAAGGCCTTCTCGAAGTAAACGGCGAACCCCTGATAGAGCGTGCCATCAGACAGCTCCATGAAGTGGGCATTAAGGAAATCTACATCGTGGTCGGATTTATGAAAGAAAGATACGAGTACCTGATTGACGAGTACGGCGTTGAACTGGTGGTGAACCCGGAGTATGCTTCCAGAAACAACCTGCACTCTGTCAACTTGGTGAGGGAACATCTGGAAAATGTTTATGTAATTCCGTGCGACATCTGGTGCGACCGCAATCCGTTCCGGCGGTATGAGTTATATTCATGGTACATGGTCAGCGACCTTGTAGACAATGAGAGCAATGTCCGGGTGAACCGGAAAATGGAGCTTGTATCTGTGCCGGAAAACACCGGAGGCAATGCAATGATCGGTATCTGCTATTTGACAAAAGAAGACGGAGGTATAGTGAAAACGCGTATGGAAGAGCTTTGCCGGGATCAGAGATACGATGGCGCATTTTGGGAGGAAGCGCTCTATCGCCAGGGCAGGATGACGGTTGCGGCAAGGGTGGTACATTCTTCGGATGTGGTGGAGATCAATACATACGAACAGCTCAGGGAATTAGACAGCGATTCCGGCCAGCTTAAGACGAATGCAATCCAGGTAATCTGCAGCGTCCTGTCAGCAAAGCCGGATGAAGTGACTGACATCACGGTTCTGAAGAAAGGTATGACGAACCGATCATTCCTGTTTAGCTGCAAGGGGAAGAAATACATCATGCGCATTCCGGGTGAGGGCACTGGCCAATTGATTGACCGCAGACAGGAAGCGTCAGTGTACGAGGCAATCAACGGAACGCACATCAGTGACGACATTGCCTATATAAATCCGGAAAATGGCTATAAGATTACAGAATATCTGGAGGGTGCCAGGGTCTGCAACCCTCTTGATTATGAGGACGTAAAGAAGTGCATGAAGTGCCTGAAAAATTTTCATGCGCTAGGGCTCAAAGCAGACCATGAGTTCAGGGTTTTTGAACAGATAGAATTTTATGAGACGTTGTGGAACGGCGAGCCATCAATATACAAGGACTATGGGAAGACCAAGGAAAATGTCTTTTCCCTGAAATCTTTTATTGAGTCGCATACAGGTGAAAAGCTTCTTACACATATTGATGCGGTACCGGACAATTTTCTTTTCATCAAACGAGATGGTCAGGAAGAAATTCGTCTGATCGACTGGGAATATGCCGGAATGCAGGATCCGCATGTGGACATAGCCATGTTCTGTATCTATTCCCTCTATAATAAGCGCCAAATTGACCGGCTGATAGCGGCATATTTCCCGGAGGGCTGTGATGACGGGACAAGGATTAAGATTTATTGCTACATAGCCGTCTGCGGTCTGCTGTGGAGCAACTGGTGCGAATACAAGCGCAGCCTGGGGGTAGAGTTCGGCGAGTATTCGTTACGCCAATATCGCTATGCAAAGGAATATTACAGGATCGTTCAGGCGGAACTGAAAAGACAGGAAAGCGAGGAGAGGGAAGATGCATAAAGTGGAACGCGCAATCATCATGGCGGCGGGTCTGGGCAACCGGATGTATCCTGTCACATTGACAACGCCGAAGCCGTTGGTCCGTGTGAATGGCATTCGGATGATTGATACTGTGATACAGGGGCTGCACCAGAACGGAATCCGTGAGATTTATGTGGTGGTCGGATATCTGAAAGAGAAGTTTGCAGCGCTGGTACAGGAGTATCCCGGGGTGGTATTGATCGAGAATCCATATTTCGACATATGCAATAATATCTCGTCCCTATATGTCGCGCGTGACTATATCAGGAATGCGATGATTCTGGATGGCGACCAGATAATCTACAATTCGGAAATTCTGGCGCCGGAATTCGAGCGTTCAGGCTACAACAGCGTCTGGACAGATGGGGAGACAAGCGAATGGCTGCAGACCATTGAGAATGGGATTGTCACTTCCTGCAGCCGGACAGGCGGCAGGGGAGGCTGGCAGCTCTACAGCATCTCCCGCTGGACGGCGGAGGATGGAAAGAGGCTAAGGCACCATCTGGAGGTGGAATTTGAACAGAGACAGAACCGTCAGATCTACTGGGACGATGTGGCCATGTTCTGCTACCCTGATGAATACGAGCTTGGAATCCGGCCCATGGACAAGGGGGATGTCATTGAGGTGGACGATCTTAGCGAACTGATTGCCCTGGATGGCAGCTACAAAAAATACGCGGAGGAAAGTTAAGATGGGAACGAAATTATCCAATGAAAGAGGCAAAATAGACTGGATGATAACATTGGTGCCGTTGGGAATCATAGTTGGTCTCTGCGTGGTGTTCTTTTTCATGCCGGGACAGTCGAATGCAATATTGAGCCAGATTCGTTTTTTCTTTGGCGACACATTCGGCGTATATTATCTTGTAATCGGACTGGGAATTTTTGTCCTGTCGCTTTACATCGCAGGATCGAAATATGGCAGCATTGTGCTGGGAAGACCGGATGAAAAGCCTAAGTATTCGTTTTTTGCGTGGGGCTCCATGATGTTTACCTGCGGCCTGGCGGCAGATATTTTATTCTATTCTTTTTCGGAGTGGGTACTGTATGCTACTGACCCGCACGTTGAAAAGATGGGCAGCGTCCAGGATTGGGCTGGCGTCTATCCGCTTTTTCATTGGAGTTTTATCCCATGGGGCTTCTATCTGGTTCTGGCAGTGGCCTTTGGCTTTATGCTCCATGTGCGCAAGCGCAGTCGGCAAAAGTATTCGGAAGCCTGCCGCCCTCTCCTTGGCAGACATACCGATGGCTGGGCAGGGAGAATCATTGATCTGTTGGCAGTCTTTGCGCTGCTTGCGGGAACGGCAACGACTTTCAGCGTTGCGACTCCGCTGATGGCGGCCATCATTGGAGAACTTTTTCAGATTGAAGTCAGCCGTACAGTCATCAACATCGTCATCCTGGTGGTTACCTGTATCGTGTATACCTATTCGCTCTTACATGGATTCAAGGGAATCAGCATTCTGGCAAATGTGTGCATCTATTTGTTCTTTGGGCTGATCACATTTGTTCTGCTGTTGGGCGGTGAAGCGCGTTATATCATTGAGACTGGCTTTTCCTCGCTTGGGAAGATGATTCAGAACTTCATTGACCTTTCTGCATTCACGGATCCGCTGCGCGAGTCGGGGTTCCCTCAGAACTGGACGATTTATTATTGGGCGTACTGGATGGTCTGGTGCGTGGCGGCTCCTTTCTTTATCGGCAGCATTTCCCGCGGCAGGACTGTGCGCCAGACAATTCTTGGCGGTTACGTATTCGGCGTGGGCTCTACGCTGACCAGCTTCATTGTGCTGGGCAACTATTCAATGGGTATGCAGGTAACAAATCGAGCCGATTTCATGGCAGAGTATATGGAGACAGGAGATTTGTATGGAATGATTGTCTCCATCATCAAGACATTGCCTTGTGCTCCGCTGGTAATGGTGGCGGTTCTGGTCACGATGATTGCATTCTACGCGACTTCCTTCGACTCGATTGCATTGACGGCTTCCTGCTACAGCTATCATGCCTTGAAAGAGAGGGAACAGCCCCATAAGGGCATCCAGCTGATGTGGTGCATCCTGTTGATTCTTCTGCCGATTGCGCTGCTGTTTGCGGAAAGTTCCATGAACAATTTGCAGTCAGTGAGCATCGTGGCGGCATTCCCCATTGGTGCGGTCATCGTGATGATTGTTATCGGTTTTATGAAAGATGCTAAGAAATATATGGAAGAACTTTCGCATTAGGGCAAGGAAAATACGTAAAAAATGCCAATCCCCCAAAAAACATAAATTTTCAATTTGACATTCCTTGACAAATATATTACAATTGACTACAGAAATATCTTTTCAATGGTGTCCATAAAACCACATCCAACATTCACACATGACTAGGACTGCCGCCCTCTCCTTGGCAGACATATCTATGGCTGGGGCAGAAGCATCGACCGGTTGGCAGCGTTTCTTGCGGGAATGGCAGTGACTTTCAGCGTTGCGACTCCGCTGATGGCGTCCATCATTGGCGAGCTTTTTCAGATTGAAGTCAGTCCCATGGACATATTCCCACTCAGGCTCATGCTTGAGAAGAGCACCAACTATATGTCGGTTCCGAGCGATATGGAACTGGAAAAGATAAAGATGATGCGGTAGACAGATGGAAGATACAGGACGAACCATGCAGTAACAGTAACACAGAAAGAGATTCTGAAAGCGCTTAAAAATGATGCGAACTATGCCCGCAGGAGAACATCATAACTAAGCAGGGAACTGGCAGAATATTTGGGAATAGAAAGGGGGAAGACACAGAGGGCAAAGCAGCGCATTTTTTATAGGGTCACAAACAGATTATCAAAGAAAAAGAAACGAAAACCCAATCAATACCTACATGCGAAAGGAGGCTGCCATGACAAAGGTACTGGGTTTTGTATCCCCTCTCATCCTCCTTATTTTTGAGAAGATAGCAGAAAAAGCTGACTCAGGAATCGAAAAAGAAGAAAAGGAAGAAGAAAAGAAAGAAAAAAGGAGATATATGTATATTTCTGTGGGGCTGACAGCGGTATGCTGGATATATTCATTTGTGAGTATACTTTGTCCGGACGGAGTCATCTTTTCTGCGTTGCTCTGGATACAAGCCAATTGGTGGATAGCGGGCATTTATATTTTGACTGCGGCAATACTGCCCTCTGCAGTGGCAAAGAAAGAACACACGAAGAGGGACTTTCGGGCAAACGAAAACTATGTTGGCAAAAACTTCAAGTTTAATATATCTGGAGCGGCCGCTTCCTGCGCTGTGTTTGGGCTGGTATACTTGGTGGTAGGAGATTTCAATTATTTAAAGTTTTTCTATATAGAGGATCTGATTCCGATCATTGCTACGGTGAGTGTATGGATAGCTGTTATTTATCAGAAGATAGAGAGAAAGAAAGACAAAGCAGGCGAAGTGGATCATGACACATCTCTGAAATACATGAACCAGAAATTGAATTTGCTTCATCTGTTCAATGTGTTTTTCCTGGCGATCGTCTCCGTAGTGTATCTCGTATCCTATACAATTTACTGCCGGACGTATCATATTAGATTTGCGATACATCCGTGTGCTAATTATGTTCTGATTACGGTGGCGCTCATTTTCTTCTATTTATTGTCGCTGCATAAGCACCGGTATTTGTATCTAACATTCATCATCTTTGTTCCAGTCATCCTGATATCCAGTGTATATTGGATGACATGGTTTACATTGAATGAGAAAATGAGGTTCTGGCAGTGGGCATTTGTATTTATTCATTCTATGATTTATATTTTTCTTGTTTTCAAGAAAGAAAGGGTGATATATACAGAACGAAATGAAGCTGGAAAGCGGAAAATCATGTCTGATAATTATTTCCTGCTTGCGATCCCTGTAGTAGTGTCTTTAATCTTTATCATTGTCTATGCGCTGCCATCGTTTATTGACAGACTGCCTGCCAATGAGGCATATAACTATATTGACATGATTTGTGCAGACACAGACGTAGATGTTGACGCAATGATTGAAAAGGCTATGGAACAGGAGATGTACAATGAAATAGACGAAAACTATGACATTCAGGCATTTATGAAGTTCCTTGCCACGGAACTTGGGGTACAATTGATGGAGAAGGAAGTTATTAAAGAGGTGGGAGACATACCAACACGAGAAGTTCTGGAGAATAAATATATAAATACGCCGAGATATGGACAAAATTGATTAGAATAGAGATATGCTTTTTTGATATGGAGCCGGACAGCAACGGAGGGAGAGTGTGAAAATGGATATGTTAAACGATATAGCACAGATGATAGTTTCTTACACGGAGCAGATAGAGCGGTATGAATCCCTGAGCACATGGTGTGCGATGGTCACTATGATATGTATTCTGGCGGTGATTGTTTTTGCAAGTTCCCTTATATGGAAAAGAAGCGGCAAAAGCAACGATTGCGGAGATGGGCACAATCTTATCCTGGCTGGCCTGTTTCTTACAATTCCCTCCATGACCACCCTGTATCTGTATACGTTCGCCATGAACATGAGGAAAGTGGCGATGTTTCGGGGGTATCTGGGCTTTCTGGAGAATCAGTGGAACGCTTTGGCAGGAAGCGAAATCATGAAATTTGACTCGCAGATTATCGATAAATTTTTATCCCCGCAGACGTTTCCCGTCAATGGGCTGGGGCCTGCGGTGATGGCCCTGTTCCTGGTGCTTTCTATTGTTATTGGATTCGGGTTGGCTTTTTGTTTCGCGGGCAAACTTGAAAATCTGGCAGTAAAAAGAGGCGCGAAGCTATTGATATGCGTCTTGGGCATTGTGTGCGTCCTGTTCAATGGCATATGCTGCTATTACCTGATCGTGAATGATTCCATTGTAAATGCCGTGGTATCTTTTTGATGTTAAAAGAGTCTATTGAAATTAGGGAAGAAAAGGGTTTCAGAAAGATACATTCGCTCTGTGGAACAGCAGACGAACGATAAGTACATTTCCTTTCATGAGCCTTACGGAGAGTTTAATTATGTGAATTTTGCAAAGAGCTCCAGACCATTCTGCTCTACAGGAACCCATTGAACCCGTTAATCGGTTGGAAATCGTGATTGAAAATAATAGGCAGTTTTTCGGGAACACTAATTATTGATAGTGCGAACAGGAAAGGAGAATGATGGTATGGATACGCATGTCTTTTGGGGCATTTTGATACCATTCTTTGGAACCGCGCTTGGCTCTGCCTGTGTGTTCCTGATGAAAAATAAACTGGACACTTTGGTGCAGAGAGCTCTGACCGGGTTTGCGGCAGGAGTCATGGCCGCGGCTTCCGTCTGGAGCCTGTTGATCCCAGCCATGGAACAGGCCGAATCCATGGGACAGTTTGCTTTCGCGCCTGCGGCGGCAGGGTTTTGGATGGGCATACTGTTTCTGCTTTTTTTGGACCGGATGGTTCCCCATCTGCATATGAACAGCAGCAAGGCCGAGGGACCCCAAAGCAGCCTGCAGAAGACGACGATGCTGGTGCTTGCCGTGACGCTCCACAATCTGCCGGAGGGTATGGCCGTGGGCGTAGTCTACGCCGGTTGGCTTTCCGGGGAGATGGGGATTACTGCCATGGGGGCGTTGGCGCTTTCCCTGGGGATTGCCATGCAGAATTTCCCGGAGGGCGCAATTATCTCCATGCCTCTGCGGTCAGAGGGCGTTTCCAGGAAAAAAGCGTTCCTTTACGGTGCGCTTTCCGGCGCGGTAGAGCCGGTGGGAGCGGCGCTGACCATACTGGCGGCCGGATTTGTGGTTCCGCTTCTGCCGTATCTGTTAAGCTTTGCGGCCGGGGCCATGATTTACGTGATCGTGGAGGAACTGATCCCGGAGATGTCGGAGGGAAAGCACTCCAATATAGGGACAATCCTGTTCGCTGCAGGCTTTACCGTGATGATGGCGCTGGATGTGGCGCTAGGATAAATTTTCCGAAACCTATTGACTTTGCCGGTAAGTTTTGGTAAAGTAATCATATCCGCAGGGTGCGGATGTCAGAAAGTCTTGTTATCTAGGGTAGGTTTGATTCTGTAATATCAGAGTTTATCCCGATTGGAAGAAGAGCGGAGCGAAAGGGTTCGGCATATTTTGCCGTGTCATTTTCATATGGAAAAAGCAAAGCCCCCGACGCCGGGCCGGGAGCTTGCGGACGGAATCAGACTATTTGCGGAAAGCAGCCCGCTTGCGCAGGGTGGGATCCAGGATTTTCTTGCGGATCCGCAGGGTGTGGGGCGTGACCTCTAAGAGCTCGTCCGTTTCGATGAAGTCCAGGCACTGCTCCATGGACAGGATCCTGGGCGGCACCAGGCGCAGCGCTTCATCCGAGCCGGAGGCCCGGGTATTGGTCAACTGCTTTTTCTTGCATACATTTACCTCGATATCCTCGCCCCTGCCGGTCTGCCCCACCACCATGCCGGCATAGACTTTCTCGCCGGGGCCGATGAAAAGGGTGCCGCGCTCCTGAGCATTGAACAGGCCGTAGGTAATGGATTCTCCTGCCTCAAAGGCAATGAGGGAACCCTGCTTTCTGTACTGGATGTCTCCCTTGTAAGGAGCGTATCCGTCAAAGACCGTATTCAGAATACCGTTTCCCTTGGTGTCCGTGAGGAACTCGCCCCGGTAACCGATGAGGCCTCTGGCGGGAATGGAGAATTCCAGGCGGGTGTAAGTGCCGCCGGAGATGCTGCCCATGTTGCGCAGCTCACCTTTGCGCTGTCCCAGCTTCTCGATGACGGCTCCGGTGAATTCGTTTGGCACATCAATGTAGGCCAGCTCCATAGGCTCTGTGCGCTTGCCGTTTTCGTCCGTGCGGTAGAGGACTTCTGCCTTGCTGACAGCGAATTCATAGCCCTCTCTGCGCATGTTCTCGATAAGAACGGACAGATGCAGCTCGCCGCGGCCGGATACCTTGAAGCACTCGGTGGTGTCCGTCTCCTCCACACGCAGGGACACATCGGTGTTCAGCTCCCGGAAGAGTCTGTCGCGGATATGGCGGCTGGTAACGTACTTTCCCTCCATTCCGGCCAGGGGGGAGTCGTTTACCATGAATTGCATAGCGATAGTGGGCTCACTGATCTTCTGGAAAGGAATGGGCGCGATCTGCTCGGGGGAGCAGAGGGTATCGCCAATGCGGATGTCCGAAATGCCGGAGATCGCCACAATGGAGCCGATGCCGGCCTCCTTTACTTCCACCTTGCTCAGACCGTCGAACTCGTAAAGCTTGCTGACTTTGACCTTGATCTGCTTGTCAGGATCGTGATGGTTACAGATGACCACCTCCTGGTTCACGCCGAGCCCACCGTTGTCCACCTTGCCGATGCCGATGCGGCCTACATACTCGTTGTAGTCGATGGTGCTGATCAGCACCTGTGTGCCGGCTTCCGGATCCCCTTCAGGCGCGGGGATGGCATTTATGATGGTCTCAAACAGGGGTTCCATGCTGGAGCCGTTTCCGTCGGAATCCATGGAAGCCACGCCGGTTTTTGCGGAGGCATAGACAAAGGGGCAGTCTAACTGGGCATCGTCCGCGTCCAGCTCCAAAAACAGCTCCAGCACCTCGTCCACTACCTCATCCGGCCTGGCCTCCGGCCGGTCGATTTTGTTGATGCATACAATGACGGGAAGCTTTAACTCCAAAGCTTTCCGGAGCACGAATTTGGTCTGGGGCATAGGTCCCTCAAAAGCGTCCACCACCAAAATGACGCCGTTGACCATTTTCAGCACACGCTCCACCTCGCCGCCGAAGTCCGCGTGGCCCGGGGTGTCTATGATATTGATCTTGACGTCCTTGTACATGACAGCCGTGTTCTTCGAGAGGATTGTGATCCCGCGCTCCCTTTCGATATCGTTGGAGTCCATGACGCGCTCTGCCACGTCCTGTCCCGCACGGAATACACCGCTTTGCTTTAACAGCTCATCCACCAAAGTGGTCTTGCCATGGTCTACATGGGCTATGATTGCAACATTCCTTACATTTTCTCTTTTTTGTCTCATATTTATTCAACCTCATTTCTGCGCCTTGTGCGTGAATGCGGCGCCTGCGGCAGCCCCGGAATTTAAGGGGGTGTCAACAAATGTCTATCTTTGCCGATGGATTTTTCAGCAAATTTTCAAACTGTTACAGTATAGCACTATTTTTCGCAAGGTGCAAGGATTATCGGGGTCCGGAACGAGAATCTCGGTTTTACATATATTTTAAAATGTAAAACAGATTATAACTGCAAAAAATGACGAAGTATGCGATGAGAAATTGTACTAAAATGGCAATTTCTATTGTATAAATAGTAATATCCATCCGTTGGGAAAAACCGTTCCTTCGGAGGTGTTACCGGAAAAAGTCTTAAAACAAGAAGGGAGAACGAAAATGACAGATAAGGTAATTGAAAACAACCAGGTGACGGTTATGGGAGAAATTTCCAGCGGATTTACCTATAGCCATGAAATCTTCGGAGAAGGCTTCTACATGATGGATGTGCGCTGTAAACGGCTCAGCGAAAGCTATGACACCATCCCCGTCATGGTATCGGAGCGGCTGATGGACGTGACGGAGGACTATACGGGAGAACTGATCTGCGTGAACGGACAGTTTCGCTCCTATAACCGTCACGAGGAGCGCAAGAACAGGCTGGTGTTGTCTGTATTTGCCAGAGAGGTGAGCTTTGTGGACGAGATGGAGGAAAGCTCCAAGACGAATCAGATCTTCTTAGACGGCTATATCTGCAAAGAACCCATCTACAGGAAGACACCCCTTGGAAGAGAGATAGCGGACCTTTTGCTGGCGGTGAACAGGCCTTACGGCAAGTCGGATTACATACCTTGTATCTGCTGGGGCAGAAATGCCAGATATGCCAATAATTTCAAGGTGGGAGAGCGCTGTGCGGTATGGGGGCGGATTCAGAGCCGGGAATATATGAAAAAACTGGACGAGGAGAATGTGGAGAGAAGAGTGGCCTTTGAAGTGTCGGTCAGCAAGCTGGAGCTGCTGGAGGACGATGAAATATAGAAACAGCGAAGATGTTCAAATGATTTGCCAAAACCAGGAAAGTGTGGTATGCTATAACCGTCCGAAAAATTGCCCTTGCAGGTGAAACGAGGTGTGGTATGGCAAAAGGATTGGTATATATATATGCCGGAGAGGGACGGGGAAAGTCCCCGGCGGCCCTGGGCAGGGCGCTTCAGGCTGCCATGGAGGGAAAGAATGTCGTCATTATCCAGTTCCTGAAAGGGAACAGTATGAAGTCCAAGGATTTCCTCCGCAGAATGGAGCCGGAGATCAAGCTGTTTTGCTTTGAGAAATCCCAGGAGAGCTACGAGGACCTCTCAGAGGAGAAGAAGCAGGAGGCGATTGCCAATATCAAAAATGAGATGAATTTCGCCAAAAAGGTGCTGGTCACCAGGGAGTGCGATCTGCTTATACTGGACGAGGTGCTCCGGCTGGTGGAGAAGAAGATCGTGACTGCAGAGGATTTAAAGGCGCTGCTGGACTGCAGGGAGGAGGCGGACATTATCCTGACGGGCTGCAAAGCGGACGGGGAAATCTGTGCCCTGGCCGATGAGATCTCCAGGATCGAGACCTGGGAGCCGGAGGGGAAAGCCAGAATCTGACAATAGATCCGTACAATAGAGAAATGAAAAATAATGGAGGAAAAAAGATGTCTATTTTTAAGGGTTCGGGTGTGGCTATCGTTACGCCCATGCGCGACAATGGTGAAGTGAATTATGATGAGTTTGCGAAGCTGCTGGAATTTCAGATTGCAAAGGGGACGGACGCCATCATAGTCTGTGGTACTACGGGTGAATCGTCCACGCTGACCCATGAGGAGCATCTGGAGACCATCCGCTACTGTACAGAGGTTGTGGCAGGGCGCGTCCCGGTTGTGGCGGGTACAGGCTCCAACTGTACGGAGACGGCAATCTACCTGTCGAAAGAAGCGGAGAAATTCGGCGTGGACGGACTGCTGCTGGTGAGCCCTTATTATAACAAGGCCACCCAGAACGGCTTGTATGCGCATTTTAAGGCGGTTGCGGATTCGGTAAAGCTTCCTATCCTGCTCTATAATGTGCCCGGCAGAACCAGCTGCAATATCCTGCCGGAGACCATCGTGCGGTTGTGCAAGGAGGTAGAGAACATTGTAGGCGTCAAGGAGGCCAGCGGTAATATCAATCAGATCGCGCATCTGGCGGCCATTGGGGCGGGCATAGTGGATATCTACTCGGGGAATGACGATCAGATCGTTCCCATCATGTCCCTGGGCGGCATCGGGGTGATTTCCGTGCTGGCCAATGTGGCTCCCGCGCAGACCCATGAAATCTGCCAGAGGTATCTGGACGGGGACGCAAAAGGCAGCTGTAAATGTCAGCTGGAGGCCATGGAATTGTGCAATGCGCTGTTTTGCGAGGTCAACCCGATTCCGGTGAAGAAAGCTCTGAGCCTGATGGGGATGATAGAGGGCGGGCTGCGCAGGCCGCTTACCGAGATGGAGCCCGAAAATGTGAAACGTCTGGAAAAGGCTATGCGGACATACGGGATACTTTGATACTGAGATCAGGCAGGGCTGCTTCGTCGTTTTTTGACGCGGGAGCCCTTTTTGGTATAGCAGATGAAAAGTGCGCCGCGCAGCGACTTTAAAATAGGAGGAGAAAATATGGTCAGGATTATTATGCACGGATGCAATGGAAAAATGGGACAAGTCATCAGAGGGCTTTTAGAGGGGGATAGTGAGGCTAAGCTGGTTGCCGGCATTGATATGACCGATGACAAAAAAAGCCCCTATCCTGTGTATACGGATATCAGGGAATGTAATGTGGAGGCTGACTGCCTGGTGGATTTCTCCACAGCGGCGGCAGTGGACAAAATGCTTGATTACTGCGTAGAGAGGAAACTTCCCTGCGTGCTCTGTACCACAGGCTTAAGCCCGGAGCAACTGTCCAAAGTGGATGAGGCCGCAAAATCCATTGCCCTGCTTCGCTCTGCCAATATGTCTTTGGGTATCAATCTGCTCTTGAAGCTTTTAAAAAATGCGGCGGGCGTCCTTGCCCCGGCGGGATTTGACATGGAGATCGTGGAAAAGCATCACAACTTAAAGGTAGACGCGCCCAGCGGAACGGCCATTGCCCTGGCGGATGTCATCAACGAAGAGTTAGACAATACTTACTCCTATGTCTATGACAGGAGCGCAAGGCGGGAGAAACGGCCGGAGAAAGAGATCGGCATCAGCGCGGTAAGAGGCGGCACCATTGTGGGCGATCATGATGTGATTTTCGCCGGCCCGGACGAAGTCATCACCTTTTCCCACAGGGCGTATTCCAAAGCGGTCTTTGGCAAGGGTGCGGTTCAGGCGGCGAAGTTCCTGGCCGGAAAGCCTGCGGGCAGATACGATATGAGTGATGTGATAGAGGCTGCTCTGTAGATAACCCGGTTATCTTTGCTTCCGGAGAAAATGAGGAGATCAATGAACGAAAAGGACAATCAGGTCTTAAGAGTCCTGGCAAGACAGTACCGAAGCGCTGGAAGCTTATCGGGATGGGGCCATCAGAGAAGAATAGGCAGAATTTAAGACATTCTCAGGCGAATGCCCCGCAGCGCAGAATATGGCTGCCTGGCAGGGAAACGCCTGAGATGGTCCGTTATCTGACGGCTCCGCCCGAGGAGGGACCGTACATTCTGCTGCGGGCGCCTGCGGCATCCGAGCCCGTACCGTTTGCGGCATCGGTGCCGTTACCGTTTGTGGTATTTCCGGCAGCGTCATTGTCAGTACCGTTTTCGGTATCATTGTTGCCGTCGGCGGTGCCGCTATCATTGCCCGTAAGGTCATCCGTAATATTGTCGATGCCGTCTGTGACATCATCTACTGCATTATCGATGGCATCGCCCGCATCATCCAGCAGGGAATCGTCGTCCCCCTGGGTGGCGCCGCCGGTTCCGGTGACACTGCTTTCCACGGAACTGCCGTCAGTGTTTGTGCCGTTTGCATCGTCAGCTGCGGAAGTGCTGCTATCCACGCTGCCGCTGCTTCCGACAGCGTCGGAGCCGGAATCCTGCGTGCTGGTTCCGGCCATGCTGTCAGAGTTGTTGTTCTTTTTGTCATTGTTGGTGCAGGCGGTAGCCATGCACACATAGGCGAGCACCAGCCCCAATGCCAAAATTTTCTTGGCTCCTGAGAAATTCTTCGCTTTTTTCATAGTTTCCTCCATTCTGCTGTCTGGTACTTTTCATATGGTAATCGGATAAGCCAGACAATTCTGCGCAATCTTACAGGACAGTGGGAAATCCGCCAGGCGTGCCTTCCACCGTGAGCGCAGAATGACTGACATGTCACTAGTATGTGACAAATGATTGATTTTATACATGAAAAATGAAAAAGAAAGGAAAAACGGACAGAAGATGGAATTCAGACCATGTATCGATATTCACAACGGCAGAGTCAAACAGATCGTAGGCGCCAGCCTGCAGGACGCGGGCAATACAGTGAAAGAGAACTTTGTGGCAGAGCAGGGTGCTGATTATTACGCAAGGCTCTATCGGGATGCCGGCATTCGCGGCGGCCATGTGATTCTGCTCAATGCCAGAGACAGCGGGCAGTATGCTGCCACGAAAGAGCAGGCGCTCTCGGCTTTAAGGGCTTATCCGTGCGGACTGCAGGTCGGCGGCGGTATCACACCGGAGTCTGCGCCGGAGTTCCTGGAGGCGGGCGCTTCCCATGTAATCGTTACATCCTATGTGTTCCGGGGCGGGCAAATCTGTTACGACAGGCTGGAAAGGATGCGGAGTGCAGTGGGAAGCAAAAAGCTGGTGCTGGATTTAAGCTGTCAAAAAGTAGGGGAGGAATACCGCATCGTCACGGACAGGTGGCAGAGGGTGACCGAGGAAAGGGTTGATCAGGCGCTTCTGGCGCGGCTTTCGGAATATTGCGATGAATTTTTGGTTCATGCTGTGGATGTGGAGGGAAAGGCAGGGGGAATCGAAAGGGAATTGGCGGCTTTCCTGGGGGCATGGGACGGAAAGACTGTGACATACGCAGGCGGCGTGCATAGTTATGAGGATTTAGAATTGCTCAAAGTGTTGGGAAAGGGCCGTCTGAATGTCACCATTGGGAGTGCGCTGGATTTGTTCGGTGGAAAGCTTTCCTGGGAGAAAGTGCTGGATATGTGCAAGAAAGCAGAAAATAATTGTTGAAAATGTGTATAAAAAAGCCGATAATTATGTTTTAGTGCATAAAATAGGCTTTTTTGTTTGTGAAAACATAACAAAATGCTGTTGTTATCGTTGAATTGTGACCACATTTATGGTAAAATACTAAAAGGTTATTTGGAGGTGACTTTTATGGTACGTAAGGGACATAAGCGCAAGAATAACCATGTGGTGATTGTGACATCCGATGCCACGGACGGTAAAGTGAGACAGTTTAAGGTCCGTCCCTGGATCCTGCAGACAATTATCCTTGTCCAGTGCGTCATTATCGGCGCGCTGATCGGGTTCTTTTTGTATGAGAGAGACGTATGGACTGGGGAGACGCTGCAGACGGAAGTAGAGAATGATGCGATTGCGAAGCTGGAGCAGGAGAAAGCCGCGCTGGAGGGCCAGGTAGCCGGGCTCAACGGCGAGATTGACGAACTGAACCAGCGGATAGGAATTCTCAGCGAGACCGTGAACCAGAAGACCCAAAGCGAGACACAACTGTCAGAACAGCTGCAAAAGCAGACTATGCCGACGGAATTTCCGTTGACAGGGAAGACCAGTATGGAAGAGAAGACAGAGGAGAACGGCAATCCCATCTGTATCTTTACGGCTTCCAACGGCTCCATGGTAGTGGCGGCAGCCGGCGGATCTGTGACGGTGGTGAACGAGGATCCTGAGTATGGGAATAATGTCTGGGTGGATCACGGCAATGGATATACCACAATCTACAGATGCGCAGGCGAAGTCAAGGTAAGGCAGGGAGAGACGGTCACCCAGGGAGCCACCTTGTTCGTGATCACGGACGATGACAGCAAGCTGGGCTACCAGATGACCCGGGACGGTGCATATATCAGCCCCATGGAAGTGCTGGCGATCAGCGGCTGACAGAAAGCGGAGGAAAGGGAAAATGAGGAAGAACGAGACACAGATTTCTACCATTATCGGAATGAATGCGGAGTGCGGCGGCGACTTTAAAGCCGAGGGGACAATCCGGATCGACGGAACGGTAAACGGCAACGTAACAGTGACGGATACGGTGATCGTTGGGGCATCCGGCTGTATCAACGGCGACATCAACGCGAAGAAAGTCATCATTGGCGGAGAGGTGTACGGCAACCTGAACGTGCCGGAGAAAGTGGAGCTGACATCCACGGCCAGAGTCATCGGCGATATTACCACAAACGGACTGGTGATTGACGAACAGGCTATTTTCCAGGGCAGATGCGATATGAACCAGGATGCCAGCAAGAGACCGAAACCCAACCGCCGGGAGATGAAAGAGATGCAAAAAGAAGCCAAAGCGGCCGTATCGGATGCGCTTCAGGGCATGGAGACGACTTCTTCGGATAACAGCGCGCAGATATAGGCGAACGATCATACATATTTATAGAAGAGAAAGCAGGGATGCCTTTGCGCATGCCTGCTTTTCTGCTCCTTTCCGCTTTCTGCGGAGCATTATGGGGCGGGAGATTCGGCGCTGTCCGAGGGCGTTTTCCTGCCCATACGCTCAAATACCGTCTCATAGCCGTCATTTCCGTAATTCAGCGATCTGTTCACACGACTGATCGTAGCGGTGGATGCTCCCGTCTTCTCGGCAATCTCAAGATAGGTATTGTGATTTTTAAGCATGGCGGCTACCTCGAACCGCTGGGAGATGGATATGAGCTCATTGACCGTACATAAATCTTCGAAGAAGCTGTAGCATTCGTCCCTGCTTTCCAGACACAGAATGGCATCGAACAGGAAGTCCACGGCATCGCTTTTTACTTTTTTGTTCATGGTTAGGCACCTCTTGACTGCTTTTTACTGATTCCGTTCCGCTATGACTACATGGGTTTAAGCTTATGGAATCATAATTTGAAAATATGTCTGTCTGTTCCAGTATTTTATCATATTAAAGTCCTGAAGTAAAGGAAGAAAAGCTTAAGAAAATATTTTGAAAGAAGATGTTGTCATGTAGTAATGAATACTATATAATGGAACTTAGACAATAGAAAGCATTCCTTGCTTTCTATTGTAGAGGCAGTGTGCAAGGCGGGGTAATAGAAAGCATCTCCCCAACACAACAAGCACTAACAAAGCGAGGAAGAACGGGTATGACAATAGATAATGACGATATATTGAACAGTATACTGGCAAGCCTGGACAGAGTGAATTACATTAGCCCCGAGGATATTCCGAATATTGACTTGTACATGGACCAGGTCACTACTTTTATTGACAGCCGCCTGCAGTCCTCTGCCAGATATCCCGGCGAAGATAAGATATTGACCAAGACCATGATCAACAATTACGCGAAGAATGATCTGCTGCCTCCGCCGGTGAAAAAGAAATATTCCAGAGAGCATGTGATGCTTCTGGTGTTTATCTATTATTATAAGGGAATTTTGTCTATCAACGATATACAGACCCTTTTAAAGCCTATCACGGAGCGCTATTTTCAGAACGGCCAGGCATATGACATGGAGAGGATCTACCGGGAAGCCTTTGGCATGGAGGACAAGATGCTCCAGTCCATGAAAGCGGATATAGAGGAGAAATTCAAGGTCGCTTCTGAGGCTTTCCAGGGAGCGCCCCAGGAGGATACGGACTTTCTCCATATGTTTGCGTTCATCTGTCTGCTGGGCTTTGACGTATATCTGAAAAAGCTCATGATTGAGAAGATGATAGATGAATTGGCGGCAAACAGACAGGAACAGGGAAAAAAGAAAGCCCATAAAGCCCAGGGCGAAGAAGAATAGTGTAACAAAGACAAGCGTATCTTCATATGATACTTTATCAAATCATATGGAGGTAGCTATGAGAAAGTTATCCATAAAAAAGGCAGGCGCTGTCTGTCTGGCTCTTTTGACGGCAGCGGCAGCCCTGGCCGGCTGCGGCGCAGGCGAGGCCGGGACGGCGAAAGACAGTAAGACAAAGGTGGTGCTCAATGAGGTAGCCCATTCCATTTTTTATGCGCCCATGTATGTGGCCATTGAGGAGGGGTATTTCGAAGAGGCAGGACTGGAACTTACGCTGGTGACCGGCTTCGGGGCCGACAAGACAATGACGGCGGTGCTCACGGGCGAGGCGGACATCGGCTTCATGGGAAGTGAGAGTACCATTTATACCTATGCGGGGGGCACCCAGGACTATGTGGTGAATTTCGCCCAGTTGACCCAAAGGGCAGGGAACTTCCTGGTGTCCAGGGAACCCATTGAGGATTTTTCCTGGGATATGCTAAAAGGCCAGGATGTGCTGGGCGGCAGGGCAGGCGGCATGCCTGAAATGGTGTTTGAGTATATTTTGGAAAAGAACGGAATCGACCCGAGGGCAGATGTGAACATTGACCAGAGCATTGACTTCGGTTCTACCGCGGCGGCCTTTTCGGGAGGGCAGGGGGATTTCACCGTAGAATTCGAGCCACACGCCACATCCTTAGAGCAGAAGGGCGAGGGCTATGTTGTAGCCTCTCTGGGAGAGGATTCCGGCTATGTGCCCTACACTTCGTTCTCCGCCAAGAAGAGCTATCTGGAAAACAACAAGGATACGGTCCAGGCATTTACCGATGCCCTGCAGAAAGGCATGGACTATGTGCAGAGCCATACGCCGGAGGAGATTGCAAAGGTGATTGCGCCCCAGTTTGCGGAGACGGATATGGAGACCCTTACCACCATCGTGAACCGCTATTACCAGCAGGATACCTGGAAAGAGAACCTGATTTTTGAGGAAGATGCGTTTTCACTGCTCCAAAATATCCTAAAAGACGCGGGCGTGCTGGAGCAGCAGGTGCCCTATGAAGATCTGGTGACAAAGGAGTATGCAAAAAAAGCGGCCGAGTAAGCTCGGAGTCGGTATTTATGAGATAAAACCAAGGCTGTCGCCCTAACCCTATATCTTCACCGCCCCGGAATTTCATGGAAAGCGGGGCGGTCGGATGCACGGGGAGCACTGTGACAGCCTAAGTTTATTTCAGGCGGATATTCTTCATAGCCCAGAGCCGCAGGGCATTGGCGTTGTTGCTGATCTTCTGGAGGGAATCCAGGATCTCCTGGAAAGCGGGCCGTTCGCTGTCCGCAATGACGCCGTCCTCGGAGATGGCGATCAGAGAGGCGCGCAGGGAGTCAATGTCTTTTAAGGAACCCAGCACTTTCAACGCCAGTCTGTCGAAATCGTCAATAGTGACCTGCGGCACACTGTCCCGGCCGATGGGACATTCCCTGGCGCAGTAGGCATTGCAAAGCTCCGGCATGTTGTAGGCCTCCGCCATGGCTTTGACCTCCTCCGGATAAGGAGGGATGGTGTCCAGTTCGATGCGGGCCAGTCTGGTGCGGTCGATGCCTATGAGCTCAGCCGCTTTCTCACGACTGGAAAAGTCGGAATTTGCTTCCGCCGCCTCGGAACGTGCCAGGTAATACATGTTATCGGCGGCTTTCGTAGCTTTTTTACCCATGTCAATTCACTTCTTTCTGTCATATGATAAGTGTATTCCTATAGTTTATTAGAAAACTTTCTTTTTGTAAAGATTATTTCGCGAAAGCGGTTGAGAGAATGCGAAAAATTTGCTAAAATAGAGAAAGAATTGATTTATGAGGGAATAAAATTAAGAAGCGGAGGAAGAGACAATGGGTTTGATAAAAGCGGCAAAAGATGCTGTCAGTTCTATGCTGGCGGATCAGTGGAGAGAATATTTCTACTGCGACGCCCTTTCCAATGATATCCTGGTGGCTAAGGGCAGGAGACGTCCTGGCGGAGGACGTAACACCAATAAGGGCGGGGACAACATCATTTCCAACGGCTCTATTATCGCTGTGAACGAGGGGCAGTGCATGATGATCGTGGAGCAGGGCGGCATTGCTGAATTCTGTGCGGAGGCCGGAGAATTTGTCTACGACAATTCCACGGAACCCAGCCTGTTCTATGGGGATCTGGGGGAGAATATAAAGGAGACTTTCAAGGCAATCGGCAAGAGATTCAGCTTTGGGGGCGGCGCAGGTAAGGACCAGAGAGTCTACTTTTTCAATACCAAGGAGATCATGGACAATCGGTATGGCACTGTGACGCCCATCCCGTTCCGTTACATAGACGACAACATCGGCCTGGACATGGACGTGACCATTCGCTGCAACGGCTCTTATTCTTTCCGGATTGCGGATCCTTTGCTTTTTTACCAGAATGTCTGCGGAAATGTGTCCGATGTATATAACCGGAGCGAGATCTTAAACCAGATGAAAGCGGAGCTGATGACAGCCATGCAGCCGGCGCTGGGCAAGGTCAGCAGCCTGCGGGTGCGGGTGTCGGATATCCCGAACCATGTGATGGAGCTTGTGGACGCGGTAAACGCGGAATTGTCCGGAAAGTGGGCCAGAACCCGGGGAATCATTGTGGTCAGCATGACAATGAACCCGCCCTCCATGCCAGAGGAGACGGCAAAGCGGATCAGCGATCTCCAGAGCAGCGCAGTGATGCGCAATCCCAACATGGCGGCTGCCACACTGGTAGGGGCCCAGGCAGATGCTATGAGGGCTGCGGCTGCCAATACGGCTACCGGGCCTATGATGGCATTTGCCGGCATGAATATGGCCGGTGCGGCCGGAGGCATGGATGCCTCCGCACTGTTTGCCATGGGAGCGGCTCAGAACCAAAATCGGGCAGCCGGAAACCAGGGCGCGGCGCAGGCAGCCCAGGGCGGCGCAGCGGCCGTGCCGGGGTGGACCTGCAAATGCGGCCATACCGATAACAGAGGCAAGTTCTGTATGGAATGCGGGAGCCCCAAACCCGCGGAGGCAGGCTGGACCTGCAGCTGCGGAACTGTAAATCAGGGAAAGTTCTGCACCAACTGCGGCAGCAGGAAGCCGGAAGGCGCTCCCGTGTACCGGTGCGACAAGTGCGGATGGGAACCCGAAGACCCTGCGCATCCTCCGAAATTCTGCCCGGAATGCGGAGACGTTTTTAACGAGGACGACAGGATATAAAGGACATTAGCTTCGAAAGACTTCGGGAACGCTGCTTTTGGGCGGCGTTCTCTTTTTTGCATCAGGAAATGAGGGAGTGAAAATGGGTTTATTGGATACATTGAATAAGGAGCAGCGGCAGGCTGCTTCCACAGTGGACGGGCCCTTATTGGTGATTGCCGGGGCAGGAAGCGGCAAGACAAGGGTGCTGACCCACAGGATCGCCTATCTCATCGAAGAGATAGGGATAAAGCCATGGAATATCCTGGCTATTACCTTTACCAACAAAGCGGCCGGGGAGATGCGGGAGCGTGTGGACAAGCTGGTGGGCTTCGGCGCGGATCAGATATGGGTCTCCACTTTCCATTCCGCCTGTGTGCGCATCCTGCGCCGCCATATTGACAGGCTGGGCTATGACAACAGCTTCACCATTTATGACAGCGACGATCAGAAGACGGTAATGAAAGGCGTCATAAAGCATTTGAACCTGGATCCGAAGACATACAAGGAGCGTGCCATGCTCAGCGCCGTCTCCGCAGCCAAGAATGAGCTGATAAGCGTCAGCCAGTATGAGACGGACGCGGCAGGAGACTATGATTATATGAAGAAAATCTACGCAAAAGCCTATAGGGAATACCAGGAGACTTTGGAGGCGAATAATGCGCTGGACTTTGACGACATCATTGTAAAGACAGTGGAGCTGTTTAAATGCTGCCCGGAAGTACTGGAATCCTATCAGGACCGCTTTCAATACATCATGGTGGACGAGTATCAGGACACCAACACAGCCCAGTTCGAGCTGGTGGGGGCCCTGGCAAAAAAATACCGCAATCTTTGCGTGGTAGGGGATGATGACCAGTCCATCTATAAATTCCGGGGCGCCAACATCCGCAACATATTGGATTTTGAGGAGCATTTCCCGGAGGCTGTTACCATCAAGCTGGAGCAGAACTACCGTTCCACCCAGCCCATTCTGGATGCGGCCAATGCCGTGATCAGCAATAATGCGGGGCGGAAAGCCAAAACTTTGTGGACCGGCAGAGGGGACGGTGAAAAGGTTCGCTTGCGGCAGTTCGATACGGCTTATGAGGAGGCGGAATTCATTGCCGGGGACGTGGCCCGGAAAGTGGGAAAGCAGGGGGCGAAATACAGGGACTGCGCGGTATTGTACCGCACGAACGCACAGGCTCGTCTCGTAGAGGAACGCATGATTATGGAGGGGATGCCATATAATGTGGTAGGAGGTACAAACTTTTACTCCAGAATGGAAATCAAGGACATTCTGGCTTACCTGAAGACCATAGAGAGCGGCCGGGACGAGGTGGCGGTGAGACGGATTCTGAATGTGCCCAGACGCGGTATCGGCAATGCCACTTTAGAGAAGCTGGAGGACTATGCCCGGATGCGCGGTATCGGCCTCTATGCGGCCATGGAGCAGGCGGATGAAATTATGAGCCTTGGGAAAGCGGCTGCGAAGATACGTCCTTTCGTACAGTTGATACAGAGCCTGCGCAAAGAGCGCGATCAGAGGACCATTGCGGAGCTGATACGGTTCACTGTGGATAAAATCGGATATGAGGAATATCTTGCAGACTATGATGACGAGGGCGGCGAGGACAGGCTGGCCAATGTGGGCGAACTGATCACAAAGGCGGTAAACTATACGGAAACCCATGAGGAGCCCACGCTGACGGAGTTTTTGGAAGAGGTGGCTTTGGTGGCGGATATCGACAATGTGGACGGCGAAGACGACAGAGTACTGTTGATGACCCTGCATTCCGCCAAGGGGCTGGAATTTCCCTATGTGTATCTGGCAGGCATGGAGGACGGACTGTTCCCGGGATATCAGACCATCAATTCCGACGACCCCACCGACTTGGAAGAGGAGCGGCGGCTGGCCTATGTGGGGATCACCAGGGCCATGGATGAGCTGACGCTTACCTGCGCAAAAATGCGGATGATCCGGGGAGAGACTCAGTACAATCCCGTGAGCCGTTTTGTGGGAGAGATACCGGATGAACTATTAGACAGTAACGGGTCGGCTTCCAGGCGCTGGACCATGAGCGGGGAGGCGAAGCCGGATGCCTTTGTGATTCCGAACGAGGGGGCTTTTATGGAAAGGAGCAATTCCAATCCCCAGGCGCCTTTCGGCCGTCCAAAGGCTATCATACGTCCCAGGACCACACCCAAGGCGGATAAGCCCTATATCGCAAAAGGCATCGGCAGCCTGAACCAACTGGCAGGCATTTCCAAAGGCACGCCTCATCAGGCTCCGGAAGCGCTTACCTACGGCGTGGGAGACCGGGTTTCCCATATAAAATACGGCCAGGGAAGTGTGTTGAAGATTGACAGGGAACCAAGAGACTACAAAGTAACGGTTGAATTTGACAGTGCAGGACAAAAAATCATGTATGCTTCTTTTGCAAAATTGAAAAGACTGTAGTATTTTTGAAAAGAATATGATATAATAGGTTTTAGGCTTTAGATGGTTTTCCAACTATATACCGCAAATAAAGGGCAGGCCGATCTGCCGAGATGGAGGTAAACTTATGAACAAACTTGAGAATTTGATTGATATGGCCAGGCTGAATGAGTTGCTTGGAAAGAAAGAAGAGGAGAAGAAAGAATGTAACGTAGTACTCTGCATCCTGGCGGTGATCGGTGTCATCGTGGCAGTAGCGGGTATTGTGTACGCAGTGTACCGCTATCTGAATCCCCGCTATCTGGACGACTTTGAGGATGAATTTGAAGATGAGTTCGAGGACGAAGAGGATGACGAGGAAGCGGACGACGACGATTTCTTCGTGGACGAGGGAGAGAATTAATCAATGAAAAAAGGACAGGTTTATGAAGCCACGGTGGAAAGAGTGGATTTCCCCTGCAAGGGCATAGCCCGGACACCGGAGGGAATCGTCACTGTGGGAAACAGCCTGCCCGGCCAGAAGATAAAGCTAAGCGTCAGCAAAGTGAGAAACGGGAAGGCGGAAGGCCGTCTCCTGGAAGTGATGGAAAAATCGCCTCTGGAGACCGGCAGTCCGTGTTCCCATTTCGGCGTATGCGGAGGCTGCACATATCTGTCCTTACCTTACGAGGAGCAGCTCGGAATCAAAGAGGGACAGGTAAAGCGCCTGCTGGATCATTGTCTGGAGGGGCAGGAGAGTGAATGGCAGTGGGAGGGGATCAAGGGAAGCCCGGCTGTCTACGGATACCGGAACAAGATGGAATTCTCCTTTGGAGATGAAATGAAAGACGGTCCGCTGACTCTGGGAATGCACAAGAGAGGCAGCTTTTTTGACGTGGTGACGGTGGAGGACTGCCGGATTGTGGATCAGGACTTCCGACTGATATTGAAGACGGTACTGGAGTATTTCTCCCGGTACCGGACGCCCGGCAGGATATCCTATTTTCACAGGATGCGCCATGAGGGGTACCTGCGGCATTTGCTGGTGCGAAAGGCCTCCCGCACCGGGGAAATTCTGGTGGCTTTGGTGACAACCTCGCAGAATCCATGGGGGACTGCCGGCTCCGGAGGGGATATGGGCGCCGTTTGTGCCGGGAACGCGGAGACAATGCAATCCCGGGGGAAAGATACCGGAGAGACATGGACAGAGAGCCGGCTGCTGGACGGCTTTCTGGAAAAGCTGCTGGAACTGGAGCGGGAGGGCAGACTTAAGGGTAAGTTCGCGGGAATCCTGCATATTGTCAATGACTCCCGGGCGGATGTGGTGCGCAGCGACCGCACGGATGTCCTCTATGGCCAGGACTATTTTTATGAGGAGCTTTTAGGGCTGCGCTTCAAGGTATCGGTGTTCTCCTTTTTTCAGACCAATACCTACAGCGCGGAGGTGCTCTACGAGACGGCCCGGTCCTACATCGGGGAGTTGGGCAGCGGCGAGACGGACGGGGCGCCGGACAAGGTGGTGTACGACCTCTACAGCGGCACGGGAACCATTGCCCAGCTGATGGCCGCAGCGGCCGGCAAGGTCATCGGCGTGGAAATCGTGGAAGAGGCGGTCCTTGCGGCCAGAGAGAACGCGGAACGAAACGGGCTGAAGAACTGCCGGTTCATTGCCGGGGATGTGCTGAAAGTGCTGGACGAGATTGCGGAGAAACCGGATTTTATCATTCTGGACCCGCCTCGTGACGGAATTCACCAGAAAGCGCTGCAAAAAATTATCTCTTACGGAGTGGAGCGGATTGTATACATATCCTGCAAGCCCACCAGCCTCGTGCGGGATCTGGGCGTGTTTTTGACGAGCGGATACCGGGTGGAGCGGGCAGCGGCCGTGGACCAGTTTCCGTGGACGGGGAATACAGAGGTTGTGTGTCTCTTGCGTAAACAGCGATAAAAACAGGAGATGCGAAGAAAATGAGAAAGACCATTCGGGAATTACTTGTAATGACAGGGGCGACATTCATTATCGCCGCCGCGGTATTTTTCTTTCTGGTTCCAAGCCACGCGGCAGTGAGCTCCGTGTCCGGGCTTGCCATTGTACTGTCAAATTTTGTGCCTTTATCCGTATCCGGCATTACAATGGCGCTGAATTTGATTCTGCTGGCAGTGGGTTTCCTGCTGTGCGGACATGAATTTGGCTTTAAAACGGTATATACATCCATCCTTTTGCCCGTACTTCTCGGGATTTTTGAATTTCTCTTGCCGGGAAACGGTTCCCTGACAGGGGATGCGCTGCTTGACGTGGCCTGCTATATCTTTACGGTCAGCATCGGCCTGGGTATTTTGTTCAATATGAACGCCTCTTCGGGAGGCCTTGACATTGTGGCCAAGATACTCAACAGATATCTGCATATGGATCTTGGCAAAGCCATGGGAATGAGCGGCATGCTGGTGGCGCTGAGCTCGGCATTTGTGTACGATAAGAAGACAGTGGTGCTGAGCGTTCTGGGAACCTATCTAAACGGCATTGTGCTGGATCATTTTATTTTCGGGCAGAAAATGAAGCGGAGAGTCTGCATTATCTCAAAGGAAAAGGAAGAGGAGATATGCGGCTGGATCCTGTATACATTGAAAAGCGGGGCCACTGTTTACCAGGCAAAAGGGGCTTATGACGGTATCGTCCGCAATGAGATCATAACAATCGTAGACAGAAATGAATACCAGAAGCTCATGCAGTACATGATCAAGACAGATCCCGACGCATTTATTACGGTCTATAATGTGAGCGATATGAGGTATATTCCCAAGAAGAGCCCGGGGGAGCAGTGACCGGACATGGAAGCGCGGGTCTGAAAAGGGTCTGAAAGAAACGAAATGCCGAAGTTGTGATTGAAAACAGTTCTGACATCAGGTATAATTCTAGTTACGTATTTCGAGAATGATACAGCAAAGGACAGGTCCGATATGAAGTGGAGCAGAGAAAAAAGTCTCACAGTTTTTTATTTTGCGCTATATCTGGTCGCGGCGCTTACCATTGCGCTGCATCAGCCCCTAAACGATACCTACCCGCTCCTGCAGAATCCGCCGGATGAGCATTCCAGATATAAGGTTCCGCTTTATATCTGTAATCACGGTACGCTTCCCACCGGGTACGAGGAGGAGCTTTTCAGCGGCGATTGCAGATGGACCTATGGCTTTTATACTCTGCTGCCCTATATGGCTCAGGGGTATGCAATGCGTTTTGTGAATCTGTTCACGGATTCTGAAGTGGCACTTTTGTATACTGCAAGGCTGGTCAATGTAACCATAGGGCTTGTGATGGCATATATCGTTTTGCTGCTGGGGAAGAAATTATTTCGGGACCACAGGGTCAGGTGGCTGTTCTGTTTTCTGGTGACCTTTCTGCCCCAGAGCCTGTTTCTGCACACCTATGTCAATCCCGATTCTATGTGCCTGCTCTCTACGGCGCTGATGCTGTACGGGCTGGTTGGGGGAGCGGAAGATGGCTTCTCGTTCAAATCATGCGCGATTCTGACCACAGGTATTGTCCTGTGCGCGCTTTCCTACTATAACGGATATGGATTCATTCTGGGAAGCATTCTGTTCTTCTGTGCCTGCTTTATCAGGAGACATGGGGGAAAGTGGGGATATGACTGGAAGCCTTTTTTCAAGAAAGGCCTTCTCATATCCGCGACGGTGCTGTTGTGCATAGGGTGGCATTTCGTCAGAAATTATATGTTGTATGACGGTGATTTCATAGGATTGGATTCCAAGGAAAATCTGATCCGTTCTTACGGTATCAGCAGGGACACCTATTTCAGTGAGGGGAAGCCCCTGTCTTCCATGCTGTTTGGCACCAACTTTTTCCTGAAAGTCGCTCTCAGCTTTATCGCAAATTATGGTTCTGTCAGTCTGTATACATGGAAGATCATTTACCTGTTTTATGCGGGTATATTTGTGCTTGGCATCGCAGGAGCGATTTTTGGCAGGAATCCGGAGGAGAAAGCATGGACGGACAGAAAGCTGCTTCGTGTGTTTTTCCATATTGCCATGGCGGTCTGCGTGGCGGTACCCTTTATTCTGCTGGTGCGGTATGCTTACGCAACGGACTACCAGGCACAGGGGCGCTACCTTATGCCGGGAATGGTTCCTTTTATGTATTATGTGGCCCATGGGCTGGAAAAGCTGCCTTTCTGGAAGAAGAGCGGTGAAAGGTGGAAAAACATATTGTCTGCGCTGGCTATGGCGGGCATTGCGGGGGCTCTTCTTGTAACTGTGTATGTGAGCGCGCTGCCTTATTATCTGGAGGTGCCGGTATTATAGGCTCTGTCATTTTTTACTATACAAAATGAAAATAAGTGCTATAATAGAATCCAATGACAGGATTCTATTATCATGTATATTAGAATCCAATGACAGGATTCTATTGTCATGTATATTAGACGCTAGGAAAAACAAGCATAAAAGGCCCCAATGCGCAGAGGGGCTGCAATCAACTGGAGGAAGAAACATGAAGCCACTAGGTGTAAATGAATTAAGGAGAAAGTACCTGGATTTCTTCGAGAGCAAAGGGCATTTGAAAATGAAGAGTTTTTCGCTGGTGCCCCATAACGACAACAGCCTGCTGATCATCAATTCCGGCATGGCGCCCTTAAAGCCCTACTTCACCGGGCAGGAAATTCCGCCCAGGCGCAGGGTCACCACCTGCCAGAAGTGCGTGCGCACCGGCGATATCGAGAATGTGGGCAAGACCGCCAGGCATCTGACCTTTTTTGAAATGCTGGGGAATTTTTCATTCGGGGATTATTTCAAACATGACGCCATCCACTGGAGCTGGGAGTTCCTGACCAAAGTGGTGGGCATGGATCCGGAGCGGCTCTACCCTTCCATCTACTGCGAGGACGATGAGGCCTTTGACATCTGGACAAAGGAGATCGGGGTGCCTGGGGAGAAGATCACCCGCTTCTATCGGGACGAGAACGGAAAATGCGACAATTTCTGGGAGCACGGCGCAGGCCCCTGCGGCCCCTGTTCCGAGATTTACTACGACAGAGGAATCAAGTATGGCTGCGGCAAGCCCGACTGTAAGGTGGGCTGCGACTGCGACCGCTTCATGGAAGTATGGAACAATGTGTTCACCCAGTTTGACAACGACGGAAACGGGAATTACACGGAGCTTTCCCAGAAGAACATTGACACCGGCATGGGCTTAGAGCGTCTGGCGGTGGTAGTGCAGGATGTGGACTCCGTGTTCGACATCGACACAATGAAAGCCATTCGGGACAGGATCTGCGGCATCGCCGGCGTGGAGTACGAGACGGACGACAAAAAGGATGTGTCCATCCGCCTGATCACGGATCATATCCGTTCCACTACTTTCATGATCAGCGACGGCATCCTGCCCTCCAACGAGGGGCGGGGGTATGTGCTGCGCCGCCTGATCCGCCGGGCGGCCAGGCATGGGAGGCTTCTGGGGATCAAGGACAAGTTCATGGCCTCTTTGAGCGAGACCGTCATCAATGAGAGTAAGGACGGCTATCCGGAACTGGAGGAAAAGAGGGCGTTCATCCTGAATGTTCTCACCCAGGAGGAGGACAAATTCGACAAGACCATCGACCAGGGCTTAAGCATCCTTGGCCAGATGGAGGCCCGGATGAAAGAGGAGGGCAGTACAAAGCTCTCCGGCGAAAACGCATTCAAGCTTTACGACACCTATGGATTCCCCATGGATCTGACCCGGGAAATCCTGGAGGAGAAAGGCCTTACCATTGACGAGGCAGGCTTCGGGGTCTGCATGCAGAGGCAGAAAGAGATGGCCCGCAAGGCCCGCAAGGTGACCAATTACATGGGAGCGGACGTAACCGTATACGAATCCATAGACCCTGCCGTTACCACACAGTTTGTGGGCTATGACAGACTGCAGCACAATGCGAAAGTTACAGTGCTGACCACGGAGGATGCCCTGGTGGAGGCCCTGACGGACGGCCAGGTGGGTACTGTCATTGTGGAGGAGACGCCTTTCTATGCCACCATGGGCGGACAAAATGCAGACACTGGCGTAATCACCACTGCGGACGGCAGCTTCGAGGTAAAGGATACCGTGAAGCTTCTGGGCAACAAGGTAGGCCATATCGGCACGGTGACAAGGGGAATGATCAAGGTGGGAGACACAGTCACTCTGACCGTGGACAGCGCAAGGAGGGGCGATACCTGTAAAAACCACAGCGCCACCCACTTGCTGCACAAAGCGCTGCGGGAAGTGCTGGGCACCCATGTGGAGCAGTCCGGTTCCTATGTGGACGGGGAGAGGCTGCGCTTTGACTTCAGCCACTTTGCGGCCATGACCAAGGAAGAACTGGACAAGGTGGAGAAAATCGTCAATGAGCAGATTGCGGCGAACCTCCCTGTGGTGACGCAGGTGATGGGCATTGAGGATGCCAGGAAGACAGGTGCCATGGCTCTGTTCGGAGAGAAATACGGCGAGGAGGTCCGCGTGGTAAAGATGGGAGACTTCTCCACGGAGCTGTGCGGCGGCACTCATGTGGCGAACACAGGAGCCATTTCCGCATTCAAGATTCTGTCCGAGAACGGTATCGCAGCCGGCGTCCGCAGGATTGAGGCTCTGACGGGAAACGGCGTATTTACCTATTATAAGGGACTGGAACAGACCATTGAGGAGGCGGCCAGGGCGCTGCGGGCCACGCCGGCCACACTGGTGGAGAAATGCGAACACCTGACGGCAGAGGTGAAATCCCTCAACTCTGAGTTGGAAGCTCTGAAAGCCAGGGCGGCCAAGGAAGCCCTGGGGGATGTGATGGACAATGTGGTTGAAGTGGGGGGCGTGAAGCTCCTTGCGGCCAGCGTGGAGAACGTGGACATGAACGGCCTGCGTGACTTGGGTGATCAGCTGAAGACCAAGTTGGGCGAGGGCGTCATCGTGCTTCTTTCCAATGCAGGCGGCAAGGTGAACATGATCGCCATGGCAACCGACAAGGCACTTGCAAAGGGAGCCCATGCGGGGAACCTGATCAAGGGCATTGCCGGAAAAGTAGGCGGCGGCGGGGGCGGACGTCCCAATATGGCCCAGGCCGGCGGGAAGAACCCGGCGGGCATCCCGGACTGTATCGCGGAGGCGAGAAAAGTGCTGGAGGGGCAGATAAAGGCATGAGAATGAGCTAAAAATGCATAAATAAAGTGAAAACACTAATTGTCTGTTCGCCCCGGAATTTGAAAAAATTATCCTATAATAAAACAAAATCATTCTAAGAGAAAAAGCATGGAAACGATATAATTAAGATATGGTTTCCATGCTTTTCTGTCGTAGGAACCGAAAGGGCGGGAAAGCGGATGAAAATATGCGGACAAAACAGGAGGGAAAGTATGAAGTACTATTGTAATCCACTTAACGTTGTGTATCGGTATCAGTTCAATAAGCCATATGGGCAGGAGGGCGGCCCCCTTTCCATCGACAGAGAGGCGGCAGATCCGTCCATGATCTGTTTTCAGGGCAAGTATTATATTTTTCCGTCCATGAGTCTGGGCTGCTGGGTCAGCGAGGATATGGTCAATTGGAAGAATTATAAGCTTCCGGATAATCTGCCTTTTTATGACTATGCCCCGGATGTAAGGGTGAGGGGAGAGTATATTTATTTCTGTGCGTCCAATCACGATCACCCATGCTCCCATTATAGAACGAAAGATCCGCTGAACGGACCTTATGAGGAGATACCGGGTGAATTTGACTTCTGGGATCCCAACCTTTTTGTGGACGACGACGGAAGAATGTATTTTTACTGGGGATGCTCCGCGATCACGCCGATCTGGGGAGTGGAGAAGGATCCCGAGACCATGAAAAACATCGGGGAGCCTGTGGAACTGGTCTATGGGCATGCCGATGTGAACGGTTTTGAGCGGGTGGGTGACGATAACTCCGTAGAACCTCTTTCGGATGAGGCGTTGGAGGCTCTGGTAGAAAAAATGCTCAGGGATTCCGGACGGACCAGAGAGCAGGTCGGGGAGCCTATGTACTACATGATGAAAGGATATCTTGCAAAGCGTCCCTACATCGAAGGCGCGTGGGTCAACAAATTCAGGGGCAAGTATTATCTGCAGTATGCGTTTGCGGGCTCACAGTACAATACCTACGGAGACGGCGTGTATGTGTCCGATTCTCCCCTGGGTCCCTTTACACTGGCCGAGACCGCTCCCTTTTCCTATAAGCCGGGCGGATTTATGAATGGCGCCGGCCACGGTTCCACTATGGAGGACCTAAGGGGAAATATCTGGCATACGGCTACCATGAGAATATCCGTAAACCATAATTTTGAGCGGCGCGTCGGAATCTGGCCATGCGGCCTGGACGCAGAGGGAGAATTGTTCTGTAATCAGAGATACGGGGACTGGCCCGTTGCCGTTACCGGAGAAAGCCAGGATCCATGGGCGGATCCGGCCTGGTATCTGCTCAGCTACGGCAAGGACGCCACTGCGTCGAGCTTTGAGGAAGGAAAAGAGCCGAAGTTGATTGCGAATGAGGACTGCCGCAGCTGGTGGCGGGCAGCCGGCAGTGAACCGGGCGAGTGGGTACAGCTTGACCTCGGAGCGCCGATGGATGTGAGGGCCATTCAGGTCAATTTCGCAGACGATAAAATCGACATTCCCTGTCCGGGAGAAATCCGGGGGACCACACAGGCCCGATATATCGACGGGGAGGAGCATCTGACCAGATATATCCTTGAGGGATCGGCGGACGGAGAGACCTATGCGGTAATCGAGGATAAAAGCAGAGCGGATACGGACCTGACCCATGACTTTATCGTCCGTGAGAACGGAATACAGGTACGTTTCCTAAAGCTTACGGTCATTGCCACTGCCTATGGCCAGCCGGCATGCATATCGGGACTTCGCGTGTTTGGCATCGGCGCGGGAGAGAAGCCGAAAGTCCCAGCGTTTACGGCCATACGAACAGAAGAAAGAGAAATGCAGATCGAAATCAGGGGAGAGAATGCCGTGGGATACAACATTCTCTGGGGAGCCGCTCCGGAAAAGCTGTATCATAGCTGGATGACCTTTGAAAACAGGCAAAAGGTAACCGCCCTTGTAAAAGGCAGGGAGTATTATGTCCGTGTGGACGCATTTAATGAGAACGGCATCACGGAGGGCGATGTGATCAAATTAAAGGAGCGTACACAAATATGAAGAGAATCGATTGGAATCAGGATTGGGAATTTCAGTGGGGAGAACCATCCGGCATACCGGCGATGCCGGCCCGGAAAATACAGGTGAATCTGCCCTATGACTTTATGATTGGCACGGATGTGGCAAAGGACGCTGTGGGCGGCGCTGAGGTGGGGTTTTATAAAGGAGGCACAGGCTCCTATACCAAGATGCTTGACATCACCCGGGAAGAGGAAGCGCTTACCCATATCTTGTCCTTTGACGGGTGCTTTGGCATGACGAAAGTTGTGGTAAACGGACATGTGGCGCTTCGGCATCACTACGGATATACGCCGTTTGAGGTGGAGCTGGACCGGTACCTGCACGTGGGGAGCAACCGGATTACCGTGACCGCCAGCAATACGAACGAACCCAACAGCCGTTGGTATTCCGGGGCGGGCCTCTACCGCAAGGTGACGCTTTTGACGGGAAATCAGCTCCACATTCTGCCCGAGGGTATCTATACCTACACCAAGTCCATAGAAGGAGAGGCGGTCCAGGTAGTGGAGACCACGGTGGAAAATGACACCGATTCGGAAAAGGCGGTTGTTCTGAAAATCGAAATCGCGGAGAAAAAGACAGGCGCGGTTGTGGCAGCGGCAGAGGACAGTATGTCGGTGGATGCGGACGACTGTCAATTATCCCATGTGGAGATTACCATCCCCAATCCGCTGCTCTGGGATGTGGATGCGCCCAATCTCTACCTTGCCAGGGTAACGGTCACGGAAATCAGCGATCCCGGGGTATCCGATACGGCACAGGCACAGTTTGGAATCAGGACGATCCGGGTGGACGCCGGGAACGGACTGCAGGTGAACGGAAAGTCCGTCAAGCTAAAGGGCGGCTGTATCCATCACGATAACGGTATCCTGGGAGCGGCCGCTTTCAGGGACAGCGAATACCGTAAGGTCATGCTGCATAAAAAAGCCGGTTTTAACGCGCTTCGCCTGGCCCACAATCCCGCCTCAAGGGAGATGCTGAACGCCTGCGACGAGATTGGAATGCTGGTGATTGACGAGGCGTTTGACGTATGGAGTATGGAGAAGAACTATCACGATTTTTCCAATTTCTTTGAGGCAGAGTGGGAAAGCGAGCTTACCGGCATGGTTCTGCGGGACCGCAATCATCCCTGTGTCTTCCTGTGGTCCATAGGAAATGAGCTTCCGGAACAGGGAGGCTTGTCCGACGGATATGGGATCTCGCAGGAGCTTGCCGCGTTTACAAGGGCCCTGGACGCCACCAGACCGGTAGGCGGCGCCCTCTGCTCTTTCTTCCGCGGTCTGGATGATGAGGACAATCAAAAATACTGGCAGTCGGTAATGGCCAATGCGGCGAAGCTGCGGGAAAACGGCATGGTCAATCTCGACTGTGAATTCGGACAGAGGGTATGGGATCCCTATACGGCGCCTTTTGTAAAGGACTGGGACATTGTGGGGTACAATTACCTCCAATATCAATACGAGCCGAGCCACGAAGCGCATCCTGAGCGCGTGATCTGCTGCACGGAGAGCAAGCCGAGAGAACTGGGAAGCTATTGGGCGGACGTGGAGAGACTTCCCTATGTTATCGGAGACTTTGAGTGGACCAGCATGGATTATATCGGTGAGGCGGGGATTGGAAATACCTTTTATGTGGAGCCGGACCAGGTGCAGCAGACGCGGCAGGCCATGTTCAGGGCGCAGTATCCTGCCCGGACAGCCGAGACGGGAGACTTTGATATCTGCGGTTTCGAGAAGCCCCAGATCGGATACAGGAAGTGCGTCTGGGGAAGCGATGAAACATTCCTTGTGAGCTACGATCCGGCGAACTTCGGGAAGACGGAACTGCTGGGACGTTATGGATGGGGAAAATGCGAGCATAGCTGGAGCTGGCCGGCGGATGCGGGCTGTCCCATCAAGGTGGAGGTATATTCAAGAGCCTGTCAGGTGGAAGTGATTGTAAACGGAAATTCCCTGGGAAAGCGGCCGGCGGGCGAAAAGAACGATTACAGAGCCGTATTTGAAACCGCTTATGAGCCGGGAGAGATTGTGGCGGTAAGCTATGATGAGGGCGGCAGGGAGATCTCAAGGGATATGGCCAGGACGACGGGGCTGCCCGCAAAGGTGGTGGTAAGTGAGGATGAGACACTGGCCGCGCTTAGAAGCGCAGGCATCCTGCCCCGGGATCAAGAGTCCCTCAGATATCTTGTGATTCAGGTGGTTGACGAAGAGGGAAATCTGGTGCCCTATGCGGAGCGGAAGATTACGGCCCGGGAGCTTGGCCTGGACAATCTGCTGGCGCTTGGAACCGGACGGGCAACCACGGAGGAAAATTATGCCAGCGGTGAGATCACAACTTACAGAGGCAGGGCGCTGGCCGTGGCCAGATAGGAAATTCCTGAAAAAACAACACATAAATTTCAAATGTAGAAATAAATGTCAAAATTGTGCTAGTATAATACAAAATCATTCTAAAGGAAAAGGGCTTAATGGATTAAGCTTATAGTATGCAGAGTGAAACTTTCAAAACGATTCTGGCTGACGAAAGGAAGAGACTATGGGAAAAAACAAAGTAACTGCCGCACAGGCAGACGGGGTAAACTACAATCGCGCCAAAACCTGGCAGATTGCGCTGGCAATGATGACAGGTGCGGGTCAAATGACATTTTATATGCTGATGACCAGCGCAACCTATATCGGAAATGCCAACTTTGGGATTCTGGTTGCCGTAACGGGCATCATTATCACCGCATCGAGATTATTTGACGGCATAACGGATCCGATTGTGGCCTATGTGATTGAGCGGTTCAACAGCAAATACGGCAAGATTCGAATCTTTATGATGCTTGGCTGGGCGTTTATGGCCGTGGCGACGACGCTGATGTGTAATATATTCCCGGGCTTTGGCTTTACCGGGGGGGCAGGAATTGTCACTTTCATCATTGCCTATATGCTCTACATCATCGGTTATACTTTTGTGAGCGTGTCCACGTCCATCACAGGTAATGTAATGACCAACGATCCGGGTCAGAGGCCTACACTTTCCGTATGGTCTACCGTATACTCATATCTGACGCCGATGATTATGTCAATGATATCCATGGTAGTGATTCTTCCAAAGTATGACAATATTCAGGGGACGCCGTACTTTAAGGAACTCAATCTGGTGGTGGTGATTGTTTCGCTGGTATTTTATCTGATTTCCTGTATCGGGATTGCGCCGTATGATAAGTCGGAGAACTTTGAAGGGGTATCCCTTGACAAGTCCGCTGAGGAAAAGCCCGCTTTCAGGGATATGATCGCGCTGATCAAGGAAAACAAAGAACTCCAGAGATATATGATTGCAGCCTGTTCGGATAAGCTGGCGCAGACAATCGGCTCAGCCTCCGTAGTGTCTACCATGCTTTTCGGAATCTGGCTGGGGTCCATGTCCATGTCAACCATTCTTTCCGCAATCGCAATGCTTCCGTCGATTGTGTTCGCCATCATTGGAGCGAAGATTGCTGCCAAAAAGGGCAACATGGGGGCTATGTGTATCTGGACAAGGATCTGTATCGTGCTGAATATCCTTTATGCCTTGTTCCTGGTAATCGCTCCGGTCTCAGAGATCGGCGGGCTGATGAACGGGACGGCATCCTCCGTGGCGGCGGCCGGCGCCCTTGCGGGTATCTTCGTGATCTTTAACTTTGGAAATAACGGCGTCAAAATGGTGGTGTCCGTGGCGACCAATGCGCTGCGCATGGATATCGTCGATTATGAGCTCGACAGGACGGGAAAGTATATGCCGGCTACGGTATCGGCAACTTACAGCTTCGTGGACAAATTCATTTCAGCCTTTGGCGCGACCATCGCCACGGCATGCGTGTCATTGATCGGATATACCACCACCACTCCGCAGCAGGGAGATCCGCTGACGGCCGGAGTAAAGATTGTCACCATTTTCCTCCTGGTAGGCTGTCCGATTATTGGATGGGGCTGCACGCTTCTTTCCATGAGGAATTCAAAGCTCACCCGCGTGAAAATGATTGAGGTCCAGAAGAATATCGCAGATAAGAAAGCGGCCATTCTTGCTTCCGGCGAAACAAAGTAACAGGACAATACAGGATGACAAAACCCCCTGGCAAATGCCGGGGGGTATCTTTGTCCTGTTTTCTGTTGTTTGGATATGGAAAAATCGCAGGATTTGTGTTACCGTGAATAGGGGAAGACAGAATGCTCGGGAGGGATTTATGGAAATAGACGTATTCGATCAGTTAAAGGGGACGGCACAGGCGTTCGGTCTCATGTACCATAGATATGACGACAGGACAAGCCCGGAAAACAAGGGGGATCTCAGAATATACAGAATCCTGGGAATGGATCCGGACTTTGAGACAAACATTACGACTGCACGGGAGCTGTGTCAGGATGGTATCTTATATATTGTGATTGACCGCTATCAGCTCTACCGCATGTCTTTTAAATATGAAAAGAGTATAGTGGTGTTGGGGCCCTTCGTGACGGATGTGACGGAGGACATTCTGCCCGGGGTCATGGAAAAAAACGGGATTTCGGTAATCTTCCAAAAGGAACTTCAGGAATACTACAACGGTTTGCCGTTGGTGAAAGATCTGGCCGTGCTGGAAAGCATTGTCATGATGCATATGCGCTATTTATTTGACCAGGGATTCGGCATAAGCCGATCCTATATTGAGAACTTTACATATAAGGTTACCCGATATGATGAACTGCAGCTGCTGGAAGAAAATAGGATTTCCATGGAGGCAATCGAATACCGCTACAAGATAGAAGACCGGTTCATGGCTGCGGTCAGTTCGGGAGATATGGAAAAGGTATTGGAAGTGGAAAAAGAACTTTCCAATCACCGACTGGCGCCAAGGGTGGCCAGCCAGTTCAGAAATAACCAAAACGCGCTGATTATCTTAAATACATTAATGCGCCGGGCAGTCCAGAATGCCGATGTGCATCCGGCGCATATCGACAGCCTGTCAACGGATTTTGCCAATAAGATAGAGACGGTAAAGAGCAACGGGGATCTTAAGAATATTTCCAGGGAAATGATAAGGAAGTACTGTCTCCTGGTACGAAATCACTCTTTGACGGGCCACTCGGAAATGGTGCGTGACGCCATGAACTATATCGACTTCAATCTGACGGAGGATCTGTCGCTGAATGCCATAGCGGAAAAAATCTCCGTGAACGCCAGCTATCTGTCCAAGCAGTTTAAGAAAGAAAATGAAAAGACGCTGACGGATTATGTGAACGCGAAGAGAGTCTATACCTCGTTAAAATATCTGGCCGCAACAGACCTGCCGGTGCAGAGCGTAGCCGAGCTTGTGGGAATCTACGACGAAAATTATTTCTCCAGGCTGTTTAAAAAATATCAGCAGACTACACCCAGTAAATATCGGAGCCTGATGAAAGGGGAGTAGGAAAAAGCACAAAATTGTGCTAGTAACGCCCTAAAATATTCTAAAGAAATGTTCCGGAATTCTGTATACTGGTTATAAATCGGAAAAAGTTGGCGCAGCAGAAAGGAGAAAGGATGAGAAAGACAACGCTGTTCAATGACAATTGGAATTTTGTAAGGGAGGGAAAGAGCGAACCTGTCAGCCTCCCGCATACATGGAATGCCGTTGACGGACAGGGCACATCGGACTATTACAGAGGTGAGTGCAAATATGAGAAGCGCTTTACAAAGCCCGAATACCGGGAGGGACAGAGGGTATATATAGAATTCCGGGGAGTGAATTCTTCTGCCAGGGTACTCATAAACGGGACTGAGGCGGCTTCCCACGACGGAGGGTATTCCACTTTCCGGGCGGATATAACGGATCAGCTGCAGAGCGAGAATACATTGACGGTATATGCGGACAATTCCCCCAACGACAGGGTATATCCGCAAAAAGCGGACTTTACATTCTACGGCGGGATTTACAGGGATGTCTACATGCTGATAGTGGAGGAGACGCATTTCGACCTTGATTTCTGCGGCGGAAGCGGCTTTTTGGTAACCCCGAAGCTCAACGGTGCGGACGCTGAACTTGTGCTGGAGGCCTATATAAAAGGGGAGGCCGAAAAAGTCGTGGTTACGGTCAGCGACCGGGAGGGCACGGAGCTGGCCGCTGTGGAACTTGCAAAAACAGACGGAAAATACACAGGAAGATACAGCATAAAAGACGCCCATCGATGGAATGGGCGCAAAGATCCTTACCTGTATCAGGCCGCCGCGGCGGTTTACGCGGACGGGAAGAAAAGCGATGAGGTATCTGTCCGTTTTGGCTGCAGGGAATACAGCTTTGATCCGGAAAAGGGATTTTTCCTGAATGGTGAAAGTTATCCGCTTCATGGCGTCTCCCGCCATCAGGACAGACTTGGCGTGGGAAACGCGCTGACGAAAGAGATGCAGGAAGAGGATATGGAGCTTATCCTTTCGGTGGGAGCAAACTCCATCCGGCTTGCGCACTATCAGCATGACCAGTATTTCTATGATCTCTGCGATGAAAAAGGGATTGTGGCATGGGCCGAGATCCCCTATATAACCGTCCACATGCCCAATGGAAGAGAGAATACAATCCGGCAGATGAAAGAGCTTATTGTACAGAACTATCACCACGCATCCATTATCTGCTGGGCGATTTCCAATGAAATTTCCCTTCAGGGTGTTACGGACGACTTGCTGGAGAACCACAAAATATTAAATGACATGATCCATGAGATGGACCCGGGCAGGGTTTCTGCCATGGCGAATCTCTTTATGCTGGAAACGGATTCCCCCCTTGTCACATTGCCGGACATCAGGGGTTATAACCTTTACTATGGGTGGTATGTGGGGGACCCTCAGGACAATGACGCCTGGTTCGATAAATTCCATAAAGAGCATCCTGACATTGCCATCGGACTTACGGAATACGGTGCCGACGCAACAATCCGGCTTCAGTCGCCTAAGCCGGAAAAGGGGGATTATACAGAGAGCTACCAGGCTGTCTATCATGAGCACATGCTTGAAATGCTGGCGGCCAGACCCTATATCTGGGGTTCTTACGTATGGAATATGTTTGAATTTGCCGCTGCCGGCCGGGACGAAGCGGGAGATCCGGGAAAGAACCACAAGGGGCTGATTACTTTCGACAGAAAAGTAAAGAAAGACGCCTATTACATCTATAAGGCATGGTGGACCACCGAGCCGTTTGTACATATCTGCGGCCGCAGATATCATGACAGAATTGAGGAAAACACAGAGATAAAGGTGTACTCAAATGTACCGCAGGTGAAACTGTATGTAGACGACAGGGAATTCGGTACGGCCGTCTCCGGGCATCATGTGTTTCGGTTTCAGGTGCCGATTCGGGGAATCCATAAAATCCGTGCTCTGGCGGTAATGGACGGCTCGGAGCATGGGGATATATCCGATACCATTGAAGTGGCTAAGGTTTCGGAACCAAATCCCGCGTATTTTATCAGTGCGGATAAGGTCAGAAACTGGTTCGATGAAGAGGACATATCAGAACCGGAGGGATATTTCTCGCTGCGTTCCACCATGGCCGAGATTTCCGGAAACCCTGCCGGCAAGGCTTTACTGGATCAGATGATGACGGCTATGACTTCCCGGACTGCCGGGGGAATGGGAGAGGGCGTGAAGATTTCTGAGGAGATGCAGGCAATCGTTGCAAGGCAGCCCATGAAGAAGCTTCTTGTCCAGGCGGGGATTGCCCTGGAAAGCGACATGGCAAAACAGTTGAACGCCGCGTTAAACAAAATTAAGAAAGCATAGGGGAAATATGAACAAAGAATAAAAGCATTTTTATTATTTTTACAGGAGGGAATCATGACTAAATTTTCAAAGGAGTTTTTCATCGGGGCGTCTACGGCCGCCCACCAGGTAGAGGGAAACAATATCCACAGCGATTACTGGGCAATGGAACAGATGGAGTATTCCAGCTTTGTGGAGCCATCGCTGGATGCGGTTGACCACTATCATAAGTACGAGGAAGATATTAAGATGCTGGCTGATGCTGGTCTGAATGCGTATCGCTTTTCCATTGAGTGGGCCAGAATCGAGCCTGAGATGGACCGGTTTGATGAGGCAGAGGTGGAGCATTACAGAAAAGTGATTGCATGCTGCCGGGAAAACGGTGTGGAGCCTGTCGTTACGCTTCATCATTTCACGTCTCCCAAGTGGCTGATCTGCCGCGGCGGATGGGACGACGAGATGGTAGTGGAACGCTTTGCGGTCTATGCGAAATACATTGCGGAAAAACTTGGAGACGAGATCAACTACATCTGCACCATTAATGAAGCGAACATGCGTCTTCAAATCAAAGCGATCTCGGAGCGATACATGAAGATGATGCAGGCGAAGATGGCGGCAGCCGGCGCCAAAACGCCCCAGGAGGAAAAGAAAGAAGAAAAACTGGAGGGGCAGGTTCAGGTCGGAATCAACCTAAGCGATCCAATGGAGAGACTGAAGCTGGGAGCCATGGAAAATGCCAGGATATTTGGCACGCCCCAGCCGCACACCTTTGTATCCGCCGCTTCTGAGAACGGAGATCTGATTGTATGTAAAGCGCATCAGGCGGCCAAGGCGGCAATCCGTTTGGTCAGACCCCAAATCAAGGTGGGAATCACCCTATCCGTCCATGATATTCAATGGATTCCGGGGGGAGAGGAAAAGGCGGCTGCGGAGTGGAACGAGGAATTTTCGCACTATATTCCCTATATCAAGGACGATGATTTCTTCGGGCTTCAGAACTATACAAGGTCCGTATATGGCCCTAATGGGATAGAAGCGGCGCCGGAGGGGGCAGCCCTGACACAGATGGATTACGAGGTATATCCGGAGGCGCTGGAACATGTAATCCGAAAGGTCAACAGCGAGATGCCCAAGATGCCCATTCTGATCACGGAAAATGGAATCGGAACAAGCGACGACGTCCAGCGAATTGAATTCATAAAGACGGCTCTGGCAGGCATCGGCAGCTGTATTGACGATGGCATTCCGCTCATCGGATATTGTCACTGGTCGTTGATGGATAACTTCGAGTGGCAGAAAGGATATCAGATGACTTTCGGGCTCTGTGCGGTGGACAGAACAACGCAGACAAGGCAGCCAAAGAAAAGCCTGGCGTTTTTGGGAAGCTATGGTACACGAGGTTAGGGAATTTTCATATATGCAAAACACTCGCTTTTCATTCAGGGGAAAAGCGGGTGTTTTTCTTTGTGTGCCGAGCATGGCGCTAATCTTGCCGGTGCAAGTCCAGCCACGGGTATTTACCGCCAAGTGTAGTGAACCACAAGTCGGTATCAGTAATGGTATGGATGGAGGAAGTGGCGTAGCAAAGTTCACGAGCCTACGAACAGAAACTTGATAAGGCGATTAGGTGGGTAAGGTTGCATAACAAACCAAAGCCCTAATGGTAAACATATACCGAAGTTGTAAATCAAGAGGCTGTGGAACGAAAGATTAGAGTCTTACCTCGGGAGCCCCTACTCACATACGGACAGGGAGGATTTGTATGACCTCTTCCAACGCTATGCTGAAAGGGATCTTGACGAGGCGGAACTGGCCTGCGTAGATGAGATGATCAACAGGGTATTCGGGCATACATTGGCTCTGCAGCTGATTGCCAGGCAGGTGAAGTACAGCCACATCTCCGTGGCCCAGGCAACGGCGCTCCTGCGTGAAAAGGGGTTTTCGAACATCGCTCCAGAGAAAGTGGACTATGTAAAAGACTGGCGGCTCTATCAGGACACGGTGGCGGATATCATTGGGGTGATTTTTCAGGCGGGGGAGATGGACGAGGGAAAAAAGGCAATGCTGAAGGCTCTGTCCATGTTTTCGGTAGTAGGTATAGGCATCAGCACTTTTTCGTACATGCTCTCGTTGGATACTAAGGATCCTATCAATGAACTGGCCAGGGAGGGGTGGGTGCAGATAGATGAGGATTTGGTTTCTCTGCACCCGGTAGTGCGGGAGGTCGTCAGGCGGTGGGAATGGACGGAGCTGGATCAGAATGTATGCGGCCTGGTGGTGTTCGGTATCTGGAAACAGATCGTAATGGAGGCAGAAAAGAAAAATCTTTCCCGGAAGCAGATACAGGACATGCAGATGATGAAAACAAGCATGCAGGAAGATCCGAAGTGTGACGCAAGGATACGGGAGTATGCGGACGGACTGGGGATTGAGGGAGATATTCTCCTGGAGCGCATTGCGAACAGTGATCAGAGGCAGGTTAAAGATTACCAAAAACTGCGAGCGTGGCTCAATATGGCGGAAGAGGTTCTGGATTCCTATCGAAAGGAGCCTGGCCTGGAGAAGACGAATCTGTATTATGCGCTTTTATATCAGAGTTTCATGAATGTGCCGCTGGAGAGGGAGGATTATATCCTGACGCATGCCAGGGAATGGCTGTCCGTTCTGAGCGAAGACGATTGGAAGCAGATGGATGGAAAGGTGATCCTGGATCTTTACAATACTATAGTCAAAGAGATTGCGCAGAATATATTGGACTCGGATTTGAGTATAATCGACCAACTGTTTATTCCTTGGGCCAGTGTGCTTTTTGAGTTTAAGGAATATGAGAAAGCGGCCGAAAAGTTTAAAGAGGGAATACGCCTTTGTGAGAAAGACGCGTATAAGTCTGTGGTTCCGTATATCCGGAAAAAGGTAGATCTGTATACATGCCTGCTGGATGCTTATTATTTGAAAGGGGATTTTGAGAAATGCAGAGAAGTGCTTGGCGTGATTGACGAGGAGAACTGGCGGAACCGGGAATTGGGGGTGGTGAAAGTGATTGAGGAGGGGTATCGGGAGGAGATACTTCGGGGGTAGGAGGGGGATTGCATGATGTAAAGTTAATGCATGTAGATCAAAATACAGCAGAAAAACAGAATATCATGGAGAGCAATAATATGTCTTGCGAGAACAGAAACATTCTTGAAAAGATATTGATTATGTTCGCTATTTCGACTATAATTGACATAAGAATTTCTTGCGAGGTATCCAGCAAGGATTATATTTCAATTAAGCAGTTATCAGTAAAACGGGGATTTGCACGCGGCGAATTCAAAATTTATGTCGTGATGGGCGAGGCTTGGTACAATGAGAATTGCATATACCTGGGCAGTGCCAGCAGATGTAACGAAGCGTCTGATTTTTGGAAGATTTCTATATGATCGAAGAATATATGAGTATAAGAGAGGCTGTAGAACTTTGAAAAGTTACACCTCGAAGAGTTCAGACCTATTGTTCTGAGGGGCGTATCAATAGAACTTCAAAGTTAGGAAGAGATTGGATTATTTCAAGTAGTGCAGAAAAGCCAGTAGATAAGCGAATTACATCAGGAAAATACAAAATTTGGCGCGGTTGATGTGTGAACACAGACAATCAAGGAATGGAAAGGGTTATATTATGAGAAAGAAAATGTATGCTAGAGCCTTGGCGATTGTCCTTGCAATATCAATGGTTGGGTGTGGTAGTAATAATACAAATATACCATCATTTACAACATCTGAAAGTTTACAGGCAGAAACCGGTTCGGTTGAAATAGAGACTTCTTCTACTTCGGAAGTAACAATAATAGACGAAGTAACCGAAAACGAAGCTGATGTTATTTCGACCGAAAATCCTGAAGATGAAGAAGAGGATGACGAAGAAAAAGCTACTGTTATGAAAAATAGGAACCGAGCTTTCGATTATATGGTTGATATGACACAGGAATATAACCTAGATGGTCTGAAAACGCTGAATGAAGATTCCATAAAGCGTTTTGCTGAAATCTGTGCTATTGAGAATGCATATGATTACTTATGGCAAAACCAAGTTCCTATTTACTGGCGACATAGAAGGTGATGCCCAGACAAGAATTTCTGATAGATATGAGAACGAAAAGGATGAGGCTTATAAAATTGATCTGATCAAAATGCCACATCACGGTTCTTCTAGTTCTAAATTATATCGCTTCATCAGAACTTTCATGCCAGACTATGCAGTAATCTCTGTAGGAGCAGGTAATATATACGAACATCCTGATGTAGAAACACTGGATCTTCTTGAACAGGCGAATGTAATGGTTTACAGAACCGATCAAAAAGGTGATATTATTGTTGAGTCGGATGGTAAGCAACTGCAAATAAATACTAGCAAATAAGGGGTTTGCCCTGTGTTAAGCTATAAATAGTGTTTGCTGATTAAATTCAGTTGAGCCACGCGAAAACATACTTTATCATAAATATGCCATAAAGTTAGTAAAATCAATGATTTTAGGACTTAATCAGCAGACACTACTTAAAAACCAATATTATATGTAAAGGAGGAATTTAAAATGGCGTCACTCATTCAAAAGAAAGGCAAAAAACTTATAGCACTAATAGTTATTGCTGCTCTTGTAGTCATCGTTCTGGGAATATTTTACAAGGGGTATTCAAGTGCCAAAGAGAAATATGAAGCAACGATCAAGCAACTGGAAGAGGAAGTCGACAGACTTTCAGAACCGGTGGCCGTTTATGAGGAGGCCGCCCAGGAGATAGATATTGCTGTGATAAACGCGGAAATCCGTGATATCGGCGAACTTGCGACCATTGAATATCTATACACAGATGCCGGAAAATTTGAGGATCCCGCAGAACTGTTTGGAAAGGAAATTCCGTTTTCATTTACCACGAAGTCATTTATCGCAAAATGGGACGGCTCCATCAAGGCAGGGGTGAACATCCGCAAAGTTACGGCGGAAGTAAACGAGGCTAAAAAAGAGATTATTGTACATATTCCAAAGGCGGAAATACTTTCTCATGAGGTAGATGACGAGAGCATTGAAACACTTGACGAGAGAGATGGTTTATTCAATAAACTCAAGATTGAAGATATCAGAGCGTTTGATGCCAACAGCAAAGATGCTATGGAGAAGCGGGCGATTGAAAACGGGTTATTGGATAAGGCTTTTGAAAATGCGAAAGCGATTATTTATAAGCTGATAGATACTGACTTGGTGCAAGAATTGGGATATGATATCACGTTTGAGGTGATTGAGGGAATAAACCAGGGGGAGTATTAAGTGATTTACTATTCCCTAATAATCTAAATAAGGCTCCCCCATAATGGAGGAGCCTTGCGGCATATTTTTGAATATGGATCTAAATTATTTTAGCGAGGAAGTGATGGGAAAGTTATGGGATTTCTGGAGGCATATAAATATCTTGACAACTTATGCAAGGATATGAATGGTATTGGTGTTACTGGCTATATCAGGGATATGGAGCAGGAATCGAATGGGGATTTTTACGTAGGCGGATGGAAAAAAGATTATTTGCAGCTTAAGCATTATCGGTACATACGAAATCAGATTGTCCATGAAAATTATGCTAATGAAAGTAATATGTGCTCAGACAAGGATACAGCTTGGCTGGATGAATTTTATCAGCGTATTATGAGGCAGACTGACCCGCTCGCATTATGTTATAAAGAGACTAGGTTTCGTTCTTCGTCAAAATCTACTGATACGAAAAAGACTACAATAATCCAGTATGAACCATCCCAATCAGGAACGTGTCAAACGAAAAATCACCCTATGACTTGGGGGATATTGCTGTTAATTTTAGCCGCTTTTGCAGTATTGATTTTTTTATACTCCCCAATATGATAGTTTGGTTTCGAACTCAACCCAGGGATGGTTGGAGTCAAGGAAAGAATGCTGGAAGCTACTACTTGATCTTGCCTATTTTCCTACCACTCCGTATCAAACAATTCGTCAAAATCGATTTTAACATGAGGAAAGTGTAAAATTTTCAGTTCGTCCTTATTAGCCTCCGTTATGGTCTTGAAAAGAACATACCGCGGCTCCTGATTTTCATCATAATCCAGGGTGTAAATTTCTACCTGCCGTTTAGGCCAGTCCACAATCCAGTATTCATTGATCTCCTCTTTACAATAGATATCTTTCTTTTCTGTCCTGTCATACTTTTCTGTTGAATCAGACAAAACTTCCATCACAAATTGAGGCGCATTGACGAACGTATTTCCGCGTCTTGATCTGATCTGACAATTGATAGAAGCATCCGGAATCACGGTTTTCTTTTCATCCCCAAACCACCATGTATACTGTACGTTATCCGGAAATACGCGACACATACTGTTTTTCAGCTGGCTGCCTACAATTCCCACAAAATTTGTGATTACCATGGAATGTTCGATATAAGCGCCGGCCATATCCGTTATTTGAATATTATTCATGATAATACCTGCTTCCTGTTTTAGTAAGTATAGTATATCAGAAATTTTTCCGGATTTCTATACTTTATGCACTCTAAAAACGCTTTGCACTCACAAATCCAAAAATAGAAACACTAGGATATACTTATCTTTAAATAGAAAAATGTGTCTGGAGGTGGCGGATATGGGAAAATGTCCAGTGTGCGGTGCGCCCATGGAAAGAGAAGTCTGTGGCTACTGCGGCTATACAGAAAAAAAGGAATCCCAGCCGATATCAGCGGAAACAAATAGGATGCCCCGGCAGGTAGTGTATACACAAATCATAAACCAGCCTGTAAATTCAGGCTTTATTCCGGGAGTAAGCAGGAAAAAACGGATGGCAGCGCTGCTATTGTGTATCTTTCTGGGAGAATTTGGCATCCATAGATTTTATGTGGGCAAAATCGGCACGGGGATTCTGTACCTGTTTACGCTGGGGCTCTTTGGCGTGGGCTGGATTGTGGACATTATCCTGATAGCAGCGGGAGCATTCAGGGACGAATTTGATCTGCCACTAAAAGATTAAGGGGAGGGTCGTATGGGATTGCTGGACAGAATAAAGGATCAGTTTCTGGATGTTATTGAATATGTGGATAAGAGCAGTAAAATCATCGTCACGAAATTTCAGAGAGAAAGCGGCAACAATGAATTGAAACAGGGCACCAAAGTAGTCGTCAGGGAGAGCCAGGCAGCAGTTTTTCTGAAAGAAAGGCAACTGGCGGACATCCTTTTTCCGGGGACGTACTCATTGGATACCGATAACCTGCCGGGTCTGCTCCTGCTGGTGTATGGCGGCATCGGCGTTGCGCTTCACCTGTTGGAGTTTCCACAAATCGCCCTGGATGGGCTTGTACTGCTCATACTCGGCCTTGTACTCCTGTTCAAGCCTCGCCTGTTCCTGTTCCCAAGCATGAGCGGGGATTTTACCAGCAGGGGAACGGTGCTTGTCCAACACCCGCGACCCGGCTGTACCTTTCCAGCGAGGCTAAAACCGAATACTGTCACCCTTGACCGTTTACCCGACACAGCAGGTAGACGGTCTTTTATTTTGCCAAGAAGGAGGTCAAACACCATGAAAAAATTACGGGAAGAATTGGAGAAAGAATGTGCCGAGGCCACCGCCAAAGCGGAGCAGTACCAGCACCAAGTCCAGCGGCTGGAAAACCGCTATCAGGATTATCAGGAGAGCAAGCGCAAAAAGCGGAACCACCGCCTTATCACCCGTGGGGCCGATAGGAGAGCGTAGCCCCGGAGGTGCGCGGCATGAGCCAAGCGGCCTTCCGAACTCTGGTAGAGCAAATCTTTTCCCTGCCGGAAGTTGCCGCCCTGGTGAGCCGCACCGCCGACCAGCAGGAGGACGGATAATTGGCCCTGTTAAAAACCGCCCTGTCCGCATACTTGGCGGGGGCGTGGTCGGGGAGTAAAATCTCGGTGTGGACTACGCCGCCCTTATGGGTGTAGTCGTGGGTCATTCCGTCAAACTCATTTGTGATTTTTTCTCCCGCCCGATAAGCGGCGGCGGCAACAGCGGACTTGCCCTTGCCGCGGGATATGACTTTGATACTGCAATGGTAGATTGCCACGCGCCGCGCTCCTTTCTGCGGGTAACTCCCGCCGTTCTCTTTTGTGCCGACAGGCACAAAACGCCGTCTGCAAGACCGCAATGTATGCCTACATGATACGGGCGGCGGCAACCCCCACGCCCATATCATGCTGACAATGCGCCCTTTTAACGAGGGCGGCGAGTGGGGAGCGAAGCAGAAAAAGGAGTACATTCTTGACAGGGACGGGAATAAAATCTATGACCCGAAGAAGCGGCAGTACAAATGCAAGTCCATTCCCGCTACCGACTGGAACGAGCAGACCAAAGCGGAGGAATGGAGGGCGGCATGGGCAAGGCTTTGCAATCAAGCGTTGGAGCAGAACGGACACGCGGAGCGCGTAGACCACCGCAGTTATGAACGGCAAAGGGAAAGCGGCAATCTTGCCGCCGACCAGATCCCCACCGTCCATTTAGGCGTTGCCGCTTCCGCTATGGAGAAGCGCGGCATCCGCACCGAGCGCGGCGACCTCAACCGCGAAATCGAGGTAACAAATAAGCGTTTGCGGCAGTTAAAGGCGCGTATCTCCAAACTGCAAAACTGGTTGAAAGAGGAAAGCGAGAACACCGAGCCGCCTACCCTTGCCGACTACATTCAAGGCATTTTGTCACGCAAGGCACAGGTGGGAAAATCGGGATATTCACAATCGCTGTATAACCTCAAAGACGCGGCGAAAATGCTGAATTTCCTACAAGCCAACAACATCATGGATATGACGGGGCTTGATGAAAAATTCAAGTCCATGATTGGGGAACAACTGGATATTCAAGGCAAGCTGAAACCCGTTGAACGGCGGCTTGCCACTCTGAAAAAGCACTTAGAGCAAGCCGACATTTATTTCAAGTACAAGGGAAAGAAGCCGCTGACTGAAGCCGAGCAAATCCTATTCACAACGGCGAAAGATTATCTCAAAGGCGTGATGAACGGAAAAACCACAATCCCGACAAAGGCATGGAAAGAAGAATACACCAAGCTGACCGCCGAGAGGAAAACACTCAATCAGAGGTATCTTGCATTGAAAGAGGAAGTGAAAGAAGCGGAGAAAATCAGAAAGAGCGTTTACAGTATCTTGCGGCAGGAACAGAGGGAACAGCTACCCCACAGAAAGCAGGATATGGAGCGATAACAGGCAAGGCGGCGGGATTGTCACACCTGCCCCGCCGCCCTGTTTTGAAGATTTAATAGACCAATAAACTGGAATATCATTTATGTATCATCATCTTGCAAATTTAAAATTTCATTTTCATATTTTCTGATGCGTTTTATTTCTTCACGTACTTCGGTCAAAGCAAAGCCCAAAAGATTTGAACCATTCCATTTTTCGGGATGATACGCATTTTCGTTGTTAGCATCTATGCCTATTCCCCATATCATATCAAGGGGGCTTGCCTCGACAAGGATACTCTCACCTGTTGACAAGAGAACTTGCCTGAGTTGTTTATTTTGTGAGAATTTATAATAATTCCCTGTAAGAACAATGTGATATTTTACTTCATTCCATATATTCTCATCAAAGTTTTTTACTTTCCGTCCAAGCCCCTTTATCTTATCCTGCATAGTTTCGTCCATGATTTGCTTCGCAATTTCTTCATCTCCGAAAATACGTGCTTTTTCCGCCATCATATACTGTTCCATACAACAATATCGAAGATGATTTACCCGAAAATCAGCCTTATACCATTGACTGAAACATTCTTTACCAACGCTTCTGCCTTTATTTCGATGTCCCCAAAAACAGATGATAGGTCTTTCTAATCCTGCTTTCCTTTCTTCGATAAGCGTATCAACACTGTAACCCCTTATTTTCTTCCACTTTCTTATGTGATAATTGTTATAGGTACAAATTTCATACATCATTATATTCCACAAAAGCGGCTTAGGAAACTTTTCTTCAAATTCTTTCTTTTCTTCTTTTGAAAGCGCATAAAACCAGTCATAAAATTCTTCCGCATATGCCTCACCATACCCCATACGCCAGCCTATGCTGGATTCAGATATTTCGGGATACTTAATCCATAAAGGCGCCATATATTTTTTATCTATCATTAAAATCCTCCGTCAAAATCCCGATTTATCGGTTTATACTGGGGAAAATTATACCATACCCAATTACGAAAAGCAATGCCCCGTTCTATGTCCGTTCCGACTATCCAGACGGTCAAGGGACGAGTAGTATTTTTTCGCAAAGTGCGCGAAAAAATCTCCACTCTTAAACCCTTGACCGTCTGGATTTTTGCCGTTGCCATTTCGCCGCCGAAAACGGGGAACAGGATAAAAAAATCCTGCCCCCGCGCCCCCGACCTCTTCCAAAGAACAGAATAGAGTGTTACGCAATAGGGCTTGAAAAAGCTTGATTTTTAAGGCGTTTCAGACACGAAAACCCACAGGGTAAGGGTTTTATATTACCCACCCGCGAAAACGGCTTCTAAACGTCCACAGGCGCGTTTTGCGCCCCTTTTCCTGCCCGTTTCCCGCCGCACTGAAAAGTTTTGCGTCAATAACTCAAAAAAGCACTTGACAAAACGCTTCATGGGGGGACAGCCGACGACATAAAACCGTACACAGACCCGGTATTTGAGAACAATATCCCGCTTACACAGACGGAACGGCTCACCATGAACAGCCGCCCGAAGCAGCCGAAATACGCCCGCAACAAAAACAT
>Ga0137308_100290_pt1 | contig 90559 bp, 108 predicted proteins | sample Inofrocosms_June_FD_97181 | JGI IMG/M metagenome (GOLD analysis project Ga0137308, IMG submission 97181) | Mouse cecal microbial communities from Vienna, Austria - N-Acetylneuraminic and N-Acetylglucosamine D2O microcosms_June | ecosystem: Host-associated > Mammals > Digestive system > Large...
AATTTCGTCAATGTAGCCCACTACACCTCCCAAATCCAGCATAAAATCTGATGCAAACTGGGACGGAATCTTGCAGAAAGCAATTTTCAAACACGCTCTAGGGGGATATTATGGAATTGATTGACTTTGACAAAGGTAAGCGTATTGGTATCCGGGGATACCGTGGAAATGCTGGCCGGAAGCAGGCGTATCTATATAATGATGAATTATGGATGGTAAAATTTCCGCAAAGCACAAGGGATTTGGCTGGGAAACATCTGCCGTCTTACACCTCCAGCCCGCTTAGTGAATACATTGGCTCGCAGGTTTATGGTGCGTTAGGCATTCCTGTCCATGATACCATAATTGGGCACTGCCAAGGAAAAATTGTGGTTGGGTGTAAGGACTTTGCTGTAAACAGCGAATTAATGGAATTCAGCCAGATTAAGAATACCATAGACGAAGAACTTATATCTGGCAGTTATGGTTCTTCCGCCCAAGGCGAACGCTTAAGTGATGTTTTGAAAGTAATTGAATGTGCGGAAGCATTTAGCGGCTTGCGGGACAAAGTACGTGAACGTTTCTGGGATATGTTTGTTACAGATGCCTTTATCTTAAACAATGACCGCAACAACGGCAACTGGGGGTTATTGCTTGGGCGCTATACCATAGAGCTTGCCCCTGTCTTTGATAACGGCAATGCTCTTTTTAACAAAAGGACTGTATCCGTTGAAGAACGCAGGGGAAAAGATACCTCATTGGTGAAACAAGATGTTTTTACCGGAGTTTCTTTTTTCCTTGATGACAACGGCCATCACCTTTATCCGTTCCGGTTTATGGAATCAATGGAAAACAATAGATGCAATGACGCCATCCTGCGTTTTGCAGGGAAATTGGATATGGACAGGATGTTTGGCATTATTGATGCAATACCAGAACACGCATGGGGGCTGAATGTAATTTCCAAGGCGGAAAAAGATTTCTATAAACAATTACTGGAAACAGCGTGGAGGGAAGGGATTGCACCTATATCAGAAAAACTTGTACAGGGCGTTAAACTAATACAGAGTTTGTAAGGCCGGATCAAAAACGGAACCCAACCAGATTCTGGGCTTAATTTAAGGGACCTATCCTGAAAATGTTATACTGGATGGCATTTTCGGGATGGGCGTTTTTTTATTCTATAGGAAGGATCTTGTCACTCTAAAGTGTGAAAGTGCTTTCCTATAGAATAAAAAAGATTTTATCGCACTGCGGCGGGTATGAAGTCTGTCGCAAAGCGACCCGCCCCCGGCAGAGAATCCTGCAAAGCAGGATTCTTTCTTGGCATATCCTGTAACATTTCCAAGATATTTTCCGCAAAAAGCAACTATCTGTGTTTTGCTGTCATTATTTCACGATGAAAAAAGATTGTAACGAAAGAGGGAAATCGTTAAAATAGAATTAGTAAAAAGGGACAAGCTGCAGCCCATGCAGCAAAGCCGCCCGGCTTGCCGGAGGGCGAATCCCAAAAAGGAGGTTAAAATGTGGAAAACGTACGCTATATGATTTCGGACGCGGCAAACATTGTAAATGTTGAGTCCCACGTATTGCGTTATTGGGAAGAAGAACTTGAACTTCTGATTCCCCGCAATGAGATGGGGCACCGCTATTACACGGAAGAAAATATAGCGCAGTTCCAAAAGATAAAGGAATGGAAAGAACAGGGATACCAGTTAAAAGCCATTCGCATGATGATACATAGTACCCAGAACCAGCCAGAGCCGGGAGCCCATGGCTATGCAGGCGCAGAAGCCTATGGGGGGAGCCAGGCAGAGGGAGGCTATCTCCCGGCAGCAGAATCCATGCCCCAGAGCCGGCAATCCCAGGAAAACGCCAGTTATGCAGGCGGCCAGGCAGAGGGAGGTTATCTCCACCCAGCGGCAGAATCCATGCCCCAGAGCCGGAAACCCCAGGAAAATGCCAGTTATGTAAGCAGCCAGCCAGAAGGCGGCTATGTCCATCCGGCAGCAGAAGCTGGAAGCTATACAGGGAGCCAGCCGGAAAATGGACAAGCAAAATATGCGGGCCGCCCCAAGGCAGAAGCCGGAAATTATCCAAGCGGGCAGGCACAATATATAGCCCATCCAGCAATGGAAACAGGAGGCTTTGCGAATAATCAGCCGGGAGGGAATAATGTGATTCAGATGAACAGGGAATATATGGAAATGGCGTCAAAAGGGGCGGAAGGCAGGCAGATGGCAGACCGCCATAGCCCGGTTTCCAACACGGTAAAGCTGGAGCAGTTCCAGTCCATGATGCTCACGATTGTAAAACAGGCGGTAGAGGAAAACAACCAGGCCTTGGGCAAGGAAGTTGGCGCACAGGTTGGGGACAAGGTATTAAAGGAAATGAATTACCTGATGCGGGAACAGGATGAAGCGGAAGAAGAACGGTTCCGCAAGCTGGATGAAGCAATCCGCAGCACCCGCAAGGCTAAGAGGTTCCGCAAGGAAAAAAAGACAAAAAAAGAAAAAGAGCCGGCGAAGCTGGCAGGGAAGGAGAAGAATTTAAACCCCAACTTAACGGTATAAAAAAGAATCCTGCTGAATGCAGGATTCTTTTTTACTTTATAGGAAATTGCGTCCTATAAAGCAAAATGCTCCGCAAGGATCGCTCGCACGAAAGGAATTATGTCGCTAGAGCGACGTGCTCGGCGCACAAAATGCCCAAGCCCCCACATGAATAGGTAAGGTCTTGGGCACTTTATTCTGGGCTTTATGTAAGGATTAGCCCTGTTCAATAGCGCCTGTCGGGCAGGAGCCTGCGCAAGTCCCGCAATCGATGCAGGTATCTGCGTTGATTTCATATTTGCCATCACCAGCAGCGATAGCGCCTACTGGACATTCCCCTTCACATGTTCCGCAGCTTACACAAGAATCATTAATTACATATGCCATTTTCGTCTTCCTCCTTATAAAATGAATATTCATCTCAGCTCCCTAATGGTAGCTTTGAACCCTATTTTAATACAAATGGACAATGATTACAAGTGAAAATTGCTAAAGTTTCTCTGTTTTTTAACCGAAATAACTATTGTTAAAATTTAGGAAGGCAGGAATTCAGGGGCTGTCGGGGAAAAAGCCTTGTATTTAGCGGGTTTGGCGTATGCCATAATCTTCTTTCCCAGCAGCTTTTAAAGGGGCGAAGGAAATGAATATTAGAGTAGAAAACAGCAATTTGCCTGAAATTACCAAGGCAAATAAAGTGGAAACCAAGGGTACTGCCTCAGCAAAAGCCCAGGAGGAACAGGCGGCGCAGGCAGAAAAAGCCGCAGCAAGGACGCAGGGCGTGCAGCAGACCATGGTGGACGCCCCCCACCGGGCAGGGGACTCCCAGATTGGAAAAATACAGCAGGATGCGGAAAATGCCAAGGCACAGCATACCCAGCGGCAAATAGAAATGGTTTCTAACACCATGTCTGGAAAAGACTGCCAGCAGATGGACGGGGAAGGGTTTTCCGTGAACGGCACAGATGTGGAAACTATTGTCACGGTGGTAGATAAGATAAAGGCTGAATTGGCAAAAGCCGGGGTAGATATTAGCGTGTTTGGGGATGAATTGAGTGGGGAGCAGTTAGAAAAGCTGGTTGGGAGCACAGGTTATGCTAAGCAGTTAGAGTCAGCAATCAGGGAAGCAGACCTTCCCTTGACGGAAGAAAATATATCGGGCTGTGAAGAAGCCATACGGCAGGCAGCAAGCCTTACAGGCTGTTCGGAAGAAGCCATCAAATATTTGCTGGGGCAGGAACTTCCCCCAACAGTGGAAAACCTTTATAAAGCGCAGCATAGCAGTTCGGCGCCATCCCCCCAGGCAGCAACTGGCAGCAGTTCCGTGCCATATGCAGCGGCACAGCCAGCGGGCGGCTATTATGGCAGCCATATGCCGCAGCAAGCTGGGCAAAACGCCGCAGGGACTGCCATGGACGGCCAATTAAAGGCACAGGTGGAACAGGTAATCTCCCGTGCGGGACTTCCGGTAAATGAAGATTCCATGGCTATGGCTCAGTGGATGATGGGGGAGCAGATCCCCTTAACGGAAGAAAACCTAAGGTATGCCATGGACTTAAAGGGAATGGAGCTTCCGCCGGATGCAGGGCAGCTTATGGGCGCCATGCTAGGGGCAATTGCAGAGGGAAACCGCCCCACGGATGCCATTCTTTTGGAAGGCTACAGTTATGCCGACAGGGCAAAACAGGCAGCAGAAACCGTTGCACAGGCAACAGATGCAGATATCTGGCATGTAGTGGAAAAAGGCCTTCCCTTTACCATAGAGAATTTACAGGCGGCCCAAAAGGAGAACCAGCAGGGCTCCCAGGGGCAACAGGGCGCAGATCCCGGCAGGCAGGCATCCCACAGCTTTTCCCCGGAGGACATGGATTTTGTCACTGCAAAACGGCAGTTGGAGGAAACCCGGCTGATGATGACGGCACAGGCCAATTACGCGTTGCTGAAACAGGGGTTTGCCATTGAAACAAAGCCTTTGGAGGAAGTGGTAGAGCAGCTTAAGGCTTTGGAAGAAGAATATTATAAGAGCTTACTGTCCCAAAACGGGGTGGAGCCAACAGCAGGGCAGGCCGCTGTTTTTGCGGAAACTATGGGGAAAACCCATGAGTTAGCTGGCACGCCGGCTTACCTGTTAGGGAATACAAGGACAGACATAGATACCATCAATGGCATGCACCAGGCAGGGATGTCCCAGAAAGCAGAGCTGGAACGGGCAGGGGAAGCGTATGAAGCCCTCCGCACAGCCCCCCGGGCAGATTTGGGCGATTCCATGAAGAAAGCATTCCGGAATGTAGACGATATATTGGAAGATTTGGATCTTGAGGTAACAGAGCCGAATCGGCGGGCAGTGCGTATTTTAGCGTATAACCGGATGGAAATTAACCCGGAATCCATTTCAGGGATAAAAGCTGCCGACCAGAAAGTCCAGAATATGTTCCAGAACCTGTCCCCGTCCGTAGTGCTGGAAATGATACGGGAAGGGGTAAACCCTTTAGAAATGACGGTGGAGCAGCTTAACAGCAAGGCTGCAGAAATCAAAAACAGCATGGAGGGCGCGGAGGAAGACAAGTTCAGCAAGTTCCTGTGGAAGTTAGAGCAGCATCAGGAAATCACCCTGGAGGAGCGGGACAGCTACATTGGCATTTACCGCCTGCTGAACCAGATTGACAAAACCGATGGGGCAGTGGTTGGGGCTTTGGTAAACCAGGGCGCAGAACTTACCATGAAAAACCTGCTGACTGCAGTGCGCACCAACCGGAATTCAGGCATCGATGTATCTGTGGATGAAACTTTTGGCGGCACGGAGTCTGCCCCTACAGAAGAATTGAGCATTTCCCAGCAGATAGAATCCGCATACCAGACAGACTGCGCAAAAGAAGCTTTTGGGATGGTAACGCCGGAAGGCCTGCAGCAAGCCATGGCAAATGGTACAGGGAAAACAAACAGGCAGGCAGCAGGGAGCCAGCAAAATATGGCAAACAGCGCAGGGAAGCCCTGGGCAGAGCTGACGCCGGAGGAATTATTGTGGCAGTTAAAACAGGCGCCGAAAGATGCAGAAACGGAAGAAGCATATTACCGGGAACAGATGCAGGAGTTTGCAGGGGCGAAGGAAGCAGAAGCCCAGGTGCTGCAAATGCTGACGAGCCATGATATGCCCGTGACAGCCTACAATATTTTAGCGGCAAAACAGATGATGGAGCAGAGAAATGTGTTCAAGAACCTGTTTGACCCTAAAAATTTAGGGAAAGAAGTTGATTTTGAGGAAGTAAAAGCCGGAATCCTTGAGGAGTTTGGGGAAGCAGCCAAGACGCCGGAGGATATGGCAAAAGCCCAGAAAAAGCTGGCGGAAGTGGCGGAAAATGTTATGAAAACCATGATCCAGTCCAAGGATGTGAGGAGCCTTGACATCCGGGACATGAAAATAGTAAAGCAGCAGATTGCGCTGGGCACACAGATGGCAAAAGAGGAACATTATGCAATCCCTGTGCTGGTGGCGGATGAGCTGACAAATGTCCAGCTTAAGATTGTCCGCGGGAAGGAAGAACGGGGCAGGGTGGATATCATGTTTGATTCCCCTGCGCTTGGAAAGGTAGCAGCCAGCTTCCAGATACAGCCGGAATCGGTAAAAGGGTACATTATTTCCGATTCCCCCAGGACCATTGAGGAACTGAAAAACCGTGAAGCGGAACTGCAGGAGCGTATCAGCCCGGATGCCGGGGATGCATGGAAGGTGGATATGATCTGCAGCGATAACCTGGAACTTTCCCGGTTTACCTTTGGGGAAAAAGAAGCAGGGCAGCCGGAACAGCAAAAAGAGCCCAGCCCAGTCCAGACCAGGGCATTGTATGGGGCTGCAAAAGCATTTTTAGAAGAAATCAAACGGGCAGGGCAGGCTTGAAGCTTGATGAAAACAGATGATTGCCCCTTAACAACTAGCAAGAGATAGGAAAGAGCAGGAGAGGTGTAAAACATGAAAATTAACCACAATATGTCAGCGCTTGTTGCCAACAAGAGATTATTAGCATCAGATAAGAGCCTATCAAATTCCATTGAACGGCTGTCTACCGGGCTCCGCATTAACCGGGCGTCCGACGATGCGGCCGGGATGGCGATTTCCACAAAAATGAAAGCGCAGATCAAAGGCCTGTCACAGGCTTCCAGGAACGCTTCGGACGGGGTTTCCGTATTGGATACGGCGGACGGCGCGTTAACGGAAGTCCATGCAATGCTCCAGAGGATGCGGGAGCTTTCGGTACAGGCGGCAAATGAAACCAATATGCCGGATGATTTAGAAGCAATCCAGGCAGAAATTTCTTCCCTGCGGGATGAGATTGACCGGATTTCCAAGGATACTGAGTTTAATACCAAGCATTTGCTGGATGGTACCTTAGACCAGAGGGTATATCCGGATAACCGGGGGATTACAAGGATTTCGATTTCCGATGCAGTTACGGCCAATGAATACACCATAAAGGTAAATGCAGATGCAGCCCTTGCAGAGGTGGTAGGGGGGACGGCAATTGCCGGGAACGCGGTAGTGCCTGCCGGAACCAACGGGACAGTTGTCATCAATGGCATAGAAGTGGAAGTAACAGAAGGCCAGACCTTTGAGGAAGTGTATGAGAACCTGCGGGCAGGGGCAGAGCGTGGGGAAGTGAACCTGATGGTTGTAGCCAATACGGGTGATAAGACCGGGCTTCCGGAGGATGGCGGCTATGTGCCCACAGACGTGAGGAATGGCGGGAACCTGGTATTTGTATCCGATGAATATGGAGTTTCCTCTGAAATGACTATTAAATGCGACGATGCAGACCTTGCGGCATTCCTTGGGATACCCACGGATATCACAGAGAATGGGAAGGATGTAGAGATAGCGTTTGATACCACGGACATAGGCTTTGGATCACAGGCAACTATTTTGACAGACGGCAATTATGTGACGATTTCTGACAGGAATGGGTTTGAAATGAAGTTTGAGGTAACGCCGGGTACGGCTGCGGAACCACAGCCAATCCATTTGGATGTTACCAATATTGGCACTATGACCCTGCAGATTGGCGCAAATGAGAACCAGACGGTAGATGTGCGGATTCCAGAGGTTTCCTCCCGCACCCTCTATATTGATAAAGTGGATGTCTGCACTGTAACAGGGGCTGACCGCGCAATTACCAGCTTTGACGGCGCAATTGCAAAGGTAAGTGAAGTCCGTTCCAGCATTGGCGCATACCAGAACCGTTTAGATTATGCAGTCAGCAGCCTGGATGGGACGGAACTGAACATGACGCAGGCATTGTCCCGGATTGAGGACGTTGACATGGCGGAAGAAATGACAGAGTACACCAAATATAATGTACTGACACAGGCAGCAACTTCTGTACTTGCACAGGCCAATGACCTTCCCCAGCAGGTATTGCAGTTACTGCAGTAGGGGGCTAAGCCATGACCCAGGAAAAAAAACAGGAATTTACCCGTCGGCTGAGCTGCTGCAACCGGGGGGAAATGATTGTGATTTTATATGATATCTTATTTACCTATCTGGACGATGCCATAGCTGCGAAGGAACAAGGGACATATGAGGAGTTCCGGGAGTCTGCAGGGAAGGCAGGGCAGGTAGTGCACCGGCTGATGGATGATTTGGATTTTACGTATCCAATTGCCAGCGAGTTGTACCCTGCCTACCAGTTTGTAAGTAAGCTGCTGGCCCTTGCAGTATGTAAAAATACGGCTGACAGCCTTAAGGATGCAAAGCGGGTCCTGAAGAACCTGTATGATGGCTTTACAGAAGCAGCCAAACAGGATTCTTCCGGTCCCCTGATGCAGCATACCCAGCAGGTAGTCGCTGGCATGACATACCAGAAGGGCAGCCTGACAGAAACCCTTCAGGGTTCTGAAAGTTCAAGGGGATTCTTCGCGTAAGGATCCCCATCATACTGTTTGGCCTTTGTCAGCAGGAACTTGTAGCGCATTTGCAGTGCGTTTACCTGATAGATGCAGCAGTCAATCAAATCTGGTTCCATGGCATTTTCAAAGTTGCTGTAAGCAAGGGCCAAATCATATTTCGCTTGTTCAAGGTCATCTAAAAGTAAGGCGTAAGCAGTCCTGTTTGCAAGTCGTTTTTTTGTAATCTGAAACATATGCATCCCTTTCTTTTCCAACGGTACTCTGCCTGCTCTGGGACTGTGCAGGAGGCCCATGCAAGCTGTGCAGGGCTACAGGCATGGCAGTTTTGTACAGTTCTGAGCATGGGGCAGATGCTGCCGCTCTCTTACTTAAAGTATAAGCAAAAAATTCCAGTTCTATACAATAAAGTCATAAATTTTTCCAAAAAAGTATATATTTATAAAAAGAGGGGGACTGGCACAGCTTCCCGGCGGCGATAACGTGCGGGACAGAGATGTTGCGGCTGGTTCTGGGAGGGCAATAAGAAAGGGATGGGTAGCTTTTATGGAAAAATATTATGGGGTGGCAATGATTGCGGTGATCTGCGTGCTGATACTGTTTATAGGAGCTATGAAGCAAAAAGCAGAAATTCTGACAACCTTCGTGCTCCGGGCTTTTGCCGGGGCTGTGGGCATCTATGCAGTAAATGGAATGTTAAAAAGCCAGGGGCTGGAAGTAGTCCCAGGCGTCAACCCAGTCACTGTTTTGACAGTCGGAACCCTTGGTATCAGCGGGTTTGCGCTGATTTATGCAATTCTGTTTTACCGTTTATTGTAACATTGTCACAAAAATGAAAAATTTGCCATTACCTACTTTACAGGATGCAGGACTTGCATTATAATCTTAAGCAATTACTTGCAGATGCAGGTGGATGGACAGAGGGGGTGATGAATTGGGGAGATAAAGGCTGTGTCCAGCCTGTTGCTGTTAAGCTTGGCGGCGGCAATGGACATACAAAGCGGTAAAATCAGGAACCGGCTGATTTTCACTGGGTTAGCAGCGGGGTTCTTTTTTCAGGTTGCAGAAGCAGGCTGGAAAGGGGCGGGTGTTTTTCTTAGGAATGTATCCATACCGGTAATCTTATGTTATCTGTTATTTCTTATGCATGCCCTTGGGGCAGGCGACATCAAATTATTTTCCGTAATTGGTGGTATTTGGGATTTGCATATACTTAAGCTGACAATCATAATATCGTTTCTGGTGGCGGCAGGGATGTCCTTATGGAAAATGCTGTACCACCACAATCTGATTTCACGTCTATGCATATTAGGGAAATATCTATATCAGGTAATCGTAACGTTTCAACTGCCTGAATATCCGAAAGGAGATCAGGGGAAACAACATATCATTCATTTTTCAATTGCAATATTCATTGGTTTTTTGGTAGCTTTGGAGGTGGCTTATTGAGTAAAATTTTAATTGCTGTCTGCGATGCAGACACAGCGTATGGCAAAAGGCTGGGAGAATGGATTACCTTAGGGAAAGGAGGGCAGATTCGCGGGTACAGCTTTTCCGCACCAGGGCAGTTTCTGGAATTCCAAAAGACAGAAACGCCGGACGTGGTGCTTCTGGGGGCTGGTTTTTGGGAGGATGCCAGGATTACAGGGCAGGCAGCCCAAGCGATGGCGGAATATGCCGCCCATACAACAGAACGACAGGAAGCCCAGGCAATGGCAGGGAACATAACACAGTTAACGGAAGTCCCGGGGGATGCCAGGGGAAGTTCCGGGGAAACATTGTGGCTTTGCCTTTATGGAGGCGATGGGAAAGAAAAAATACCAGAATCCGTGCAAATACTCCCAGTGGTCCAGAAATACCAGCCAGCTTCTGGGATTTTACGGGAACTTTTCTCTTACTGCCAGGAGTACAGGGACGGGGAGCAGGAACCGGCCAGGGCAGGACGGGAAGTGATTGGCATTTACGCCCCGGGGCAGGATATTTGGCAGACGCCCTTTGCCCTGACGCTTGCCCAGACACTGGGCAGGAAGGAACGGGTGCTTTACGTAAGCTTCAAGGAATGCGCCGGGTTTTCCAGTTGGCTGCAGGAAAGCTACCAGCGGGATTTGCTGGATGTGATGTACCTGTGCCTTACTGGGGAAGGGAAGAACGTAGAGGACTGCATCAGGAGCGCGGCCTATGTATTGGAGGGGGTGGACTATATCCCGCCATCGGAGGACAGCCTTTGCTTAGGGCAGGTATCGGGGCAGGATTATACGCGTTTTGTCCGGCTTTTGGCGGAAAAAGGCGGGTATGGCGTTATTGTCCTGGATTTTGGCATGATGGTTCCGGGATTTCTGGAATTGCTGGGCATGTGCAGCAAGATGTACGTGCTGGGCGGACATGCAGGGCTGGGCGGACATGCTTTGGCGCACTTTAAGCAGATGATGGGCAGGCAAAAGGACCAGAAGCTGGAAGGGAAACTATGTTACCTCACCTTACCCAGAATGGCAGTGGAATGCCAGGGGGAACAGATGCAGCAGTGGGTATGGGGAGAACTGGGGGATTACGTAAGAGAATTATTGGGGGTACAAATTGGAACAGATTAGGAAACGTGTATTAGGGCAGCTTGATATGGGCAGGGAACATGAGGATGAGGAAATCCTTGCGGTAATTGACGAGGAAATCTGCAAAGAGGCGAGGGAGCGGACAATTCCCCTGAACTGGAGGAAGGAATTAAGGATGCAGGTGTTCCATTCCCTGCGGAAACTGGATGTGCTGCAGGAATTGTTAAATGAGGACGACATTACAGAAATCATGGTAAACGGCGAGGAGCATATCTTTTATGAGAGGGCGGGGGAAGTAGTGGAATGGGAAAAAAGCTTTTCTTCCAGGGAAAAGCTGGAGGATATTATCCAGCAGATGGTGGGGAACCACAACCGTATGGTGAACGAAGCAAAGCCCATTGCAGATGCCAGGCTGGAAGATGGTTCCCGTGTCAATGTGGTGCTGCCGCCAGTGGCTTTGGACGGGCCTGTGGTATCTATCCGAAAATTCCCTAAGCATCCAATCTTAATGGAGCAGATGGTTGCACAGGAATCCATCAGCAGGGAATGCGCTGATTTTTTAGACATGCTGGTAAAGGCTGGCTACAATATCTTTATTTCTGGGGGGACCGGGTCAGGGAAAACAACATTTCTGAATGCCCTTTCTGAATTTATCCCGAAAACAGAACGTATCATAACAATTGAAGATTCGGCAGAATTACAGCTTCAGGGGATTGCAAACTTAGTCCGTCTGGAAACGAGGAATGAAGGTGCGGAAGGCAATCTTGCTATTTCTATCCGGGATTTAATCCGCACGGCATTGCGTATGCGCCCCGACACCCCACATAATGAAAAAGGGAAGATTAAAGCCTTAAAAAAAGAGTCTCTCCATCCCAAGTACACTCCTGCACTACTTCTCGGACGATTTCATTTCGTTCTGCAGCAGAAAAACCATCCAGTCCGCTGATGAGCCTTGCTATTTCGGCAGTCCTGTCCTCCGTTGTTTTTGCTGCATTCTTATTCCTGCGAGCTTCCGCCTTTGCAATTTCGATTTCACGATTCAAAGCCTCCAAGTCCAGATCCTCTTTCTCAATCTGAGCGACAATATACTTTGCAGCAGTAGAGCTTTCTGAATCAGACAATGTTTCTGCTAACCGTTCAATTTTCGTTCGTAGGTTATTGGCACGGCGTTCCATCTCCTTCAGGGCTGTACCGTCATCATGCGCCTCCTCAATATCTGTATACTTAAGAATGATGCCGGGATCAGCCTCTATTTGCCTGAATATGTCGAGGACTTGATCGTCAAGGATATTACACTTAATCATTCGCATATCGCAAGCATCCACGCCCTGGCGCATTCTTTTTAAACAGTAATAATGACTTGTAACACCGTGGACAAGTTTCTTTCGTGACACCTGCATCAAACCGCCGCATTTTGCGCAGCGCAGCGTTCCTTTAAGGAGCGGAATATCATATTTTTGTTTTTTATTAAAAGTATTCTGCCGGAATCTCTCCTGCACGGCAAGCCACTTTTCTGCAGATATAAACGGAGTATGTTTCCCAGAGCAGACAATCCATTGATCGTGCGGTTGAAGTTGGTGTTTCTTATTCTTCTCTGTGGAGCGTCCGTATATCATGACACCATTTTCCCCATTCCAAGAATCCCGTTCGTCCGCCATCTGGCATCCGAGGTTTGAATAAAAGTCCCAGACCTCTGGTGTTGCTTGTACGCAGTAAGGCATCGTGAGAATCTTGTGAAGTTGCGTTGTGGAAAAGAATGCACCATTGACCGTCTTGATCCCTTGCTTTCGGAATGCGGTTTCCATTCCCTGCAGAGAATAGTTATTCTGAAGGAAGGTGTCGAAGATCCACTCCACATACTCCGCCGCCTCTGGTACCGGCACGATTGTGACGTGCTTTTTCCCATTGACCTCTATATTCTCCCTGCGGTATCCATATGGCGGATTCCCTCCCGTCCAGAACCCTTTCTTTGCAAGACCTATCATATTGTCGGTCACTCTGGCGGCTATAGTTTCACGCTCCATCTGAGCAAATACCATCGTAACATACATCATGGCTTTGCCGATGGGGGTGGCAGTGTCAATATTCTCCTTGATCGAGATAAACATCACATTCTTTTCTTCAAGCATCGCATATATGTTGGCGAAGTCCCGGACATCCCTTGAGAGTCGGTCGAGTTGGTAAACCACAAGCATATCCACCAGACCGTTCTTCACATCATCCATAAGGCGTTTCAATCCTGGACGATTGGTATTCGCTCCTGTGAAACCTTCATCCGAGTAGGTTTCAAAGGAATCTATTTTTCCGGGAAATTTGAAGTCTACATACTCCCTGCACATCCGCTGTTGGTTATCCACGGAGTCGGACTTATCAGAATAAACGGACTTACGTCCGTAAGTTGCAAAATGCATATAGACCACCTTTCTCTTGCCGAAGCAACCGAAAGGTGTTAGAATATTCGTGGGTTGAATGATTCTTTTTCGGTTACTCCGAGGGAATCTGCCGCCAGATCCTCTTGCCGGAGGGCTGGCGGTTTTTCATTTCTTAAGTTTTCCAAGAACAGTGCAGACTTTCACATAGGTATCTGCCGAAATCTGGCCGTCCTGATAAAGTTTTTTATATCTGTCGATTTCAGGTCTTGGATCAAAATTCGGATTATCCTTTCCACCGGCTCCATTGAATGCGGAGCAGATTTTTGCATATGTATCTGCAGAAATTTGACCGTCTTGGTGAAGTTGCTTATATTTCTCCGCTTCGTATTTGGGGTCGAAGGTCGATTTCTTTTTGTCATACTCAGGCAGATCATCCATTAAACCAAGCTCGAATGCCAAGGCATAGATGTGCTTACACGGCAGATGCCGGATGCCATAATCAGCACAGGTGCATTCGTTCAGGGTAGTTACATACGGTTCTTTTGAAGATCCTTGTATGCGCATGATGCCAGCCTCTTTATCAACTGAAATTATGGATTTCTGCATTTTCTTGGTTCGTGCTGATTCTATTCTTTTTACTTGCTCATAATCATCGTGGAAGTTTCCCTTCCAATCTCCAATGGATATCACTTTATCCAACCTCCTCTCTCTCGCTGCTTTTTCCGATAGCGGTAGAGGAATCCGACGATCTTTCCTTCGCTTCTTTTTCTTCGTCAATCTCACGAGCAATTTCTTTTTTCAATGCCTGAACCTCCGCATCTGTCATTTCCGCTATTGGTTTTTGCAGAAGATTTTCTTTTACCGTTGTTCCTGCGGAGAAAACAGCTGGAAGGTTTGGATTAGTACCCTCTCCCTGCATTGCCGCCGCAGCTTGCAGGACGTAGTCCACGACAGCGGCTCTCTTTTCGGCTTTTAGATTTACAAACTTTTCAATCAGGACATAGTCTCCATGAGTCAGACCGTATTCTTCAGCGAGCGCATCCAGTACTTCAGTGGGAGATGCTTTGAACATTTCCCCCGTCCCGGTTCTAAGCCATTCTTCATTCACATTAAAAGTTTTGCAAATATTGTTTATAACAGAACTTGAAGGATTCCGTCTCCCGGTTTCATAATTTGTCAGCACATTGGCGGTCGTTCCGATTTTGCCAGCAAACTCGGTTTGAGTCAATTCAAGTTCACGCCTGACTTTTCTGATTCTGCTATTCACTTTAACACCTCCTCTTTTCGGTAAATTATATGTCAAAAATACTTCATTGTCAATAAAATACTTCAATGACGGAAAAATAACTTGACAAATACTTCTAAAGCGATTACGATTACTTCATGGACGAATTTGATTATAAAGGAGGAAGAATTATGAACGCAACAAAAAACGAAAACTACTCCCCAGAGCAGATTAGCGATGCAGAGAAGATTTTAGAAGTCTATGCAAAACTGCCGGACAATAAAAAGCCTGTGCTGATGGTCATTATAAATGCGTTGATCAGCGGCATGGAAATTCAGGAAACGCTGGCAGGGAAGCAGACCGTCTGAAAAGACAGAAAACTGAATAGCGAAACGAGGGGAGCAGCGTCCTCGTATAAAAACGCTGGTCTGGCGGAGCCGATGCAATAAGTCCGCTCGGCATGGAATGTCCCTGTTCAGGAAGTGTCGTAATTGGGGTGGAGAACGGCAGACCCAAGTAAAAAAATCTCGGTTCGGAGGCGATTCGCAGGGTGCGAGACACCAGATGCGCCGGGACCTGCGGCGGCTGTAGCAGTCTGGTGGCGGAGTGATCCGCACTCAACAGGGCAGGGCATAAGGGCTACCCCAAAGAATACTCAGGGAGCATAAATCCTGAAAGGGTTCTCTTCCATAGTGTGGAGAACTCTCTCAAAACTCCGGGACCCAAGAAGCCTAGAGAGCATAAAAGGACATCCCGGCAATGTCAAGCAGAAAATGAAAAAAAGGCGGTGATGATGTGCAGAAAGAAGTGAAAGTGAAGGTGGTGTATGAAGATGGATATCAGAAGAGGTTCACGGACTGCTGCCTATCAGTTCTCAGGAGAAGCAGGGCGGCGAAAGCGCAGGAGAACCGATATCCGGGCAAGAAGGAGAAGACGGAAGCGGCGGCTGTATAAATGGATTATTGTGGCGGCTGTGGGGATTGGTGGGCTGACGGCGGCAATAGTGGCGTTCGGGATGCATGGTTCTCCGTCTGCGGAAATGCCAGCGGCGGTTATGGATGCAGGAAGTATAAAGCCGCCAGATGCTTCCATTCAGGAACTGCAGGAAGCCCCAGCTGTATCCCGGACTGCAATAGCAAGCATGGATTGGGATGCAGATGAGTCGGAGATGCTTGCCCGGATCGCAATGGCTGAAGCCGAAGGTGAGGATGTGGAAGGAAAGGCACTGGTGATTCTGGTAGTCCTGAACCGGGTATGGAGCGATAAGTTCCCGGACAGCATTGAGGGAGTCATAACGCAGGAACGCCAATTCACGGCCTACGAGAATGGGCGGTATGAAAGGTTAGAGCCAGATGAAGAGTGCTGGGATGCGCTTGGGATGGTGATGTATGACCACTGGGATGAAAGCCAGGGCGCACTGTATTTTGAAAGCGAGAGCGATTCCACATGGCATCAGGAAAACCTCAAAAAGCTGTTCAAGCATGGGAAGCATATCTTTTACACGGAAAGGGAGTGATTCAGGAATGATGATGAAACTGGATGGCGGCTACATATTTGTTAAGGCAACCAAGGAAGAGGAGTCCGTCATAAAGACATGGAAGATGATGTCCAAGGACAAGCAGAAAGGCTGGTGGTACGGAAAGGCATCGCTCCAGCTGTTGGATAAGCTGTACCACAACGGCGGCCTGATTCCTGCGGCGAAAAAAGAAATGGAAAGGCTGGCGCAGATTCAGGAGGCGGTGGATCGTGAGCGCATCCGTCCGGCAGAGGGTTTAAAGCCGATGGCAGAGTACCCGGTTAAGCCGAATCTGTATGCCCATCAGATCCGGGCGGCAAACATGGCCCTCATGGTATTCGGTATGGCAGAGCCTCCAAAGGAGGCGGTGAACTGATGGCAGCAGGGAAATGGGAAACACAGATAAACAAGGTGCTGCTGAAATTTGGAGTGGCAAAAGAGCCTTTTCAGGAGAATGCGGCAGAGGAACTGGAGAGTACCCTTCAAGATTACCATGACCTTGCCGCACAGTACAGCGATATGCTGACAACGTTCTGCTATGAGGACAGGCCGGTCAGGAGAAATGGCGTGTGGCTTTGTCCGAAATGCGGAAAGAGGGTGCAGATGAACCACACGCACTGCCACTGGTGCGGCAAGAAGATGGGCTGGGACAGCGGCCAGCAGAAAGGGGGAAAGGGGCGATGCAGGAGATAACGCACGGCGCACTATTTTCCGGGAGTGGAGGCTTTGAGCTTGCGGCGAGAATGTGCGGCATCAAGTCCTTGTGGGCTTCTGAAATAGAGCCTTTCCCGATTAAAGTGACAAAGTCAAGATTCCCGGAAATGCAGCACATCGGGGACATTGGCATGGTAAACGGTGCGGAGCTTCCCCCGGTGGATATCGTAAGCGGCGGTTCTCCATGCCAGGACATGAGCATAGCAGGGCGGCGGCAGGGGCTGAAAGGGGAGCGGTCGGTTCTGTTCATGGATTATATCAGGGTAGTGAAGGAGATGAGGAAAAAACATGGAAAGCCAAGGTACATGGTGTGGGAAAACGTCCCAGGAGCGTTCTCCAGCAACAAAGGAGAGGACTTCCGATGCGTTCTCGAAGAAATCGCAGGGATCGCAAAGCCGGGAGTTTCTATTCCTCGACCTCCGAAAGGGAAATGGAGAAACGAAGGGGCAATCGTGGGAGACGGGTATTCCATCGCTTGGAGGGTGCTGGATGCGCAATTTTGGGGAGTCCCCCAGCGCAGAAGACGAATCTTTCTTGTCGCAGATTTTAGTTCGGAATGCGCCGGAAAGATACTCTTTGAGCGAGAAGGCTTGTCTCGGAATTTTACGGAGGGCAGAAAAGAAACACAAGACATTGCCGCCGCTTTTGAAGTGGGTGCTGGAAAAGCAAGCAGGGGGGGGCGTGATATTCCCGATTGAAAACCATCCGCAGGACAGTCGGGTGGGGATATCCAAGGATGATAAATGCCAGACGCTTACCGGGCAGATGGGAACGGGCGGCAACAATGTGCCGATGGTGCTGGAAGCGGAGACGATGGGATTCCATATCACGCAGGACCCGACAGTATTCACGGAAAAGACGCCATGCCTTTCCACGGGGAATACAAAAACCGGCCAGGCTTGCGTGGGAGTGGTGGCATTGGATATGTATAACCAGTCTGTTTCAGAAGTCTCTCCAACGCTGCGGTCAGGATCGGGAGGCGATACAGTGCCATGTGCAATCCTTCCAAAATGCTATGGCATCGGTTCACAGGCATCCAATGCCATGAACTCATCGAATCCGAACAGCGGCATTTACGAGGCGGACACTTCCAGGACGCTGGATTGCCACGGCGGGAATCCAACTTGCAACCAGGGAGGCATCGTGGTTATAGATGGAGCGTACTGCTTGCAGGGCAACATGATCGGCCGGGAGGACAAGAACGGACCGCAGGACATCATACTGGATGCGGTGGCGAGGAGGCTCATGCCGCTGGAATGTTCAAGGCTTCAGGGTTTTCCTGACAATTGGGTGGACGGTCTTGCGGATGCAGATCCTTCTGCTTCGGATATGGCTTTCTGGACGAAGGTGTTCGCTGACTGGTGGGCATTAGTCGGCAGGGCAAAAGGCACGAAGCTACCAAAGGATGAAAAGGCAATCAGGCGGTGGCTCAAATCAGAGCCGTCCGATAGTGAAATGTATAAAATGTGGGGCAACGGCATCGCATTGCCGTGTGTACTGTATGTATTTGAGGGCATTGCCCTTCAGATAAATTCGGAGGATTCCTCTGGGGTAACTGTTAATCATTCAACCTAAAGAAAGGAGCAGTTTAATGTTCGATTCACTATTTGAAAAATATGACAGGATTATATTTTTCGACACAGAAACCACTGGATTTGATTCCGGCAAGGATGACCAGATCATAGAGCTGGCGGCAATGAGCGTGGATAAAAACGGAAAGATAGACAGCTTTGACGAATTTATACAGCTGTATTCCAAGCCGCAACTGCCGGACGAAATCATAAACCTGACCGGGATCACGGATCTGCAACTTGCCTCGCAGGGAATTCCTGAAGAGGATGCCATCCGTATGTTCATCAGGATGGCAGAGCCGGAGAAGGAATCCGACAAGGGAAACGTCCTGCTCGTGGCTCATAATGCACAGTTTGATTTGATGTTCATGTGCTATGCGATCCTGCGGCACAGGAAAAAGAGTCCGGGATGGCTTCAGGTATTCAACGATGCGGACTATCTTGACACGCTGACCGTGTACCGGGACCGGCACAAGTTTCCACACAAGTTGGAGAATGCCATCGAGCAATATGGGCTGGGGACAAAGGTGGAGAATTCGCACCGGGCAATTGATGACTGCAGGGCATTGTTTGAGGTGGCAAAGGCAATGGAAGCAGAGAGGGACGATCTGGCCGGATACATAAACCTTTTCGGCTATCCTGCAAAATACGGCATTTCCGGCCGGAAGTTAAAGAAGGTCACCTATTTGGAGCAGGGTTTTTCCAACTATTCAGGAAAGACGCTCCCGGAGCAGTTAAGCCGGAAATAGCGAGGGAGGTGGAGGAATTGGGGAAGGAAGGACACAGCCCCCATTCGTGGGGGGGGGTACTGCGGACATGGGACTCAGCGAAGAGGAATGTGCGTTTATAACAGAGAACCACCACATAGTGGGCGAATATCTGCGGATGCGGCGGCTTCCTGAAGATGAGTGGTATGACGTGGTTATCTTCCGCTTTCTCCGGGCCGTGCGGCTTTGGTTCACACGTCCAGACCTCCATCGATGGGCTTTCAGGACGGTCGCATACCAGAATATGCGGTCGGCAATCGGCCATGAATTAGAGAAACAGGGGCGGCGCATCCAGACGGTCAGCCTTGATGCAGTAATCCCCGGAACGGACGGCGTGACTTATTCAGACACGGTGACCGATGAAAACAAGAATTTTATAAATTATGTATTTCCAAGAGGAAGGAGTGATGAAGGCATGCAACTGCGTTATAACGTGAAACTGCCGCCGAAGAAAGAAACGAGGTACGGACAGAAAAGTGATGAGCGCATCGCAATTGAAGCATTCATTCAGTCAAGCCATAAAAATATGTGCTTTGAGTATGACACGAGTGCGGAAGCAAAAAAGAAACTGTCAACCATCAATGCAACGAAACGCTCAAAGAATGAAGCAGATATTTATGATACTTACCGTGTGGATCGGTGCGTTTACGTTGTGAGGAAAGAAAAGAAGAAAGGGGAAGAATGACGGATGGAAGTGAATGTTAATAAGGGGTTTGCGCTCCTTTTTGAAATGGGGTGCGGCAAGACCCTGACGGCGATTGCGATTGCCGGGGCTGCCTATAAGGGCGGCTATATAAAAAAGGTTCTGGTGATTGCGCCGACTTCCGTGGTGGCCGTCTGGCCGAAAGAGCTTGAGGAATTTGCGGACTTCCCTTTTACGGTGCAGACGCTCCTTGGCGATAAGCGGAAGCGGCTGAAAGCAATCTCCGATCTGGAGCGTTACCGATACCCAAAACTGAAAGCGGCGGTTATCAATTACGAATCCGTGTGGAGGGATGATATTTTTGAGTCACTGCAGAAATACGATGCAGACATGATCATCTGTGACGAGAGCCAGCGCATCAAGACCCATGACAGCAAGCAGTCCAAGGCAATCCACAAGCTGGGCGATCAGGCAAGATATAAGCTCATCCTCTCCGGGACCCCGGTACAGAACAATGCCATTGACATCTGGTCGCAGTACCGTTTTCTGGATGCGTCTGTATTCGGTGATCAGTTTTGGGCATTCAAGAACCACTACTGCCAGATGGGCGGCTTCAACAATAAGCAGATCGTGCGTTACCGGGATCTGGACGGGCTGATTGAAAAGGAACACTCCATTGCGTTCAGGATTACGAAAGAGGAGGCAATTGACCTCCCGGAGCAGACATTTGAAGTCCGCAACATTGAAATGTCCGGGAAAGAGCGCAAACTGTACGATGCCCTGAAAAGGGATTCTGTCGCAGAACTGGAAAGCGGCGGTCAGGTGTCGGCAACAACTGTCCTGACACGGCTCCTGCGGCTGCAGCAATTGACGGGGGGTTTTCTTGTAAAGGACGATGCCGACAAGCCGGAGATGGTAAGCACGGCGAAGCTGGATGCGATGAAGGATATCATCGAGGACTACGTTGTGGAGGCAGGGAAAAAGCTGGTGGTATTTGCCCGGTTCATTGCAGAGGTGGAAGCCATCCGGGAACTGGCGAAGAAAACGCTTCCAAAGGACAAAAAGGCGGTCAGTATATACGGGGCGGTCAAGAAGGAAGATCGTGGGGATATCGTGAAGCAGTTCCAGACGGATGAAAGCACGGTGCTATTTATCGGGCAGATTGACACGGCAGGGACCGGCATCACGCTTACGGCGGCTGACACTTGCGTCTACTACAGTAAGAATTTTAATTATGCCACTTATGAGCAGAGCCTTTCCCGGATTCATAGGATCGGGCAGAGAAATATCTGCACATATATTGATCTGGTGGTGGAGGACAGCGTGGATGAGAAAATCACGAAAGCCCTGCGGAAAAAAGAGGACTTAGCAACAAAGATCGTGGATAACTGGAAAGAATTTTTCAAGTAAGGAGGACAGAGATATGTATCTTCTGACAGAAGACGGGATTAAAGAGACTCCCAAAAGAAAAAGGATAAAAAGTCTTTTTTGTAAACATCAAAACCGCATAAGCGGAGTGCATTGTTCAGAAAATGGGCTGGTTAGAATTTCAGGAATGGATGAATATACAGTCTGCGCTGAATGCGGAACAATTCTGGAAGAATCACATCACAATTATTAAAGGAGGAGCAATAGAATGGCACAGGGAAAAGTAAAAGAACTGATTGACAAGTACGAGGAGATCCGGGAAAGGAAGGAACGTCTGACAAAGGAAAAGACTGCTGCGGAGGAGGAATACAAGCAGATTCAGATTGACCTTGCGGCGGCGATTACGGAAATCGGAGAGGACAGCGCAACCAATGATGGATTCGTCTACTCGCCGAAAGTCCAGGGAAAATACAGCTTCCGGGCGCAGGAGGATCTGGAAGCCGAGGGGCTTGATAAGATTGCCATCCTGAAGGAGAACGGATTCGGGGAAATCGTAAAAGAGACAGTGGACTGGCGGACTCTCAATTCTACCATGAAGGAAGTGGCGGAGTCCGATGACGGCATCCCGGAGGACGTGCTGGGAATCCTGAATGTCTATGATGAGATCATTGTGAGCCGGACGAAAAAAGCCAGCGACAAGCAGGACAAGCTGAAAGAAGCATTCAAGAGGAGGGGCAGGAATGTATAAAGAGACTGACGAAAACGGGCAGTACCAGCTGGATTGCCGTCTTTCATCCGAGAGGAATCTGGAAGAGAACACCAGCGTCATGATCGACTTTGCCCACGATATCGTAAAGACACAGAAACCCGGAAAGGTCAAGAACCGTCACGAGGGATACGGAATCCTTGCCGAAGCAATGTGCGTCCTGAACGGGCAGATAAAATCGGTCAGTGACGGAATGAAAACTTTTCTGATAAATCTGTCCTCGGATGATGACATCCGGGCAATTGAAAGGACGGAGAGTATTTCCAATGCGCTGGCGGATACCATTGTGGCGGCGGTCACTATGGCGGCCGAGGCGAAGCGGATCAGCGATGACCTTTATGAAAGTGCTGGGGATTTCCGTTCCCCATTGGAGGAATATGCGGCCGGCATGGATGAGGACGGCTTTTCAGAGCCGGAGAATGAAAGCGAGGAGGGATAAAGGCTATGGCAAGGAAAATGGAATTTAAGACAGCGAAAAGGGACCAGGTATATATCAAGGCAGTGATTACCGGTCCCAGCGGCAGCGGCAAAAGTTACTCCGCACTCCGGGTGGCAACCGGGATCGCCGAGAGGATCGGCGTGGCAGGGGCAGGGGGAAGTAAGATCGCATACATCGGTTCGGAGGGAACCCGGAACAATTACTATGCGGACGAATTCCAGTATGACCTGATCGACCTTGACGAATTTTCCATTGATACATACATGGAGGCGGTAGACCTTGCGATTTCCAGCGGCTACAAGGTACTGATCGTGGATTCCCTTACCCACGTATGGACATGGGTAAATGAACAGGTCAACAACGAGCCGAGGATGACCAGCTTTCAGGCTTGGGGCAAGTGGAAGCCGAAGCACAGGAAGCTGATGGAAAAAATCCTCTTCTCCCCGATCCATGTGGTGGCAACGGCACGGGGTAAGGATGAGTACATCATGGAGGAGAAGAACGGGAAGCAGGTGCCGAAAAAGATCGGTATGGGCGCACAGCAGGACAAGGATATCCAGTATGAATACACAGTGGCTTTCATGCTGGATCAGGATTCCCACCTTGCCCATGCGGAAAAGGACAACACGCATCTTTTTGAACTGAATGAAGTGCTGACGGAAAAGTCCGGCGAGAAACTCTATGAGTGGTCAATCAAGGGGGACGCTCCGGCAAAACAGCGGAAGACAACGGACGAAGTGGAGGCTGAGAAGCTGGCGGAGACCAAGGATGCCATCATCAAAAAGTGCAAGGAGCTGGGCGGCCAGAAGAATAAGGAGCTGATGAGGGTGCTGAAGCAGTACGAGCCAAAAGGAAACCCTGCGAAGATTGTGGGGCTTGCGGATGCAAATGAATGTCTGAGGGCATTGGAGGCTGTAGAGCCGTTAAAGGAGGGCAAAAATGAATAAAATAATTTTAGTCGGCCGGCTTACGAAAGACCCGGAGCTTTCTGCAACGCAGAATTCCAGCTATGTGCGTTTTAATCTGGCGGTGGATCGCCGTTTCAAGAGGGATGGTGATGAGGTGACGGCAGATTTCCCTTCCTGCATTGCGTGGGGGAAGACGGCGGAGTTTATAGACAAGTATTTCCACAAGGGTATGCGGATAGGGATTGTCGGGCGCATCCAGACCGGGAGTTATACGAACCGGGACGGCCAGAAGGTGTATACCACGGATGTTGTCGCTGAAGAGGTGGAATTCGTGGAAAGCAAGAATTCATCCTCCGGCAGCAGCGGAGGGAACGGGGGCGGCAGGAACACGCCGCCAACAACGGGTGACGATGGATTTATGAACATCCCGGACGGGATCGATGAAGAGCTTCCGTTCAATTAGAAAGGAGTGACGGTATGGGAAGACGGATTACAAGGGACATGTTTCCGGGCAGCACGGATGAAAACGTGCTGCGCCGGGGCGATGAGTGCGACCAGCGTGTCATTACGGACATCCTTGGGATTATGGATGGAGAGATTGACGATACAAAAAATATTCTGCAGAATCCTAATGCATACTCACAGCATTACATAGGGCAGCAGAGGGTTTTCCAGACCTTCAGCAGGGATGACGAGAATAAGCCTTACCATTACGCAGGACTTTGCGCTATGGGCGAAGCCGGGAATATGCACCCGAAGGCTTCGCAGAAGGTGTTCATCATCAGTCAGTGCCATTCGGAAGATGCGGATGGGCGGCTGTTTAATAACCGATTCGCAAAATGTCTCGCCCGGAATGAATTTTTAAGGACGGGGGACATCCCGATCCTGCCGCATCTGTATTTCCCGGCATTCCTGCTTGATTCGGGATATGAGAGGGATTTCGGGATTGAGGCCGGGCATATTGCCATGGATCAGTGCGACCGGGTACTTCTGGCAGTCATTGACGGCAGGATTTCGGATGGCATGAGGACTGACATCGACTATGCGGTGATGAGCCTCGGCTTGAAGCCGGAACGGCTGGATTTCACTATGGAGTCAGCCATGAAGTATGTCGAGGAAACGGAGGATGCTGCAGATGAGGAACGGGGCAGAGGTCAATATTGACGATTTTGTGGACTATACAACCGAATATAAGGCGTACATCAAAAAGGCGAAAATCGTAAATGGACACATGACCGGGCTTTGCCCTTTCCACAGCGATACAAACAATAGTTTCTCGGTCGACTTAAAGACCGGGAAATGGCACTGCTTTTCAGAGGATATCAGCGGAAACTTTCTGGACTTTTATGCGAAGATCCATGACACGGACACCACGGAGGCATACAAAGACATCTTAAAGCAGTATGGCAGGGAGCAGGAGGATGAGCGGCCACAGAGCCGCTCCTATTCCCTGGCACAGTATTCATTTGAGAAGAAACTGCCGGAGGACTGGTTAAAGGAGCAGTGCAGGGTGGTGACCGGGAAAGACCGGGACGGCACAACTTACCTGAAAATTCCATACTACAACGAGGACGGCAGTGAGGGCGCAACCAGAAAACGGTATGCGAGAAAACAGTTCAAGTGGAAGTGGGGAAGCGCAGGGAAGATCGGCTTATATGGTGAGTGGAGATTGCCACAGATCAGGAAAGGCGATACAGTGATACTGGTGGAAGGAGAGAGCGATTCACAGAGCCTCTGGTATATGGGGCTTCCAGCGGTCGGCTCTCCCGGAGCGTCCATGTTTAAAGCGGAACACGCCATAAAACTGCGTGACCTGAAAATATATATCCATCAGGAAAAGGACAGCGGCGGCGAAACATTCATGAAAAAGGTTCTGGCCGGATTCCGTGAGTGCGGTTTTGCCGGGGAGTTGTACCGTTTCTCCTGCGGAGATATTGAAAAGTGCAAGGACCCATCTGATGTATTCGCCCGGTTCGGCAAGGAAGAGGGAAGCAAGCGCATCATGGGGCTTGTAAAAAAGGCGGAGGCGATTGACCTTGACGAGCCGGAAGTAATCCCGGAAGCAATCAAGGGCGCACCAGTAAACTTGCGCATCCCGGACGGATGGATGTATTCAGAGAAGGGAATCGGCAGGATTGACGAGAAAAGCTATGAGCCGAAACTTGTCTGCAGGACTCCGATCATACTGACGAGGCGGCTTAAGAGCCTTGATTCAGGGGATGAAAAAATAGAGGTGGCATTCCTCCGGGACGGGGAATGGATCGAATGCTCATTCCCAAGAAGCACGGTATTTACAAGCCGTGGGATTACTGCGCTGGCGGATCTGGGATGCACGGTCACTTCGGAGAATGCGAAACAAGTGGTGCGTTTCCTCTCTGCGCTGGAGGCAGACAATATTGATATTATTACCCGGACGGATTCCACGTCCACATATGGATGGCAGCCGGGAAACCGTTTTATTCCGGGGGTGGGGAGCGACATTTTTATTGACATAGATCCATCACAGAAAGGAATGGCTTCTGCATACTGCCAGATCGGGAGCATGGAAGGATGGCTCGCCACCATGCGTCCACACCGGGAAAAATATAAATTCCGCTTTATACTGGCGGCGGCTTTTGCGGCTCCGCTCCTGCGGATCATACGGCAGAGGATTTTCTTCGTGTATAACTGGGGAGGGTCCAGAAGCGGAAAAACGGCAGCCCTTAAGGCTGCTTTGTCAGCGTGGGGGGATTCCGACAGGCTGATGATGAATTTCAATGCCACCCAGGTGGGGCTGGAAAGGACGGCGTCTTTCTTTTCAGACCTCCCCATGGGGATAGACGAGCGGCAGCTTGCCGGGAATAACCAGCAGGGCATAGAAAAGACCATCTACATGATAGCGTCCGGTATTGGGAAACTCCGTGGGGCGAAGACGGGCGGCATCCAGACCGTCCATACATGGCGCACCATTGCGCTGGCAACCGGGGAAGAGCCGCTTTCCACGAACACATCGCAGACAGGGGTAAATACCCGTGTGCTGGAAATCTACTGCGGACCCTTTGAGAATGAGACAGAGGCGGCGCAGATGTATCAGGACGTGGCGGCGGACTTCGGCCATGCCGGCCCGGAGTTTATAAAATACCTGATAAGGATAGAAGAGGACAGCATCCGGGAGTGGTACGTCAGGATGCAGGATTTTGTGAAATCGGTCGGGAGCGGAAAGGCAGGAAGCCATGTGGCAAGCGTGGCGGTGATTGCGCTGGCGGATGCCATGGTGGATGAATGGCTGTTCCAGGGAAGGGGCGTCCCGGCCGGGGATAAAAAACAGGGTCTTTCAATCAGCCCGGATTCATGGGGCAGGGCTTGCGAGATGGCAAAGAAGATCATGGAGGAGCAGATGTCTGCCGCTGCAGGGGATGTAAACGAGAATGCCGTGCAGTTCGTAACAGACTGGGTGCTTTCCAATCAGGCGTATTTCGGGAGCGATACGGTCGGCACTTGCTTCGGGACAATGTCCGAGGACGGGAAGGTGGCATACATCTATCCATCTATCCTAAACAATGCCCTGAAAAGGGAAGGTTATAACGAGAGAAAAACGAAGAAATATATGGCGGACAAGGGATTCATTACGGCTGTTCAAAGGAAAGACCACAGTGGAGAAACCTATACTGTGACCAGTCGATTTCAGGGGAGAGTGCAAAGATTCGTTGAATTCTTTCTGGAGAAGGCGCAGGGGATTTCATCACCTGAATCTGAAGAACCAAAGCAGGGTGAGTGGATGCAGCTGGATGAGGATGCCGAGCTGCCGTTTGAGTAGGTGATGAGATGAAAGCAGTTATGAAATACCCAGGGAGCAAGTGGAGCATTGCCAAGTGGATCATCAGCCTATTCCCGGAACACCACAGTTATTTAGAGCCATTTTTCGGAAGCGGCGCAGTCCTTTTCAATAAGCCGAGGAGCAACATAGAGACGGTGAATGATTTAGACGGCAACGTGGTCAATCTGTTTGAGTGGATCAGGAAGGACCCGGAGCGGCTGGCGCATGAGATTTACTATACTCCATATGCGAGGCAAGTGTATGAGGATGCCTTTGCAGCGGTACCAGAAGACAGCCTTGAAAAGGCAGTAAATTTTTATATCCGGCTGAACATGGGGCATGGATTCAGGACGAACGGCGAGAAGGTCGGCTGGAAGAATGACGTGCAGGGCAGGGAGAAGGCATATGCGGCGCAGGACTGGATTCATCTGCCGGAGAAAATCCTACAGGCCGCAGAACGACTTCGTGGGGTACAGATAGAAAACCGTCCGGCAATAGAGCTGATTCGGCGGTTTAACTATGAGAATGTCCTGATCTACTGTGATCCTCCATATATGCTGGGGACAAGGCACGGCAAGCAGTATCGCCACGAAATGGACGATGCGGCGCATGAAGAATTGCTGGAAGTGCTGCTCTGCCATAAGGGACCGGTATTGATCAGCGGCTATGAAACGGATCTTTACAACGATATGCTTTCAGGATGGCATCGATATGAAACAACGGCTTACTCCCAGATATGCTCTAAAAAGCAGGAAGTGCTGTGGGCGAACCATGCTCCACAATATAAACAGATGACGCTTATGCAATTACAGGAAAGGCAGGGGTAAAAATGAAAGTAATTACACTTTGGCAACCGTGGGCAACACTGCTGGCGGCTGGAAAGAAAAAATGCGAAACCAGATCATGGAAAACAAATTACAGAGGGGAAATCCTTATCCACGCAGGGAAGAAAAACGTGTTATATGGAGTCCGTCTGATGCCATCAGGTGCGTGGGGAAAGGCGAAAGCAAGCCTCATAGAGTTTGCAAATCGGGGAGACTTATTTCCAACTGGGGCAATTATTGGAAAAGCAAATTTAATAAACTGTGTATTTATTGATGAGCAGATATCTGCACTGATCAAAGAACAGAATCCCGATGAATACATATTCGGAGATTTTACTCCCGGAAGATATGCGTGGGTGATGGAAAATGCCGTACTTTTTGATGAGCCGATTCCGGCAAGCGGAAAGCAGGGGCTGTGGAATTGGGAAGGAGAATTATGGAATGGATGAGATGAAACGGATTGTTATCTGTAAGCACTGTGGAGAGGCGGAGTATTATGGTGAAATGCGCTGGCTTTCAGGGATTTGCTCCTGCAGAAACTGTTATAAGGGACAGTATGAGCGTGAGCGGCATGAAATCTACAAATGGGATGATTTGGACGGTAAGCGTCCGACCATGGAGGAGTACATAGAGCAGGAAAGAAAGGAATCTGAAATAAAATCACAGATGCTTAAGATTGGAGGCACTTGCATATGAACAGAAATAGAAAAGGCGTTATGCCAGAGATTACGAGGACGGTTTACAAGGATGTGAAAAGGTACGACAGACAGCAGTTCACGGCTTTCTGCATGGATTTATATAAATATGGATTCGAGGACGGCAGGGAGAGTGTGCCAGGGATCGACCTTCAGGAAGTCCTCCGGGCGGTTTCTGAAACCAAGGGAATCGGGGAAAAGAAGATGGAGGCAATCAAGGCGAGCATAGAGGCGGTATTTAATAAAGGGGAAGGAGCAGAGAATGAACATAAAGATTGAACCAAGGAAACCAACCGACCGGGGCGGCTATATCTGTATGCCGCTTAAGAAAAATGTGCCGGAAAAACATGAGGGTTGGTATCCAGCAGTATGCCCGATCTGCGGAAGGGAATGTTGGTCGGATTATGCCAGGGATCTTATAGCGAGAGGGCAGGGCGCAATCCTGCTTTGTACGGAGTGTGCGTTGAAGGAAGGAGTAAATAATGTGTAAAGGAATCTGTAAATACGCAATCCCAATGAAGCCACCATACCCATTTCCATTTGCCTGTGCGGTAATGTATGAATGCAGATGGAAAGGAGGGGGTAAGAATATAGGAAAGTCCTGCCCAAGATTTCAAATCGGGGAAAACATGGAAAGAGCTGGACAGGAACTGAGAGGACGTGGGGTTGTTAAAAGATATGATGATATAAGAAAGGCATTGGAAGACCCATCTGCGGAAGAAGTTGTGATTCAGAAACATTCTGCTACCGGGAAGACAGAGCAAATGTTAGAAATTTTAGGCGTTTTGACAAAGGGGGAAGTGAAATGAAACATACAGAGTTTATTAAAGATTCAGCAAGTGCTTACATGATAGCGTACAATCAGGCGATGCAGGATACGCATAATCCCAATATGGCGGCGCAAATCGCCAGCGTGGTGGTCATGTCGTATATGACGGCTTTCAAGCAGGAGTCAGAGCAGGAGAAGCAAGCGCAGACGATGCTTGGCATTATGCTTGCCATGGTGGAAAAGGTGAAGGGCGAGAATGAGAACGGTGATGGAGAATAGGTATAAGGTGCAATTCCGGCAGAACGGCGGTTTAAATGTAACACCCGTAACACCCATTTTTATAAAGGTGTTACAAAAGGTGTTACACGAAAAAGTCAGTAAAATCAAGGGCTTTCGGCACTTTGTAACACCTGTAACACCTATTTTTAAGTATAAGTATAAGAAAATTTATGAAATTGCAGAACTGCAAATTGCACTTTTTTTGAAAAAATGATGGTGTATATAAAAATTGGGTGTTACGGTGTTACGGTTTGAAAAAAGTCCGTAAAAATCAAAGTCTGTAGCGGTTTTGCCGGACGAAAAAAAGGTGTAACAAAGGTGTAACGGCTGGAGGTGGAAAAGGTGGCAAATATCTTCACGGAAATCGAGGAAAAGCTGGGGAAATTAAGGCGAAACGAAGAACAGATGTCTGAAGAACAGAAAAAGAAGTTCGAGAAGCAGCTGAAGGCATTGAAAATAAAAATTGCAAAAGATGCCACGGAAATTTGCAAAGGTTTCATCCTATCCGGCATCCTGATCCTAAAAGAGGATGAATCGGACAAGGTGATTGACCGAATCAATATGATCCTGGCAGAGGAAAAAGCCAAGGGGGTGTTTAAGGAAGCCAGCCGGATTCTTTTTTCCACATATGATGTGGATAAGTTGCTCGAAGCATTATGCCCGGTACATGACCGGGTATTCTATGAAGGATATGCGCCTTACTGGATTGAACACTGCGCTGTGTACAACGAAGAGGGAATGCGGACGCTGGGAGAAGGCGTGTTTTCTGCATGGAACAGTATTATAGACATGGGCTGGATCGAAGAGCATAACATTTGGAAGGCAAAAGGAAAGGACGAGTGGAGGATTGCACTGCCACCGACAATGGAGCTGATCCGAAAGGAATATGAGGAAAGGAAGAAAGAGTATGCTGGAACATTATGAAGCAGGATGGAAGGACAGGGATTATATAGCAGAGGTGCAAAAGGAGCGTGGGATCACAAAGGCGCAGGCCATAAAGTGGTTAAGGGAGAGAATCCCACCAGAGAAGTATTTTCAGAAAAAAATCTTGGATGCGCTGCATGAGGAGTACCCGGACGCATACATCGTAAAGGTATCGCAGGGCGCATACAGCATCGGGGGAATCCCAGATATCATGTGCGTTGTCCGGGGACAGTATTTTGGATTCGAGGTAAAGCGGCCGGTATTTGGAGAGGTGTCAAGCCTTCAGGAGCTGGCGGTCAGGAAGATAAATGCTTCTGGCGGCACGGCCGCAATCGTGACTTACCCGGAGGAGGCAGTAAGCGTATTGAAGTGGCGGTTCGGGGAAGGCGATGTGATTATAAACTAGGAGGTATGGCGGCATGGAGAAGTCAGTGCAGGAAGACGTGCTGAAATGGATGCTCGGACAGGCATTCAGGGCAGAGGATCATAAAAGGAGGCTGGATGAACGGCTGAAAAGGATAAATGCGGAAAGGAATGCGCCGATCGGCGGCATTGGCTACGAGCCGATCATAAAACGGAAAGATCCGGGTGAGGGTGCAGCGTCCATCGTTTTCCAGCTGGCGGATATCGAGGAGCGCATCTATAAGCAGAAAAGTGAGATAGAGAAGGCAATCGTCAGGGTGATGACCATCATTGAGTACATACCAATCACGGAGATCGACCGGGAGATATTTGAGATGCGCCACATTGACATGATGCAGTGGCCGGATATAGAGGCGGCGATCCCCATGTCGAAGAGCCAGTGCATCAGGCGGTATAACGCCACCATTGACAGGCTTTTGTTAAATCCCCGGATTCAGAAGATGGTAAAATCCAATGAGAAGGACTATCTGCTGTGGTGTATGGAGCATGACCGTGGGAAGCCGAAAAAACAAAGTGGGGGTATGAAGCCGGGAAATAAATCTGGGAATTTAAACCAGAAAAAAACCCGGAAAAATAAACGGGGCCAGGGGAAGGAAAGCTGAGAATGCCGATTTTAATGGCATGGGCTTTCCTTTCAGGATAACTGGCCGGAGATTTTTCAAGTTTTTTCTGCAGGGATTTTTGGGAATATGCAACCATGCAGGAGGCGAAAAACAAGGTGGGGTATCCGCCTGGAAAACTAAAGTGGGGTATATTTTCCGGGAAATAAAAGCCGGATTTTTAAGGGGCTGATGATAGGCCGGATTTCAGGGGCTTGTATATAGGGGCTGTGCAGGGGGCTTATATAAGGGGGTATGACAGCCCGGTATATAGGGGCGCATATATGGGCGGATGTATAGCAGGGCATATACAGGGCTGTGAGCCACGCATAGACGCTCACGACACGCACACACGCACAGCCACGCACCACACGCTCACGCAGGGAGATGCGCCGTATACAGCGCACAGAGGCACGGATACAGCCTGACTGTACGGGGCTGTATAGGGCGGCAGACGTGCAGTAAGGGCGCACGAAAGGAAGCAGTGCGAGAGGCTTCAAAGCCTTGCTGCGTAAGGCTTGGCAGGGCTTTATAAAAGATGCGACTCCATGCGACTTCTATGTGTGATATGATGGTAACGTGGAACAACTGAATAAAGAAAGGGCGGCAGGGGGTATCCCTGCGTTCCGGCAAAGACAGCGAGAGCTGTCCTTTTTTTGTCCTTTATGCGCCAGATGGCGCAGAGGCGAGGGATGTAGTCGGGGTCGGCGTAGGTACTACCCAGAGGGGGTACGGCATGCGGGTCCGAGGAAGGTCCGGCTTTTGCCCGGATTTTAGATTTTTATTTTTTTGCATTTCGTTACGCAGTCCACCAGAGGAGGTGTAGAGCATGAAACAACCTATGGATTTAACAGGGCAGAGATTCGGATTATTGACCGTTACGAGCAGGGCGGCAAACGACAAGCACAATCAGATTCGTTGGAACTGCCAATGCGACTGCGGGAACACGTCTGTCGTGAACGGTTCTTCTCTTCGGAGCGGAAGTACGCAATCCTGCGGATGCAAAAAGAAAAAGATTATGCAAGATAGGATGACCACCCACGGTGGTCGGAACACAAGGTTGTATTCGATATGGCGAAATATGAAAATTCGTTGTAATTGCACATCATATGAAGATTATGCGGAGTATGGTGGCAGGGGCATTTCTGTTTGTGACGAATGGGCTGACAGCTTTGAAAACTTTAGGGACTGGGCGGTTGCGAACGGCTACGCTTCAGACCTTACCATTGACCGAATAGACAATGACCGTGGGTACGCTCCTGACAATTGTAGATGGGCAACGATGAAGGAACAACAGAATAATCGCAGACCGCGCCGATGGGCGAAGAGACCTGCGATGTGAGGAGGAATTTCATGAAAACCACACTGAACCTTCAGGAGCGTCTGCTTTCGGAGCTTCATCCTGCGGATTACAATCCGAGGGTGGCACTAAAGCCGGGCGATCCTGAGTATGAGAATATCAAGAACAGTATAGAGGCATTCGGATACGTTGACCCGATCATCGTGAATTCAGACGGCACGATTATCGGCGGCCACCAGCGGTATAACGTCCTGCTGGACTTGGGGTACGATACCACGCAAGTTGTTGTTGTGGATGCGACCAAGGAGCAGGAGAAAGCCCTGAACATTGCCCTGAATAAAATCACTGGCGAATGGGATGAGGAGAAACTGTGCGATCTTCTGATCGAGCTGGACTTAAGCGACATTGATATGCAGCTTTCCGGCTTCACCTATGACGAACTGGAGAACCTGAAAATAAAGTTTGACAACGATGAAGCGAAGGAAGATGAGGACTTTGACGAAGAAGCAGCCATTTCCGCTGCCCGGAAAGAAACCCGGACGAAGCGAGGGGACGTGTGGGTGCTTGGGGAACACAGGCTTGTCTGTGGCGATGCCAGGAATGCGGATGATATGGGGAAGCTGATGGGCGGCATGAAGGCAGACCTTTTCCTGACAGATCCGCCGTACAACGTGGACTATGTCGGAAAGACGAAGGATGCGCTGAAAATAGAAAACGATAAAATGACGGATCAGGAATTCCGTGATTTCCTGCTCGGAGCTTTTTTCGTTGCGAAAGGATCAATGAAATCCGGGGCGGCTTTTTATATCTGGCATGCCGATTCCAAGGGGTATGACTTCCGTGGGGCTTGCATGGACGTTGGGTGGCAAGTGCGCCAATGCCTGATATGGGCAAAGGATATTCTCGTAATGGGAAGGCAGGACTACCAGTGGCAGCATGAGCCGTGTCTTTACGGATGGAATGAGGGCGCAAGCCATGCATGGTACTCAGACAGGAAGCAGACCACTCTCCTGCAGTTTGATAGGCCGGCCCGCAGTAAAGAGCATCCGACCATGAAGCCGGTCCCTCTGTTCGGATATCTAATCCAGAACAGTACGAAGTCAGGGGACATCGTCCTTGATTCTTTCTGTGGTTCAGGAACAACCATCATAGCAGCGGAGCAGCTTGAACGCAGGGCTTACTGCATAGAACTGGACGAGGTTTACTGCGATGTAATCGTGAGGCGATGGGAGGAATTTACCGGGAAGGCAGCGGTAAAAGAAGATAGATGATTGTAGAAGAAAATTTGACCGAACTCATTATTTCTGCGGGGGGGGGGCAATTTGGATGAGTGAAACAGGAAATTCAACAAATCTTGTAAGGACAGAAATTATAGCGAAGCTGTTCGGCTTTTCCGGCACACGCAGGGTACAGCAGCTCACCCAGGACGGCGTGATTGAGACGGTGGCCGCCGTGGATGAGGAGGGGCATAAGTGCAGACGGTATGACCTGATCCCGACCACGCAGAGATATATCCAGTATCTTTCAGAAAAGGCATATGGGAAACAGCATCGGACGGACAAGGAGATAGAACTCCGGGAACAGAAGATGGCGGCGGATATTGCGCTGAAGGAAAGCCAGGGTGAGCTTCACCGTCTGAAAACGGCAATCGCCGCAGGGGATTATATTTCCGTGGAAGAGGTGAAGCTGGATTACGCAAAGTTCTTTTTGGTATTTAAGAAATTCGCTATGTCGCTCCCGGCAAGGGTCAGCGGAATGCTCTCCGGGCAGCTTGATCCTCTGGAAGCCCGGAAAGTGGAGAAGGAAGTGTCCGGCGAGATTTCTGAGCTTTTAAAATCGTTCGTTGTGGCAAGCGTGGTGAAACCGCAGGATGTAAAAGACATTATTGCCGCTGCGGAAAATCCAAAGGGTGATGGCGATGGCTAGAAGGCGGAGGCTCTGGCGCAAAAAATACGAAGTGCCATCCTATATCCGGGAAACCCTGCGGCAACTGCAGCCCCCGGAGGATATATCCGTTTCAGAGTGGGCGGAGAAATACCGTTTTCTTGATTCCAAGACGGCGGCGATGCCGGGACCGTGGAGGAATGACAGAACTCCATATCTGAAGGAAATCATGGATGAACTGTGTAATTACGAAACAGAGGAAATTTCGCTTTGCAAGTGTACGCAGATTGGCGGATCGGAAGCACTGCTTAATATGCTGGGGTATATTATCCAGCAGGACCCGTCCCCGGCGATGGTGGTTTACCCATCCGACAAGCTGGGGGAATCCATCAGCGAGAACCGCATTAAGCCGATGCTGAAAAGCAGTCCTGCGCTAAAGCGGCTGTATAAGGAATTCCAGTCACAGAAACTGGAGATGCAGTTCGAGGCGATGTATCTCACGATATCGGGAGCGAACAGCCCATCCAGCCTTGCTTCCAAGGCTATCAAATATCTGTTTTTGGACGAGGTGGACAAATATCCTGCCGCCTCCCGGAAAGAGGCAGACCCGATTTCCCTTGCAAGGGAACGTGTAAAGACATTCAGAAACCGCAAGATTTACATGACCAGCACACCGACCATCCAGACGGGGCAGATCTGGAAAGCCTTGCAAGGCTCGGATATAGAGAAACACTATTTTGTGCCATGTCCGCACTGCGGCGAGTATATAGAGCTGAAGTTCAAGCAGCTTAAATATCCGGGGGATGAAGACGGGCTTACCATTTCAGACCGTGCTGACCAGGCAGTGTACATCTGCCAGGAATGCGGCTGCATCATCACCGACCAGCACAAGGACAGGATGCTCCAGCAGGGGCGGTGGCAGACCGTAAAGGAGAACAATGCATCCAGAAGGAAAGTCGGTTACTGGATCAATGTGCTATATTCCCCGTTTGTCAGGTTCTCAGAAGTTGCGCTGGAATATCTGGATTCCCTTGGGGACCCGGAAAGGATGCAGAATTTTACAAACAGCTGGCTTGCCGAGCCTTGGGAGGACACGAAGCTCTTAGTCTTTGCCAGCATTGTCATGGAGAGACGGACAGAGCTGCCGGAATTTGTCGTGCCTGAGTGGGCGAAAATGCTCACCGGGGGCGTAGATGTTCAGGAAACCTCCTTTTATTGGACGATCCGGGCATGGGGAGACCATATCACCAGCCAGAACATAGCGCACGGACAGGCATTATCGTGGGCGGATATTGAGTATGTCATGAACCTTGGATACTTGAAGGAGAACGGAGAGCAGATGGTCGTATCGCTCTGCCTGATTGATTCAGGATACGACAGCGATGCGGTGTATGATTTCTGCGCTGACAATGCGGACTGGGCTTTGCCGTCCAAAGGTTCTTCGAATCCGATGAACACGGATTTCAAGCTGAATAAAATAAACAAGCCAGACAGCAGGGCATATGGAATGGATTTGGCAATCGTGGATGGCGAGCATTACAAGGACATGATTGCATCCAGAATGAAAAAGAAGAATGGCCGTGGCTCATGGATGGTTCATAAGGACTGCGATATGGACTATGCGGAACAGGTGACGGCGGAGCATAAGGTCAATGTGAAAGTCGGAAGCAGGACGGTGCAGCGGTGGAAGCAGAAAAGCAGCCATGCTGATAACCATTATCTGGATGCCGAGGTGTATGCGCTGGCGGCGGCAGATATCCGGCAAGTGAGGTTTATGCATCTGGACAGTGAGGCAGAGGCTGAAAGCCAAAGTCCGAAACAGGAGGGGCAGCCGCCTGAAGAGGAATGGATAAAGACAAACGAAGAATGGCTGTAAGGAGGCGATTGTATGGCAAACATAAAGACGGCGGCAGAGGAGCTGGCAGAGGTTCAGCTTGCTATATCAAGGGTGACGCTCGGTGGGCAGTCTTATCAGATGGGCTCCCGGAAACTTACAAGGGCTGAGTATTCTGCACTGGTGGCACGGCAGAAAGAACTTCAGGCACAGGTGGCGGCAGAGGGGAACTCCGGCTTATTTGATGATACCTATGTGGCTTATTTTGACGGCAGATAGGGAGGTGGACGGATGAGCTGGTTAGATGGGGTGATTGCGTTTATTTCCCCGGAGAGGGCCGCAAGAAGGGCGGCGTGGAGGAACGCATACGAAGAACTGCGGAATTATGATGCAGGAAGCAACGGGCGGCTGAACGCAGGGTGGAGGGTAACCAATTACTCTGCGGAGGCAACGGACCGGGAAAGCCGGAACTGGGTCAGGGCGAGGGCGAGGGACTTGGAGCGCAATTCGGATGTGATGAATTCCGTGCTGGGCGCATACAAGCGGAACGTTATCGGCAGCGGATTCCAGATTCAGGCGAAGACTCCAAGCACGGAGCTTAATAAGGAATTGGAAAAGCTCTGGAAGAAATGGTGCAAAGCAAGGAACTGTGACGTGACCGGGCAGCAGTCCTTAAACCAGATCCTCCGCATGGCGGTGGTAAGGAAGAAAGTGGACGGCGGCGTTTTATTCGTGAAGCGGTATACAAAGGACGGCATGGTGCCGTTCTCCCTTCAGATGATCGAGGTGGACGAGCTGGATAATATGCAGACGTTCCCGGACAAGGCAGGACACCGGGTCATCGGTGGAATTGAGTATAACGAGTACAACCGGCCGGTGGGGTACTGGATCAGGCAGTATGAGATTGACGGGTATTCCATAGGAGAGTCCGTCTATATAAAAGCGGAGGATGTGATTTTCTACTACTCCAAGAAGCGTCCATCGCAGATCCGGGAAATGTCGGACATGAGCCAGACAATCACACGGATTCGTGATGTGAATGAATTCATCACTGCAGTTTCCGTTAAACAGAGGATTGAAGCCTGTCTTGCAGTGTTCATCAAGAAAGCCCTCCCGGTTACCGGGATCGGGCGGCCGGGGTCAGCGGCATCCGGCGAAAGAAAGTTTGACTATGACGGCAAGACGCTCTCCCCCGGAATGATAAAAGAACTGAACACTGGTGATGACGTGGAAGTGGTAAACCCGACCGGGCAGTCCGCTGACGCAACATCATTCGTGAAACTTCAGCAGAGGCTTGTGGGTGCCGGGCAGGGGCTGTCCTACGAGGCAACCAGCCGGGACATGAGCGAGACAAATTATGCATCGGCAAGGCAAGGGGCGATTGAAGACGAGATGACATTTCAGGAAGAAAAAGAGATGATCCTTGCCATACTGGATGAGATTTATGAAACGTTCGTCATTTCCTGCTATCTCGCAGGGCTTATCAAAGTCCAGGGCGATTTCTGGGAAAAGAAGGACGATTTCCTCTGCCATGAGTGGATACAGCCGCCAAAGAAATGGATTGATCCGCAGAAAGAATCCGGGGCGATGAAAACCGCAATGAACATCGGAGTGAAGACATATAAGCAGATAGCGGCAGAGAATGGCACGGACTGGAGGACGCAGATAGACGATATGGCAGAGGTGCTGGAATATGCCGCAGAAAAAGGAATTGACCTGGGAGGAGTGATATTCGATGGGAAATTACAACAGGAAGGCGAAGGGGAAAGTGAAGACGAGAAGCCAACCCTCACAGAAGAAGAGGGCGGAGAGCCTAAAGAGGGAGATGGATCAGAGCCTGAACCAGAAGGAGAAGAACCAGCAAAGGGACGTGGGAATAAGGGAACTTAAGGACTGCGCCATCCGGGCGGTGGAAGGAACCGGCAGGGAGCGGACGTTCCGGCTTTCCTTCAGTTCGGAAGCACCATATGACAGATGGTTTGGTACAGAAATCCTTGACCACTCGGAAGGGGCCGTGAATCTTGAGCGGCTTAATTCCATCGGGGTAATTCTTTATAACCATGACCGGGATGCGGTGATTGGGAAGGTGGAACGTGCATGGCTGGAGAACGGCCGGGGCGAGGCGGAGATCACCTTCGATTCAGATGAAGAATCTGAAAAGATATACCAGAAGGTCAAAAGCAAGACGCTCAAAGGGGTGTCGGTGGGATATCTGGTGGATTCATGGGAGGAAGTAATGCCGAATAAGCAGTCTGCAGACGGGAGATTCACGGGGCCATGCTCCATCGCAAGGAAGTGGACTCCGTTTGAAATCAGCATCGTTTCCGTGCCAGCAGACCCAAGTGTAGGGGTCGGACGCTCCATGGAGGGCGGTGCGGCGGACGGGGTCTACGAGACTCACTTAAGGCAACTTCAATATAATTTATTAACAAAAAAGGAGGAACTGACAATGACAAGAGAACAGATGCTTGCCCGGATGAATGAGATCCTTTCTGCTGCGAAGGACCGGGCAATGACAGCGGAGGAGCAGGCTGAGTTTGACAGGCTGAAAAGGTCGGTCGAACTGTACGACTTGACTGCCGCAAGTGCCGCCGCAGGGCAGAGCCGTGCCAAGGATGATGAAGGTGACGGGGAAGGTGACGGCGGCGATGGCGAAGATGATGAGGGCGAAGATGACAAGAAGGCCGAAGCGGCGGCAAAGAAAGCCCTCGAAGCGGAACGGAGCAGGGTGCGCCAGATTCAGGAAATGTGCAGCGGTTTCGGGATTGATTCCCGGCAGTACGTTGACAACGGGGATTCTGTGGAGAGCGTAAGGGCTGCGGTGCTGGAGCATCTGCAGCAGAACGGCGCACCGATTCATTCGGGAATCCGGGGCGGCGAGTCCGGCATCGACAGATTCGTCCGGGATGTTTCTGATGCGCTCGTAATGAGGGGCGGCATCCATGTGGAGAAGCCGGCCGAAGGCGCAGGGAAACTGGTGGGCATGAGCCTGAAATCTGTCCTGATTGAGGCAGAGACGCTGAGAGGCAGGGGTGAAGGACTGAACCGTGCCAGCAATGACGAGCTTTTCCAGAGGGCGTTTTTCAACCCGGAGAGCGTGTTCCCGGCAATCCTTGACCAGACGATTGAGAAAGCCTACAAGGAAGGGCATAAAAATGTGGAGGTCACGTTCGACAGGTTTACGAAGAAAGGATCGCTTCCTGACTTCAAGACCCACGACAATTATTACATTGCGGGACCGGTCGGCGAGTTTCTGGAAGTGCCGGAAAGCGGTGAGCTGAAGCATGATGTATTCGGTGATGAAAAACTGCCGACCAGAAAACTGAAGACATACGGCCGCCAGTTCACGCTTTCAAGGAAGGCGTTCATTGATGATGACATCGGGCTTGTGACTTCCCTTCCTGCAAGGTATGCGGCATCTGCCCGGAAGACCATCAATAAACAGGTATTCAGCATCCTGCTGAACAATACGGCAATCTATGACGGCGTGGCACTTTTCCACTCCAAACACAAGAATCTGCTGAAGGTCGGGACGGGCATCACGCAGGAGGCGGTACAGACCATGATTATGGCACTGGCAACGCAGAAAGACCAGTTCGGGGAAGCTATCATCATCAACCCGGCGCAGATCCTCGTACCGAGCGGACTGAAGTTTGATATGTATACGCTGTTTAACAGCCCGACCATCCATACTTCAGACAACACGCAGGCCGTCAATCCTCTTTACCAGTACAGGGATGGATTGGAAGCGATCGAAGACCCGACCATCAATGCAATGAGCGGAGGCATGGGCAACGTGATGCCGTGGTTTATGTTTGGAAGCTCATCCGACTGTGACGGCATCGAGGTGGACTACCTGAACGGGCAGGAAATCCCGACAATCAAGCGTTCGGAAACCGTGGGGCAGCTTGGATTCGTATGGGATATCTTCTTAGACTGGGGAATCTCCGTGATGGATTACCGCAGCATGGTGAAGAATCCGGGCGTTGAAGTGAAGACGAAACTGGAACTGGCATAAAAGAAAGGAGATGTGAACCATGAGCAAAGCAGCATATTGGCAGAGGGGTGAAGCCCTGGACTATGTAAATGCAGGGACAGAAAAAATTGAAGCCAATACAGTCATTGTCCTTGGAAGCAGGATTGGCGTGGCCGGCATGGAGATTTCCCCCGGGGAATTGGGGACACTCCATGTGACCGGGGTGTATTCCATGCCGAAAGGCAGCGGAGAAATTTCCGCAGGGGCAGACGTTTATTATTCAGAGACCGATGGGGAGATCACGACAACCTCCGATGGAAACGTCAAGGCAGGATTTGCCTGTGAAGCGGCATCTGCTTCAGACACAACCGTCCTCGTGAAAATCAACGCATGACGCTGGTGGCGATGCGCCCGGTGCTGTATCTTGCACATCAGTACAGCGCAGGGGATGAGCTGCCAGTCAACAACCCGGAAATGACTGCCGCATGGCTGGAAGCAGGGAGCGCAATGTGGAAGGAGGATGCCACGGACGCAGTTCCTGCGCCAAAGGCGAAAGCACGTCCTGCGGCGGCAGAGCCGGGGAAAGAGGGGCGGACGGATAGCGGCACGGAACTTCAGGGGAAAGTGCCGAAAACTCCGGGCCGGCAGAAAGCTAAATCTGCAGGGAAAAAGGCATGATGTCGTTCAAGGATATCCTGAAAGCGGATGTGCATGAAGTTTTCATGAATACCGAGGAATTTTCCGACATCCATACGGTAAACGGCGTGGAGATGCCAGTGCAGCTGGATACTAACGAGCAGATCGAGCGTGAAAAGCGCATGGCGCAGAATGTGGACGGCATCTATGTAAACCAGAAGCTGATTTATGTTGCGGCTTCGGATTTCGGTGCGATGCCGAAGCAGGGCTCCACACTGAACCTCGATGGCAAGATTTACCGTGTGGCGGATGCAGTGGACGAGGGCGGCGTCTATTCCATCACCATAGAGGCGAATAAAGCAAGATAGGAGCGTGTGCATGAGGCAATCATTTTATATCGAGGTCGACAAGGCTGACCTTAAGTATGTCATGAAAAAACTGCAGGACGCAGATAAGAATGCTCCAAGGGTAATCCGAAATGCTATCAACCGCACGGCAACGCAGGCCATGAAGATGATCCGGCAGGGACGGTCGCAGGGGTATACCATAGCTGCCGGAAGGTTTAATTCACAGGTGAAGAAATACCCGGCAACACCGGGACGTCTCGAAGCAACCATCAAGTCTTCAGGCAGAACGCATACGCTGAAGAATTTTAAAACATCCGCACCAAAGAGTGGCGGTAAGGCGGACATAACAAAATCCGGCTTGAAAAAACTCAAAGGATCGAGGGGTGGAGCGGCATTTATCCCATCTGCTGGAAAAGCGGCTGGCCTTATGGTTCAGAGGCGAGGGAAAGACCGTTTTCCTTTGAAAGTATTCTCTGCGAATTCCACGCCTAAAATGGTGGAGCAGATCTACAAAGGGGAGCGTGGCGGTCAAGGTGACATGGAGGAAAAAGTAAAGAAACGTCTTCATGAAGAAATTGAGAAAGAAATCGCAAAACTTATATAAGGAGCGTGAGTCATGACATTTAAAAATTTGCAGGATGACCTGATAGCGGAAGTGGAGGACATCCTTTCGGAAATTCAGACAAAAAATACTGCCGGGGAGAAAGTGGTCGGAGTGAAAGGTTACGCCCATCAGCTCCCGGTATTAGAAACGGACGAGGAGGACGTTTCCCAGCTTATGCCGTATTTTATTGTGCGGTTTGAGGGAGGGGAAACCAAGGAAGATGGCGATCCCTGGCATATTGCAACGCAGATTTTATTTTCTGTCCACGATGAATCAAAGTCTAACGGACACGAGCATCTGATGACTATGATTCAGAGAGTGGTTAACAGGTTTGTATCCGAGCCGCTCCTGAATAAGATGTACCGGGCAGATCAGGACATCCAGTTCGCTATCGCTGATGACGATACATATCCGTTTTACTTCGGTGGCATCAGTATAAAATTCAGTATACCCAAAATAGGAAGGAGGGAACCAGACTATGTCTAACAAGAAAGAAACAGCGGCAGGGACTGCGCCGAAGCCGAAACCGAGGACGAAAACAGCGGAAAAGGGACCGGTCATGTATGTGGGACCGACCATTCCGGGAATCGGCAGTCAGAACCAGGTGTTCACGGAAATCCCGGCCAGCGCACAGGAGGCGTTCAAGAAAGAGCCTGAGCTTGGGAACTTGTTCATCGCAATCAAAGATTACCCGGAGGCGAACGCCATGCTCCGGGAAAAGAGAGGCTATATCCATAGTGCCTTTAATAAGGCGTTGGAATTAAAGAATGGAGGTAAAAAATAATGAGTAATAAGCATGGAGTATTTGTCCGTGAAGAGGCAACGGCTCTGACTGTGCCGCAGGAATCCAGCGCAGGGCTTCAGGTCGTTATCGGAACGGCCCCGGTAAATGTTCTGGACGATCCGGCATCCGCAGTCAATGTGCCGATTCTTGCCAATTCTGCCCCGGAGGCGATGGAGGCGCTGGGGTACAGCAGCGATTTCAAGAATTACACGCTGTGCCAGACGATGTATGTGACATCGAACCTTTATCAGGTATCCCCGGTGGTTTATATCAACGTCCTGGACCCGGAGAAGCATAAAAAAGCCATGGAGGCAAAGGAAGCCAGCGTGTCATCCCTTCAGGCAACGGTTCAGCAATCAGGAATCCTGAAAGAGGGGCTGGTCGTAAAGAACGGGGAAACAACGTTGACGGAAAAGGAAGATTACGTCCTTTCGTTTGATTCAGACGGTTATCTGGTGGTTACATTGCTGGCGGCAGGGAGCGCAGCGGAGGCAACCTCCCTGACAGTAAGCGGAAATATGATTGATCCGTCCAGTGTTACCAAGGAGGATATCATCGGCGCATACGATGCCAGCACAGGAAAAGAAACAGGGATGGAGGTAATCCGCAAGGTATACCCGAAGCTGGGCGTTGTCCCTGGCATCCTGATCGCACCGGGATGGTCGCAGGAGCCGGAGGTCGGCATTGCGTTGTCTGCAAAAGCGGCAAACATCAATGGGGTATTCAAGGCGGTAGCGTTTCCCGACATTGACACTACCAAGGCGAAAAAATACACGGATGTGAAAAAGGTCAAGGAGGAGAGTGGATTCACATCTGAATTCTGCTATCCGATCTGGCCGTGCTTCATGGTCGGGTCAGTAATCCTTGCAGGGTCTGCAGTGGCGGCAGCGAGGACGGCATACCTTGATGCGACAAGGGATGATGTCCCATCAAAATCCCCATCAAACGAGAGAATCGCCATCACTGGGACGTGCCTTGCGGATGGCACAGAGATAGTTCTTGATCAGGATCAGGCAACGGCCGTGGGTGAGTACGGTGTAGCGACAGCGTTCAATATGAACGGATTCAGGATGTGGGGAAACCACACCGGGGCTTATCCGGGCAGCGGAGACGCAAAGGACATATGGATCAATGTCCGCAGGATGTTTAACTGGCAGGGGAACACATTCATCCTGTCCTACTTTGACAAGGTAGATGACCCGATGAACTTCATCCTGATAGAGAACATCGTGGATTCGGAGAATATCAGATGTGCGGCATACGCTCCGGCGCACTGGGCAGGGGCAAGCATTGAGTATCTGGAGGCGGACAACCCGACCACGGATATACTTGCCGGGCGCATGACTTTCCGGCAGCATATCGCTCCATATACTCCTGCGGAAACTATCGAAAATATCCTGAACTATGACACGGATATGCTGAAAGCATCATTTACAGGAGGTGAATAAGAATGGGAGCAATTGGAAATGTGATTCCTGAACTGGTCAATTCGTTTAATGTCTACCTGACGGGAAATAAGCTGGTAGGCGTATCCGGGGAAGTGGAACTCCCGGAACTGGAGGCTATGACTGAAACTATCGAACTGGCAGGAAGCCTTGGTGAATTGGAAACTCCGGCAACGGGGCATTTCAGTTCGGCAAAGATAAAGATTCCTTTTGCCGTCCTGCATGAGGATCTGTTCAGTCTGATCGACACGACAAAGCCTGTGGAGATTACGCTCCGTGGGTCCATGCAGTGTCAGGACCCGAAGACGGGCGCAACGGATTATTACCCGATCAAGATTGTAGTCAGGGGGAAAGCCACTACGACAACACTCGGCGTCCTTTCAAAGGGAAAGAAGGGTGAGCCGGAAATCGAACTGGAGATTTCCTACATCAAAGTGGTGATCAACAATATTACCGGGCTGGAGCTGGATAAGCTGAATTTCAAGTATGTCTTGAACGGCGTGGATATGCTGGCGAAGATCCGTAAGCAGATTTAATCAGGAGGGAAAGCGAAAATGGCAGAAGTAAAAAATGATGTAATCGAGATCAAGAAGAACGGCGTTGTAGAGGTGAATGACCAGTTTACCCTGCACCTGTCCAGAACCTATCTGTTTGAAGGAGAGGAAGTCACGGAGATTGACTTTTCGGGACTGGACAATGTAACCGCAGATACCATGATCAAAGCGAATAAGACACTGACCGTTTCAGGGGACGTTTCCGTCCTTCCTGAAAACAGCCTCCACTATGCGCTGGTTATGGCGGCGGACTGTACGAAATACCCGATTGAGTTTTACAAAATGCTCAAGCCGAGGGATGCCATCAGGGTCAAGAACATGGTGACCACTTTTTTCTACGGAGAGGAATAAGGCTGTCGGATACGGAGCAGATTAGAAAACTCTGCGTGGCACTTGCCGTCAACCTTGGCGGCTATGATACATTCCTGCACATGTCCATCTTTGATTTGGTGGACGTGTGCGAGGATTTAAAGGATATTCAAAGGAGCGCACGGAAAGGGGCGAACAGGCTGAAATGAGCGATTATTCAATAGCGATAAAAATAGCAGGGCAGCTGGAAGGGAGCTTCAGCAATGCACTGAAAAGCGCACAGAGCGGTCTGTCCGGCCTCGGCATGATAGGGAAGGGCGCAGGACTGGCAGTGAAGGCAACGGCGGCAACCATGATGGCGGCAGGGACGGCAATAGCGGCTGTCGGCGCATACAGCGTGCAGACTGGGAAAGAGTTTGAGTCAGCTATGTCATCCGCAGCCGCAACGGCGGCAGCAACGAAAGAAGAATATGCAGCCATGGAGGCCGCAGCCATGGAGATGGGTGCGACTACATCGAAAACTGCAGCAGAATCTGCAAACGCATTGGAATACATGGCATTGGCAGGGTGGGACGTGCAGACATCCATTAAAGCCCTGCCATCCGTTCTGCATATGTCGGAGGCTTCCGGCATGGAGCTGGCAGAAACTTCCGATCTTATTACAGATTCTATGTCGGCATTAGGAATAAAAGTCCAGGAGCTTCCAAATTATATGGATGTCCTTACAAAAGCCCAGAACAAATCAAACCAGACGGCTGGCGAACTCATGGAGGCTTACGCAAAAGTCGGTGGAACGATGAAAGGTCTGGGTATTCCGTATCAGGATACGGCAACGGCTCTTGGAGTAATGGCTAACCGTCATATTTCTGCAGCTGAAGGCGGAACTGCATTGAATGCTGTCATGGTAAACCTAACGACCGGGGCCGGACAGGCAGGAAAAATGATGAAGCAACTTGGCATTTCGGCTTTTGATTCAGATGGAAAATTTATCGGTTTGGAAGCAACTCTGCAGGCAGTCAACAATGCAACTAAAAATCTCTCCCAGGAAGAAAGAAACGCTGCATTGGCAGCTATTGGAGGGAAGCATCATATGGATGCTTTAAATGCTCTAATGTCAGGATTGAATGAAACAAATGAGGAGGGCGTTTCAGAATGGGCGGCTTTAAGTAATGAATTGTATAACTGTACAGGCGCAATGGAACAGATGCGTGCAACAAAGATGGATAATCTTGAGGGCGATCTTGCCTATCTGACATCTGCTGCAGAGGCTTTTGGAATATCGGTTTATAAAAATATGAATGCCCCTCTCCGTGGACTTTCACAGTACGGGGCGGAGCAGATTGGCATCCTTTCCAAAGCATTAAACGAAGGTGGCTTCGATGGACTTTCCAGCGCAATCGGCGATGTGGCGGCAGACGGGATTTCTAAACTTGCGGCATCGGCCCCGGAATTTATCAATATGGCGGCAACACTGGTGGATTCCTTTGTGGACGGGATTGACAACAATTCTGATGCAATCGGCCAGTCTGTAGGAAAGCTGGGGGTGACCCTCGTATCCGCTTTTATCCGGCTCATGCCGAGGGTTCTTGCATTGGGAGGAAAGCTCGCTGTCCAATTCGCAAAAGGGGTCGTTGACAATCTGCCAACGCTGAAAGCGGCGGCTGTGGAAGCGGTCGATTACCTTATGACGGAGGCAAAGTCGGCTTTGAAAGGATATGTGAATTTTCTTGGTGATGATGAGGTAAAGCCGTTTGAAAAAATCTTGGCACTCATCCCGGCAGTGGCGGCAGGATTTGTTGGATTCTCCGCAGTAAAAGGAATCGCAAAAAGTGTGAAAAACTTTGTCACTACATTAAAAGGTGTGGGGAAAGCGGCTCCCATGGTAAAGAAAGGTATGGGCGGCATGGGAAGTTCTATGTCTGCAGCAGCTAAGAACATATTAGGCGCAGGAGCAGGATTTGCCCTTGCGGCGGCTGGCATCTGGCTTTTAGTGGATGCCTGTAAGCAGATTGGTGAAGCCGGTCCCGGAGCAGCAGTCGGTCTGATTGCTATGACCGGGGGTATTATGGCGATGATGGCGATTGCCGGGAAGATGGGCCCGGAGCTTCAGGCAAGTAAGGACGGGCTTCTGGCGTTCGGCGGAGCGATCCTGATGGCGGCGGCAGGGATGAGCCTGATGGCGTTCGCCGCAACGCAACTGGCATCTGCCGGCCCTGCGGCAATCTTAAGCCTTGCGCTTATGGAGGGCGGCATCATTGCCCTGCTTGCGATTGCAGGAAGCATGGGGACAACACTCGGAACGGCAGCATCAGGGCTTCTGGCGTTCGGTGGAGCAATCCTGATGGCGGCGGCAGGAATGTCATTGATGGCATTTGCAGCAGTCCAGCTTTCCCAGGCAGGACCGCTGGCAATTGCGGTGTTCGCAGGAATGGCTGTCGGAGTGGCTGCGTTCATGGCGGTGGCTGCATTGCTCGGACCCACGCTTACGACAGCAGGGGTCGGGTTGATTGCGTTTGGAGCAGGGCTTCTGATTGCGGCGGTGGCAATGGCACTTTTGACAGCTTCGGCGATTGCGCTTGCTAATGCTGGCGCACCAGCACAGATAGCGATGGCGGCACTGGCTGTCGGCATCCTTGCGTTCGGTGCGGCGGCTGGCGCATTGGCTCCGCTGCTCCTTGCCGGGGCGGCGGCAGTGGCGGCGTTCGGTGCGGCGCTGGCAGTTGTAGCGGCGGCGGCCCTGTTAGGATCTGCAGCACTCCTTGTCATATCAATGGCACTTCCGTCCCTGGCGCAGTACGGTGCGTCCGGGGCAGTGGCGATTTTACAACTGGGTGGAGCGATGACTATATTTGCGGCCGGGGCGGCTTTGGCAGGAATTGGAGCCGGGGCGGCGGCACTCGGATTCGGTGCGCTTGCGCTTGCAGCAGCGGCGGCAGACCTTGCTTTCGCACCTTTGGCAATAGAAATGATGGCAGTGGCAGGAGCAGTGGCAGTTATAGCCGCATCAGCAGGAACGGCGGCGGCAGGGATTAACTCCCTCCGGGAATCCTCGTCCGGCATGGTAACGGCAATGGCGAAACTGGCTCTGGCATTTGCGCCAGTGGTCGTGGCGATTGCACCGTTTGCAGTAGAAACAGCGGCTGCTGCGGTGGCGGCTGCTGCGCTTGCGGCTGCTTTGGCGGCAACCGGGGCGGCACTCGCCCTTGTAGGAGTGGCTGCGCTTGCGGTGAGCATGGGCTTCCAGATGATAACCATGGCGTTGATGGCGATGGTGGCTTCATCCGCAATGATGGGAATGGCGGCAGGGCTGATTACACAGGCACTCCTTCAGATAGCTGCAGGGGCAGTACCAGCCGCGGGGGCTTTCCTGATGCTTGCGCCGCCAATGGTGGCGGCAGCGGCTTCATCCGCAGTCCTTGCGGCGGCTTTGGCAATCGTGGCGGCGGCATTGGTGGTAATTGTAGGAAGCGGAACAGTAGCAGGGGCGGCTTTGGCATTGGTGACGGCAACCTCTGCGACAACCGGGGCGATGGCGATGATGGCGGCGTCCGGGCTTATGATGCTTTCCGCTTCCCTTATAGCGGCGGCAGCTCCGGCGGTCATGGTAACGACAGCACTCATAGCACTCACGGCGGCACTGGTGGCGTTTACAGCTGGCGCAGTGGCTGGTACGGCTGGTGCGGCAGCGGCGGCGGTGGGATTTGCAGCACTTGCGGCTGCTGCGCTTGCGGCTGACGTAGCTTTTGCGCCGCTTGCAATAGAGATGGCGGCGGTATCTGCGGCAATCGCAGTTATAGCGGCATCTGCGGATACAGCGGCATCCGGCATTTCAAGCATGAGGGAGTCCTCCAGCGGAATGGTGGTGGCAATGGCAAAATTGGCAGCGGCTTTCGTCCCGGTAACGGCATCCATCGCTCCGTTCGGGGTGGCGGCAGCAGGAGCGGCGGCTGGTACCGCAGCCCTGGCTGTATCCATTACGGCATCTGGCGTTGCGCTTGCGGCTATGGGCGTGGCACTCATGGTGGTTACCGCTGGGATTATCGCAGCGAGCATGGCGATCACCATGTTCAGGACGCAGGCCGCATCCGTGGCAGTATCGGCGCAAACGGCATCCATGGGATTCCAGATGCTTTCTGCGGCTTCCACTCCAATGGCGGCACGGCTCCAAGCAGTAGCAGCTCCGATGGCAATGGTAGCGGCCGGATCGACAGCCCTTGCGGCAGGACTTGTAACAGCAAACGCAAGCATGGCATCCATGGGAATGGCAGCCCTTGCGGCAGGAATGGCTCTTACAGCACTGGTGGCGTCAGCCATGGCGATGGCGGCAGGGGTAAAGGCTGGTGCGGCACAGTCTGAAAACGCAGTGAAAACCAGCATGACGAGTATCAAGGTAACAACCACGGCCGGCGTGGCTCAAGTCAGGGCAGTCGTGCAGAGCGGCATGTCGGCTATGGTCGCAACTGTGCGGTCAGGCGGTGCGCAGATCGTGGCGATTGCAGTGTCGACTGCGAACGGAGTCCGAAGCGCATTCAATATAGACTTGTCCTCATCCGGCAGGAACATGATGCAGGGGCTGGTGAATGGGATTAACAGCATGAGGGGAGCGGTCATGGCGGCGGCGCAGAGCGTGGCATCTGCGGCGGCAAGCGCAGTCAACAGCGCACTCAAGATACATTCACCTTCAAGGCTGATGGTTGAATCCGGGCAGTATGTGGATGAAGGTCTCGCCCTTGGTATGGAGAATAAATCCAGGAGCGTGAAGGCAGCGGCACAGGCAGCCATGGCACAGCCAGTCCAGGACACCAGCGCACAGATGCAGGATATAGACATCCCGGAAATACGGAGCGGCGTGATTGGAGATACAATCAGCGACCTTTCCGGGAAAGGCAGCACCACGAACCAGCAGACAGCGTCCAGCCCGACTTATGTATTTAGTCCGACCTACCAGTTTAATGGTGGAACGCCGGATAAAGAGGAAATTGAGAGCGCAAACAAGTCAAGCTATGAGGATTTCAAGAAATTCATGAAGCAGTATGAGCGTGAAAAAGGGCGGACTGCATTTGCGTAAGGAGGGCGGCTATGGGAACATACACAACGATTCAGGGCGATACATGGGACATGATAGCGTATCGCCTGTTCGGGAATGAAGCGTACATGGAAGAAATGATGATGGAGAATCTTCCGTACATTGATACGCTGGTTTTTTCGTCCGGCACGGTGCTTTCTGTGCCGGAACTGCAGGAAGGGCAGGACGAGGGCGTTCCGTTCTGGAGGGAAGATGACGCTTGGGATGATGAGGAATCTTTCTCTCCAACGGAGGGAGGTGATGATGATGAGTGATGCAAGGAATGCAACTACCACGCTTCAGTTCAACGGCAAGAATGTGGATACTTCCCTGAAGGAATATCTGGAAAGCGTAACCTATACGGACGTGGCATCGGGAAGCAGTGACACGCTTGCCATATCCCTGCAGAATATTGATGAAAAGTGGATGAAAGGCTGGTATCCGAAAAAAGGGGATGTAGTAAAAGGCGGCATAAAATTTCTGGACTGGGATCAGGAAGGGCAGGATAAAAAACTGTCATGCGGTTCTTTCACGCTGGATGAAATAAAGTTTTCCGGAAATCCAATGACGGCATCCTTCAGCTGCGTTTCCTCCCCTGCCAGCGAATCCTTCAAGACCAGGGAAAGGACAAAGACGTGGAAGAATGTCACAATACAGGGTATAGCAAAGGAAATCGCCAAGCGTTATTCCTTAAAGCTGTCCTATTCAGGGCCAAGCATAAAGATTAATTCATTGGAGCAGTCGCAGCCGGACAGCCAGTTCTTATACAGCCTCTGCGAAAGCTATGGGCTGTCCATGAAGGTCTATAAAAACAAGATTGTGATTTATGACCAGACCACGATGGAAAAGAAGAAAGCGGTACGCACACTTAAAATGACGGATTTCGTGGATAATGACTGGGATCTGACGGACAGCCTTTATGGAGTGTATACCGGGGCGAGGATATCTTATAAATCATCCAAGGACAGCAAGGAAATCAGCGTGTACACCGGGCTTAAGGCAGAAAAAGCAAAAGGCAGCAGGGTTTTGAAGATAAACGAGACGGCAGACAGCGTTTCAGATGCTTATTATAAGGCGGCGGCAAAAGTAAACAAGTCCAATGAATCAGCAACCACGATTTCAGGGAGCATCTGGCCAGACCCAAAGATATGCGCAGGGGTCACGGTCACTATATCCGGCTTCGGCAGGGTGGACGGCAAATATTTTGTGGATAAATCCACTCTTGATGTCGGGAGCGGAACAAAACAGAAAATTGAAATACACAAGTGCCAGAAGCGGCTGGTGTACAAGCCGAAAAAGCAAAAGGCAAAAGCGGCCGTGGCGAAAAAGCAGTATAAGAAAGGGGATGTTGTCAATTTCCATGGTGGCAAGCATTACATCAGTTCTTATGCTGGGGCAAAGGGGTATTCCGCAAGGGCTGGACAGGCAAAAATCACGCTGGATAAAACGTGCAAGGGGAATGGAGGGGCACATCCTTACCACCTTGTGCATACCAATTCAGCATCGAACGTCTACGGATGGGTGGACGAAGGAACATTTGATTAGGAGGGATGTTATATGGCTGAGAGGCTGGTAAGGGTCGGACGGGTATCATCCGTCAACCACAGTGCCGGGATGGTGAAGGTAACGTACCCGGATCTTGACGATTCCACAACGGATGATTTCCCGGTATTCTCCATGGGCGATGAATATAAGATGCCGGGGATAGGGCAGGAAGTCCTTGTGCTTCACCTTTCAAACGGACAGTCTGCAGGAATCGTCATGGGGCGGTACTGGAATGAGAATAATGCGCCGCCAGCATCCGGGGGCGGAGTTTTCCATAAGGAGCTGGGAGAGGTTTTCGGTGAGGCATTCATACATTACGAAAACGGAGACATTACTTTTCATGACCAGCATGGGGAGTCTACCCTCGGGAGCATCCTGAAGCGGCTGCATGACCTGGATGGGAAAGGGTAAGTGGTGATGCATGGCGAAGAAAGTAAAAAAAGCAAAGCTCAAATCAAAAATCAAAGTAGTTAAAAAAAAGGCGAAGCCTATAAAAGCCATCAAAATATCCCAGTTCGCAGGAATCCTTATAGATCGGGACGAGCTGTGTTCCGGCGGTGGTGTCGGGCAATGGGGGAGCGATATAAAATTTTCCGTGAACAGTGAAAAACAGCTGTCGTTCAGGGATATGAAGCGGACATCCTCTGCAAGATGGGCGAGACATAATATCATAGGGAAACGTCCGAAGATGGAATTCCTCGGCCCGGACATGGACGAGGTTACTTTAGAGGTGGTCTTAAGCGCAGAGATGGGTGTGCGCCCACGGAGTGAAATGGCTAAGTTCCGTTCGGCCTGTAAAAAGGGAGAGGTGCATTACCTTTATATTAACGGGAAAAAGGTCTGTAAAAATAAGATGGCGATTAAAGCGGTGTCTGAATCGTGGGATGAGATATGGTCTCAGGGCGAGCTGGCAAGGGCGGTCGTGGCTGTCACGTTTTCAGAATACAGATAGGGGGCGGCAGAATGTTTACGAACCAGATTAAGACGGTGAACCTTGACGGGATAAGCGATTTTCAAAGAATTGATTCTGAATTGCGGACGCTCATCGTCACAATGGCCGGATCGCTTCCGGGAAGCCGTGGATTCGGTCTTTCAGCGGCATTCCTTTCCGATCTCCCGATGGATGCTATTTCAGCATTCGCAGAGGAACTGGATGAAAAATGTGAGGAATTCATCCCGGACATATCAATATCTGGCGTGGATTTTGATGCCGGGACGGATGGAAGTATAAGTGTACAGATATATGTAGAAAGGAGGGATGGGGTATGATTGCAGAAATAGAAAACCTCCCTGACGTCAGCTTTATTGATGATAAGACGCTGGATGATGTTCAGGAAGAGATGCTTGCGGATTATCAGGAGAAGTATGAAGAGATTACCGGGAAGAGCCTTGTACTTCGAAGGGCGGACCCTGAAAGCCTGAAGCTGTATGCGGCATCTGTCCAGATTTACCACATGATGCTCCATATTGACGTGTCCGGGAAAATGGATCTGCTGAAATATGCATATGGCGGATTTCTTGACAACCTCGGTGCGCTCCGGGGAGTGAAAAGGAAGGAAGCCGCTCCGGCAACCGTGAAGGTGCGCTTTACGCTTTCGGCGGCGCAGCCTTCCGTGGTAACAATCCCGGAGGGAACCCGTGTATCAGATGGGGACGTGCTTTATTTTGAGACGGACGAGACGAGGGAGATTGCCATCGGGGAAACGTATGTGGATGTGCCGTGTACTTGCCAGACTGACGGCGAGGAGGGCAACGGTCTTATTGCCGGACAGATTTCCACGCTGGTTGACCCGATAGCGTATGTGGATAGTGCGGTGAATACGGAAGTATCTGCAGGAGGCGCAGATATAGAAAGCGATGAAGATTTTACAGATCGGATATATCTTGCGCCAAGCGGTTATAGCGTGGCCGGCCCCAGGGATGCTTACAAATACCATACAAAATCTTTCATGGATGCGGCAATCGGCGATGTGGAAGTCACCAGCCCGGAGCCGTGCGAGGTGGAGGTGCGGTTCCTGCTCTCTGACGGGTCTTTGCCATCAGAAACGCTCTGCAAGAAAGTGCTGGGGCATTTGAACGATGATAATATCCGGCCGCTTACGGACAGGCTGTCTGTGCTTGCGCCGACCGGGCAGGGATTTAATATCAGATTCGCATATTACATCAACAAGTCAGATATAGACAAGGCGGTTTCCATCCAGTCAGCGGTAGCGGCTGCGCTTCAGGAGTACATAAGCTGGCAGACGCACACCATCGGGAGGGACATCAACCCTTCCGTGCTGACTAAGATGATGGTGGCGGCAGGGGCAAAGCGGGTCGTTATAGAAAGCCCGGCCTTCGAGACAGTGCCTCCCGGCCACGTTGCAAGGGTCCAGGAGCAAAGCGTGACGTATGGGGGTGTTGAGGATGATTAAATTGCAGGAAGGGGAGCTTCTCGATCTGCTGCCATCGTCCCTGAAAAATGACACGGGTATGATATGCCTGTCGTATGCGCTGAAGATGGCGATGAAACGCCTACTCGCTTATGAGCGTTCTGCTATGACACAGAATTTCGTGGACAGCCTTCCGGAAAAAATTCTGGACGTGCTGGCGGTGGAACTGCGATCCCCATATTACCTTGACAGCATGGAAATCAGCGTGAAGCGTGAGATTATCAAGAACACGCTTATCTGGCACACCAAGGCTGGGACGGCAAGCGCAGTGTCCGAGATGATCGGCATTGTATTCGGCGAAGGATCAGTCGTGGAGTGGCCGGATTTTGACGAGCCTCCATACACACCGGGGACTTTCGATATCGTGACGAATGCGCAGATGACCGAGGATATCACTGAATTTTTCATGGCTGTAATTGAACGGGTGAAAAATGAGCGGTCGCATGTCCGCAGGGTGCTGATCCACCGGGAAATGGAGATGCGTGAGTACGCAGCGGTCGGAGGCACGTCCCACCCGAAAAGGGCAGTCACGAACCATGAGCAGGGCAGGGCGAACGACATCCGCATGGATACGGTAAGCGCATCCGGGGTCATATCTTCCCCGGAAGCCGCCATCACGAACAACGGCGGCGAAAAAGGCAGGAAATACCATCAGGAAGAAAAATGCGCGAGCGTCATGACGGCCTCCCCCAAAGAAGGAATCACAAACAATGTGGGCGCACGGAGCGGTAACATTTCCGTGGAGCCGGAGTATGTTGGGCTGTATGCGGCATCTGCTCCGGGGGAAACAATCGGGAATTCCATGGCTTCAGAAACGGCAACGCAGGGAAGAAGCGTATTTGCGGCACAGGCGGCCTTTTCCATGCCAAGGGTAGAAATACCCAATGGCATTCAAAAAGCGGCATTTCTGGGCGGATTACGCACGAACGTGGCGGCTGTAGCCATGTCAAGTCCAAACATAAAAATTTAGAAGGAGGAACATCAAAATGGCAGGAATATTCAATGAGGCTGTCCTGACAACAAAGGGAATCGCTCTGCTTGCCAAGGCGCAGGCCGGAAGATGCACAATCTCCCTGACCAAGGCGCAGACTGGTGATGGCGCATACGCAAGCGGCGAAGACCTGAAAGCCAGGACAGCGTTGAAAAGCCAGAGGCAGACATTCCCACTGATCACTGTCAGGACGCAGAATGCAACGAATGTCTATGTAAAATTCATCATCACAAACAAGCCGGAAAGCGGAGGCAACCTTGCGCAGGGGTACTATGTCAAGGAAGTCGGGCTTTTCGCAACGGACCCGGACGAAGGGGAAATCCTTTATGCAATCGCAACGGCGGTGGAGAACCAGTGGGATTATATGCCGTCCTATAATAACCTTCTCCCATCCACGATTACGCTGGAATTCCTGACGGAAGTGTCGAATGCGGCAAACGTGACCATCGTTGCGCCGAATGAGACCTTTCTGTATGACAAGGCAACCGGGGACAAGTACGTGCTGGGGATTGAGAATGGATTAATGTTTTATGAGGAGGTAGAAGAATAATGTCAAAAATTTTTATTGCAGACAAGGAAACGCTGGACAAGGTGTATAGCATACTCGCATCGGATGAGGTGTACGGATTCATCGAGCATAATGCCACGCTTGCGCCGGGACAGAGGATTGAGTATATCGGGGCGAATAAGAATTTCAACCCGATCACTGTCACGAAGGGTGGCGGCTATTCCCTGGGGGATTGGGCGGACTTCCCGGTTCTTGTGGCAAATAAGCCGTGGATGGTACGGAGTGACGGCACTCCCGATTACCGTCTGAAAGAGGATAATTACGCTTACAAAGAGGACGGCACAACGGCATCCGATGTGGCGAATACCAGTTACAATGGCGGCGCATTTTCATGGCTCATGAAGATTTATAAGCAGGAGTACATGGTCGGAACGGATCGTGTTGTGAAGTTCTCCTTCAGGAAGAGGGACGGTTTTGAGGCGGTCGGTTTCATTGACCCGGACGGGAACGAGCTGGAGGGCGTTTGGATTCCGATGTTCTATGGCACGATCATTGACAGCACCATGAAGTGTATTTCTGGAAACCAGCCGGATTACAGCAAAACAACCGAAGTGCAGAAAGCCGCCATTGACAAATTCGGCAGCAGGGCGAAGTTCCTCGGCGGCCCCATTGTGGAGACAATCAACGACCTTCTGCTGATGTGGGGCAAAGACTGCAACATTGAAAGCGTGTATGGAAACGGCAACCACAGCGGATATGATTCCAGCCTGACTCCTACCATGGGGGTAAAGCAGAATGCAGTGGTTGGAGGAGGCCAGTTCTACGGTACTTCAGACGGCAAGAGCCTGAATAAGATCCTTCACTCTATTGTCCTTGGAAGCTGGCAGCAGTGGATGAGGGACCCTTATACCTTATGCGTCAATGGCAAGGTAAAAGTCAGCAAGAACTACACCTATGATCTGACCGGGGCAAGTTACGAGGACACCGGGATCAGTTACCCTGAAACCGTAAGCGGAGTATATCCGCATGAATATAGAACGGTTCCGGGGTTTGGCGCACTCCCGACATTCCCTTACAAGGGATCATCTATCACGGGGGGCTGTGACGGATTTTGGGTGAATGTGGGCATTACGGCGGTTGCCCTTCGGTTCGGGGCTTGCGGCATTGGGTCGGGTTGTGGCTCTCGTGCTTTGTATTTGAACTACCCTGCTTCTGCTGCCGCCTGGGACTTCGGGTGCGCCGTTCTTCTCCTTCCACCTGTCGGCGTAGCCGCATAGGGGGTCTGGGGGTGCGCAGCAATTCCCCCAGGGAAACTGGAACTCGTCAATTATAAATTTTGTAACGGATATATAACAGGGGATTGGATCGGCGTCACCTGGGCGGTTGCCCTTCGGTTCGGTAATTGCAACAATGGGTCGATTTGTGGCTCTCGTGCTTTGAATTTGAACAACACTGCTTCTAATGCCAACTGGAACATCGGGTGCGCCTGGCTTCTATCACATATGGAAGATTAACCAAAAGCCGATCCTTTTCCTACACCTCTGGACGTTGGAACACGTCTTACTCGCCATTACTGGAAAGATGAGTGGAAATGAATCCGATACAGGGCAGGCAGTAAAGCGGTCGCACCTGCTGTCTGTAGGAGATAGAAGAAAAAATATCCCATAGGAGTAATTGTTTATGCGCAGAAAAGAACTGTGGCAGAAATTTCCGGCCGGGCAGGATACGGGCCATAAACAGTACAAGTATCTGTATCGCCAGATGCTCGATGAGGGCATCGTAAGGAAAGCATATAAGAAACTCCGCAAAGGCAAGACCAAGCGGAAAGAAATAATATACATCGATGCGCACCTGGATAAAGAGGTGGCGGCGATGATTGAGATGATAAGGAACACCAAGCCGCCTGACGTTAAGGTGGAGAAGCCGGAGCTTGCATTCCGTCCAAGGAAGCACACGCCACGCTACATAAAGGAGCATGGGAAAACCCGGAAGATTTTAATGCCGGAAATCCATGAGCAATGGCTTCACCATATTATAGTCCTGATTTTAGAACCGATTATAACAGCCACGGCATACAAATTTTCCTGCGGATCGTTTCCGAAGCGTGGGGCGCATTACGGGAAAAGACAGATGGAGCGTTGGATCAGGAGCGGCAAGGGCATCCGTAACTTTGGCAAAATTGACATCCGGCATTTTTATGACAGCATTCGGATGGACGTACTCATGAAAGAACTGCCCATCAGGATTAAGGATACATGGTTTCTGTACATTATCCGGCTTTGCTTTCAGAATGTGAAGAAAGGGCTCCCTTTGGGATTCTACATTTCGCAGTGGCTCGCAAATTACCTTTTAGAGCCGCTGGACAGATTCATAACAGAGAAGCTGGGCATCCGGGAATATGAACGGTACATGGATGACATGACATTTTTTGATAACAGCAAAAAGAAACTGCATCAGGCAATAGCTGCCATCCGGCAGTTCATTGGCAGGAGATTCCGGCTGAAGCTGAAAGGCAACTATCAGGTCTGTAAGTTCGATTTCGTGAAGAAATCCGGCCAGACGATAGGGCGGCCGATTGATTTCATGGGATTTGTATTCTTCAGGACGAGGACGGTAATCCGGGAAAGCATAATGCTTTCCGCATCCCGGCTGGCGGCGAAGATGCGCAAGGGCAGAGAGAAGAACCGTGGGTATTTCGTGAAGCACATCCAAGCCATGATTTCATACATCGGGTGGTTCTCCTGCACGGATACCTATGAATGCTATGAGGAGCGCATAAAGCCGTTTATCAATTTTGGGAAACTTAAAAGAATTATATCAAAACTGCAAAGGAGGCAGAACAAACATGAAAGATTGGACTCAGGAGCGATGCTCCAGCCGGCCTGACGAGCTTCAGGTCATTGCGCCGGGATTATTCATGCAGCGGCGCAACATCAAAGAGGTGTCGCATGAAGCGGACGAAGAGGCAGGAACGGAGGCTTACACGGAGTATGTGTGTGAGAGCCGGGAAATCACGGAGAGCGAGTATGCCATGCTTGGGAGCATAGAGCAGATCAACACCGACAAGGCAATTGATGCGTACACGCTCCAGCTAATGGAAGAGGGGGTGTTGTAATATGGCGAGTATTTTAGTGGAGAGCTTGAAGCGACTGTATGCCGCAGGACGGGTAACCAAGGAGCAGATTGCAGAGAGGGTCGTGAAAGGGACGGTGTCCGAATCGGACTACGAGGTGATCACGGGTGAGCCATATGAGGATTGACATTCTGAAGACTGTGGAAACGCAGAACAGCATCATCAGGATTCAGAGCGAGGTCATTGATGAACTGTTCCGTCTGCTCCTCCAGCATATTTCTGCAGAGGAGGCGGACAGCCTCCCGGTACTCCAAAAAATAAACACTGCCGCTTCGCTCCGGCAGGACATAGGAGGTGAGATGGATGTCAGAAGTGACGTTTGAAAGAGAGGTATTAGACCGACTGACAAGGCTTGAAGCAAAGCTGGATAGTTTTGATGCGGCGAAAAAAAAGACTTACGAAAATGAGAATGAACTCATCCGGCTGAATGACGAAGTCAAGAACCACGCTGACAGAATCGGGAAGCTGGAAGATTCCAGCAAATGGCTGGTGAGAACCGCGGGGGCGGCAATCATAACTGCCATTGTTGGAATTATCGTTGTGCTGATCCGAATGGGCGCAGGGATTTAACACGGATACTGCGCCGGGGGATGGGAAGCCTCCGGCGCAAAAATAAAAGAAAGGAGAATCACTATGAAGAACATCAATTGGACAAGGAAACTCACGAGCCGGAAGCTCTGGACTGCGGTGGCGTCTTTCGTTTCCATGATGATTGTTGCTAACGGCGGCGCAGAGAACACGGCCACTCAGGTGGCGGCGATCATCATGGCAGGGGCAACCGTGATCGGATACATCATCGGCGAAGGTCTGGCAGATGCGGCCAACACCGGGGAGTCCGGGGCTGAATCCGAAGACGAGAAGTAAAGGAGGACAGGCATGGCACTTACCAGTAAACAGAAGAAATTCGTGGAGGATATTGCCGGGTGCGTCCAGAAGTACGCTGGGCAGTATGGCATCCTGATCCACAGCCCCATCATCGCACAGGCCATTTTAGAGAGCGGCTGGGGCAAAAGTAAGCTGGCGGCGCAGTACCATAACTATTTCGGCTTGAAATGCGGCACGAAGTGGACAGGTCGGAGCGTCAACATGAAGACGCAGGAGGAATACTCTCCCGGAACGAAGACCACCATCACCGATAATTTCCGGGTGTATGGCAGCATGGACGAGGGAGTGAAAGGGTACTTTGAATTCATCCAGCTTTCCCGGTACCAGAATCTGAAAGGGATCACAGATCCGAAGAAATATCTGCAGACCATCAAAGATGATGGGTATGCCACCAGCAGTACATATGTCACGGATGTTTACAAGTGCGTGACGGCATACGGACTTACGAAGTATGATGTGAAAGGAGAGATTGCTATGACAGAGCAGCAGTTAAGACAGAAGCCAGTGGACTATCTGGCGCAGTACCTCGGCATCAAGGAGGGGAGCGCAGAACATAAAGCGATCCTTGCCGTACTTAACAATTCGGGATTATGCTCCCGGTACAAAATGACCGTGAACGATGCGTGGTGCGCCACGGCCGTTTCGGCGGCATTCATTGCGTCCGGGCTGGCAGACATTTTCCCATGCGTGGAATGCTCCTGCGGCAATATGATTGAACTGGCAAAAAAAGCCGGGATATGGGTAGAGAACGATGCATATGTTCCCAAGACCGGGGACCCTATTCTTTATGACTGGGGCGATTCCGGCAAAGGGGACAATACCGGGTGGCCAGACCATGTCGGCATTGTGGCATCCGTCAGCGGAAGCACAATCCGGGTAATCGAGGGTAATATGTCAAACACGGTCGGCTACAGAAACCTTGCGGTAAACGGAAGGTATATCCGGGGATTTATCGCACCGAAGTTTTCCTCCAAGGCAACCAGCTCCGGCAGCGGATCGGGAGGCACGTCCTCCAAGAAATCTGTCAGCGAGATCGCCAAGGAGGTTATTGCCGGGAAGTGGGGAAATGGTGACGCACGGAAGTCCGCTATCAAAGCGGCTGGGTACGATTACGATGCCGTCCAGGCAGAGGTAAACAGACAGATGAAGGGAACATCCAAAGCCACCAAGTCCGTGGCAGAGGTGGCGAAGGAAGTCGTTCAGGGCAAGTGGGGGAATAACCCGGATCGTAAGAAGAAATTGGAGGCGGCCGGGTATAACTACTCCAAAGTTCAGGCAGAGGTCAACAGGCTTATGAAATAAGCGTCCGGGGGCTTGCCGCTGGAACGGCGGCAGGATTTTGGATAAAGAAACGGCAGGGGATGTTCCTCTGCCGTTTCCGCTGTCCTATTCGATTATTTCTGCTGGGTCATCATAGAACGCTTCATTCCTGGACCCGTGCCACTGTTCTTCCGAATACCAGAAAGCGCAGTTTGCAGTGTTCTCGTGTCGATCCGGGAACTTTGCCCGGAACTTTTCAATTGCCTCCCTCTTTGTATCTGCCATGACTATGAGATAAGTGTTTTGATAAGGGAAGCCCGGATCGCTTCCAAATGTGAAATACCATTTTTTCATTCTACCATTCCCTCCTTGATATATCGTGCGCCGCATCCGGGTAATATCCCTTCTCGATGTATCTTTTGAAATTCTCCCGGTACTTTTCGGCAACCGCATCCGTTTCCCTTTTATAGCAAGGGTCAATCTTATAGCTGAAGAAATCCAGCATGGACATCAGTTCATCATATTCGTTTTTTGAAATTTTCATAAGAGCCTCCTTTTTGCAATCTAAACTTCTGTGATTTGTTTTTCCACTTTCAGGATGCTTACCTTTGGGGTGAAGCAGTTTACTACAAAGCCAGCACCTTCTGCAATCTCCTGTTCTAAGGCTTTAGCAAAGATCTGTGCCAGATGCAGCGCAGGGAAAGTCCCTGCAATCTGCTCTTCGACCTTTCCAGTGGACTCCATGGCGGTGAAGTCCCCGAAATCATCATCCCAGCTGGCATATGGGATTTCCTGAATGGTCTTGACCTGATAATATTCCTTCATCAATCCTCGCCTCCTTGGAGTGTTTTTCCGATCTGATGCTTGGCATGTTGACGTTCCGATTTTTTGAATGGGCGTTCATACCGTCTCCTGCGCTTTCCACGCTTTTTCCCGGAAGAGGGAATGCAGATCCCAGTGTGAAGATCGCTATACTGGTGATCTTCGATCCAGCGGAGATTCCTTCCATATGCTTTCATTGCTGACTCCTTTCTACCAGTAACGCTCCGGCTCTGGTTCTGCGTAGTAGGTTATAAAATCCGGCGAAATCTTGTTCATGTGTCTTGCGTAGGACTTTGCAAATGCCTTTGTGCAGTTCCCTTCAACCATAACCGCTCCGGGATCGTATCCGAAAGCCGCATCTGCCTCGTTGTAACACGTTACCATCCATGCTTCGTTCATTATTCTTGCCCTCCTTTTTCTTTTTTCGCTCCGCTCTTGAAAGCGGAATTCCCGGCGAGGTTCTTCAGCAGGGTTTTACGTTCTGCCTTGTACTCGTCCCCGATGAAGCCGAGCCGGAGCAGGAAGCAGCGGAATGCGTATTTTTCATTGTCCACTTCCTTTTCGGTACAGGTGATGCGCTTGCGCTCCACACTCATCCGGCAGAGGGCAGCGATCAGGGCGGTGGCCGCTTTTGCCATGTCCGCATCCGGCATATTTTCGAACCAAGGGAATACAACCTTGTCCCCTTCCTGCCTTACAGCAATTCTTGCAATCCCCAGGGATTTCTTAATCAGAGGGGCTTTTGCGGAAAGCAGCTTCGTGAGGTTTTCAAAATGGACTTTATCCTGCGGAATCTCTATGGTAAGTCCGGCCGGCTCCGTTTCCTGCTGCGGTGGAGTGATGCCTTTGGCGGCCAGCTGATCCAGAAGCTCCTGCAATCCGTCCCCAGTCACTGTCCCGGTTTTGTCTACCGTGAATCCTCCTACTTCGTATGCCGCAGTCGGCATACCGAGGTACTTAGGTTTTACTCCGAGAATCTCGCCTATGGCTGTTACTAAGTTTTTTCTGTCTGGGCCCGTTACGTTGAATTCGATTTTATTCATGGTATATTCCTCCGTTTTCTATATTGATGTGCTTTTCTTTGCCTAACACATTAATCACTCTGAATGCACATTAAAGCAACTCAATTCGAGCTGAATTATAGACAATGATTCGGGCGTGAAATTGTTCACTTTTTCATCATTATGGGTGACCGGATTATTGTGGGGGAAATCCGCGGGGCGGAATGCCTGGACATGCTCCAAGCCATGAATACAGGGCATGACGGTTCCCTCAGCACGGGACATGCCAATGGGTGCCAGGATATGGTAAGCCGGATGGAAACCATGGTGCTGATGGGCATGGAACTGCCCTTAACGGCAATCCGTGCCCAGATAGCCGCTGGGGTGGATATTCTGGTACATCTGGGAAGGCTCCGGGATAAAAGCAGGCGTATGTTATCCATTATGGAAATGGCCGGAGCCGAGGGGGGAGAAATCCAATTAAACCCCCTCTATGAATTTACGGAAATGGGGGAGCGGAATGGGAAGATTGTTGGAAGCTGGATAAAAAAGGGGGAGCTTATCCACCAAGGGAAGCTTTACCGGGCAGGAATGGAAAGAGGGTTTGCAGTATGATGAGGTATATAAGGAAAATGCATATGGGGTATTACGGTTGAAAGGGAGAGAAAGCAGGTCATATAAAGCATATGTGTTAAACAAAAGAGAAAAATTCCTATGCTTAGGGCTTACATTAGGGATTTCAGGATTGGTGGCATGGCTGTTTTACAGGAGCGTTTTTGCTATGGCAGGGTCTGCGGCTCTTTATTTCCCGGTAAAAAAGGCGGCAATGGCACATTTCCAGAAAAAGCGGGAAAGGGAACTGCTATTCCAGTTTAAAGAAATGCTTCAGATGGCAGCTACAGCCCTAAAAGCCGGTTATGCCATGGAAAATGCTTTTGTGCAGGCCAGGGAGGAATTTGCAAGGCTTTATGGAGAGAAAAGTATTATGGCAGAGGAATTTGCCTATATCAACCATCAGGTGCGTTTGAACGTTACCCTGGAATCTCTGCTGGAGGATTTGGCGGAACGGAGCGGGATTGAGGAAATCAGCAGCTTTTCCCAGGTGTTTGGGTTCGCCAAGCGAAGCGGCGGGGATTTTCGGAAAATATTCCAAAGCACGGTAGATAAAATCGGGCAGAAAGCAGAAGTAAAACGGGAAATTGAAGTGGTAGTTGCAGCTAAGCGGATGGAAATGAACATTATGAATATGGTACCGTTTGGGATTCTTCTCTATGTAGGGGTTACTTCCCCAGAGTTTTTGGAACCCCTGTATGGGAATTGGCTGGGGGCAGGCGTGATGACGGTATCTCTTGGGGTGTATGGCTGCGCCATGAAAATAGCTGGGAAGATCGTAGAAATTAAGGTGTAAGGAGGCAGGCTGTGCATTGGTATTTCGTTGGCATGGCACTCTGCGCAGGGTGTGCATGGGGGATGAAAAGAAGTGGGTTCCGTAAAAATGTGTATGAAGCGGCTCTGGTTCTGGCAGGGGGGTTCCTGCTGGCGGCTGCGCTTTGGCAGATGGATGAAAGCGGCAGGATGCAGGAACGGGTTACAAGGAACCTGCCGGGGCAAGGGCAGGAAGAAAAGGATTATCTGGTAGATGCAGAGGGGGTACTGGAACAGTACCCAGTCAAAGTCCCAGTAGAAGAAAAGCAATTAACCAAGAAGCAGCGTAAAGAATGTTTCAGGAAAGCGAAACAGGAGCTGGATCAGGCAATTCTTGGGGAAAATGTATCCCTTGACAACGTGCAGTCTTCCCTGCACCTGCCAGATACCCTGCAAGAAGGGGCGGTATCCGCAGAATACAGTTTTTCGGATTATGAGGTGTTCGATGCGGAAGGAGCCTTGTCAGGCAGCTTAACAGAACCAGTATTGGTGGAGGTGGCAGCAGAATTGACGTGTCAGGGGGAAACATCCCTGTACAGCTTTTTTGTAAGGGCAGTGCCAAGGGAAAAGTCTGAACAGGAGCAGTTCGCAGGGCAGTTAGGGCAGCTTTTGGAGATGGAAAATCAGAAGAAGGATAAAGGATATTTGGAACTTCCAACAGAATTAGAAGGGATAAAAGTAATATGGCGGGAACAGACAGAAAACCGTAGCTGGATTGGGCTTCTTTTGGGAGCAGCAGGTGCAGCAGGGGTAATTCTGGCGGAAAAAGAGAGAAAAAAGCGCGAAGAACTGGAACGCCAGCAGCAGATGATGTTGGATTACCCGGAAATCGTCAGCAAATTATCATTATTGCTGGGGGCAGGGATGAATATTACCTGTGCCTGGGAAAAAATTGCATCCAGCTACCAGAAACGGAAGAAGCTTCAGGAAGTGCAGGAACGGTGGGCATATGAAGAAATGCTGGCGGCGCTCCATGAAATTCAGGAAGGGGTGGGGGAACTGCAGGCTTTTGGGAACTTTGGGGAACGGTGCAGGCTTGCCCCTTACCGGAAATTATCTTCCCTTATTGTGCAGAACATACGTAAAGGGGCAAACGGGATGCAGCGGCTGTTGGACGAGGAGGAGCGGGAAGCTTTTGAGGAGCGGAAGGCACGGGCCAGAAAAGCCGGGGAAGAAGCGGGCACGAAGCTCCTGCTGCCAATGGGCATGATGCTGGCGGTGGTTTTGGCAATACTGGTAGTCCCGGCGGGGCTTACCTTAAACTTGTAAAGAGCCTTGTGTGCGTACATCTATCTGTTCAGGTGAATGCATGTATTGGTTTTTGTGGTTCAATATAAAATATAGAAAATCAGGAGGAATACAAATTATGAAAGAATGGAAAAGGTTTTTGCAGGAAGAAAATGGGATGGGTGTAGTGGAAGTGATTTTGATTGTCGTGGTGCTTATCAGTTTGGTAGCAATTTTCAAAACACAGATTACAGCAGTCATTAATGCCGCGTTAAAAAAGATATCAGAAAATGCAAAGAAGATTTGAGCCAAGGAAACAGGAACAGGAAGGGAGCATTACATTATTTCTGGCATTGGTTTTAACTCTGGTTCTGTCCCTGTGCTTTTCTTTGTTGGAAGCGGGGAGGGTACAGGGGCTTGCAGCCATTGCCCAGCGCAGCCTGCAGCTTAACTTAGCATCTGCTTTCGGCAGGTACCATGTCCAGCTTTGGCAGGATTATCATTTGCTGTTTTTAGATGGAAGTAAGAAAGAGGGGGAATTTTCCCTGGCAGGGCTGGAGGGAACCATGGCAGAGGAAGATGGGAAAAAGCAGCGTGGTGCTAGTTTCTACCAACTTTCCTTAAAAAATGTGGAAATTACAGGGTATTCCCTTTCCACGGATGGCCAATGCCTGCCGTTCCGGGCACAGGCCTGCAGAGCAGCCAGGGAACAGCTTGCGGCAGAGGCGGCAGATTCCCTGAAAGGGCAGATGGATCAGGGGAAGGAACTGGCGGAGGGCAGGAAAGAATTAGATAAAAAGTGGGAAACGGCTGGGCAGGCAGAAGACAAGGCAAAGGACTGGAACGCAGAGGAGGATGGGGAAGGAAGCATGGAGCCGGACCCTGCCCCATCTGGGCAGGATTTACCCGAAAACCCTATGGAATTTGTGAAAAAGTGGAAAACTTCCCCGGTTCTTGCCATGGTTGTGGAAAACCCTTCTGGGATTTCTGGCAAGGCAATTTCCTTAGAGGATACGTTGGGAAACCGGAATATAGAAACCGGGAATCTGGCAGCCCCTGAGCAAGGGAATCTGGAAAAACTGTGGTTCCTGCGGTATTTGGATTATTATTTTTCCTGCCAGAATGGGGCAGGGAAGGGCGGCTCCAAAAACCATGCATTGGAATATGAACTGGAATACTGCATTGGCGGGAAAGCAACGGATAAAGAAAATTTAGAGCGGACAGTAAAGGAACTGCTGTTGCTTAGGGAAGCGGGGAATTTTGCAACAATTATGCAGGACAGCAAGAAGCAGGCATTGGCATTGGACATGGCAGCGGCTGTGGCAGGCTTTACGGGAATTGCCCCTTTGGTGCAGGCCGTACAGGTTGGCATCCTACTGGCATGGAGCTATATAGAAAGTATTTTAGATGTACGCTGCCTGCTGGCAGGTGGGAAAGTACCTTTGGTAAAACAGGTATCCGAGTGGAAAAGCGATGTGTCCTCCGGACAAAAGGCATTGGAACAAAAAAGGGAAAACCAGGAAAATGGAACGGGGTTGGATTACCGGGAATATTTACAGATTTTGCTTCTTACGGTAAAAGAAGATACCCTGGCATCCCGTGCCATAGACATAATTGAAAGGAATATCAGGCTGGTTCCGGGAGAAGGGCAGTTTGCCATGGACCATATGATAGGGGGAGTGGAAGCAGAAGCAGTCTATGGAGCCCATACATTATTTCTTGGATTTGTCACCGGAAGCAAGGCCAAACATGGGATGTACTATTTCAGCAGCAGCCAGCAATTATTTTATTCCCGCGAGCAATGAGCCAAGCAGCCGCGCTCGCGCCGATATTTGGCGAATGCCGCGAGGGCTTTCGCTGTCAAGGAAAGGAGGGCATGGCAAAGTGCCTTGGATTACAAGAAAGGAAAGCGGAAAAAACTCTCTCAGGCATCTATTTCGCAAAGTAAAAAGTAATAGGGTATCTTACCTGCCTAAGGCACTTTCCCATGCCTTCCTTCGGGGCAGCCTGACGGTAGAAGCGGCGCTGGCCCTGCCCATATTCCTGTTTCTGATGGTTACAGTTTTGTATCTGTTCCGTATAATGCAGGTACAGTATATGGTAGGGAATGCATTGGATGCGGCTGTGGCAGAAGTTTCCCTGATGGGCAGGATTTCCGGGAAAGAAGCAGAAAATTTAATGAAAGCATCTTTTTATAAGGAATTGGCGGTACAAGACTGCCCTGTTTCTAAGATAGAGCATGGGATAGCAGGCTTTTCCTGGAAAGGCACCACGGTGGATGCGGGGTATATAGATGCATTCCTTACCTACCGGCTGCCAATTCCCTTCCGGTTTTTTGGAAAAAAGTCCATGGAATTGTCTGATGGATGCCGGATGCACCGATGGACAGGGAATTTGGAAGGGGCAGTTGGGGCAGGAACCGGGGAATGGGTTTATGTTACCCCTACCCAAACGGTATACCATACCAGCCGGGAGTGTACTCACCTGAAGCTTTCCATAAAAGCTGTATCATTGAAGAACCCTGCGTGGAAGGGATATGCCCCTTGCAGCCGTTGCGTCTACGGGAAACAGGCAGGTACAGCCATTTATATCACCAGTGAAGGGGATTGCTACCATTATGCGATAAGCTGCAGCGGCCTGAAAAGGACAATCTATATGGTTTTAAAGGAAAATGCAGGCAATAAGAGGGCTTGCTCCAGATGCGGGGGATAAGGCAGGGGGGGATTTTTTGTATGGGGAGGGCGTTCCTGAATGGGCGTCCGGTTCCAAAGGTTACGTTATTTTATTGTTTGCTGTAGTGTTAGGGCAGCCTTTAAAATATGGTTTTTGTCTTACTTGCAGTTAGAAGGAAAGAAAGGAATCAGTAGTTCTTATGCAGAAATATATAGTATTAGGGTTATTGGGGCTTTGCAGCTGGGAGGATATGAAAGGGAAAAAATTGACAGTCATTTATATATTGCTGTTTGGGATTGGCGGAATGATGCTTCATCTCTTTTCCCCTGTTTGCTCCATTTACAGCATTTTAAGCGGAATATTGATTGGCCTTGCCATGATGCTGGCAAGCTTGGCGACCAGAGGGATGGTTGGGATGGGGGATGGCATCTTATTGACGGTGACAGGGGTGTATCTGGGTGGTATAGGAAATTTGGAATTGTTATTTATGGGATTACTGCTGGCGGCGTGCTGGTCATTGGTACTGATCGTGGGAAAGAAGAAAAAGGGGAAAGACCAGATTGCCTTTGTCCCATTTTTGCTGGCATCTTATCTTACCATGCTTCTGCGGTGGCAGCCATGAAGCAGATGAAGGCGAAAGGCAGCCTGACAGTGGAAGCGGCGTTGGTTGTGCCAGTTGTCCTGTTTTGTATCCTGTTAATTCTGGATCAGGGGCTGGAGTTGTATGGGGAAGTGGTGAAAACAGCCCAAAAGCAGGAAATGTGGGAGGAATTCCATCCAGCAGAGAAATTCCGTAAATTAGAGCAGCTTGGAGAACTGATTGGCAGATAAGGGATCAATTTTATCCAGCAGGACAGGGAACAGGCCTGCTACGCTTTAGCGTGACAAGGTCTTTCCTATAGAAAAAGCAAAGCCATGCATGAAAAATCATGGCAAAAGGGAGGGAGAAAAAGAATGGAAGTGACGTACCGAAAAAATTTGCACAGGAGCTATATGTGCGTGAAAGCCCAAGAGGAAATTGTGGAGGGATATGAATTGTGTATGCTGGAGGGGAGAAAAATCCAGCATTTACTGGTTATGCAGACCATTCAGGCAGATGGGGAACGGGAGTATTTATATGATATCAGCGGAAAGCAGCAATTGGAAGATTATCTATCTGGAAAGAAGATGGATTACCGCCTTCTGTGGGAGGTGTTATGCTCCATCCGGGAGCTGTGCTTTGTGCTGCAGGAATATTTGCTGCGGGAAGGAGGAATCTGCCTGGAAGCAGAATACATTTATGTAAACCTTGCGGATGGAAAATTATATTTTGCATACCTGCCTTTTTGGGATAAATGCCTGCCAGAAACATTCGGACGCTATATGGAACAGATGCTCCGTAAAATTGACCATCAGGATAGGATGGCAGCCGAATTAGGTTACCATGTGTACCAAAAGTGCATGATGGAAAATGCAGCTATGCAGGAAATTTTTGACAGTATCCTAATAAAAGAAGGGAACGCTATGCCAGATTCTGAGCTTGGGATAAAAACAGAAATTAAGGAACAAGGATATGAAGAACTGTGTGTGGAACATGTGGAGGAACCAGTGCCAAAGAAAAAGCTTTTTGGGAGCCGTTCTGGGGCAAATGCGATTTTGGCTGGGAAAGCAGCATGGCTGGGACGCTTTATAGACAGTTTTAAGGAGGGGGCAGAGCGGAAGGGCTGCCCGGAACCGGCTGCAGTGGAACAAGCTTCCCCAAAAAGCAGGCTTTGGAAAAAAATATTCCCGCATAGCTTCCAAAAAGAAGCACGTTCCAAAACAGGTTTTGAAAAAACGGGTGGGGAAAAACAAAAAGAAGCGTTATGTTATCCAAAATCTGGCAGAAAAGGATTTAATAAAGGTTCAGCCAAAAAAACATTATGCCAAAATGTAGCTGCAAAAGAATATGGGGAAGGCTGCAGGAAAGAAACCTGCCAAAAGGAACCGGATGTTACAGAAAACCTGCTGAAAAATAATAACGTATATGGGATGCGTTTAGCTGGCAGGATGGAACCAGCCCATCCTACGGAAGTGCTTGGGGCACGTATGCAGGAGCCTGCCGGAAAGCTGATATACCAAGGTATCCATGGCTGTGCAGACATTCTGGTATCCGGGGATGCATTCCTGCTGGGAAAGAACGCACAGCAGGCAGCGGGCATTATTGAGGCAGAAGGGATCAGCAGGCTCCATGCCAAAATCAGCAAGCAGGAAGGGGACTACTATCTGGAGGACCTAAATTCGACCAACGGTACATACTTAAATGGGAACCCTGTAGAATATCATCAGAAAAAGAAGTTGCATAAAGGTGACAAAATTCGATTAGGAGCGGAAGAATTCTTGTTTTCCTGAGCAATGGGGGAGGTTGACTTTGCGGTTAAAACTTTATATACTAAAGACATTGAAAAATTTGGAGGCTTTAGTATGAAAGTTAATATTTATTATGGAGGACGGGGATTGCTGGACGACCCCACCCTGTACGTAATTGATAAAATGCAGGAAGTACTGGCAGAACTTCGTGTAACGGTAGAGCGTTATAATATTTATGAACATAAGAACAGTATTTCAACGTTACCACAGACAATCAAGGATGCGGATGGGATTATTCTTGCAACTACGGTGGAATGGCTGGGCATTGGCGGTTATATGCAGCAGTTTTTGGATTCTTGCTGGCTGTATGGGGATAAAGAAAAAATTGCCACTACTTATATGCAGCCCGTGGTAATGTCCACGACATATGGGGAGCGGGAGGGTGAAATTACCCTTGCAAGCGCCTGGGAAATCTTAGGGGGGCTTCCATGCAGCGGCCTGTGCGGTTATGTGGAGGATTTGATTTCCTTTGAAATGAACCGGGATTATACGGTGATTATTGAGAAAAAAGCGGAAAACCTGTACCGCACCATTTCCCAAAGGCTAAAGAGCCTGCCCAACAGCAACCAGGCGGTGAAGCAGTCCATCCTGCGTCCCCAGCAATTGGAACTGACCCCGCAGGAGAGCGAGCAGTTGTCAAAATACGTATCAGATGACGTCTATGTTAAGAAACAGAAAGAGGACATTGAGGAATTAAGCAGTATGTTTAAGGACATGCTGGGGCAAAGTGAAGAAGACGAGGAGATGGCGTATTTGATGGAATTAGAAGCCCATTTTGTCCCGCAGGAAAATTTTGCAGCCACATATCTGTTTATGATAGACGGGAAGAAAAAGCCATTAACCATTGAGGTACATAGTGATGATTTACGGGTGCATTATGGGCAGGCAGAGAAAATTGACGTCTATACGAAGCTAACCCCAAGCGTAATGGACAATATTATCCAAGGCAGGATGAGTTTCCAGAGAGCCTTTATGACAGGGGAAATGACGGCAAAGGGCAACTTTAAGACCCTGAAAATGCTGGACCAGATATTTATATTTAATTAGCAAGGGACATGAAAGAGAAAGGAATGAAATGAAAATGAAAGATGCTAACTGTATTTTCTGTAAAATTGCAGCAGGGGAAATTCCCTCCAAAACAATTTATGAGGATGAAACATTCCGGGTAATATTAGATATAAACCCAGCTACCAGGGGACATGCCCTGATTATCCCCAAGGAGCATTATGCGAATATTTATGAACTGCCCGAAGATACGGCTGCCGCTGCAATGGTACTGGCAAAAAAACTGGCTTCCCATATAGCAGAAGCATTAACATGCGATGGGTTTAATATTATCCAGAATAATGGGGAAATAGCAGGGCAGACGGTATTCCATTTCCATATGCATTTGATTCCAAGATATGAAGACGACGGCAACCAGGACAAATTATGCCTGAACCATCTGGAGCTGTCTGAGGAAGAACTGGAAGGGATTTGCCAGAAGCTGCGGAAGTAATTTTAAGATATGCGGATAAAAATATGCCGGAACGTGCCCTCTGGAAAGTGGTACGCCCTGCTTTGCAGAAAATTTACCCCAAATTTACCCTGTGCGGCTCGCTGCATGCCATAATATTGGGGTAAATCTTCCGCAAGCTGTGAAAATTCTGTCAGCTTTCTTTGGGCGTCAATATCCCTTCCTTTTCAAATATCCAAAGCAGCATTTTTCCGTGGATAGCCGCCAGCAGGGAACCGCCGGAAAGTACCATAATATAGAATACCGGTGTCCACAGCAGGCCGGCTGTCAGGAAAATGGCAGTCAGGAATAAGAGATAGATGGACTGGGGCAGGTATTTGAACATTAGGAGAATGCCGTTGCGGTAGGTTGTCTTTGCTGGCACGTCCATCCTTGCAGCAAGGGGAAATACATAGAATACTAATACCGTCCATATTCCAAACAATACACAGGTGAAAACCCTTATCATACCAGAGAAATCCCCATCTATGCCCTGCCAGAACCTATAGTCAAACAGGAGTGCAAATGCTGCAAGCAGGAGAGGGAGCCATAATTTTAGGGATGGTGTAAGCTTTAACTTAAATACTGCCCAAAAGTCCTGGAAGATATAGCTTTCTTCGTTGTTCAGGATTTTTACAGCCGTTATGTGGAGGGCACAGAGCGCCGCACCCCCTGTTACTAAGGGGAGGGAGCAAACCATCCATAATATGTTTAATTTTATGAGGCATAAGGCTTTATCTGTTATCTGAGCCATTCTGCTGTCCAAACGGTATGGGTTTTCCATAACAATACCTCCATTTCCTTAAGAAGCATGTTCCATATCAGGGGCTTGCCCACTTTGTTCGTTATTTACCCTTTAATCCCTGTAGATGCAATGCCTTCCACATAATATTTTTGCAGGAAGATGAACATAATCAGCATGGGAACGGCAGAGATTGTAAGCGACGCCATGATGGGGCCGTAATTAATCGGCTTGGAACCGAAAAATGTCTGGATTGCCAATTGGATCGTGCGCTTTTCTTCCCCTGTTACCACCAGCAAAGGCCACATAAAGTCGTTCCAGTGTGCTACAAAGTCAAGTATGAAAATGGTGGCATATACAGTCCCTGAAATCGGCATTACTACCTTAAAAAAAGTGCGGATTGGCCCGCATCCGTCAATGGATGCCGCTTCCAGCAGCTCATCCGGGATGCCGAGGAAGAACTGGCGGAACATATAGATGCTGAAACACTTTGCTACAAACGGCACAATCAGGGATGCCCAGGAATTAATCCACCCAAGATCAGCCATTTCCCGGTACATAGGAAGCATAATAGCTTCTGCTGGGAATACCATCAGGCTGATGACAAGGGTTAAAAGAAGGTTCTTTCCCTTAAATTCAAATTTTGCCAAGGCATATCCGCAGACCGAATTTACCAGAAGGTCTAAAAGAATGATTACCAAAACATAGAACAGGCTGTTTCCGATAAATTTCCACATATTAATCCGTTGGAATACCTCTATGTAGTTGTTCAGGGAGGCTTCTTTTGGGAAAAAGGTGGATAAGGAATTCAGCCCTTTAAAAATCTGTGCCTCTGGCATTAAGGAGGATGAGATCATCCATAGTAATGGTGATACAAATATCGGTGCAGCTAAGGTATTGCCAACATAAGATGCAATATTTTCAAATGCATTTGTCCGGGTGGAATTCTGCGGCCTGCCTTTGGTCATTACATAAGTCTGGGTAAATAGCTTCATTGCCTGGTTTACGGTAATCATTACAACATACTGGATGACGCTCTTAAGCCCTGGAAGCGTTACATAGAAAAAGCTCTGCATTTTTCTAGCTCCGTCTATGGAAGCCGCTTCATACTGTTCCCGTGAAATGCCCTGCAGGCCGGCGAGGAAAATCATCATCTGGTAGCCGGCTCCCTGCCATGCTGACATAAATATAATAGAATTCATTGCCGCTTTTGGGTCGTTTAGGAATCCGCATGGTTTCAACCCCGATTTTACAAGCAGCGCGGAAGACGGATACGCCCTTCCTGCGGGAAGATATGAATAGGGCTAATGCCAGTGCAAGCACAGTTTGGAAAGGTACTACCAGGACAGTAAAATAAAGCGTATTTTTTACAGCAGTCCCAAAGTCCTTGTCTTGAAATAATTCAGCAAAGTTGTTGAGCCCGCAGAACACAATTCGGTCAGGGCGCATTATGTTGTAATCGGTAAATGCATACCGGATAGTCTGCAAGGATGGGGATATTAGGAACGCTGCCAGCAATGCAACTGCCGGGACAGTGAAAATGTAAGCGGCTCTCCGTTCGCTTACTTTATTGATAGATTTCTTTATAGCTATCCCCTTTTTGTCAGTTTTCCGCATAGTATTTGTTATAATCTTTGTCCATGGCTGCAGCGGCTGCATTTAACGCCTCCTGCGGGTCTACCTCCGTAAAGATATTCAGCAGGGCTTCTGCGTATTCAGCAGTCAGTACGCAGTAGGAAGGTGTCCTGGGCCTTGGATGCCCTGCTTCCATTAACTGTTCTTTGAAAACAGACTGGGGATATTCGTTATATTCCGTTAGGGTTTCATAGCTGGAAACCTTTGTAGGAGGTTTTGAAATTGCCTGTGCATATGTAGTTACATTATCTTCGGAAAACAGGAAACGCATAACTTCCTTGGCTGCGTCCATGTCCTGGGTATTTTTAGTGACGGACGCCGCCCAGTCGCCGGTAGGCGAGGTCAGGATCCCGTCCCCATCTGCCACTGAGAAATACGTCACACCCCAGTTTAAGTCCGGGTAATCCTTTTCCAGCGTTGCCACTTCCCAAGAACCGCCCAGCATGGTTGCTGCTTTGCCATTGTGGAATTCTTTTTGGATCGGGTCGATGTTAGCGTAACCGTCCTGGATTAAGCTGTTTAGGAATTGGGCTGCTTCTACGCCTTCGGGGCTGTTTAAGTAGCCGTCTGCCGAACTTCCTTCTTCATTAACAAAATCCGTCCCATAGGAAATCCAAAATTGCTCCAGCACATAAGAAATCCCTTCCCCTTTGTCCATAATGATGTTTGTGCCTACGACCCCATCTTTCGTTAGTTTTTTTGCCGCATCGTAGTATTTGCTCCAGATTCACGCATCCTCTTTTTTCTCCGGCACGGAAATTCCTGCCGCATCCAGCATGTCTTTGTTGTAATACAAGGCAACGGAGCTTTCCGTAGCGCTTGCGGCATAGATGTTCCCGCCTGCTGATGCCTACCGTATTGCAAATCATTGTTTTGTAGCTTTGCCCATACAGTTCCATTTCAATATGCTTTACCAAGGAGGAAAAAAACGGATGGTCTAAATCCGGCACAATGACGCCTACAATCCCTGTCCTGTTATGGTACAGGTTCCTTGCCAGTTCATTGGGGGTATATTTTAACTTTTTTGCCGCTTTTTCAATTTTTTTCCTTGTTTCAGGCGAAACATAGCCGGAGCCGTTTAATGCCCGGGACACTGTCCCGACCCCGACCCCTGCCTCCTGCGCTACTTCTCTAATACTTGCCATGTTATGTCCTCTTACTTTTGTATGCCTAATGGTTGGGTAGGGTCAGCGGGGTATTTGGCTGCAAAGGCCTTCCAAAAGCTGCACTACCGTTTCCACTGAATTAAACTGCTGGCTCTGTTCCATGGCGGACACGTATTTCTTGCGGTCTTGGAATAATTTCTGGATGGCATCCAGCAGGATTACATCGTTAAGCTGTTCTTCCTCGATTACCATGCTGAACCCCTGGCGCTCAAAGGAGCGTGCGTTTAAAATCTGGTCCCCCCGGCTGGCATGGGCAGAAAGGGGAATCAGGATATTGGGCTTGCGCAGGGCTAAAAGCTCACAGATGGCATTTGCCCCTGCCCGGGAAACGACAATGTCCGCAAGGGCGAACATATCTTTTAATTCCGTGTTTGCATATTCAAACTGGGCATACCCATTGGTATTGTTCAGGGAACTGTCTAAATTGCCCTTTCCGCAGAGGTGGAGCACCTGGTAATTTTTTAACAGCTCTGGGAGCAGGCTGCGGACAACCTCGTTGATAAATTGGGAACCACTGCTGCCGCCGATTACCATGATGACAGGTTTCCCGGACTGGAACTTGCAGTAGGAAAGCCCGTTGGTGCGGCTGCCGGACAGCAGTTCCTGCCGGATGGGGGATCCTGTCAGTACAGCCTTGTCAGAGGGGAGGTACTTTAGGGTTTCAGGGAAATTGCAGCAGACTTTGCTGGCATTTGGGATTGCAAGCTTATTGGCAAGCCCTGGGGTAATGTCCGATTCGTGTATGACTGCCGGGATTTTCCGGTGCTTTGCAGCCATGACTACTGGGACGGAAACAAACCCTCCTTTGGAAAACAGCACATCCGGCTTTAGATTCCTTAATAAAGCCCTGGCCTGGCCGTAGCCCTTGATGACCTTAAATGGGTCGGAAAAATTTTTCCAATCAAAATAGCGGCGCAGCTTGCCGGAAGAAATGCCGTAATAGGGGATGCCGCACTGCTCGATTAATTTTTTTTCGATCCCATCATAAGAGCCGATATAGTGTATTTCATAGCCGAGTTCTTTTAATCTGGGGAGCAGGGCGATGTTTGGGGTTACATGGCCGGCTGTCCCTCCGCCTGTCAAAACAATTTTTTTCATGGTGACCTCCTGAGAATTTTGGGCTTGCCCACTTTGTTCCAAACATGTGTAAATGTTTGGTTCTCTGGGCAACGTTGCATTACTTTTATCTTATACTGTTCTCCAAAAATGTCAAGAGAATACAAGCCCTTTGGGGGATGGGCGGCAGGGTATGTTATGGCAGCAGGGTGGGCGGCAGCAATTTGGGATATCGAAAAATGGAGGAATCTGCGGCGAAAAAACTTCCCCAGATACTTCACAGATGGGACAAGAATCTTTATAATAAAATTAACAGGCAGGCCCTGCATAGGCGAAATGCCATTGGATTTTGGGCATGTGCCTGTGTATTTATGGAAAGGAGGGACATGCTAAATGGAGGAATGGATGTTTTTTCTAGAAAGATACAACGCAATCTTAGCAAGGGCGGCAGTGCTCCTTATGGGGCTGATTGCAATTTGGCTCCTGGCAAGGATATTAAGGCAGATAAAAAGGCTGAATAAAAGCCTTGGGAATATTACAGAAAACATTCAGGCTTACTTCGATGTAATCCTGAGGGAAGACGAGGAAGAAAAAGGGCAGGAAAAAGAACAGGGGCAGGAGCCCATGGCGGCGCCGGTACATACTGCGCAGGAAGGGGGGCAGGAAACCCCCGCTAAGCAGGACTTTGATAAAGAAGAAAAGGAAGAAATCTTTAACGCTGTATTGCAGGAATACTTTTCCTGAACAGGCAAATTTGTTTGACGAAGCGGGACAGATTTGTTACAATATTCCATAAGTGGGGCGAAATGCCACATCTGGGTTCTTTTGATAAGCAAATTTAAGATAAAGGAGTGGAATCATGGAAAAAGTAACGTTTGATTATGGGAAAGCATCCGCATTTATCAGCCAGGAAGAAGTCAGCTATATGACAAAATTGGCAGAGGATGCCAAGCAGGTATTAGTTTCTAAGACCGGGGCAGGAAATGATTTTCTGGGATGGCTGGATTTGCCGGTAGATTATGACAAAGAAGAATTTGGCAGGATACAGAAGGCTGCTGAAAAGATCCAGGGCGATTCCGAAGTGCTGGTGGTAATCGGGATTGGCGGCTCCTATCTGGGTGCAAGGGCTGCCATTGAATTTTTAAGGCATGGGTTTTACAATGTAGTGCCCAAGGAAATCCGCAAGACACCAGAAATTTATTTTGCTGGGAACAGCATCAGCAGCTCCTACCTTGCAGAGCTGATAGAAGTAATCGGCGACCGTGATTTTTCTGTGAATGTGATTTCAAAATCTGGGACTACGACAGAACCGGCAATTGCTTTTCGTGTATTTAAGGAAATGCTGGAGAAGAAATATGGGAAAGACGGCGCGGCAAAGAGGATTTATGCAACAACGGACAAGGCGCGCGGGGCGCTTAAGGGCCTGGCAACTGAGGAAGGGTATGAAACCTTTGTGGTGCCGGATGATGTTGGTGGGCGGTTCTCTGTGCTGACCGCAGTGGGGCTTCTGCCAATTGCAGTCAGCGGGGCAGATATTGGCAAGCTGATGGAAGGCGCGGCAGCAGGGCGCGACTTGGCGATCAACCAATCGTTTTCTGACAATGATGCAATGCAGTATGCAGCAGTGCGGAACATTCTTTTAAGGAAAGGGAAAACCGTGGAAGTGCTGGCAAACTATGAGCCATCCCTCCACTATATTTCCGAATGGTGGAAACAGCTTTACGGGGAAAGCGAAGGGAAAGACCAGAAGGGCATTTTCCCCGCTGCGGTAGATTTGACTACAGATTTACACTCCATGGGGCAGTTTATCCAAGACGGCGCAAGGATTATGTTTGAAACCGTAATGAGCGTGGAAAAGTCACGCCATACTGTGAAAATCAACGAAGAACCTGTGGATTTGGACGGCTTGAATTATCTGGCAGGGAAGGACATGGACTTTGTCAATAAAAATGCCATGAATGGGACAATCCTTGCCCACACCGACGGGAATGTGCCCAACCTGATGGTAAACATCCCGGAACAGAATGAATACTATCTTGGCCAGTTATTCTATTTCTATGAGTTTGCCTGCGGGCTGAGCGGGTATTTGTTAGGGGTGAACCCCTTTAACCAGCCGGGCGTAGAAAGCTACAAGCGCAATATGTTTGCACTGCTGGGCAAGCCAGGATATGAAGCAGAGCGGGAAGCATTATTAAAGAGGCTTTAAGGGAACGGCATTAGGTTTGCATATTAGCGGGAACCAAAGACTCTTGAAAAGCAGCCGCACCCCCAAAATGAACTGGGGGCGCGGCTGCTTTACTCTATAGACAACGAAGGATAACGGTACTTACAATTGGAATGCATTCATATTTGTTTCCAAAGCCGATGCAATTTCCTGCAGCTTAGTTGCATGTTCGGAAATTTCCTGCATTACATTTGCAACTTCTAAGACGGCCGCAGAGGTTTCCTGCGTATTAGAAGCATTCTGTTCGGCAATAGAAGCCAAATTCTGAACCACATCTACAATATTGACACGGGCAGTATTTAACTGGTCCGTGCGGCTGGCAATGGAATCCACATTTGTGACGGATTCTGAAATCCCGCCCTGGACTTGGGAAAAGGTAGAGCCAGTCTTTGTCACATTTTCATTTTGCTGAATCATAATATCCCGCACAGATTCCATGGTTTCCACTGCATTTTGGGAATCTTCCAGCAAGGCATATATGATGGCGTCAATCTGGCTGGCAGATTGGTTGGACTGTTCAGCCAGCTTTTGGATTTGGGATGCTACTACGGCAAAGCCCCGCCCAGCTTCCCCTGCCCGTGCCGCTTCAATGGAAGCATTGAGGGACAGCAGGCTGGTTTCATCTGCTATTGAGGAAATCAGGCTTGCAGCCTCTTTGATTTTCAGGGCGGATTCATTGGTGGTATGCGTCTGCTCATAAATGGTATTAATGGAATCTATGGCGCGCTGGTTGATGGAATCCAGTTCCTGGAGCGTGCTGTTGGCATGGTCGCTGGAACTCTTGATGGACTGTGCAATGGTGCGCAGGGAAGAAACCTCCGAGGAGGTATTTTCCACCATATTCCCTATCAGGAGGATATCGTCTGTTGCCTTCTGGGTTTCTTCTGCCTGGCTGGTGGCATTCGCAGCGATATCGCTGACTGCCCGTTCCACGTTCTGCACAGTGCCGGAGGTTGCGGCGGCATTGCTGCTTAAAGATTCTGCAGTGTGGTAGAGCAATGTGCTCTGCTGCTGGATATCGGAAATAATCCCAGCCAGTGCTTCCCGCAGGGAAAGCAATGCAACCCCAATGGTTCCCGTTTCATCTTTGCGCCGGCTGATTTTGTTTAAGCGCGGGTCTGGGGTAAGGTCCATTTTGGCAAATTTCCCTACAATTTTGGAAATCGTTATAATTGGCTTTGTCAGCCGGTCGATCATCAGGAAACTGGAAAAGCCAAGGACAACCGACAGGATTATGCAAAAAATAATGGCTTGCCGGGTAATGTCGGTAATCGGCTTAAAAATATCTTTTTCCTCAGCGGAAAGGACCAGGATGGCTTTTCCGTCCGCGACAATATAATAGGAAGAATATATATTTTCCCCATTCTTTTCATAACGTACCACGTCAGGGTCCGGAATCTGCCCGTCTGCAATCTGCCCTGTAAGCTCTAAGATTGGACTGTCCTCCACAGTTGAGCCAATCAGGGTATTGTCTGGATGGTACAAAATCATCCCTTTTTCATCTGTAACAAAAAAATGGCTGGTGCTGACATTCTGCAGCCCGGTATCCCCTACAAGGTTTTCCAGTCGGTCTGTGCGCAGGTACATAACAGAAATGCCTACATTCTGGGACAGCACTTTTCCATAGGAATTTGTAAGGTCATACATATAACTCTGTGTCGTGTGGATGAGATTTTCCCTGACATTAGGGATAATTACACAAATACAGAGAATAATGGTTATATTAATAGAAGCGAGAAGAACGCCTACTACTTTTAAGCGAATGGAGGAAAGCCTTCTGACGCCAGATGGTGCAGCTTCCTTGTCTGTGGATGTAAAGTTTGTTTCTTTCACAAGAGTATCCTCCTTTTTTTCTTACCATTATAGCGGTTTGTCGGTTTCATTGCAAGAAAAAGTAAATAAATAGTAATAATTGTACAAAAATCTGCCAAAATACAGGGAAAACAGGGCAGTCAAACGGCAGAAGAACAGATATTGTCCTCCGGCAGGCAAATATAATTGCGGCATAACCCTTGACAATTTACAATTTCTTTGCTATAGTGTAACAAGTTCGTAACATTTGTAACAAAATTGAATAAAATAACATACAAAAATTTAAAAAATAGTTAATGTTATTTTAGCAGAAATTCAGGAGGTTAATATGAAATTCGATAAGAGGCTTGTGGAAAGTGGAATTGTTGCAGCTTTTTCACTTATGCTTTCCGTATCATCTGTGTACGGGGCTAATGCAGCAACTCAGGTTCCAGACGACCAGACGGTAGAATTATCAGCAGAACCGGCAGAAGTAAGTGACAAAGCAGAAGCTGCAGCGAAGGTGCGGACAATCCGCGAGGTTGTAGCATCATCTATCACAGAAAATGAGCCTGAACAGAAAGCAGAAGAACAGGAAAGCCCACAAAAAGAAAACGCAGAAGAAAATGCTTCTAAGGGCAGCGGCATAAGCGTAGGGATTTTGGACGAAGCGCTGAAAGAGGAAACCTCTGGGACGGAAAACAGTGAAAATGCTTCCGCATTAGAAACAGAAAAAGCACCTGAATTGGAAATGGCAGAAGGAAAGACAGAAAACAGCGGGAAAGAAAAAACAGAAAAGCCCTCTGAGGAAAGCAAGCCAGAGGAAAACAATGAAATAAAAACGGAGGAATCCGGCCAGGAAGAAGTGGCTGAAAAAACACCGGAAACTTCTGATATAGAAGAAAAAGCTTCTGATACAGAAGAAACAGAAGCAGAAGGGGAAGATACCGGCAACGAAGGGCAGGATCCGGAAAAAACAGAGGATCCGGAAGAAGGCGGGAAGCCAGAAGATGCCTCCAAAGCAGAAGAAGAACAGAATCCAGAGGGCAACGAAGAAAAAAGCCAGCCAGAAGATGGTGAAGAAGGGACTCCCGATGAAGCGGCAGAAGGAGAGCCAGAAAATAAAGAAGGAAGTGAAGATGCCGACGGGTCTGCCAGGGACGGCTTAGTAGCTGTTGGGAGCCAGGAGGTTTCTCCTTGGGCAGCAAAATTGCTTCCGAACGTAGAGGATTATTTAAATATCCGTACCGAACCTTCCGATGAAGCAGAACTTGCCGGGAAACTCCACAAAGGGGCTTCCGCAGATATTTTGGAGCAAGGGGAAGAATGGACAAAAATCAGTTCCGGGAGCGTAGAAGGCTATGTGAAAAATGAATTCTGCGTAACTGGGCTTGCGGCAGAGGAGCTTGCAAACCAGGTAGGCACCGTATATGCAACCGCAGTGACAGGCGGCGTAAGGATCCGCGAACAGGCGTCGGCTTCGGAAGATACAACGGTTATGGATGTATTGGAAGAAGGCGGCAGGGCTAAGGTAGATACAGAAGCTGAAGCGCCGGAAGGCTGGGTTGTGGTAAAAATGGAAGAAGGCGTAGGCTATGTCAGCGCAGAATATGTGGATGTGGAGCTGAAATTAGGAAAAGCCATTTCCATTGAGGAGGAACGGGCAGCCATTGCAGCGGCAGAAGCAGAGAAAGCCAAGAAAGCACAGCAGGCGTCCAGCGGCACTTCCCAGAGAGGGGCAGTTTCAGCGTCTTATGATGACGTAACACTGCTTGGGGCGCTGATCCAGTGTGAAGCAGGCAGCGAACCGTATGAAGGGAAATTAGCAGTAGGAGCAGTAGTAATGAACCGTCTCCGTGCAGGCTATGCAGGCAGCATTTCAGGGGTTATTTACCAGAGTGGGCAGTTTACCCCGGCATCCAGCGGGGCGCTGGCAAGAGTGCTGGCAAGCGGCGTGTCGGGGAGCTGCATCCAAGCTGCACAGGAAGCAATCGGCGGAGCCAGCAACGTAGGCGGGGCAACAAGTTTCCGCAATACAGCTTCCGGGGCGTCTGGAATCGTAATTGGGAACCATGTGTTCTTCTAATATAATATCTTGTACCAAAAAATCACTGGCTATCCTGTGCAGGGCGGCCAGTGATTTTTTATGATGTACCAGCAAATATGTCAGGCATCAAAGGAATTGCCCAAGGAGAGCAAAGGCCATAATGTGGCATGGGTAGAACACATAATAAAAATATTTATGCGGCCTGCCTTTGGAACCGTCATAGAGCAGGAAAAGGGGCAATGCAGACATTGCCATCCACTCAAATTCGTTTGTCAGGAAGTTTGGCGGTTCAAACCGCAGGACGTCGTACCCAAGCGTCCCGAAAATACGGCAATAGATAAAATCTGCCAATAAGTTAGATGAAAGATGCATGTAAATTCTCGGGATGATTTGGCTTAAGATAATAACGGAATTTCCCAATACCACTGCGGAATACCAAGATGCACATTTCCATTTTTGGTTTTTGGAAAAATATAGGGCAATTCCCAACGCTATTACAAAAAAGCGGCCTTCGTTGAAAAAAATATTTCCGCTGATTGCTGCAAAGAATAAACAGTACGCATCGTCAAGCTGGATGGATACAAAGGTGCAGAAAACTACAGTGGCGGCCTGCCAGAAAATGTAGGCCGCCAAAATTTTTTTCCAATGGGCGCTGCGCGCTATAGTTTTCTTTATTACTAGGATGAGGACGTATAGCGCAAAAAATGTACCAAAAATATTTGTATCCAGCCGAACGAATATCCCATAATATCTTTCAGATGGAATGGGCATGATATTGTATGCCAAATCCAGGAAAGCCATTAGGGCGTTAAATATGTACAATCTGCCTGCAAATGCCTTTCGGTCCTTCGTATTATCTATGGAATGGACAAAAACGAATAGGAACAATGGCATAGATATCCTGCCAATCCAACGCAGGTATAGCGGCATGCCGGGAAGGAACAGTGCAATATGGTCGAGTACCATTGCAATAAGTGCAATTTTTTTAAGCGCATTGGATGACATGGTATTATCGGTTCCCCCTTACAGAGCCTGAAAAGTCAGATGGAGCTTCAAATTGGAGGAAATAATATTTATTGTTTTTCAATCCTGAAAAGGTTGTGGATGCGGTTCCGCTAACGGAGTATGTTTCTCCGGTCGTATATAGGCTGGATTTGCTGGGCATTGATATAGACCTGCCCATGTTTTCAGAATACGCAGGCATTTGTTCGGAAACACCCACATTTTTATTTGTGCCATTTCCATCTTCATATGCTGCATATGCAGCGAGATTCATCCCTAATAACATTGTACATGTTAATAACACAGATAATAAACATTTTTTCATTTTTTAATCTCTCCTGTTTCTTGTCGTAAAATTAAAATACGTTTTCGTTGTGTGCATGTTAATGAGTTTTAATCACCATAACTTGAATATCCATTTTATAAATTTTTCAATAGAATATGCATGGAACATGCTGTATCCCTCCTTTCTGCGAAGAATATAGCATTGCCTGCAGCCCAATGCAATAGAAATTGGCTGAATGGCTGCTTAATTGGCTGAATGGCAAACAGAAACTGGCTGGATAGTTATTTCTTCCACTGTGCAGCAGGAACTGGTAAGATGACGCTTACATAATAACTGGATTCACGCAGTTGGATATTGTATGCTCCCCCTATCCGGTCCAACGCTTCTTGGACATTTTTCAGGCCATACCCATGCATAGATTTCTCTTTTTTGGAGGTTGTAACATAATCTTCCCGTTTCCGGCAGGAATTTTCCAATTCTATTTGCAGGGCGTTCCCTTCCGAAGAAAAGGTGATGGTAAGGAATAGCGGTGTCCCTTTTGGGAAACGGTTGAGTTCCTCCACCGCATTTTGCAGGAGATTTCCATAAATGCTGCCCAAATCTGCTTGGCTAAAGATTTCTGCATTGCAGGCTTTCCCATAAATATGTATGTTGGCAGAGTTCTCTAATTGGGATAGGATGTGCAGCGTTATAATATTAAGAATTTTATTTCCTGTTTCGTAATAGCCTGCCTGCAATGACTGGAAGGTGTCTGACATATTTTTCAAATAGGATTGTAAAGCATCTAAATCCCCATCCTTAGCAAGCCCATTTAGGCATATGAGGTGATTTTGCATGTCATGCCTGTATTTTCTGGTATTCTGCTCTTTATCCAGCAACATTTCATAATATATTTGTTCTGATTTTTGGAATTCTTCTTGTTGCTTTTTCAGTTCTACAAGTGCTTGGTTTGTCTGGTCGATATAAGTGGAAAAAGCAATTAAAATTAATAAACTGAAAAAGGAGATAAATTCTAAAGCGCCAAATAAAATTTTTGCTCCTGTCCCTGGTATATATTCTATAGCCAAACTAATTACGCCAATAATTAACAATATATCCCAGACAAGGATAAGCGCTAATGCAGGCAGGGTTTTTTTGGCAATTTTCAGCAGCTTTGGCTTCATTTGTAGGGATGTGTGATGCTGGATGGTCAAAATGAAACAGAATACAAGGAAATATACAATATCCCCCAATAGTGCAAGGATAGGTGTTTCTATGATATTTGGTTGGTATAGGGTATTAGGGCCATTGATAAGTTCCCGGATGCCTTCCAGAAAAACAAAGACAATGGCAGCTTGATAGAATTTTTGTTTCCAGTTTTGCTTAAGGCAAATGCAGGATATCCCTGCGGCAGTTAAAGTGGCAGCTACTTCTACAGGGAAGGCAGTTTTGCGCAGGACAGGGGACAGAATGATGGCAAAAGCCCCTCCGAGAGCCTGTATCCATGGATATTTTAGCTTTCCGCTAAAACATGTATATATGCCAAGATGGAATTCCAATAATGTAATTCCGTAATAAAGCACAAATTCTGCTATCATATGCCTATTGCCCCCTTTTGTATTTCATATCGAATTCCAGATATGCATATTTGAATTCACGGAAGCGGTTTCTGGCAATTTTAAAAGATTTGCCAGATATGGACAGGCGATCCCCAGATACATGTTCTATATGCCGGAAATTTATGATGTATTGGCGGTTTATCCGGAAAAAGAACCGCCCATCCAGTTCCGCATATAGTTCCTGCAACGTAGTTGCTTTCCGGAACACCCTGTTTGCGGTGAATAATTCCACCTGGCTGTTGATAGCGCGGGCGTAGCGGATGTCCTTTTCTTTCAGCAGGTACTTTTGGCGTTGGGCATAGGCTTCCAGGGTTCTGTCTTCCACGTTTCTTGCAAGGGCTGCCTCCAAAGCTTCCTTAATTTCATTTTTCTGGAATGGTTTTGTAATGAAGCGCAGGGCTTGGATGAAAAAAGCTTCTTTGAAGCGCTGGATCTGACCTGTTTCCAAAATGATATGGCAGTCAGCTTTGTCTTTTAAGCAACGCCCTGCCTCAATGCCGTCCATTTGGGGCATTTCAATGTCAAGGAAAACCACGTCCCCATCAGCAATATCATGGAGAAGTTCTTTTCCTGAACCATAAACTTTAATTTCCGTATCTTCCTGCCCCTCCATGATGCCATAGATGATTTTTTGTAGTTCCTTTGCTGCTTCCTTTTCATCGTCGCAGATTTTGATTTTCATTTTGGCAGGCGCTCCTTTTGTAGTGATGCATTATTTCTTTTATATATATTACTCCGGCGGTTAAATATCGACGTTTTTACTTGCCTAAATTTCCATTTGCCGCGTTGTCATCCGTTGACGTAGCCCCGCTACGCCGCCTTCTTCCGCCTTGCAGATGGAAATTTATTCTGCGTAAAATTCGTCGACATTTAACCTCCGGAATAATACCATATCTGATGTAAAATAGCAACAGTGTAATTACATATTTTATATTTAATAAATTTTCCATAATATAATAATCTAAAATGTTTGGCAATAAGGCTGGCATGAAGTAGGATTAAATGTTGTAATATGTGCAAAAATATAGTAAGATAAACTTGAAACCATACCCTGAAAGGAGGGAGCGTATGGATGGAATTTTCTGGTTGATTGTAATAGTAGCAATGGCAGTCATTGAAATCATTACCTTGGGGCTTACCACGATCTGGTTTGCAGGGGGCGCGTTGGTTGCGTTTCTGGTAAGCCTGGTGGGAGCCAACCTGCTGGTGCAGAGCATACTGTTCGTGGTGGTGTCTGTGGTGCTGCTGGCTGTGACAAGGCCGCTGGCAGTAGAATTTCTTAATAAAGGCAGGATAAAAACCAATGCAGAGAGCCTGATTGGGAAAACCGCGGTGGTCTTACAGGAGATTGACAATTTAAAGGCAAAGGGAATGGTAAGCATCAACGGGCAGGAATGGTCTGCACGGGCTTCGGAGGAGGATGGGATCCCTGTGGAAACCCAAGTGGAAATTGTAGAAATCAGCGGCGTTAAGCTGCTGGTAAAAAGAAAAGAAGCATAGTATGGAGGGACTGTTATGGTAGGATATATTATATTATTTGTTTTAATTATTTTTGGGCTAATCCTTGTGTCGTCCTGTGTGAAAATCGTCCCGCAGGCACATGCGCTTGTTATTGAGCGTTTAGGCGGGTATCAAGGAACCTGGGGCGTAGGGCTGCATTTTAAAGTCCCCTTTATTGACCGGGTAGCTAAGCGGGTGATCTTAAAAGAGCAGGTCGTGGATTTCGCGCCCCAGCCGGTGATTACCAAAGATAATGTAACCATGCGGATTGACACGGTGGTATATTTCCAGATTACCGACCCCAAGCTGTTTGCCTATGGCGTGGAAAACCCCATTATGGCCATTGAAAACCTGACGGCAACCACGCTCCGTAACATTATCGGCGATTTGGAACTGGATGAAACCTTGACTTCAAGGGAATTAATTAACACGAAAATGCGGGCGTCCCTAGATGTGGCAACAGACCCATGGGGCATCAAGGTAAACCGGGTGGAATTGAAAAACATCATCCCGCCCCAGCAGATACAGGATGCCATGGAGAAGCAGGCCAAGGCTGAGCGTGAGCGCCGGGCAGCCGTGACACAGGCAGAAGGGGAAAAGACAGCAACCGTCCTTGTGGCAGAAGGGAAGAAGGAATCTGCTATTTTGGATGCCGAAGCAGAAAAACAGGCGGCAATCCTCCGGGCAGAGGCAAAGAAAGAAGCCACAATGCGGGAGGCAGAAGGGCAGGCAGAGGCAATCTTAAGGATCCAGAAGGCAAATGCCGACGGCCTGCGGTTCTTAAAAGAAGCTGCACCGGACGGTGCAGTACTGCAGTTAAAAAGCTTAGAAGCCTTTGAAAAAGCAGCGGACGGCAAAGCGACTAAAATTATTATCCCCTCGGAAATCCAAGGCCTGGCAGGGTTGGCAAAATCCCTTGCAGAGGTAGGGAAAGAAGGTTAGCAGGGAGCAATAGGAACGGGCTGTCATGCCAGATGGGCAGTCCGTTCTCACTTATTCCCGCGAGGGTAAGTGCCCTGTGGGTGAAAATATCCCGCTGCTCTGCAGCGCTGCAAGTTTGATACCCCGTTGCTTGCAGCGGGGTCTTTGATTTCCAATATGCAGGCAGCAGGAAAGAAAGGCCCTGACTGGCTGTATGCCCTTTATATTTATAGATTCAGGAGGAAAAATACAATGGACTTAAAAGGACGTAGTTTTTTAAAATTAAAGGATTTTACCCCGGAAGAAATTACATATCTTGTAGAATTGGGGGAAGAACTGAAACAAAAAAAGAAGCAGGGAATTGCCCATGACGGACTGAAAGGGAAAAATATCGCCCTGATTTTTGAGAAGACAAGCACCCGGACCCGCTGCTCCTTCGAGGTGGCAGCCCATGATTTAGGCATGCATGTGACATATTTAGATCCCTCCGGTTCCCAGATTGGGAAAAAAGAAAGCATTAAGGACACGGCAAGGGTGCTTGGGCGGATGTTTGATGGGATTGAATACCGGGGCTATGGGCAGGAAATAGTGGAGCAATTGGCAGAATATGCAGGAATCCCCGTGTGGAACGGCCTGACAAACGAGTTCCACCCTACCCAGATGATTGCAGATATGATGACGGTACAGGAACAATTTGGGCATCTTAAGGGCATTAAGTTTGTATACCTTGGGGACGCCCGCTATAATATGGGCAATTCCCTGATGGTGACATGCGCAAAGCTGGGCATGGATTTTGTGGCCTGCACCAGCAAACAATATTTCCCCAGCCAAAGCCTGGTGGAATACTGTAAGGAAGAAGCAGCAAAGTCCGGCGGTTCTGTTACCCTGACGGAATGCGTGGAAGAAGGGGTGAAGGGCGCCGACGTCATTTACACGGATGTGTGGGTATCCATGGGCGAGCCGGAAGAAGTATGGGAAAGCCGTATCCGGGAACTGATGCCCTATCAGGTTAACCGGAAAGTTATGGATTATGCAAAGCCAACCGCTATTTTTATGCATTGCCTGCCTGCCTTCCATGATCTGGAAACTTCCATTGGGAAGCAAATCCATGAAAAATTTGGGCTGACAGAAATGGAAGTGACGGATGAAGTCTTTGAAAGCAGCCAGTCCGTAGTCTTTGATGAAGCAGAAAACCGTATGCACAGCATTAAGGCCATTATGTACGCAACATTAGGGGCGGTATCATTATGAAAACAGAAATTTTGCAGATGCTGCGGGAAACAGCAGACGGCAGCTACATTTCCGGGCAGGAGCTGTGCAGCCAGCTTGGGGTTTCCCGGACAGCCGTCTGGAAGGCCGTCAGCCAGCTCCGGGCACAGGGGTATGAAATTGAAGCTGTGCAGAACCGGGGCTACCGGCTGGGGGCTGTGCCGGATATCCTTTCGGAAAGTGAAATCCAAAGCTGGCTGCAGACCAAATGGCTGGGACGCCCCATCTGCTATCTGGATGAAGTGGATTCTACGAATACACAGGCGAAGCGGATTGCAGAGGAAACAGGCAGCGAGGGCCATGGCACGGTGGTGGTGGCAGGCAGGCAGACTTCCGGCCGCGGCAGGCGGGGCAGGAGCTGGAGTTCCCCCCATGGGACAGGGATTTTTTTTACTATCCTGTTAAAACCAGATATTGAAATTTCCAATGCGCCTATGCTCACCTTGGTGAAAGCCCTTGCCGTTGCAGGGGGCATCCGGGAACTGACAGGATTGGATGCCATGATTAAATGGCCGAACGACATTGTGGTAAATGGAAAAAAGGTAGTAGGAATACTGACAGAGCTAAGCGCACAGATAGATTATGTCAACCATATTGTAGTAGGGACAGGCATCAATGTCCATCAGGCAGAATTTCCTGAAGAAATTGCAAGGACAGCAACTTCATTGGACCTGGAACTGCGCAGGGAGGGCAGGGAGATAACGGTTCCAAGGGCAAAACTGCTTGCCGCAGTGCTGGGGCAGTTTGAACAATACTATGAAACTTTCTTGAAAACCCAAGATTTGTCTGCCCTGGCAGACGAGTATAATTCCCTGCTGGTGAACTGCGGCTGCGAGGTGCGGGTTCTGGACCCCCAAGGGGAATACATGGGGCAGGCCATAGGCATAGACGGCAGGGGGCAGCTTTTGGTGGAACGGGAAAACGGTGTGGTAAAGATATCCTCCGGGGAGGTGTCTGTCCGGGGGATTTATGGGTATGTGTAAGGAGGGAGCCATGTATCAGGAGGAAAATGTACTGTGCGGTTCCAGCGCATATACAAAAAAATATTATCTGAATGAATCATTTGAAATGCTGCCGGAAGGCATAAAGGACGAACTGAAAATTATGTGCGTCCTGTTTACGGAAGATATTGGTGGGACCCTTACCCTGTTTTTTGACGAAGACGGCAGGCTCCAGTTCCAGACAGGGGCAGATGAAGGGGATTTACTCTATGACGATATTGGGGGCGTCCT